>Ga0181518_10000300_pt1 | contig 58040 bp, 50 predicted proteins | sample PEATcosm2014_Bin_28_FD_119751 | JGI IMG/M metagenome (GOLD analysis project Ga0181518, IMG submission 119751) | Peatland microbial communities from MTU Mesocosm Facility, Houghton, MI, USA - PEATcosm2014_Bin01_60_metaG | ecosystem: Environmental > Terrestrial > Soil > Wetlands > Peat | place...
GTCTCCTCGGGCGACTCGAAGTTGATGGCCTCGATCTTGACCAGGGCAAAATACTTCTCTCCCTCGTGAGGCGGACGGACGTTGCCGCTGATGGAGTCGCCGGTCTTGAGATCAAACTTGCGAATCTGCGAGGGGGAGACGTAGATGTCGTCCGGGCCGGGCAGATAGTTGTAATCCGGCGAGCGCAGGAAGCCGTAGCCGTCGGGCAGAATCTCCAGCACGCCCTCGGCAAAGATGTGGCCTTCCTTTTCGCTTTGCGCCTGGAGGATCTTGAAGATCAGGTCCTGCTTGCGAAGGCCGCTGGTGCCGGGGATTTCCAGGGAGCGTGCAATACGGGTCAGTTCGGTGATGTTTTTTTCTTTGAGTTCAGCGATGGTCATGATTACCTGCGATGTGTGGGAATTGGGATCGGATGAAGCCGGATGGGGGAAGTGCTCCGGGAAAAGAAACGGCGTGAATTCAATGCCGGCAACCGGCCAGCGCCGTGTTTGGAGACTCTCCTGAAATAAAGTGGAGCATCAAAGACCGGGAAGCGCGGTTGCCTTGAACGGCATGCCGTCAGAAACCGCTGTCTGACTTAACTATACCCTTTGGGGGTGGTGTCAAGCAGCACGACGAGTTTCGGCCGGCTGTTCCGCGGTGGCCGCGATGGGCAATGCGGAGCCGGGGTTGGTGTGTTGAAAACGGCCCAGAACTTCATTGGTCGTATCCTGCAGCCGCGTGTTCGGCTTGTGCAGCTTGCGGGTTGCCTTGCTGGCCAACTGGCATAGCTGGTAACGATTGGAGACATTAGAAAGGGCTCCAAAAACTAAATCAGAACGCATGAGAAATTCTCCTTCAAAAAAAGTGGCTCCTACCGGCAGAAAACGGACGCCGGCGGCGCAACTGGGGCATACCTACAATAAGGGTTACCCCTAATTCCCACTCCCAAGGTTTAGACGCACGAAAGAAGCACCTAGTTCAAAATGCTGACGCACATTCGCAGATTGTGGGACAGGCATTATGCCATATCAGCGATACAGTTTGCAGCCTTGGGAACCATCCATTCCACATTCCCGTTCCAATACAGAACAAATGCACCGGGGCATCAACAGATGAGCCGCAGCTCAATTATGATGCGGGAAAAACGGACGGGCGCACGCACATTCTCTAATCCGCCCTAATAATGGATAGCAATCATGACTTTATACTGTAAGGGCTTCAAGGTCAACAGTTATTTCCGGGGGTAGTGCCTGCTTCGGGACGGGACGGGAGTAGCAGGCATCTTTTAAGAAATAACCGCTTTTAAATCTATAAGATAAAGAGTATTTTTATCCAGAAAACTCCTCGTTTTAGTAAAAATATTTCTGAAAACGGGAGATTTTTCGTATTTTATTCCACATTATGGGAACCTGAGTGGTTACTAGATACCTACACACCTGCGGCTAAACGCGGCGGTACGGAATCCAGACCTGCATTGCGGCAGGAGCCTAGTTTATGCGACGTTCTGCAGGAGTTGGCAAGCCTTTTCTTCAATTGCAGCAATATCAGTGAAGAGCCTGGACGCAGAGCGAATCTTATCGTCGAGGGCCTTGGATGTTTCAGCGTCCCGGAAGAGACAGGCGATCTGAGTGAACTTCGCGCCGGACTCATGGAAGAGCCTGGCGGCAGACTCCAGGGTCTTCTTGGCACAGAGAGGCGCGGCCTGTTCGAGGAAGCGCGCGTACATGGGGCGGAAACAGCCGCCGCCGGTTCCGCCTATCTCAATCATTATGTAGAAGTTGAAGAGGTTCATCCGCAGGTCGTGCTCATTATTGAAGAGCAGAGGCCATTTGGGGAGCATCGCAGCGGTGTGGCGCAGTCCGGCAAGGCCGAAGTTCTTGATCGGCGGATGAGTATGCGCCTGGACGGTTTGGGCGATGGAGGCGGCGATCTGCTTGGGACCGGGCTGGTGGAAGCGCGCGAAATCGCATGAAATGCGGAGGTTTTTCGGCGGGAAGGGCTTGAACGGAGAGCAGCGCGCCTTGGCGAGCTGGTCGAGCGTGACCGTCGAATAGATGCCTTTCTTCACGCCGGACATCTTGGGATCGATGTCGGAGGCAAGCAGGGTGCGCGCGCCGTCGTAGCCGCAGATGACGAAAGCATGGCCGCCGAAATGGTAGCCCTTGGGCAGGTCGAACCAGGGCAGGCAGGCCATGTCGCCGCCCAGCATGACGGGGCGCTGCCGCGCGAGCTCGCCGAGCAACTCGGCCTCGGCCTTCTTCGAGCTGGAGGTGCAGATTTCTTCGATAACGACACCGGTGCGTTCTCCCAGGTCGGGATAGAAGTTCTTGCTATTGCCGCGGCCGCCTACGAAGACGGAAACGCTGCCGCCCATCTTCATCTGCCAGTAAATGAACCCCATGCCCGCGCCGAGGCCGAGCAGCATTTCTTCGGAGAGGGGATGGCCGGCGTGGCGATAAATCTTCATCAGCGAAGAGGTGACGCAGTGACAACCGTCGAGTGCGGGACAGTTTGGAAACGACTTGATAACAGGGGCAGATGACGCGATCTTCATTTACGGCTCACTTTCCTTGCGCGGGAAGCACGGCAGAATTATAGCTGGCTCAGCACGCGGAGAAACGGGAGCCGGATGAAACCTGTTGTTCGGCGGCGGTCAAGCCCAGTAGCTGCGGTCGAGGGTGCGATACTGGATGGCCTCGGCGAGGTGGGCCACGGAGAGGTTCTCCACGCCTTCGAGGTCGGCGATGGTGCGGGCGACTTTGAGGATGCGATCATGGGCGCGGGCGGTGAGTCCCTGCTGCTGCATGGCGCGCTCCAGGAGGCGCTCGGCGTCGGCGCCCAGCTCGCAATAGGCGCGAATCTGGCGGGTGGTCATCTGCGCGTTGGAGTAGATCTTCTCACCGAATTTGCGGAAGCGCAGGCGCTGGCGTTCACGGGCGGCCAGAACACGAGCGCGAATCTCGGCCGAGCCCTCGATGGCCGCCGAGCCGCGCAGCTCTTTGTACTTCACCGCAGGAACCTCAATGTGAATGTCGATGCGGTCGAGAAGCGGTCCGGAGATTTTGGCTATGTAGCGCTGAATCATGGGCGGGGTGCACTGGCATTCGCGGGATTTGTCGTTAAAAAAGCCGCAGGGACAGGGGTTCATGGCAGCGGCGAGCATGAAGCGCGCTGGAAAGCTGAGAGACATGGAGGCACGGGCGATGGTGACGGTGTGGTCTTCAAGGGGCTGGCGCAGGACTTCGAGGACGTTGCGGGGAAACTCCGGCAGCTCGTCGAGGAAGAGCAGGCCGTTGTGAGCCAGCGAAACCTCGCCGGGGCGGGGTATGATGCCGCCGCCGATGAGTCCGGCGTCGGAGATGGTGTGGTGAGGCGAGCGGAAGGGGCGTTGGGTGACGAGGCCCTGGGCGGCGTCGAGCACGCCGGCGACGGAGTGAATCTTGGTGGTTTCCAACGCTTCATCGAAGGTGAGCGGGGCGAGGATGGAGGGCAGGCGCTTGGCCAGCATGGTTTTGCCCGAGCCGGGCGGGCCGATCATGAGGATATTGTGACTGCCGGCGGCGGCCACCTCGAGAGCGCGCTTGGCCGTCTGCTGGCCGCGCACGTCTTTGAAGTCGACGGTGAAATGCTGCAGCTCGCCGAGCAGCGCCTCGGTGGAGACGCGATAGGGCTCGCGCTGAATGATGCCCACGACCATGGTGTTGAGCAGTTGCAGCACATCGAGCAGCGAGGAGGCGGGATAGACGTTGACGCCCTCGACCACGGCGGCCTCGGCGGCGTTGGCGGCGGGGAGAATCAGGTTGGCGATGCCTTTTTCGCGGGCCATAATGGCCACCGGCAACATTCCCGGAATCGCGCGCATGCTGCCGTCCAGACCCAGTTCGCCGACCAGTAGAAAGCGGCTCAGGTCGGTCGCGGTCAACGCGCCATAAGCGCCCAGGATGCCGACGGCGATGGGCAGATCGAAGCCGGAGCCCTCCTTTTTCAGGTCGGCGGGGGCTAGGTTAATGGTGATGTGGGTGGGCGGAATCAGGTAGCCGGAGTTCTTAATGGCGGCGCGGACGCGGTCGCGGCTCTCGCGCACCGCGGCGTCGGGCAGGCCGACGGTGTGAAAGTGGTCCTCGTTGGCGACAACGCCGCTGTAGTCCACCTCGACATCGATGAGGTTGGCGTCAATTCCGTAAACTGCCGCGCTGTGAGCCTTGAAGAGCATGATTTAAGTTGCAGCGAGTGTAGCAGATAAGAGGGAATAGGGATAGGCACTCCAGCACACTAAGATCGTGCGCTGGGGACCCCGGCACGAGAATAGGGATCAGAGGGACTCCGTTTTCATCCAAAATATTTCGTCTTGACGCGGAACAGACAATTTGTGCTAGCTTTGTAGGAAGGCCTCTGGCCTTCAAATCTCATGGGAGGCGTTTATGAGTGGAAACGATTCGTCTTCGCCGCTTGATGCGGCGCTCGCGCATGTGAATCCCGAACGACGTCGATTCCTGGGGATGTTACTCACTGGTGTTGCGGCTGCTCCGCTGCTGACATCGGCGGTCTTGAATGCCGAGAACAATGCTCATTTCCCGAAGGGGCAGACGAAGGCCATGACCTGGACGAAAGGCGGCGCGACTGCCAATGACGTCAAGCACAATCGAACAGGCGCGTATTCAACTACAAAGCATGGGCCGCTTGATTATTCGAGGGGGAAACCCAGTAACGGCAGGAGCAGCAATCAGGTCAAAGGATCAAATACGCAGCTGAAATATAGCGGCAATCAGATCAAGGGCTCAAACTCGCAGCTGAAATATAGCGCCAATCAGAACAAAGGCGCAAACACGCAGCTGAAATATAGTGGCAATCAGAACAAAGGCGCAAACACGCAGCTGAAATATGGTGGCAATCAGATCAAAGGCGCAAACTCGCGGATTAAATAGGACGCTAAGTCGAACAATGACGCCGGGGACCCCGGCAGCCACCCCAGCGAGTAAAAATCACTCGCCGGGGACCCCGGCAGCCACCCCAGCGAGTAAAAATCACTCGCCGGGGACCCCCGGCAAGGGAACAGGCAAACTGCCGGCCAGTTATCCGCGATTGCGGACTGCTCGCAGCTATGCCTGATCCCGGCAATCTGTGCTATGCTTTCTGGCAGTCTGTAGTTTGTCCAGACTCGTAAGAGGTGTGTATGAGTGAAAAAGAACTGGCTTCGTCAATCGATGCGGCGCTCGAGCACGTTGATCCTGATAGGCGCAAGTTTCTGGGAATATTGCTTGCCGGGGTTGCGGCGGCTCCGCTGCTGACATCGGCGTCATTGGCTGCCGAGGACAAGCCCGCTGGCCAGAAGGCAGAGCATTTCCCCAAGAATGAGTCCCAGGCGTTCCCCAAAAACGCATCATCGGCTAAGGGGAACACGGCACACAAGAACAACAGCAATTCGATCAAGCTAACCAATGCCGGCGCGCACAAGAACACCAGCGCATCCAAGAACAGCGGCGCCATCAAAAACAACGCCGAGATCAAGCAAAGCAACAGCACGATCAAGAACAACAGCACGATCAAGAACAGCAGCGGCGCAAACAGCAACATCAAATATTAGCGGGCCTGGAAAGAATGACCGCTTGCGCGCCCAGGACGAATCCCGTTCTCAACCCCGACGTAGGAGTGTCGCCGGTCGAGGGCGGCTATCTGGCGTACGATTCCGTCCGCGACCAACTGTACGAACTGAACGCAATGGGCGCGTTGCTCGCCGAATTATGCGATGGCAGCCGGAGCGTGGATGAGATTCGCGCATTGGCAGGGCCGCTGATGCCCGAGGGTCAAACGGCCGAGATCGATAGCTGGATAGACGCGGGGATTGAGGCGGGCCTGCTGGTCTGGGGCGATGGCACGACGGTCCGGCCCCGCGAACTGACTGCCGAGGAACTGACCGGGCTGGCCGAAAAACTCCGCGGAAACGGTTTTACCGAGAGCACATTCCTATGCCTGAAACGCTTGACGGAGCTGACGCCGGAGAATTCAGACACGTGGCATGCACTGGGTTTTGCGGCGCAGGCTGTTGGACGGCGCGATGACGCACGGAATGCGTTTGCACAGTATCTCGAATATTGTCCCGAAGACGCTTCGATTCGCCTTATTCTGACGGCCTTGAGAGACGAAGCGCCACCGCCGCGCGCCCCGGACGAGTGCATTCTGCAAATCTTCAATGACTTTTCCTCGCATTATGACACCAAGATGCGCGACAACCTGAGCTACCAGGCTCCAGAGCGCGTTCAAGAGCTGATCCGAGCTGAGATTGGCGATGTCAAGGGCCTGGATATTCTCGATATCGGCTGCGGAACGGGGCTGGCAGGCGTGGGATTGAAGGAGCGCGCGGCGTGCCTGGTGGGGATCGATCTCTCTGCGGAGATGATTGAGCATGCGCGGGAGCGCGAGATCTATGACCAACTGGAGATTGCGGAGATCACCGAGTGGCTCGATCAAACAGAAGGCCAATTCGATCTGATTGTGGCCTGCGACTGCCTGGTTTATTTCGGCGATCTTCAGCCACTGGCGGCGTCGGCGGCCAAGCGGCTGAAGCCGGGCGGATGCTTTGCGTTCACGACGGAACGCGGGGAGAAATACCCATTTCATCTCGCGGATTCAGGAAGGTATACGCATCATCCCGATCACGTACGCGAAGTTGCGGAGAAGGCAGGGCTGGTTGTCGGCCGGCTGGAAGAGGGCTTCCTGCGGACGGAACGCGGGGTGGAAGTGACGGGGTTGCTGGCGGTGCTAAGGAAAACGGGCGGTTGAAACGGATCAATGCGCCCAGATTTCTGGCGCGGAGCATGAACACAGTCCCTACGGGACTCCGGATCAATTGCTGGTTTCGCCAACCCCACGCTAAAGCGCGGGGCTAACAACCATTGCACCTACGGCGCAGGCAGAAATACACTCGATAAGGACTCGCTTAAGACTCGAAATTGGCCTGAGACTGCGATACCATCGCGATGTAGCTAGATGTTGGTCAAGCAGAGAGGAGCGAAATCCTATGAACAATCTGTTGGATGGGTCTGCGATTCAAGCGCCCAGCGTCATCACACAATTGCGCATGAACCGGCGTCTAAATCGCCTATTTATCATTCCCCTGTCCGTTTTGCTGGGATGGGTTGCCTCTCTGTCACAAGTGCAGGCCCAAGGACAACTGAGTCCACTGGCGACAGGGTTAGGCAAGGAATTCACCTCCGAAACCAAGACGGTGAACGGGACTACACTTCACTATGTTCGCGGAGGTGAAGGGCCTGCCGTCATCCTCATCCATGGATTCCCTCAAGACTGGTTCGAGTATCGCGCCATCATGCCGCGTTTGGCGAAACAGTTCACGGTGATTGCGGTTGATCTGCGCGGCGTGGGCGGCTCGACGGCGGCGCCAGGCGGCTATGATGCGGTCAATATGGCGGAGGATGTGCATCAGCTTGCGGAAGCGCTCAAATTGAAGCGCATCTACATAGTCGGTCACGACATCGGTGGGATGGTGGCATATGCCTTCGTTCGCCGTTATCCGGAAGCGACGCGGGGGGCTATGATCCTCGATGTGCCGCTTCCCGGAATTGAGGGATGGGATGAGATTCAGGGCGATCCCAGCATATGGCATGTCCGGTTCATGCAGGTCCCGGGGCTCCCCGAAAAGCTGGTAACGGGCCGCTCCGCCGACTACCTCGACTACTTCTTCAACTTCGCTAAATTCAGCCAGAGCGAGAAGAAGCACTATGTGAAGGCTTACTCCTCTGCGGCGCAGCTTCACGCGGCGTTTGAGATGTACCGCGCGTTTCCTGCGAATGCGCAATTCAACGCGGCGCAACGGGGGCCAAACGACGTACCGATATACTTTGGCGCTGGAGAGAGGTCCCCATTTGCAAAACTGGTTCCCAAATTTGCAGAAGGTCTCCGTACGAACGGATGTACTCATGTCGAGACCGGGTTGATCCCTGGGGCCGTGCACTACGTCGTCGAGGATAAGCCCGAGGCGGTGGCCGATCTCATCGCGCAATATGCATCACTGCACGTGCAATGACCCTGGCAGGTCTACCGCACGGCCGGTTGGCATGAACAGCCCGAGTCATTCACGCAATAAATCGTGTCCCTGCTCCAGCCGCGCGTCGAACTGGCGGTTGAAGCGGATGAGAGCGATCCATTGGCCGTGGTCCTGCTGCTGCCATACCAGCTCGCCGTGGAGTGTGCGAGCGATCTCCTCCGGCGGCAGGTCGTGATGGAGGCCGAAGTAGAGCTCATCGGCCGCGCGGCTTCTTGCTCCCAGATTGAAGTACGGCGAATACACATCGACCTTGGTGGAGAAGACCAGGGCGGCGGAGTATTTTTCGGGCTCCTCGGCGGCGGAGGCGATTCCTGCGGCGGTGAAATCGGGGACAAGATAGACGGAGTAGGGCTGGCTGAGATAGCCCAGCTCGGGGCGGGAAAGTGCGTCACTGAGAGGCCAGGTGGAGAGGACGGTGGAGCCGGGGTAGCGAGCGTCAAGCTGGCGGATGCCGGCCTGGTAGAGGCGGATGACACGGGCGTAGGTGAGGTTGTCTTCCGGGGCGATGCCGTAGGGGGGATTGATGAAGATCCCGAGGATGAAGACCGCAGCGGAGAAGCCGGCCAGCGCGTGCCAGTAAGGAACACGGCGATACAAGGTGGTAACGGCGAGGAGCAGCACAAGCGGGTAGAGGGGCAGAAGGTAGCGAGTGAGCAGCGCGCCGCCCAGAACGCTGTAAAGTACAGCATTGACCAATAACAGTAGAAAAATGCGGCGCAGGGCGGAGGGAGCGAGGCCGGGGCGGGGTTGACTGTCAGCGTTGAGACGCGGGGTGAGCAGCAGCGCGGCGATGGCCATGCCCACAGGCACAAAAAGGTACATGTGCGCGGTGAGATGGATGATGCGGTGCTCGAAGGCGGCCAGGATGCGCGGGACGGAGAGGTTGGATTGGGAGGCGTTGTAGCGCAGCCACTCGGGACTGCCGAAGAGGAAGCCAGTCTTGAGGTAGTGGAATGCGTACCAGGCGGCCAGAGGAAGCACGCAGCTTGAGAGCCATGCGGCCTCGCGCAAGAGCCGGGTGCGAGAGCTGCCGGAGGCGCGGAGGCTTTCAATCAGGCTGACGGCGGCCAAAGTAAGGGGGATGACGATGGCCGTTTCCTTGGAGAGCGTGGCCAGGGCAAACCACAGAGCGGCGGCCCAGAGCTTGGTGTCGCGCGTGGGCAATGTGTAGACAAACCCCCAAAGAGCGCAGGCGGCGGCGAAGATGTCAGCGTGTGCCAGGGAGCTTTGGGCAAACCAAATGGGGTAAACGGCGGTGAGAAGGACGGTCCAGAAGGCGACGGAGGACACACCGGTCAGGCGCAGGGCCAGACGCCAAACCGCCGTGAGGCCGAGCGAAGCGACGACGAGTACAGCCACGCGCGTAACTATGGGGCAGAAACCGAAGAGCTTCCACCACGACGCCAGATAGATGCTGGGCAGCGGCGGATGGGCGATGTTCATGGTGGTGAGAGGAATCAGGGAGCCGGTGCGGAAGAAATCCCAGGCCGCGGGGATGTAGTAGCCGGCTTCGTCCCAGTAGTAGGGCAGGCGGAGCAGGGTGATGTGGCTGGCGAAGAGCGCGGCGAAGATGACAGGAAAGATCATCCAGGCAGGGAGTGGCGCGGCGAGCCACCGCGATGGAATGAGATATTTCCAGCGCAAAGGGATTACTCCTGCTAGTTGACGGGCCCCTGCGGGAAGTTGTGGCCGTGCGGCTCGAGGTTGAGCGCGCCAAAGGCCTGCTCGTATTGCGCAAGATGCTGCCCCAACATATTCCACAGGGCCTTGGCCTGCTGCGGGCTGAGGAAGATCGCGCTGTGGTTGCGAATGGTGATCTGGTCGGGGGGCTCAGGAGATGCCAAGCCGAAGACCAATTGGAAGTCCCAGACGCTGGCACGGATCTGGACGCTGTTGGCGTAGGCCTCGCGGTAGTCGGGGCTCTGGACGAGGTTCATTTGAGGTTGCTGCGCGGATGGACTCATGGTTTCTCCAGATTACTCCGGCGGGGTGGGGAGGCCGGTTGGCCGGGTGAGGGTCATGGTGCGAAAGGGGGGACTCGAACCCCCATGGATTGCTCCGCCAGATCCTAAGTCTGGTGCGTCTGCCAATTCCGCCACTTTCGCGAGCTGCGAGGCCTGAATACATTTTAGCCCGAAGTGCTTCTTGGCTAAGAAGAGCAGGGGTTTGCTGTTAGTGATAGCATAATGATATCATTGATAGCATATTGATGGAGGTGAAGATTCATGCCTGCCGTGACCGTTCGCAATCTACCCGCAGAGACCCATCGCGCGCTCAAGTTGCGCGCGGCGCGCAACGCACGCAGCACCGAGGCAGAGATTCGGGTGATTCTGGAAGAGGCCGTCGCGCCCCGGAAGCGCGTCAAGATCGGATCGGAACTGGCCGCCTTTGGAGAGCGTTTCGGGGGGATCGATCTTGACATCCAACGCGATCCAACACCGACGAAGCTGGCGGTCTTCGAATGATCATTCTGGACACGTGCGTTATTTCGGAGCCGATGAAGGCTCGGGTCAATCCGACCGTTGCTGCGTGGCTCGACCGGCAAGCCGCCGAGACGCTTTATCTGACGGCCACGAATCTTTCAGAGTTGCTCACAGGCATAGAACTGTTGCCCCAGGGCAGGCGAAAAAGAGGCATGGCCGCAGAACTGCGGGAGTTGCTCGACAGGCTCTTCGGGGAGCGGTTTCTGGATTTCGACCGGGAGGCTGCGGTGGCTTACGCCGTACTGGTCAGCCGCGCGTGTTCCAAAGGGCTGGCGATCTCCGTGGCTGACGGCCAGATTGCCGCCATTGCCGCAGTGCATGGATTTGCGGTTGCGACGCGCGCTACCGCGTCGTTTCTGGCGGCGGGTGTACCGGTTGTGAATCCGTGGGAGAGTTGAGCCGGTTGCGATCCCAGGTCCGAAAAAACGGGACCTGTAGCAACTAGCAAATATTTGGTGCAAGAATCGAGCGTATCATCGTTCATATTAAAGAGGCGTGATTCATGAAAGCAAGAATCAAAGTTGCGATATCAGTGACAACATTAGAAGCAATCCTCTCAGTGGTAGGGTGTGCTCTAAAGGCACAGGCCGCCCAAGTCGAGCATATAGGTGGCACCTCCGCAAAGGCTCGGATTGGCCAAACGCACGGCACGATCAATGTTTTCTTAGCTAATAAAAATGGTCTTATCGTTGTGACAGATAGCCGACTCAGTGACGGTGTACATGCTGTAGGGTATGGGCAAAAATTGTTCCAAATCGATGACCACTCCATCTGCACCATCGCAGGTTGGTATAGCGCCCTCGGCCCTATCATCAAACCAGACGCCTCCAGGAATCCGAGTTATCCGGCCTATTTGACCGTGCCCGATATAATTCGATCCGTCATTTCCAGGATTTCCAGCGAACAATTTCGTACCTTGAGCGTTGAGCGGAAGATGGAAATACTTTCCAATACCCTAGCATTCTCGCTTCTTGTCAGTGCAAATATTTACGATGCAGCTAACATCACACAATCAGAAGAACAGTTAAAAATGACTTCAGAGATTACAGTAGCAGGTTATGACAACAACGGAATGTTGGAGATTCTCCGAATGGACCTTATACCAAAGATTCAAAATGGAAAAGTTTTGCAATACGACATGAAGGAGTATCCGGCGGACTATGTCTCTGAATCCGCAGGATTCATTCCGGTCATCCGTGGAATAACTACAACCGCACAATCGATATTTGGTGGATCTTTTCCTGCAATGTATAGTGCGGATAACTACGCGTATCTGGGATATTTTAAGAAAGCCATAGACGACGGCGATGGTAACTCTTTGTCACTCTTAGAATTAGAGCTCTTTGCAAGGGAAATTGAGCGTCGTACTTCACAGCAGTATCCCAATAAAGTAGGAGGAAGTCAACAAGTTGCAATACTAACGAACGGCAAAGTAACGTTCTATCATCAGCCGATTTCTGGTACAACTCCTATTCCGTTCATCATTTTTGATTCCGTTGATGGTTTGGAGGTGGATGGCAGAGGAGCCGGATTACTTCACGTTGCTGCTCCACAAGTCGCTTTCGTGCAGAGGGGAAAGTTATCAAACGGACGCCAACCCATGGACAATATCTTTTTTTTTAGATCAGTTTTCAATCATTGTGATTTTATCTATAGCGGCTCCCCACGGTCCATTTTCGATAAATCAAATACCGTAGTGGACTCTACCTTAACATTACTCCCTGGGGCAGACCCCAATTCAAACTTTGTAAAGCAAATTAAGATAGATTTTCCTATGCTCAAGATAATCGATCAAACGATAGTTCCCCATCAATAGATCCGGGCAGAAATCAATTAGATCCCAATTCTAGCGGACATACCGAGCATCTGGAGCGTGTTGCCGACACAGACACAACGACCTGCCTAGCTGAACAAATCCTTCATTTTTTCGAGGAAGCTGACGGAAGCGGGCTTGTTTTCGACGGCTAGCGACACGGCGAGCTGATTGATTAGCTCACGCTGGGCGCGGTTGAGCTTGCGGGGAATCTCGACCATCACCTTGACGATCAGGTCGCCCGAGCCTCTCTCGTTGAGGAAGGGAACGCCTTTGCCGCGCACGCGCAGCTCCTTGCCGCTGGGCGTGCCCTCGGGAATCTTGAGGGTGACGTTGCCGCCGATCGCGGGGATCTCGATTTCGGCGCCTAGAGCGGCCTGGGGAAAGCTGATGGGGAGGACGCAGCGCAGGTTGTGGCCGTCACGTTGGAAGTATTCGTGGGAGCGGATGGAGAGGACGACGTAGAGGTCGCCCTTGGGCGCGCCGGCACGCCCTGCATCGCCTTCACCGGCGTAGCGATGCGGGTTCCGTTCTCGACTCCGGGCGGCACCTTGACGTGGAGCTTGTTTTCCTTGCTGACGCGGGTCTCGCCTCGGCAGGTGGGACAAGGGTCGCCGATGACCTGGCCCGTGCCTCCGCAGGCTGAGCAGGTGCGTGCCACAGAGAAAAAGCCCTGCTGGAAGCGGACCTGTCCACGGCCCTGGCAGTGGCCGCAAGTCGTGGGTCCACGGCGGGAGGAGCTGCCGGTGGCCATGCAAGCGTCGCAAGGCTCGAGGCGGCGAATCTTGACCTCGGTTTCAACGCCGAAGATGGCAGCCTCGAAGTCCACGGTCAGGTTGAAGCGCAAGTCGTCGCCGCGCTGCTGGCGAGTGGGACGGCGCTGGTTGCCTCCCATGGAAAACATTTCGCCAAAGAGGTCGCCGAAGAGGTCGCTGATGTCTACGCCGGCGCCGAAGGGCCCACCGAAGCCCTGGCCTGCTCCGCTGACGCCGGCATGGCCGAAGCGGTCGTAGGCGGAGCGCTTGTCGGGGTCGCTGAGGACCTGGTAGGCCTCGCTGGCCTGCTTGAAACGCTCCTCGGCGGTATGGTCTCCGGGATTGAGGTCAGGATGGTGCTCGCGCGCCATCCTGCGGTAGGCGCTCTTCAGCTCCTGCTCGCTGGCGTCGCGCGAGACGCCCAGAACCTCGTAATAATCGGCTTTGCTCACGTTTGGATTCAAATCCTATTCGCTTTTCTGTTTGGGGTTGGAGGCTACGCGCACCAGCGCCGGGCGCAGGAGTTTATCGCGTAGCTTATAGCCGCGGCGAATCTCCTCAGCGACGTGCTGGTCGGGCAGGTCGAGGCGCTCGACAGCGCCCAGCGCCTCATGGTGGCGCGGGTCAAACTTAGCTCCCTCCGCCGGAATCGCCGTCACTTGCAACTGGCGCAGAACATCCTCCATCTGCTTCACAATCAGCTCGACGCCGGAGCGCAGTTGTTCCACCGTGCCGGCTGACTTGAGCGCCATCTCGAAATGGTCGAGCACCGGCAGAAACTTTTCGACCACGTTCACAACGGCATAGTCGCGGTCCGCGATTCGCTCGCGCTCAGCGCGCTTGCGGGCATTTTCAAACTCGGCTTGCAGGCGGGCGAGCCGGTCAAGCAATTGGTCGCGCTCGGCCTTGAGCTGGTCGTATTCCGCGCGGGGAACGGGCGGGGCCTCCTCCGCGGTCTTGTCCGGCTCCTGCGCGGGGCCCGGATCCTGGGCGGGCATTTCGGTCGCGGAGTTATTGGCCTGCGAAGCGGCCGCGGCAGACGCCTCCTCCGACAAGGTCAACTCTGTATCCTGTTCCGGCATTGTTCTATGCGTTCTCCGAAAATTCTTTGTCATATGTTTCCATGATAAATTCCACGGCTGGCGCCGTGTTTACACTCTCAACTCGTGAGTAATACGAGTTCCGATTCAGGTCAACCCGCTCCGTCAACCTCTAATCCGCGGGAACTTCCAGCAACCGTTCGGAGAGCCGGGCGATGTAGCGCACCGCCTGGATCATCTCCTGATATTGGATGCGTGTGGGCGCGATGAGGGCTACAGTGCCCAGGTTGGAGTCGCCCAAACGGGCCGGAGCGCCGATGAGAACAAGATTTTGCATTACTTGCGAGACCTCGGCCTGGCCCGAAGATTCGGGACCCTCCTGGGCAAGCTGGTCAAGGCCAACTACCACGCGCACCTCTTGCTGACGTCCGTCTACGTAAGCTGTGAGCAACTCCACTAGCCGCTGCTTGGCTTCCAGAGCCAGCAGCATCTGGCGCAGGCGCTCGCGGTCCACCTCGGCGGCGATCAGGTTAGCCATTCCGTCGACATAAATCGCCGGGTTGGTTTCTCCGCCTTGCAGCGCTCCCTTGCGGCAAAGCTCCTCCACCGAGGCCAGCATCTGGCGATAGGCGGCCTGCTCCATCTCCACGCGCCGGGCCACCTCGGCGCGAATGCGCTCAATGTGCCAGCCGCGGAAATTCTCATTCAGATAGCGCGCGGCGGTCTCCAGCTCGATGTGGGTTAGGTCGCGGTCCAGAGCCAGCACGCGGTCCTGCACGGCTCCGGACTGAGTGACCAGCACGGCCAGCACACGGCCGGTGGAAAGCCGCGAAAAGTGAATGTGTTCCAGCACTTGGCTGGCGGTGGAACTGGCCAGCGCCACGCCCAGTCCGCTGGATAAAAGCGCCAGCACGTGGGAGGTGCGCTCCAGGTAATCGTTGCTGCTGGTGACGCCGCTGAAGCTCTCCTCGATCTGCTCGCGAAGGGCTTCGCTCAGCGGAGTAGCTACAGATTGCGGCGTGTTCAGGCCGGCTGACTGCGCGCCTGCGGCCATGCGGCCAGGCTGAGTAATCTGCTCGACGTAATAGCGAAAGGCAGCGGCGGTGGGCACACGGCCAGCCGAGGTGTGCGGCTGCTCCAGCAGACCCGACTCGCCTAGGGTGGCCATCACATTGCGGATGGTGGCCGCGCTCAGACCCTCCTGATTAGAAAAATGACGAGCGACAGCCTGCGAAGCTACCGGCTCACCGGTGGCGATGTACTGTTCGATGATGGCCATCAGCACCAGCCGCTCCCGCGGACTGACGCGCGCATCAGGCATCTTTCCCGCTCTCCGATCCGGCTGATAAATGATTGCTGCCCAGACCTGGATGAAGTCCGCTAAACCATTGATATTTCTAGCGGTTATGCCAGAAAAACAGCAGACTCCTACCCCTTGATTCTAGGGATATGCGAGGGGCCCTGTCAACACGCGAGCCAGAGAGGACGCCGGTGCTACGGTTGGTTGTAATAGCCGGTGTGAGTGCGGGCTGTGAGCCTGCATCCTTTACATTGGAAGCATGTTCGCACGCAGAATCTCGATACAACGCATGGATTTGAACGGCCTACGGCAGGTGTGCCCGATTGGCTGGATCGACAACTTTGCCATGCGCAACTTCACCAACGACCCGGTCTTCGACGACACTCTGCCCGTGGCCGATGGAGTGCTGGAAGCAGGGGCGCGCGTGCCTCTCGATCGCCTTCAGCCGGCCATGGAAGACTGGTTCCGCCGCAAGGGTTACCTGAAGCCCGGCGAGCGGCTTGAGGTGACGGAGATTGGTTCATAATAATAAGGATTTGTCCTCATGCATTATTTGCGTATCTTATTGCTCGCGGCAATTTTTCTGCCTCTGTTGTTAGCGCTGCCGGCGCAGGCCCAGCAGGCGGCCAACCCTCCGCTGCCCGCAATTCCGCAGCTCTCGAAGAAGGTACTCGAACACCAGAAAGAACTCGATAAAGTGCGCGAGAATTACACCTTCAGCGTTTCGCAGGAGGTTCAGGAGATTGACGCCAAAGGAAAGGTGAGCAAGACAGAGACGGAGGAGTCCGAGGTTTTTTTCGTCAACGGACATGAGATCTGGCAGCTGGTGAAGAAAGAGGGAAAGCCGCTTACGGATGAGGAGCAGAAAAAGGAGACCGAGCGCGTGACCAAGATGGTGAAGAAGGCGGAAAAGACGCCGCCGGATCAGCCGCTGGAAGGCCATGTGGTCACCATCAGCCGCTTGCTGGAGATCATGGATGTGCTGAATGAGCGTCGCGAGAACTATCGCGGCCGTCCGGCGATTGTCTTTGATTTTGTGGGCCGCAAAGACGCCAGGACGCACGGCCTGGCCGAGGACGCCTCAAAGAAATTGAAGGGAACGGTATGGATCGATGAAGCAGATACCCAGGTCGTTCATCTGGACGTAGCCTTCGACGACAATTTTCGCGTTGCCGGTGGAATTGTGGCCACGATCCAGAAAGGCTCCAACTTTCATTTCGATCAGGCACAGGTAAACGGCGAGATATGGCTTCCTACCGGCGTCGAGGGAACCATGCAGGCCCGCGTGTTGCTGGTGAAAGGCATCCGCCAGCACTTTACCGAGCGCTGCTATGACTACAAGCGCTTCCACGCGGAGGCCCAGCAGGGGAAGGGCGCCAAGGTCGTGCCGGAGAATAAACCGTAGCCCGAACCGGCGCATGGCGCGCTTCTGTTTCAGCGGGCAAACCAGCTGCCGGGCCAACGGCCGTTACGGAGGAGATACGCCCGCGATTTTTCTCGCGCCAGTCGAAGTGTGGATTACGAGAACGGGGAAGAGATTGTGTTATTCTTCCTTCGCCATACACATTCCTGAAACCGGCGGCTAGAAGCCCCTCGTACAGGAAACACCAGGCTCCCAGCAAAGGCTTATTACTTTCATGCTTTTTCCCACGGTCGAGTACGCGCTGTTTTTTCTCGTAGTGCTGGCCGTTGCCTGGAGCCTGTACCGCTTCCCCACGGCGCATAAGAGCTTTCTTCTGCTGGCCAGTTATATCTTCTATGGCTTCTGGAACTGGGCCTATATTCCGCTATTATTCGGCATCTCGCTATTCAGCGGATTAGTCGCCCAGCGCATCCAGCGCAGCCAGACGATATCCGCCAGAAAGTGCTGGCTGGCCGCAGGGGTTACCGTCTGCCTGGCCACGCTGGGTTATTACAAGTACACCGGCTTTCTGCTGACGACGCTGCTCCAGGTTTGGGGCCGCTTCGCACCCCCGCCGCACATTCAGGTTTATTCGCCCCTGTTGCCTCTGGGCATCTCCTTTTTTATCTTTCACGCCATATCTTTGCTGTGCGATTGCTACCGCGGCAAGGTTCGCGAGCCTGTCAACCTGGGCGACGCACTTTTATATGTAGCCTTCTTTCCCCAGCTCATCGCTGGTCCCATTCTGCGAGCTTCGCGGTTTCTTCCCCAATTGGCGATCCGGCGCAACCCCAACTCCATCCGCGTTAACCGCGCCTTTCTGCTGATTGTTGGCGGCCTGTTCAAAAAGGTAGTTATCTCGAACATGCTGGCTACGCGGCTGGTGGAGCCGGTCTTCGCGGTGCCACAAAGCTTTGGCGCATGGGATACGCTGCTGGCCGTTTACGGCTATGCGGCGCAAATCTACTGCGATTTTTCGGGCTACACGGACATCGCCATCGGTTGCGCGCTGCTGCTCGGCTACCGGTTTCCACGTAACTTCAACGCGCCTTACACGGCCACCGATCCGCAGGATTTCTGGCGCCGCTGGCATATCTCGCTCTCCAGCTGGCTGCGCGACTATCTCTACTTTCCCCTGGGAGGCTCTCGCAAGGGCAAGCTGCGGACTTATATCAACCTGATGGTGACCATGCTGCTTGGGGGCCTGTGGCATGGCGCCGCCTGGACCTTTGTAGCTTGGGGAGGGCTGCACGGTTTTTACCTGGTTGTCCATCGCCTCTGGTCACGCATCGGCTGGCGTCCCCTGGTTCGTTGGCGCGCAACCACGGCATGGCGATGGGCATCGCGCATTCTTCTCTTCCACGCGGTTTGCGCGGGATGGGTCTTCTTCAGGGCCTCTTCATTTGCAACCGCATACACAGTCTTTGGCCGGCTAACGGTTCCAGGCACAGCGACACTGGCCACGGGACCCGTCTTGATCGTGCTATTTCTCGGGCTTGCCGGCCAGTATATGCCGCCACGCTGGCGCAACGGCTTCGAGATCGAGTTAGGCCGCTGGCCGGCCCTGGCGCGCGGAGCAGTTTTGGCCGTAGCCATAGCCACCATTGAAATTCTGGGGCCGACGGGAGTGGCTCCGTTCATCTACTTCCAGTTCTAGAGAGCTATGCGAAGCGTTTCGTTGACCCAACCAATCCGGAATATGGCCCTGGTCATTGTGGGATTCCTCGTGGTCATCGTGCTGCTTGAATCCGATGGGCTAGCCAGCTGGGCCAATCACCTGGAGATCGGTCCGCTGCGCACCGTTGCCGTTCCGGTCACGGCGGCGGTTCAGAAGACACTGCATCCGCTGGGAGTGGCAGCAATCCGCGATCGTGCTCTTGAAGCCCTGGCACGCGTTGGCTGGACCGACGACGCAGCCCTGTTGGCGAAGGCCGCAAACCCTCCGCATACATGCGATCTGCCCGGAGCATCCGGCTGCGCACCCTCAGCAGCGTCAAACATCTCAAATCCGGCCTTTACTACGGGTTCCGGTGCGAATACTCCGGATCACAGCGCGCATAATCCTTTCCTCAACGCTCCGGGAGCGCGGACGCCGCTTCTTGGAGATGTGCCAAGAACCACGGTTTTAGCACCTATGCCGCCCGTCGAGCCTGGCAAGCCGCGCGTGGTGGTGCTGACCGGCGACTCCATGATGGCGGTCGGCTTGAGCGCCGAGCTGATGCGCGAGGCCGCCGGCGACAAGAATCTGCGCATCGTAAAGGCTTTTCGCTCCGGCACCGGCCTGGCGCGGCCGGAGGTCTTTAACTGGATGGATGAGTATCCAGCGATGCTGGGCGAGGTAAAGCCCGACGTGGTGATTGTGGCCATTGGGGCTAACGATGGACAGGGCTTCGTGGTGGACGGCAAGGTATTGCCTTATGGCAGCGAAGAATGGCGGAAGGTTTACCAGGAGAGGATTGCCGAATTCCTGGCTATGGTGGAAGAAGGCGGGCCGCGCGTAGTGTGGGTAGGGCTTCCGCCCATGCGGGGGCATATCTACGACGAAAAGATCACCGACCTCAATCGCATTACCTATACGGTAGTGAGCCAGTCGCCGCAGGCCACCTGGTGGAATCCGGTACCCTATGTGGGCGACGATGCGGGGAAGTATCGGGAGTATGTCACGCTGGACGGCGGCCAGACTATCAAAATTCGTTCGAGCGACGGCATTCATCTCTCCGATGAGGGCGCTGGGCTGCTGACCTCAGTGCTGTTGAAGTGGCTTGACCCGCCGGCACCGACGGCAAATGGAGCTGTAGCGGCCCCGGCGGCGGCTCCGGCAGTTCAGGCTCGTCCAGCCGTCAAGCACAAAAAACATGCCAGCCGGAAGGCGAAGGGGTGAGATGCGCTGGTTCTAAGCAGCAGTCTCTTGCCGCGCCGGGGCATTCTGCCAAAGCTCGACCTCGGCCTCGCGGCGGGCTTTTAGGGCTGGGTATTCCTGCCCGCCGGCATGATCCCAGCGCAACAACTGCTCGGCGGCATTGTCATAGTGGCCTGCATTGAGTGATTTGAGCAGGGTGGAGGCGGCCAGCCTGGCAGCGCCAAGGTTGAAGGTGAAGTCCACCAGAGCGTCGAACTGGCCCTGGGTGAGGGGAACAGTCACCAGGCGCTGGACGGCCTGCTCGGCATCGCGCACGTCATAAGCCAGAAGATTGGAGGCCTGTAACTCATTGATTCCATTTGGAAAAGAATCGGAGTGCAGCAGCCGATGGCCGTAGCCGATGGTAGGAATGCCTGCCACATCCAGATAAACGCGATCGCGAAAGCCCTCGGACCTCTTCAGTAGATCCATTCCGGCGGCGCTGAATTTCATGTTTTCCCCCTGCTCTTTGCTTGAGATAACGTCAATTTCACGCTAGCAGGAATGGAGAAATAATCTGCAAAAGATCTGCTATGTGCGAACTTGCCGTTCAGGCGGGCGGCGCTTGCGCTACTGACCTTATCGGAAGGCAAAATGTGGCTTTTAGGCCACGCTCGGGGATTTGGGGAGAAAATGCATAAAATCGGCCAAAACGGGCAAAAAAATACACGAATTTGCACTGCTTTTAGTGCAACTTTTAAGTGGTAGTGAGACAAGAACTTATATGGGAAAGGCACTAAAAACAGTGCCATTTTGGGCAGGTTTTCCTCTTATTCACTTAGATAACATGCAGATTTAATAGTGACAAATTGGTAAAATGGACATATGCAGAAAAGACGAAAATTAAGCAAAACGTACTCGAAAACTGCGCTTCGGATCTGGCTGGTGGCAGGGTTTTCCTCTGTTCTATTGGTTGCGGGGGTGTTTGTAGTTTACCCGCGGACGGTGCAGGCGGATGCCCGGCTATCCCGGCCGGCGGTAACAGCGCCTCCAATGGCTCCGATAGCGAGCACGACACCTGTCTTGCTCGCACCAGGCAAACCGGCGGACAACTCAAAAACTTATGCGCTCCACGGCATAGCCTCCTGGTATGGAGGCGTGTTCAATGGCCGGAAAACGGCCAGTGGAGAACGCTTCGATATGTACGCAATGACCGCCTGCCATCCAAACCTGCCATTTGGCACGATAGTGCGGGTGGTGCATCGCAGAAACGGGCGCTCGGTGGTGGTGCGCATCACCGATCGCGGCTACCTTTACAGCGGGCGCATCCTCGATCTGTCGTATGGCGCCGCCCAGAAACTGGGTATGGTCAAGTCCGGGCTTGCTCAGGTTGATCTTGAGGTTCTCTCCTGGGGAAAGTCCAGCAAGAACGACAACCAATAAGCAGTCAACAGCATTTCACAAACAACAACGGCCAGCCCTCGGGCTGGCCGTTGTTGTTTGGGGAGGAATTCCGTAGGTGGCTTATTGAACAACCATACCCATGGATCTGGGACTCACTGTTAAGATATGCGCCGAGTTTTTTGAGCCAGTTCCCGGGTTGTTGGTGATCTTAAGCGCTGATGAACTGCCGCTATAATCCTGCCATTCGTTCACTGTGCTGTCGGCGGGTATTCCATCTCCCTGCAAACCGAATCCAGGCCCGGCCACGGTATAAGGGCTGGAGCTGTCCGTGACCGTTCCCATTTGAACGCCGTCTATATAGACGGTAAGGCTAACCGTGGAAGTTCCTGATGCGACCAACCCCAAAGTGTGAGTTGCGATGGCCGAGACCGTGCCGCAGCTTGCGCCGCCCAGGTACCTGAAATTCTTCATTACATAACAATTGGTGTAATATCCGTTGGATACGGCGCTGAAGCCTACGCAATATCCGGCGATGCCGCTCGATACTCTCACGCAGGCTAGCTTCTCGTAGCCGATGGTGGTGCTGGATGGGGCAATGGTGATCTGGGAGGTATCCGAGATGGACGCGGAGTAGTAGTAGACGGCGCTGGCGGTGCCGGAGACCTGCGCGCTACCTGAGCCGGTGGTGTAGATGGAGTTCGTGCCTCCCGCCAATACCCATTGGGAGTTGTAAGCAGGCAGGGCGGCTCCCGCGGAGCCGGTAAAGTTGTCAAAGCAACTGCCGCTGCCAGTGGGGCAGTGGACGACGGGTATATTCATGTTGTAAGCGGCCGAGCCTACCGCGCTTTGCAAGTAGCCGGAGGCCGCGGCAATGGCCTCTATAGTTTCCGAGGCAGAGACGGTAATCGGCGCACTATAGACTGTCGAACTGGTAGTCGGCGCGGTTCCGTTGGTGGTGTAGTAGATGACCGCACCGGAAGTGGTATCGGAGATAGTCACCGTCTGCGCCGAAGTGTATGTTCCGGCTGCCGGGCTAAAGGTAGGCGTAGCCGCGGGCAAACCGCCGAGGTAATCCTGCCATTCATTTACGGCGCTGTCGGCAGGCGTTCCGTCTCCCTGCAATCCAAATCCGGACCCGGCGATGGTATACGGGCTGGCGGAGCTGTCGGTGACGGTTCCCCTGGCTATGCCGTCGACATAGATGGATAAGGTGACGGGGGATGTACCGGATGCGACCAGGCCAAGGGTGTGAGCCGCGGTTGCCGAAACGGTTCCGCAACTTCCGGTGCCCAGATACTTGAAGTTCTTCATCACATAACATGCGGAGTAATTTCCGTTGGACACAGCGCTGAAACCGACACAATATCCGCCAATACCGCTTGACACTCTCACGCACGCCAGCTTTTCGTAACCGATGGTGGTGCTGGATGGAGCAAGTGTAATTTGCGCAGCGTCTGAGATGGAGCCGTTGTAGTAGTACACCGCGCTGACTGTGCCGGAAATCTGCGCGCTGTTGTTGCCGGTGGTATAGATGGCGTTTGTGCCGGCAGCCAAGGTCCACAGGGAGTTATATGTGGGCAGGAGCGTTCCTGAAGTGCCCGTGAAGTTATCCACGCAACTGCCGCTACCTGCGGGGCATCCGAAAAATGGAGAGCTAATGATGTACGTTGCCGATCCCACCGGACTCTGCAAATATCCGGGGGCCGTGGCGATGGCCTCAACTGTCTCCGAGGCGGATACGGTGATCACTCCGGCGTAGAGAGCCGAACCGGTGGTTGGCGTGGTTCCGTTGGTGGTGTAGTAGATTGCCGAGCCGGGGGCGGCGTCGGAGATGGTCACCGCCTGGGTCGAAGTATATTGGCCGGCTACGGGGCTGAATGTGGGCGCGGGGACGGGCGATGTGCCGCTGTAATCCTGCCATTCTTTTACGGTGCTGTCGGCGGGCGTTCCGTCTCCCTGCAATCCGAAACCCGACCCGGCGATGGTATACGGGCTAGCGGAGCTGTCGGTGACGGTTCCGCTGGCGACGCCGTCGACGTAGATGGATAAGGTGACAGTGGAAGTTCCTGATGCGACCAGGCCGAGAGTGTGGCTTGTGGTAGCGGAGATGGTTCCGCAACTTCCACCGCCCAGGTACTTGAAGTTTTTCATCACGTAACAAGCGGTGTAATTCCCGCTGGACACAGGGCTGAAGCCCACGCAGTAGCCGGCGATGCCGCTTGAAACTCTGACGCAGGCCAGCTTTGCATAACCGATGGTGGTGCTGGAGGGAGCGACGGTAATCTGCGACGTGTCAGAGGAGGAGGCGGAGTAGTAGTAGACGGCGCTGGTGGAACCGGAGATCTGCGCGCTGTTGGAGCCGGTGGTGTAGATGGCGTTCGTTCCTCCCGCCAACACCCATTTGGGGTTGTAAGCAGGCAGCGCGGTTCCTGAAGCGCCGGTGAAGTTATCCACGCAACTACCGCCCCCGGTGGGGCATCCGTTGACGGCCATGTTGATGATGTACACGGCGGAAGCTACGGAGCTTTGCAGATAGACGGGGGCTGTGGCGATGGCTTTGATTGTCTGTGAGGCAAAGACGATTATGGGCGCGCTATAGACGGTGGAACTGGTGGTAGGCGTGGTTCCGTTGGTGGTGTAGTAGATGGTCGCGCCGGGAGTGGCGTCGGAGATGGTCACCGTCTGCACTGAGGAGTAGATACCCGAGGCCGGTGAGAAGGTGGGGGCGGCAGCGGCAGTCTCGATGGTGTAGGTTGCCGAGGTCACAGTAGAGGGTGCGTAGCCGCTGACAACCGCAATGGCCTTAATGGTCTCCGTTGTAGAGACGGTAATGGTGCCGTTGTAGAGGGTGGAGCTGGTGGTCGGCGTGGTTCCGTTGGTGGTGTAGTAGATGGCCGCGCCGGCGGTGGCATCGGTCAGAGTAACCGTCTGCGCGGTGGCGAAGATTCCGGGCGCAGGAGAAAAGATGGGCGCGGCGACCGCTAAAACCCGGACCAGGATCTGCGCGGTGTGCACGTGTCCGCCGCCGCTGGCGGTGATGGTAATCGGATAGATTCCGCAGGCCGTGGCGGCGGCGATTTTGAGCGTGAGCACATCCGTAGCGGGTGCGCTGAGGGCCAGGGAGCCCGCGACCGGAGTCACCGTGAGGCCAGCGGGCGCGCCTATGGAGAGCGTGACAGTGCCGCTGAAGCCGTTGATGGGCGCGAGTGCCAGGGTGCTGGTTCCCGATGCGGAGGGAGAGATGGAGAGTTCGGGGTTGAGCGTGTTCAGGGAGAAATCCGATTGGGCGATGGTGACATTCACCGCATTGGAGGCGGCAAAGTTGTAATTGGCGTCGCCCTGGTAGACGGCGGTGAAGATGTTGGTTCCGTTGGCGGCGGAGTATCCGGGAATGGCGAGAGTGGCCGTGCCGCTGTTCAGGTTGACGAAGGCTTCGAAACTCTGACCGTCGGAGAGAAAGGCGACTGTGCCGGTGGGTGTTGGCTTGCCGGAGGCACCGGCGACATTGGCGGTGAGGGTGAAAGTCTGGCCGGGCGCAGGGTTGGCAGAGCTGGTCGTGAGCGTCACGACGGGAGTGAGTTTGCTGGCCAGCGAGATGATGGTTCCGCCGTTGGCGGCGCTGCCTAGCCAGTTGTTGTCTCCCTGGTAGTAGGCGATGAGGGGCAGAATTCCAGCCGGAACGTTGCTGAAGGCGACCACCGCCTCAAGGCTGGCGTTGCCGGTTGTGCCATAGGGCTGCCAGGGAGCTGAGACCGACTGAATGCCCAGGGTTACGGTTACGTTGCCGGTGGGCAGAGTTCCGTAGAGGGAGAGATAGCCAGTGTTGAGAATGACATCGACGGACACGCTGGCTCCGGCGGCGACCGTGGAGACCAGCGGCTTGATGGTGAGGCTGGTGCTGCCCGGAATTACGGTAAAGGCGGCGGCGGAGGCGGCGGTGGATGGGTTATAGCTTGGGTCGCCGGAGTAGGACTCGCTGACTGTGTGATTGCCGGGCGCGAAGACGCCTGTTGACCACTCCGCTACGCCGGAAGCGTTGAGCGGCTGCGTTGCGGTGACGGTTGCCGAGCCCAGCGTGTCGGTGAAGGTGACGGTTCCGGTAGCTGGCGTGGGCTCGGTGGCGATGGTGGCGTTGACGCTCACCGGCTGCGCATCCAGGAAAATTTGCGCTCCATAGGGTACGGTGATGCCTGCGGAGAGCGCGTAGAGGTTCAGGTCGTAGGGATTCCAAGCCCAGCCGGTGGTTGCCAGCGTATCGTTCTCCGGAGAGACGGTGACGGTAACGGGCGCTGATTTGCTGGCGGCGTAGGTGCCGTCGCCTCCATAGACGGCAGTGAGCTGGTAGGTTCCTCCGGGCAGGTTGTCCACCGAAGCGTAGTAGCTTCCCGCAGAGAGGGCTATGTCGTCGATGGCCGTGTAGTGTGGGATGCCATCGTTGCCTGTCAGGCTCACTGAACCGGTGGGCGTGCCAGAGCCCGAGGTGCGAGCCACGGTGCCGCTGACTGTGGTTGTCTTGCCGTGGACCAGAGAGGTGGGATTGACGCAGAGAGTGGTTGTGGTAGCCGAGAAGGTTACCGTGTTCCAGTACTTGATCAGGTTGGCAACATCAACCGAGCCCAATCCGGTGGCCAGATCATAGCCCGTGCCAGCGGAGTAACCGCTTTCCACGTAGTAGCCGGTGGAGTTTGTGGCCGAGGAGCCAGCCACGCAGTTGGCTGTGCCGGAGTAGCAAAGCACCTGATTACCGCCTACAGTCACATCGTGGAAGGCGGTCGGCTGCCTGGAGGCGAGCGGATAGTAGATGAAGTCGGCCTGCCCGGCCCATGCGCCGGTGCTCTGGTTAATCAGAGACTGGATGGCGGCCATGGCCGGAGAGCTGGCGGAGGTGCCGCCCACGCCAGTTATGACCACGGTCCCGCTGCTGGTCAGATTTGTGCAGTCGCCGGGGCTGGCGCAGATGGGATAGAAGCTGTAGTTGTAGCCATTGGCGGCAAAGAGTGAGAGGTCGGGAATGTCGCGCGCGTGGTCGGCGGGGACGCCGGTTCCGGATTGCCAGGCAGGCTTGGGATAGCCCGTTGCGACGCCGCTGGGATAGAGCGCTGAGCTGCTGGCTCCTCCGCCGCCAGCCACGATAATCTCGATGGGCTGATTGGCTGGGTTGCCGCTGTCGTACATATTGAAGCCGAAGAAGTCATTCCAGGCTTGCTCGGGGATGGTTTGCTTGAGGGAGACAGCGGGCGAGGTAGTGGAAGTGAGGGACCAGTAGGTATTCAGTTGCGTGTTGATGGCCGAGGCCGTTCCGGCGTAGCTACTGTAGTAGAAATCGGTGCCGCCAACGGCGACGTTATATGGCGTGGAGGCGAGGCCGTTGACCTGAAGTCCGTCGTAGGCGACTTGCTGGGAGTCGAAGTTATCGCAGCCAGCCGAGCCGCCGTCGCCCGCCGCAACAAAGACCGTTTGGCCCTGCGCGGCGGCTTGCTGCCAGAGAGCACTCCAAAATGCATTGCCGCTCTGGCCCAGCTCCATCTCGCACTCGCCGTAGCTGACACTGATGACCCCGGCCTGATCGTCCTCAACGGCGCGCATTGCGGCAAGGGCGAGGCCGTCGGTGAGCGCAGTACCGCCCGAGGTGTACAGCAGGACCGTGGCGCCGGGTGCAACTGAGCCTGCAAGCTCGATGTCCAGATAAGCCTCGATGGCCGCGCTGTTCTGGCCGGGGTCCGTGCCGTCGATTATTACCGTGGGCAGGTTGGCGGTCAATCCGAAGAGGCTTTGATAGGCCTGAACCAGGCTCAGGTCCACGTTCGATGCGCTGACGATGGCGATGGACTGCCCCGTGCCGGTGGTTCCGGCCGCATAAACCGAATTGATGTCATACTGCTTGGCAAAATCGCTCGGCGCAACTACGAAGACGACCCCGCTGCCCTCCGGATATGTCCAAAGCGGCGTGGTCTGGTGGGTTTTAGCATTGAAATGGGCGCGTCCCAGAACCTGCAGGCGAGGCTGCGGATGGAAGTCGTTCAACTGCGCCAGGCCGGCGATGACCGGAGCGAGCGCGGCAGGAACCGAAGGGTCGGTCGAGTTGGCAAGATGCGTTTCGCCGTTCACCTGATAGCGGTGAATCTGTGTCTGAAATGCCTCGCTGACCTGGCCCGCAGTACCAGAGAATTCGATGGCCAGTCGCCCGGCATGCACCTGGTTGACGGTGAGGCCGTGTGATTGAAGCCAGGCGGTGACGGCGGCAATGTCCGAGTCGGCAGGCCCGTAAAGGCGGCCAAACTCCTCCGGAGTGAGCCACTGGTGATAGGAGGGATTGCCCGGAGTGTGCGCGGCCTGAATGAAATCGTTGAGCGCCGCCTCCTGCTCAGGGGAACGTTTAAGCAAGAGCAGCATCCGGCCAGCGAGCAAAGAATCTTCAACCGCGCCGAGGTCGGTTACGGGTTGACTCAACCCTGAGAGTAACGGCTTGCCCTGGACTGTTCCGGACTGGCCAGTCACAGTCTGAATGAGCGGATGAGTGTTGCCGTGGAGAACCACGCGCGAACCGGTCTCAACGGGGCCTTGAACGCGCGGCGCTGCCACGGATGGTGCGGCCGCAGAGGCTGGATTGCGCGGCGCGGCAAAGGCCGCCGCGATGGCCAGGTTCAATACAACCAGCAAAATAACCCGGATGAAGAAACGCAGCAATCTCATGCTGACATCATCGGCAGGTTGCGTTATGGGCTATAGCATGAAGACATGTGAGGATGTGGAGGTTTCCTGCGCGTTTGTTCAGGATTAGACGCGTCTAAAAGCGGGAATGAATGAGTTGATTGAAGTGTCAAATGAGGTAAGACTCCGCACTTAAAACGGAATCATCAGCGAGATTTAATCTTCATCAGCTCGATAGTCACGGCGGCTACTCGGTCGATAGCATCACCGGTTTCGCCAGCGCCGCCGGCTTTGCCCGCGCCACCCGCTGGATGGGTCTTTAGCAGGCCACGAATTCGCGCCAACTCCTCCATCATGGACTGGCGCGGCGGGCCGTCGTGGAGCAAAGGCTCGAGCGCGCGGAGGATGTTTTCCGGCGTGAAATCGCGCTGGATCAATTCCGGTACAACCCGTTTGCCGGCAATCAGGTTGGCCATAGCCACGTGAGGCACTTTGACCACTCGCTTGGCGATGGCGTAGGTAAGCGCCGAGACGCGGTAGACGACGACAAAGGGATTGCCGATCAGCGCTGCTTCGACGGTGGCTGTGCCGCTGGCGACGATGGAGGCGCGGGCGTGCAAGAGCGTGGCGCGGGCCTCGTTGACGAGGCGGACGGAAAGGCCGGAGCCATGCGCTTCAACGAGCCGCCGCACCTCGTCGCGCTGTTTGGCGTTCAAGGTCGGCGCGAGGGGAATGACGAATTCGAAGCTGGTAGTTGCGTGCTCCGCTGAACGCTCCGCCAGTATTTGCGCGGCTCGCAAAATCGTTGGCAGAAGGTCGCGAATCTCACGGGGACGGCTTCCGGGGAGCAGACCGATCCAGGTCTTCGCGGGGTCGAGGCCGTATTCGGCGGCGAATTGCGCGTGGGTGACGGCGGGCGGCGGCAACTCCGCCAGCGGATGGCCGACAAACTCGGCCTGGACGCCCTGATTGCGATAGAACGGCTCCTCGAAGGGGAAGATGACCAACATCCGGTCGATGTACTTGCGGACCAGCTTAATGCGGTGCTTCTTCCAAGCCCACAACTGCGGGCTGACAAAGTAGAGGACGGGAATGCCGAGGCGGTGCAACTCTTTGGCCAGACGGAAGTGAATTTCGGGAAAGTCGATGAGCACGGCCACGCTGGGCCGGCGCGTGCGGATGGATTTTTTGAGCTTGCGGTATTCTCGCCAGATGCGGGGCAGATGGCGGACGACCTCGGTGAGGCCCATGACGGCCATTTCTTCGGAGCGGACGACGCAATCGAGGCCGGCGGCAGCCATGCGCTCGCCGCCCATGCCGAAAAACTCAGCCGATTGCCCGGCCGCGGCAAGCTGCTTTTTGAGCGCGGAGATTACCAGCGCGCCGTAGTGCTCGCCGCTGGCCTCGCCTGCCGAGATGAAGATGCTGGAGGGCATTTTTCTTGGTTGTGCCGCGATTCCTGCGCTGATGATCATCATAGCGGGTTGGTTAGCGTGACGGAAAAACCTCGAGTTAATTTGACCGCAGTTTGCAGATAATTAACGGAAGAAAAGTGGAATCATTTGTTTTGAAGGAGTTATCTCGTGACCAAAGAATTACCTGCAAGGTTTTGAAAAATATATTTTTTAGGGGGGGGAGGGGGGTGGAGGTGGGGGGCAGCCTGGTGCAGGCCAAAAAAGTGCCTGAAAGCTCGAAGAGGGATTTGGCGCACTTTGTTCATTCTGCCAGTGTGCGCCAATCGAGGGTAATTATCTGCAAAGGACTGGCCGTCCAGGCAGACGGCGCTTGCGCGCCATAGGATTCGTGGATTCCCAGGTCCGAGAGAGCGGCAAAGGTCCGGGCCTAAAGGCAGCACATAAATTCATTTTGATTCAGAGGGCTAAAGCCCTCTGATCCCTCCGTCGGGATACCTCAGGGGCTATTGGTTCCTGCATAAATAATGTCCTTGCGCCGTCCCTACGGGACTCCGTAACGAACTTATGGAATCCCTTTTCCCCACGCTGAAGCGCGGGGCTAACCAACTCTGCGCCTCCGGCGCGTTTGTGCGGACATTACTTATGCAGTCCTCAATTTAACCACTGCTAATTTCATTTGATTTGTTCCGGGGATAAATCTCCGGCCTACCGCCTGGGCGAATCTTTCTGGCGGCTGAAACCCCCTGGTCCTTCGGGAAGCTTCGACGGGATTTATGGGCGGAAGCTGCGCAGGGCTGTCTCGAGGCCGCTTTCGTAGGCGGCGATGAGCTTGTCCCAGGCGGTGTTGGCGTTGTCGTCGATCAGCTTGCGGCGGGGATCGGCATCGAACCAGGCGATGGTTTTCTCAATGCCTTCAACGAATGGCACTTTGGCGCAGTAGCCGGGAACAAAACGCTTGATTTTGCTGTTATCGAAGACTACGCTGGCGGATTTGTCGCCGGTGAGACTGCCTAGTTCATCGGGAATGCAGGCGCTGATAAAGTCGGAGGGGATGTGAACGAGCTGGGCTTCGACACCTGCGGCCTGCGCGGTGATGCGATAGTACTGGTCCCAGGTCATTACCTCGTCGCTGGTGATGTGGAAGGCGTGGCCGATGGCCTGACGATGGCCGAGCAGGCCGACAAATCCCTGAGCAAAGTCGGTGTTGTGAGTGACGACCCAGAGCGAGGAGCCATCGCCGGGCACGATGACCTTTTTGCCGCGGCGCATGCGGTCCACCGCTGTCCAGGACTTCTGCCAACTATTGACCGCGAGCACAATCTGCGTATCACCGTAGGTGAGGGAGGGGCGCACAATGGTGATGGGAAAACCCTCTTCGCGATAGGCCTTCATCAAGCGCTCTTCACAGGCGATTTTGTCGCGCGAATACTGCCAGAAGGGATTGGCGAGCGGGGTGGATTCGGTAATGAGATAGTGGCCGACTGGCTTCTGATAGGCGCTGGCCGAGCTGATGAAGATGAATTGATTGGCGCGGTCGCGAAAGAGGCGGATGTCGCGGTCAATGTCGGCGGTGGTGAAGGCAATCCAATCGACGACCACATCGAAGGTTTGATTACCGAGGTCCCGGGCCACGCCTGCCTCGTCGTGAATATCCGCGGTGATGGTGCGGAGATTCGCCGGCAGATCGGCTGCCCGTTGTCCTCTCCTGAGCAGGGTCAAATCAAATCCCTGCCCCGCGGCCAGTTCCGTGACGGCGGTGCTGATGTTTCCGGTGCCTCCGATGAAAAGAACTTTCATAATGCTTCTCCTTCGATTTACCGCGCTGGCTCGATTTGCCGCGCAGGCTCAGAGTGTGCGCCGGGCGCGGACGGCGGCGGCTAATTCTTTGAGCAGGGTGTGGGTTTCCTTCCAGTCGAGGCAGGGGTCGGTGATGCTTTGACCATAGACCAGCGCGTCCAGAGGCTGGCCGGGGATGAGTTTTTGCGCGCCGGCGACGAGATTGCTCTCGATCATGACGCCCAAAATGCGTTTGTCGCCCGAGGCGATCTGGGCGGCAACGTCGTGGCAGATGATGGATTGACGGCGATAATCCTTGCCGCAGTTGGCGTGGGAGAAGTCGATCATGATGCGCGGGGGAAGGCCGGCTTTTTCCATCTGCACCGCAGTCTCGGCGACGCTCTCGGCGGTATAGTTGACCGTGCCGCGGCCGCCACGCAGGATGATGTGGGTGTCGGGATTTCCCTTGGTGATGAGGATGGCCGATTGGCCGGTCTTGGTGAGGCCGAGAAAGGCATGGGAGTGGGCGGCGGAGAGGATGGCGTCAATGGCGATCTGCACGTTGCCGGAGGTGCCGTTTTTGAATCCCACGGGGCAGGAGACGCCGGAGACCAGTTGGCGGTGAACCTGGCTTTCGGTGGTGCGCGCGCCGATGGCTCCCCAACTGACCAGGCCGGCGATGTACTGGGGCGAGATTACGTCGAGGAATTCGGTTCCGGTGGGGACGCCCATCTCGGCCAGGTCGAGGAGCAGGTGGCGGGCCAGGCGCAGGCCGTCGTTGATTTTGAAGGATTGGTCGAGATGGGGGTCGTTGATGAGGCCCTTCCAGCCGATGGTGGTGCGGGGCTTCTCGAAGTAAACGCGCATGACGATGCGCAGGTCGGCGGAAAACTCCTGGATGGCGGCTTTGAGCAGGGCGGCGTATTCGCGGGCGGCCCTGGGATCGTGAATGGAGCAGGGGCCGACGAGGGTGAGCAGGCGCGAGTCGCGGCCGTTGAGGATGGCGGAGATTTCATTGCGGGCGTTGAAGATGGTGTCTGAAGCGGCTTCCGAGACGGGCCGTTCTTCCTCGAGAAAGACAGGGGGAAGGACGACTTTGGTCCATTGGATGCGGAGATCTTCGGTGGTGTGGAACATGGGGGTTTCCTTGTTATGAATCTATCAGTTGAGGACGGGGCAATCAGCTAGGTCGAAGGGATGGGGGGAAGACCGCGGCAAGCGAAGTTCCGCAAAATCGCGTCTAGAATAATGTTGGGCTGCGGGTTAGGGTGTAGCCTGAATACTGCGGACTAGGAGCGGCGATGAAGATAAGGAAACGGGCGTTGTTGTTGCCGGCGGCTGTTCTGCTTCTGACTGGGTGCGGGGATTTCTGGCAGGCACCGGGCGGCAACAGCAATTTCACTCTTTCTAACAGCGGCAGCATCACCATCACCTCCGGCGCGGCGGGCAGCGGCACCTCGACCATTACCGTGACGCCGTCGAGTTCGTTTACCGGGACGGTTACACTGAGTTGCGCGATTACCACTTCGCCTTCGAGTGCTACCAATCCGACGACATGTAGCCTTTCTTCGAGTTCGCTTACCTTCAGCAGCGCGACTGCGCAGACCTCTACGCTGACCGCGACCACTACGGCGACGACGACCGCCGGAGGATATCAGATTACAGTCACCGGCGTTTCGGGCAGTGTTGCGGCGACCACTACGGTTTGCGCTGTCGTGGGGTCAGGCAGCTGCAGCTCCCCTTCGAGCACCAGCGGCAACTTCTATATTCTGAGCAGCAGCACACTTGCCGGCTATTCCATCAGTTCCGGATCGCTGAACTTGATCACCAACAGCTCCTTCACTTTGATCGGCGCCTTGGCCATGGCCATCGATCCAGCGGGCCATTATCTTTGGGTGGCTACTGCTGGTGGCATTACACCTTACGCCATAAACTCCAACACAGGTGCACTGACGCAGGGCACTCCGATCTCGGCATTTAATGACCCAGCAGTTGGCGCTCTTATGGTGGACCCTTCGGGCAAGTGGCTGCTTAATGCCTCGTTATCAGGAATACTCTTTGCTTACCCGATTACGACCTCAGGCACACAGGATCCAAGTCGCTCCATACAGACGAGTATACAGTTGGCCAGCACCACGGTTCAGAAGGGCGGGATAGCTATCTCGCCGTCTGGCTCGACGAATCCGATTATTGCCGTGGCCGAAGGACCGGCCGGAACGCAAGTTTTTCCCTTTACTTCGGGCAACGCCTCACCGATTGGAAGCGCTTATACCCCTACTATTGCGCCTTATGGAGCTGCCGCTTTTGCGGTAGCCATCGATCCATCGAACCCTTTCATGTACATAGGTGAAACAGGTGCCTTCACCTCCACGACTGGCGATTCCGGCGCTTTGCGTGTCTTTGCCATTAACGCGAGTTCCGTGAAGGAAATCACATATTCCTCCGGTGCGCCCACGACGCCTTATGCGAGCGGCGGAACCAATCCCCACGCCATCCTGACTTCCTCCAACGGCTACGTCTATGTAGCGAACTGGGAAGGAAACTCTTCCGATGGAAATATCACTGCATTCTTATTGAACGCGTCGACTCCCTCGCTGACGCTGCAAAGCAATACGGTTTCCACCGGCGTTGAGCCATATGGCATGGCTGTGGATTCGACAGGAAAATTTGTCTTGGTGGTGAACAATCAGGGCAGTTCCCCTTTGAGTGCTTTCACCTTTGACGCCACTACGACCGGCCAACTCGACCCCTACTCACTTAGTGGCTCATTAGGGCCCAATCCAATTGCTATCGTCGCGGCGCCGTAGGTAGAGAACGGCCTGCGCGCTGGAGCCGGAGCCGTGAATCGCGGACCGGGATGCGGATGTGGTATTTAAGTAGATAGTCGATTCATCTGACCGGAGGGGACCGCGAATATGCTGTTGCAGGAGCTGCGTGAAGAAGTGCTGGAGGCGAACCTGGAGCTGGTTCGCCGCGGCCTGGTGCTATACACCTTTGGCAATGTGAGCGGAATCGACCGCGGGCTGGGACTGGTGGTTATCAAGCCCAGCGGCGTCGACTACAAGGAGCTGACGGCGGAGACGATGGTGGTCACCGACCTCGAGGGCAAGATTGTGGAGGGAATGCTGCGCCCCTCTTCGGATCTGGCTACGCATCTTGAGCTATACAAGCACTTCTCGACCATCGGCGGAGTTGTGCATACACATTCGGAATATGCCACTGCGTGGGCGCAGGCGGAGATGGATATTCCCTGCCTGGGGACCACACATGCGGATTATTTTCAAGGGCCGGTGCCCGTCACCAGGCGATTGAGCGAGGCGGCGATTACGGGCGATTACGAGCGGGAGACCGGGGCAGCGATTTGCCGGCGATTTACAGAGATTGATCCCAATTCAATCCCGGCGGCGCTGGTGGCCGGACATGGGCCATTCTGCTGGGGGCCGAGCGCGACGGAGGCGGCGCACAACGCCGTGCTTCTGGAATACGTTGCGCGCATGGCCTGCCACACGCTGTCAATCAATGCCGAAGCCCGGCCACTGCCACAACTGTTGCTCGACAAGCATTTTCTGCGCAAGCACGGCAGCCATGCCTATTACGGGCAGGCGAAGAAGTGATGAAGCCAGCGTGACCGGCAGGGATTTTGGCCACGCTATGGAATCGGAGCGGTGAATTCGGACAAATAAATTTTGGATGAAAGCTGCCGCGCGATGATTTGGCGGCGGGGATGGAAGAGAAGGATGAGCATTGTTGCGGGAGTTGATTTCGGCACGTTGAATGTGCGCGTATCGCTGGTGGACAGCGAGCGTGGGCTGATTGGTTCGGCTATCAGCGAATATCCATTGCATCGCAAGCGCGAGGATCCTGAGTATGCGACGCAATCGCACAACGACCACATGACGGCGCTGGCAGCCGCCACGCGGCAGGCGCTGAAGGAGGCCGGGATCAGCGGCGAGCAGGTGGAGGCTATCGCGCTGGACACGACGGGGTCGAGCGTGATTCCCGTGGCCGCCGATATGAGCCCGCTGGACGACTACTACCTGTGGTGCGATCACCGCGCAAAAAAAGAAGCCGCTGAAATCACGGAGGCGGCGCACCGCGAGAAGCTGGAAGCGATTCAGTGGTGCGGGGGCGTCTATTCGTCGGAGTGGGGGTGGGCGAAACTGCTTCACTGGCTGCGCCACAATCCGGAGAAGCGCAAGAATTTTGCCAGCGCCTTTGAGCATTGCGACATGGTGGCCGCCACGCTGTGCGGAATTACGAGCCCTGCGCGGGTGAAGCGCAGCGTATGCGCCATAGGCCACAAGTGGCTGTGGAACGCCGCCCTGGGCGGACTGCCTCCGGAGAAATTTCTGGCGGGCGTCGATCCGCTGCTGGCCGGCGTGCGAGCGAAGATGGACGGAGAGTGCGCGACTTCAGACAAGATTGCCGGAAAGCTGGCGCCGCAATGGGCGGAAAAACTTGGGCTGCGGGCGGGCATTCCCATACCTGTGGGCGCCTTCGACGCGCATTGGGATGCCATCGGGGCGGGCGCGAGGGAGGGCGACGTGGTGAATGTGGTGGGCACCTCCACGTGCATCATCGCGTACGTGAAGGCGGCGCAACTGATTCCCGGCGTCTGCGGGGTGGTGCAGGGCAGCGTGCACCCGCAATACACCGGAGTCGAGGCCGGGCTCTCGGCCACGGGAGACATCTTCAGCGCCATTGCGCACCGCGCTAACACCACCGTAGCCGAATTGAGCAAAGGGCTGGAGGCTTATCGCGCCGGGCAGACCGGGCTGCTGCGCATGACCTGGGACAACGGCGACCGCACCGTGCTGGTGAATCCGAACCTGGGGGGAATCACGCTGGGATGGAATCTGCAACACACCGCGCAGGACGAGCTCTTTGCGGCCATCGAGGGGACGGCTTTTCATACTCGCGTAATCCTCGACCGGATGAGCGAATACGGCGCGCCCACGCTGAGGGTCATCAACGGCGGAGGCATTCCGCAAAGCAATCCGGTGCTCAACCAGGTGTACACGAATGTTCTGGGAAGGCCGGTGCTGGTACCGGCGAGCAAGGTGACAGGACTCGGCTCGGCGGTCTTCGCGTTCCTGGCAGCGGGCGTCTTCAAGACCATCGGCGAGGCGCAAGACAAAATCTGCCCGCCGCACAAGGTCTACGAGCCGGAGAAATCGGCCCAGAAAGTGTATGAGAGCTTGTACAAGTATTATCGCCAGCTTTATTTTGCTTTCGGCGAGCCGGGAAAAGGCGAGTTTGGCGCGATACTGCCGGGTTTGATCCAGGAGGCAAGGGCGGCGGTAAAGACCGGCTCCTGAGTAAAGGTGCTATTCTCTAGGGGATAGCCACTGGCAGTGCTCACACAATCCTCCATCTCACTTGTCTGTTGCGCGCGGAGCATGAAGGCTCCCGCGATTACGGTGTTTCTTGCGTGTTTTTTGACGGTTTTTGGAGGGTGCAGCCACTTCCGCCACGTACGGCACGATACGGTCTATGTTTCTGCGCGGCAGATGTACCTGCATGACCGGGTAGCCGCCGTCTCTAACCGCGTGGCCGAGGTGAGCAATGGCCAGCGGTTGGAAGTGCTGGAACAGAACCGCCGCTTTCTCAAGGTGAAAACCGAAAAGAACGAGGTCGGCTGGATTGAAGAGCGGGCGGTGATTGACGCCAAGACATTCCATGCATTTGACCAGCTGGGGGTTCAACACCGGCAGGACCCGGTGGTAGCCAGCGGTGTTGTGCGCGACGAAATCTACCTGCATCTGACGCCTGGCCGGGATACGGAGCGTTTTTATCTATTGGGTGCGAACTCCAAGGTTCAGCTTCTGGAGCGCGACTCGGTCGCCAGGGCTGTGCCGGGTTCTGGGCAGGTTCCCAGTCCGATGGCGCCGAAACCTAGCCCGCCGGCAAAGACTCCCAGCGCGCGGTCCAAATCAAAATCAGCGGCAAAATCGGCTGCCCCGGAAGGCGCGGCACATCTTCCCGGCCAGCCTGATGCCGGGCCAATTGTAGAGGACTGGTGGCTGGTGCGCGACGAGCAGGGTCGCACAGGGTGGATGCTCGCAAGCCGCATGGATGTGGATGTGCCCGAAGAGATTGCCTCCTATGCCGAGGGGCAGCGGTACGTGGGCGCTTATGTGCTCAATAAGGTGGTGGACAACGGAGCCGCAACGCCCGACCACCAGGTTCCGCAGTACGTGACCGTGCTGACGCCGAACAAGGCCGGGCTGCCCTTCGACTTTGACCAGGTGCGCGTCTTTACCTGGAATACCCGGCACCATCGCTACGAGACGGCCTTCCGGCTGCATCCCATTCAGGGCTATTTGCCGGTGCAGGTCACGCCTGCCTCGAATGGCGGCGCGCCCACCTTCAGCTTCCAGATTGACAACGGACCCAACAAGACTACGGATCCGGTTATCGGCATCCCGCGGCCGGTTTCGCCGCGGACGATTACATATGAGATGCACGACACGCGTGCGGTGCGCGTCGGCAACGACCTGAAGCCGATCCCCGTCAGCCACCAGCCCGAATCCAAACCCAAATCCAAGTCTGCCAAGACCAAGACGGTGAAGAAGAAGAAGTCTCGGTAGCGTGCGGCATCAGCCAGAAGTCGGGCGTGGATTACGGATCTCCCAGGTTCCAGAATCGAAACCCTTCGGCAAGCACAGGGCAGGATCTATGGCGCCCAGCTATTGGGAGGACGGGAATATCCCTTGCACGCAGATGGAGTATTGCAGGCCCTGAGGCGCAAATTTGCGCAAATCCGGCAGAGCGAAATTGGTGGTGCCGTTTCCTCCAAAATTGGTGCCCAATATGGAAAATACAGCCACGTATTAATTGATGGGGAGAATGCGCCCATCCGCGGGCAGGGCTCCCACACCGTAACCATTCACCGACAGGACAATATCGCCGATCATGCAGGTTCCGCCGTATCTAAAGCGAGTATTCCCGGTCAATGCAACGCCTCCGTTGGTGCTGAGCGCGCCGGACAGAGCGGCTAGGTTGGCGGGAACGGTCGTGGCTCCGGGCGCTCCGGCGGGTCCAGCTGGCCCGGTTGCTCCCTTGGGACCGGCAGGCCCGGCAGGCCCGGTTGGGCCAGCGGGGCCCTCTTCATTCCATGAGACTGCCTGCTCGTTGGGGTGGCAGTCGGAGACTGCGGGGACGATGCGAACGGCGCCGGTTGTTTTCATGTAGCAGGCATGGATCACAGTCGCAGCCGAGGCGGAGACGGCCGCCGTTCCGATCAGCAACGAAGACACTACTACGGCGAGACACTTGAGAGAAGACATGGATACCTCCATAGACTTTGGGGTGAGCAGAAACGCTCCCAATTGTTAGAGGTTGGTTTACAGGAGAATTGGGTAGATGTGCAAGGGGCGAAGAAATCTCTGGACAAATTATGCCCATGTGGGCATAATTGAGGTGTGAAGCTAGCTTTCAGGCCGTTGCGCTGGATTGGTTCAGCAAAGAGGGATTTGCTGGACATGCCAGACGAGGTGCAACAGGCTTTTGGATTTGCTTTGTACCACGCGCAGATCGGCTTGCTTCACCCGGATGCAAAGCCGCTCAAGGGCTTTGGGTCGGCGGGGATTTTGGAGATCGTGGAAGATTGGCGCGGCGATGCGTATCCCGCCGTGTATACCGCGCGATTTGTGGATGCGGTTTACGTACTGCACTGCTTCCAGAAGAAGTCGAAGCGTGGAGCGGAGACACCCAAGCCGGAGATGGATTTGATTCGCGCGCGATTGAAGAAAGCCGAGATACTGGCCAGAGGAGTAATGCGATGAGCAAGGTTCAAGATGGGATGAACGTTTACGCGGAGCTTGGCTTCAAGGACGCCGACGAGATGCTGGTGAAGGCGCAGTTGGTGGTGCAGATTTCCCAAATTCTGCGCGAACGGGGATGGAGCCAGCAGCAGGCGGCCAAGGTGCTGGGGATGACGCAACCCAAGCTATCGAAGATGCTGCGCGGGCAGTTTCGCGGCATCAGTGAGATGAAGATGATGGATTGCCTGGTGCGGCTGGGACGCGGCGTCAAGATTGTGGTGGGTCCGGAGAGCAAAGCCGCTGATGAGCGCGTGGAAGTGGTAGCGGCGTAGGGAAAGCATGTTGGGGTTCGTGATTTCCCAGGTCCCAAAATCGGGACTTGGAGTACCCGGCATCCGGTAATTCATTTAGAGGCTTACTGCCCTACTTGCTTGCGGTTCACCACTCTCAAATTCTGCATTTTCTGGATGCAGACATGGCGCATTTCCCCAGGTACATCCTTCATGAGAGGACAAACGACGAAATCCCCAAATACAAAATAATCATCCATGCGATTATCAAGCAGCATGTCCAACTTGACGGTGCCGTATGCTGCCCAAAGAAGTCGATGTGTTCCAACGGGCCAGAGCACCTCCATGCCGTCGCCTGTGTATACGGCGTAGCGCGCATGAATCCTGAAGCATAAACCATATTTAGTCTGTACACAGTCATCTGAGGAAAATGCTGGAGCAGCGATACCAAAGACGCATACGATCATAGTGAGAATGTGCTTCATGCTTTCACCCAATTGCGTTTCCTAAAGTCCAAATTATGCTCATAAAATCGCATATAACTCACGCCCGCCGCCGCAGCTCCAGCTCCACCACGCGCATCATCTCCGCTTCGGGAGCGGGTTTGCCGGTCCAGATTTCGAACTGGCGGGCGCCCTGCTGGACGAACATTTCCACGCCGCTGATGACCGGAATGCCGCGCTCTTTGGCCAGCTTGAGGAGAGGCGTTTCGATGGGGTTGTAGACCATGTCGAAGACCAGGCTGGCGTTCAGTTCCTTATCCGTGATGGGCATGGGCTGCTTGAAGCCAGTCATACCGCAGGGGGTGGCATTGATGAGCACGTCGAAGGTGCTCTTGGCGAATAGATCGCGCTTGAGCGCCTTAGCCTTGGCCTGTTTGGCAAGCTTTACGGCGTCCTCGTGGATGATGTTGACGATGGAGACCTCCGCGCCCTGGTCAACGAGGCCGAAGACGGCAGCCCGCGCCGCGCCACCCGCGCCGACGACAACAATGCGCGCGCCTTGCAGCTTCATACGCCTTTCCAGCGGGCGAACCACGCCATCGACGTCGGTGTTGAAGCCGTAGAGCTTGCCGTCAATGCCGGTGCGCAGGGTGTTGCATGCGCCGATGCGATGGGTGAGGGGGACGGAATTCGAGGAGACGGGGTTGGCCAGATGCGGCAGGACCTCCTGCTTCAGGGGCATGGTGACGGCGGCGCCGGCCAGGGGTAGTTCGCGAGCCAGGGTGAGCAGGTCGTTGACCTTGTGTGTAATAAGCGGGAGCAGAATTGCGTTTACGTTTTCGCGGCGGAAGGCAGCGTTGTGCATTAGCGGCGAAAGCGAGTGGGCGATGGGGTCGCCGGCAACGCCGAAGATGCGCGTGGCCTGGTCAAGCTGCTCGACGCGGTAGAGATCGCGCAGGGTGCGGGCGGTCAACTGGCCGGACGCGGTTGCCTGTTTGGAGATGGTTTCCGGACCTTCAGAGAATGAGGCAAAGGTGAAGGGCGCGCCGGCTCTGAGGCCTAGCACACGGCTTATCAGCCCCTCCTCTCCCATGGCAATGCCGATTACCTCGGCGGTGCGAGAGTGCTCCTGGATGAGCCTGAGGACGGCCAGGTTGTCGGAGAGCGACTTGGCCGTGGAAACCACCTTGACGAAATCCGGCTGGAAGATTTCGATGCGCAACGCCGCCTGGTCAAGATTCTTGGTGCGCACAAAGTCGTGAAAGCTGATCAGCAGCGCCGTGCCAGCTGTCCGCAAGCCGTCGCGCAACTGGTCCAACTGCCTGGGAGCGGCCTCCTCGGCCGATTCGACCTCCAGATCGACGATCTGGCAGCCAGCCTCGGCGGCCTCCAGAAGGACCTCTAGCTCGGCTTTCAAGGAACCGGTAAACAGGCCGCCAAAATGCTTGCGCCGGCAGGTTGCCAAAACCGTTGTATCGCGATGATTAGCAAGGAATTCCTTCACTTTAGACATAGCGGAGACCGGCTTGGACAGCGAATCCAGGCGGAACTCAAGAAAGCGGGAATCCACGAGGGCAGCCTCGGCGCGCTCGATCAGCTCCGCAGGCGAGGCGGCCTGAATAGCAACGCACAGCTTTCCCAGGTTGGTCAGGCGCATCCGCGGAGTGGGGGGCGCGGGCGCAGGAGGCGGCGGAGTGGAGCTAAAAAAGGGCATAGGTATCAATTGACGCATCTTATAGCGGTTTTGGCCAGGATGCAACTGAAAAGAGCAGCCGCCTAGGCCAGATTTTCAGATAAAAGCAGCAAGTTAGCCCCCGCTACGCGGGGATAGCGGGTTAGCAAGTTAACTGAGCGCCGCGATGATCTGCTCTGTGGTGCGCACGCGGCCCATGCGGGGAAAGATGCGTTCCACGCTATTGGCGTGGCTTTCAGCGCTGGAGCCGGTCATGGCATCCTCGGCAAAGATCAACTCGTAGCCGCGCTCATAGGCGTCGCGGGCCGTGCTCTCTACGCCAAATTCGGTGGCTATGCCGCAGATCACGATGGTCGTCAAACCGCGGCGGCGGAGTTGCAGATCGAGATCGGTGCCGTAAAAGGCGCCCCACTGACGCTTGAGGACGACAATGTCGGCGGGCTGGCGGTCGAGCTCGGGAATCAGCTCGCTCCAATCGGGAGGCAGGGGGCCGGTCACGCGCATTGGCTGGTCAGAGTTGGGTTTCAGGCGGTCGGCTCCATCGGGCGCGCCGCCCACATGGACTAAGATGGGCTGTGCTCCGGCCGTTCGGGCCGCGGAGAGCAGGCGTGCAACGTTGGCGATTACGGCGGGCTTCGAGTGCGGCGCGCCTCCGGGCAGATTTGCGATGCCCTTTTGCAGATCGATGACGACGATGGCGGTGCGGCGGGGTTCGAGATTCAACGCTGTCGCGGGAGCAAGTTTGGGATCGAGTTTTTGTTCTTTGGTTGCCGTAAGCAGCTCAAGATTCTCGCCGTACCGCTCTCTAAGATCAGCAAGAAAATTGGCTTTTAAATCACTCATTGGCCTAACGCCAGACCCTTCATTGCTCATTGCTGTATCTCCTCCTCCGCCAGTTGCAAGCCCTCCGCCGGAATGATGCCCATCTCGCGGTAGATGGGGCGAATCTGGCGGCGCAGCTCCGGCAGTCTAGTGGCAAACCAGGCTGCACCCAAAAGAACCACGGAGCCGTTGACAGTCACCGTCCATGGAGCGCCCACGGCATGGGCCAGTATTCCGGATAGCAAGCTGCCGAGTCTCGCCATGCCCATGCGTACAAATATCCGGGCCACCCAGCCGCTCAGCGGTGTCAGACCGACGTGCGCCATAGTCCCGGCCAGAAGGCTGCCGAAGGGCGCCATGCCCATGAAGGCCATCGTATAGTAGCTCATTACGCGGCCGCGCTTGTCGTCGCTGACGATGGTTTGAATTACGGTGTTGCTGGCGGCCATGCCCTGCATCATGCCCATGCCCGCGATGAAGACCGTCACCATCGAAAGCCAGAACCAATGCGAGAGTCCGAAGCCGATCAGCCCCGCCCCAAAGACCGCCGCGGCGATGGGGATCATCTGCACCAACCCGCGGACATTTTTGCGCGCCGCCAGAGATAGCGCCGAGACAAGCGCGCCCAGGCCCATTGCACCGGTGAGGAATCCGAGCGTATGCGGTCCGCCGTGAAGCACAACCTTGGCAAAAACGGGCATCAGCACTACGAAGGGCATGCCCATCAGGCTGACCAATGCAAAGAGCAGCAGGATGGTGCGGATGGGCAGGAACTGGGAGACATAGGTCCAGCCGGCTTTCAAATCGGCGAAGGTGGACGAGGCCTTGCGCTGGACCACGGGCGCATGAAGGCGCATGGCGAGCAGCGACGCGATGACAGCGATGTAGCTGATGCCGTCGACGAGAAAGCACCAGCCCTCGCTGGAGACGGCGATCAACATACCGGCCAGCGAGGGGCCGATGAGGCGCGCCACATTCACCATGGAGGAGTTGATGGCGATGGCGTTCTGCAGGTCGCGCTTGTCGTCGACCATCATGATCATGAAGGATTGGCGGCCGGGCATGTCGAAGGCATTGATGCAGCCCTGCATGACGCTGAGCGTGAGGAGCAGAGGAATGGTGATGTGGCCGGAGAGCGTCAGCGCGGCCAGGGCGAGGGATTGGACCATGGATAGGGTCTGGGTCCAGACCAGCACCTGGCGCTTGTCGAGCCGGTCCACCCACACGCCGGCAAAGGGCGCCAGCAGAAAGGTGGGAATCTGCCCGGCAAAGCTGACCGTGCCCAGCAGCAGAGCCGAGCCGGTGAGCCGGTAGACCAGCCATCCGGTGGCCACGCGCGTCATCCACGTGCCGATGAGCGAGATGGTTTGCCCGCCGAAGAAGAGGCGAAAATTGCGATGGCGCAGGGCGCGCCAGGCGTGAGAGATGCCGGTGGTAGGTGGCTTTCTTTGTCCTGATTGCTGGTCTCCGCTCAAGATTGCATCCTTATTGGCAGTCTATCGCGGTGGGGGATTCGAGGCGCAGCCTACTCGATGTGCAATCGCGCATCTACCGTTTTGAGTCGCACTTCGCAGCGTGTCTCTGGCTAGCAGTCTAACGCTTTTCGTATAGCCGGAAGTTGACCTCGATGTTGATCGTGACCGGGACGGGCACACCATTTTTCATGGCGGGCTTGAATCGAAATTTCTTGGCTGCCTCAACAGCCTTCTCGTCCAGCCCCATGCCGAGGGGGCGTACTACGCGCACATTCTGTGGCATTCCGTGTGCATCGACAATCAAGGAGACGATGCATACACCCTGGTATTTAGCTCTTCGCGCCTCGTCAGTAAACTCCGGTGTAGCATCGATCAAAATGCGCGGAGGGCTGACTCCGCCTGCCATTTTGAAAGTATTGATTGCGCCTGGTGAAAGGACAGCCTCCATCGGCGGGTTATCGAGAGGCTTAAACTGCTGCTCGGGCAGCGACCGTAGCCGCATCTGATTTGTCTTCCTGCCCGAGCTGTCCTCTTTCTCCTCAATGCAAGTGCGCAAAGTCACTTCAGCTGTCATCGCAACCGCGACGGGCGCGCCGTTGTAGGTTCCGGGCTTGAACCGGTCCTCGGCGACTATCTTAAACGCCATCTCATCCAGTTCCGAACCATTTGGCTGAAGAAGGGTGATATTGTTCGGCACCCCCGCCGCATCGATATAGGTTGAAAGCAGAATCTCTGCGTTCACCTTTTTCTTGCATTTTTCGTTAGGAATTGGAGCCTGGATGACAGGAATCAGCTCCGGAGCCGTCACACCCGGACCCATCGTATAAACCATCACCTTGGCCGGCTGCGCATCCGGCACGGGTGGTGGTGCGGAAGGACTGGTCTGCTGTTCGGCGAAAATGCTGGCGCCCAACCCGGCGAAAAGCGCGACAAACCATAAAGCACGCATAGACCCTCCGCGAACATCTCACGGAGAATTTATCACACGAACACCTCAATTTGTTATGAAATAGTTGCGCCGGACAGACCATTCTCAATGGGTGATGAAACGACCGGCGAGCCGGAGTTGCGTGACAATCTTCTGGTCATTACCTGGAAGTGATAACCCATGACCGCCAGAGTCATGGCCGCGCCGATGCAATGGCGATAGCGCGTGGCCACGGTGAGAAGGAACTTCCAGTAACTCCAGCGCTGCCGGCCAAAGACTCCCTGGCGGACGAGCGAAGTAACAAAGGCGCGCGCATTGCCCACGGTCAGCCACTGCTGCCGGGATATTCGCTCGCCGGATTTCTGTTTGCCGGGCTTAGGCAGAGCGCGGCTCAGGTAAAGCTTGACGCGATCATAGTAAGCCTCGCAGGAGTAGATTTGCTTCAACACGGAGCGATAGCCTTCCACCAGCCTAGTGGCGTCCATGCGAGGAAGAAAGTTCAGCTTATCATCCGTATTGTCGCCGTGGCCTGCGTCGAGAATCCTGCCTTCCCTCCACAACCGCCGGAATAACTGGGTACCGGGCATGGCCTGCAGCAGGCCGACCATGGCGATGGGGATGCCGCTCTTCTGGATGAATTCCACCATGCGGTCGAAGATGTCGTCGCTATCGGAGTCGAAGCCTAGGATGAAGCCGCCCATCACCTGCATGCCATAACTCTGGATCAAGGCCACACTGTCGAGCAGGCTACGCCGCGTGTTCTGCGTCTTGTTGCAGGCGACCAGAGCCGTTTCATCGGGGGTCTCGATGCCCAGAAAGACCGAGGTGAATCCGGCGTCCTTCATCAACCGCATCAACTCCAGGTCGTCGGCCAGGTTGAGCGAGGTTTCGGTAATGAAGTCGAAGCAGGCTTTGTGTTTGCTGCGCCACCGGGCGAGCGCCACGCATATCTCCTTAGCGCGCGCCTTGTTGCCGATGAAGTTGTCGTCCACGATAAAGACCGAATCGCGCCAGCCGGCGGCATACAACTGGTCCAGCTCGGCTAACACCTGCGAGACGGCCTTGACGCGGGGCCGCCGGCCGTAGATTTCAATAATGTCGCAGAACTCGCAGTTGAAGGGGCAGCCGCGCGAGGTTTGCACGTCCATAGTGGAGTAGCGGTTCATCTTGATGAGGCTCAGGTCAGGCAGGGGACTGGTCTCCATCGCCGGCCTTTCGCCGGCCTGATAGACGGGCTGGGCCGTCCCCTCCTCCAGTTCTCGCGCCAAATCGGCAATCAGGCTTTCGGCTTCGCCGATGACCACGTGGTCCGCCTTCAGCTCCGCCGCGGAAATGCTGCTGGCGATAGGTCCGCCCACCACCGTCCGCAACCCGCGCGCGCGGCACCGCTCGACGATAGCCGCCAGCGATGGGTGCTGGATGTGCATGGCGCTTATCAGCACCACGTCCGCCCAGGCCAAGTCGCGGTCGCGCAGCCGTTCAACGTTGGCGTCCACCAGCCGCTTCTTCCAGGTCTTGGGCAACAGCGCACCGATCGTCATCAGCCCCAGCGGCGGTTGCGCCGCCCGCTTGCCCAAAAACTTGAGCGCATGTTTGAAGCTCCAATAAGTGTCGGGGAATTCCGGGTAGATTAACAGGGCGTTCATCGGCCGCCTCCGAGGGATGCATGGCGTTGTCGATGATGGATAGCCGTACGTTTCCGGCACCGGATTTCAGCGCGGGAAAAACCGGCACGTGGCGATCACAACATCGCAACACTCTAAAATCAGCTTAATCTACAGTGTTTTATAAATGTGTATAAGATGGACCACATTGCGGGAAAGGGAGAGCGCTTTTGGACTTCAGATTCCTAAATTATTGAAAGGACGGCTCGAACAAACGCTATTTTGCGAACACGAGGACGTATTGATGGAGTCGCTCTGCAAACGCCCGAAATCAAGTCTGTCTCACTCGCGCCAGCGCATTCGCACGGAACCAGGCGCCCCCTTGCCGTAAAATCAGGAGCCTCTTTGCGATAGTCTATAAATCCATGGCAACAGTGCCCAATCCGGAAAAGGCGAGGCCGTATCACATGCACAACGGCAATACTCTCGCCCTGTTGACGCTGTTATTGGTTGTGGTTGCGTTTGGCTCATTGGCTATCGGCAGTTACCCGATCTCGCTGCATGATTGGTGGAAATTGTTGACCGCTCCCTCGGCTGGCGGAACGCCGGAGATCGTGCTGATGCAAATTCGCCTGCCCCGTCTGCTGGCCTGCATCCTGGTGGGCGGCGGACTCGCACTGGCCGGCGCGTCTTATCAGGGCTTATTCAACAACCCCATGGTTTCTCCCGATATTCTGGGAGCCTCGGCCGGCGCGGGGCTGGGCGCGGCGGTCGGCATTCTGCTGGGATTCAACTTTGTAGCCATTCAAGCCGTATCCTTTACCGGCGGGCTGGTGGCAGTGTTGCTGGCATGGGCGCTGGCCTCGGGACTTTGCCGCCGCGGAGATCCCGTGCTCATGCTGGTTCTGGTCGGCATCCTCATCGGATCGATGTTCACCGCGCTCATCTCCCTGACCAAGTACATCGCCGATCCATATAACAAACTGCCGGCCATCACCTTCTGGCTGCTGGGCAGTTTTGCTTCCATCACTCCGAGGGATGTGTGGACGGCGGGCATTCCCATTTCCGCGGGCGCAATTCCCTTGCTGCTGTTGCGCTGGCGGCTCAACGTGCTGTGCATGGGAGAGCAGGAAGCGCGCACCCTGGGAATGAACACGCGCGCCATGCGTTTCACCGTGATCGTGTGCGCCACGCTTATTACCGCCGCATCGGTTTCCATCTGCGGCATGGTGGGCTGGATCGGCCTGGTAGTGCCGCATTTGGCGCGCATGGTGGTTGGCCCGAATCACAAAATCTTATTGCCCACAGCGGCGATAATGGGCGGCTGCTTCCTGCTGCTGGTGGATGACGTGGCGCGCACCGCGGGCGCATTGGAGATTCCCGTCGGCATCCTGACCGCGTTAATCGGAGCGCCGTTCTTTCTTTTTCTGCTCATGCGGGAGCGCAGGCAAAAATCATGAATCTTACCCTGGAGCACGTGACCGGCGGCTACGATTCAAAAACCGTGGTGGACGATGTCAGCTTCACGCTGCATTCCGGCGAGGTGGTTTGCCTGCTGGGCGCCAACGGATGCGGCAAGACTACTCTCTTCAAGTTGATTTTGTGCCTGCTGCGCCCCAGCCACGGTTGCGTGCGCCTTTGCGAGGAGAACATTGCCAACTGGTCCCGCAGCCGCCTGGCGCGCTCCTTTGGATATGTGCCGCAAATGCATATTCCGCCTTTTGCCTTTGAGGTGCGCGAGATTGTGTTGATGGCGCGCGCCGCGTATCTGTCACCCTTTGCTTCGCCGGGCAAGGAAGACCGGCGTATCGCCGATGAGGCGCTCGACTACCTGGGCATTCTGCATCTGGCCTCCGCGCGCTACACCGAAATCAGCGGCGGCGAACGCCAGTTGGTTCTGATTGCGCGCGCGCTGGCGCAGCAGGCGCAATGGCTTATCCTCGACGAGCCCGCGGCGAATCTCGACCTGGGGAACCAGATCAAAGTCTTCCGCGCCATCGGCGAGCTGGCCAAGACCGGCCTGGGCGTGCTCATGACCACGCATGTGCCCGATCATGCATTCATGTACGCATCGCGAGTCGTGCTGATGAGCGAGGGCCGCATTCTGACAATCGACACTCCTGCTAAGGCTCTCACTCCGCGTTTGTTGAAGAAGGCTTATGGCGTGCCGGTCAGAGTCGTGGAAATAGGCACCCAATCAGGGATCAATTCCGGAATCATGATAGTCGTGCCAAATCAGAAGTAAGGAAAAAGCATGTCGAGAAGATATCTGTTGTTCATTCTGTGCTCAACGCTGCTCGGCGGCAGCGTGTGCCGTGCCGCAGCGCCAGCCGGCGAAAAGACCGCAACGCGCATTGTGACCGACATGGCTGGCCGTCAGGTCGAGGTGCCCGCACACATTCACAGGGTGCTCTGCATGACTCCCATGGGCACGGTTCTGATTTACACGCTGGATCCATCACTCTTGCTGGGATGGAACTACCCGCTCGACGCCGATGAGCGTGCCTTCTTGCCGGAGCCTTATCGCAATCTTCCGGTGCTGGGAGGCTGGTACGGAAAAGAAAATACAGGCAACCTGGAAAAAATCATGCAGGCTCGCCCGGATGTGCTCATCTCCATGGACGATACGTTCGCCCTTGCGCAGGCCGAGCGAGTTCAGGGCCAGACGCATATTCCGGTTTTTATTCTCGACGGCCGGCTGGAGCATCTTCCGGATGCATATGAAAAAGCTGGGGAGCTGCTGGGGATTACGCCGCGAGCAGCTGAGCTTGCCGCCGAATGCCGCCGGACGCTGAACGAGGTCAAACAAAAAGTCGCTGCAATCCCGCAAGAACAACGGAGGCGTTACTACTACGCCGAAGGTCCGAAGGGATTGGAGACGGAACCGGGCGGCTCCATGCACGTCGAGGCTATAAATTTTGCCGGCGGCGTCAACGTGGCGGCCGGGATGCAGGGGCAGTCTGGATATGGGCGATCGCCTGTCTCGATGGAGCAGGTGCTGCGCTGGAACCCGGAGATGGTCATCTGCGCGCGCGACCACACGACTGCCGCGAGCGCGTTCTACAAAACGATTTGGACCGATTCCGTCTGGCAGCTTGCAGCCGCGGTGCGTAACCGCGAGGTTTATGAAACGCCGCAGTATCCTTTCAGCTGGCTCGACCGCCCTCCCTCGGTCAACCGCATCATCGGCATCAAGTGGCTGGCAAATCTTTTTTACCCGGAGATCTTTCGCTACGATATGCGCCAGGAGACGCAGCGTTTCTACGAAACCTTCTATCACGTGCGGTTAAGCGAGGCGCAGTTGGATGAGCTTCTGTCTACCGCTGTGAGAACGTCTACTGGAAAAACGAGATAAAATCTGACGCACGCGCCCCACAATATCCAGCCGGATAGGCCCATCGCACTGGAGCCGTCACGCGCATCTACTAACCGGTGCATTTCGAGGTACAATCCCAACAGGCCCCGTTTAGAGCGAAACCAGAGTATACGTGCCCTTACCGAGATTGTTCAAGATGGTTTTTTCTTAAGGAAAAAGCCACTTAGAGGAGTTGCTTCCGGGGTGCAGCTACTCTGGTCTCGCTATAGCCGGTTCATGAATCGTAAACTGTTTTTGCGCGTCCAATTCTTAAGGTGTCCCAATGACCGCATCCCGCGAAAAAGCAGAAGCGCGCAAGCTGCCCATGATGCCCCTCCGGGACATGGTGATCTTTCCCTACATGATGATGCCCTTCGTGGTGGGCCGCGAGTCCAGCGTGCGCGCCCTCGAAGAGGCGCTCACCGGCGACCGGCAGATCTTTCTTGCCACCCAGCATGATGCCTCGGTCGACGAGCCCAACGCGAAGGAGATTTACCAGGTCGGCTCCATCTGCAACATTGTGCAGAACCTGAAGATGCCTGACGGGAATATTAAAGTTTTAGTTGAGGGCGTGGAGCGCGCCAAATCCATCGAGGTCACGGATCGCGACGGCTTTTTTGTGGCCACGGTGCGCGTGGGCAAAAGCCAATTTGAGATGACCCCGGCGGTTGAGCAACTCATGACGCGCGTCACCGGCCTCTTTGAGCAATATGTCAAGCTCCAGCAATCGCTCAACTACGAGACCATCATCGCCACGGTGCGCATGGATGAGCCGGCCAAGCTGAGCGACACCATCGCGGCCAACCTGCAACTTGGCGTCGAGGAGAAGCAGGATCTGCTGGGTATCTTCGACCCCGCGCAGCGTCTGGCGCGCATCGCCGACGTGCTGGACGTGGAGATTGAAAAACTTGATCTCGACCGCAACATCCAGTCGCGCGTCAAGCGACAGATGGAGCGCGCGCAAAAAGAGTACTACCTCAACGAAAAGATCAAGGCTATTCAAAAGGAATTGGGACGCGGCGAAAAGAGCGAATTTGACGAGCTGCGCAAAAAGATCGAGACCGCCGGAATGCCCAAAGATGTGCTCGACAAGGCCATTCAGGAACTCAAAAAGCTCGAAGCTATGCCGCCCATGTCGGCCGAGTCCACCGTCAGCCGCAATTACATCGACTGGCTGCTGGCCGTGCCCTGGAAGAAGCGCTCCAAGGAGACACGCTCCATTGAGTACGCCGAAAAGGTGCTGAACACGGACCACTACGGCCTGGAAAAAATCAAGGAGCGCATACTCGAATTTTTAGCTGTGCGTCAGTTGGTGAAGAATCCGAAGGGCTCGATTCTCTGTTTTGCAGGACCTCCGGGAGTGGGCAAGACCTCGCTGGGCATGTCCATTGCCAAGGCGACCGGCCGCAAGTTCGTGCGGTTATCGCTGGGCGGCATCCGCGACGAAGCCGAGATTCGCGGCCATCGCCGCACATACATCGGCGCGCTGCCGGGGCAGATTATCCAGCACATGAAGCGGGCCGGCACCAAGAACCCTGTTTTCCTGCTCGACGAAGTGGACAAGATGGCCTCCGACTTCCGCGGCGATCCGGCATCGGCGCTGCTCGAAGTACTGGACCCGGAGCAGAACTCCACCTTCCAGGATCACTACCTTGACGTGGACTACGACCTCTCGCAGGTGTTGTTTGTGGCCACCGCCAACGTGATGCACACCGTTCCGCCTGCCCTGCAAGACCGCATGGAGGTTCTGCGCCTGCAAGGCTACACGGAGCAGGAGAAGCTGGAGATTGCCCGCCAGTATCTGGTGAAGAAGCAGCGCGTGCAGACCGGCCTGAGCGAGAAAAACCTGGCATTCACAGACGAAGCGATTATCGAGATCATCCGTGCTTACACGCGCGAGGCTGGCGTCAGAAATCTGGAGCGGGAGATCGGCAACATCTGCCGCAAGGTGGCTCGCAAGGTCGTCAAAGGCGGCAAGAAGCACAAGGAAGAGATCACCGCCGCTAACATCGGCGAGTATTTGGGCGTGGCCAAGTTCCGCGACTCCGAGGTGCATGAAAAGAGCGAAGTCGGCCTGGTCACCGGCCTGGCATGGACCGAGGTGGGCGGCAGCATACTGACTACCGAAGTGCAAGTGCTCGACGGCAAGGGCAAGATGACCATCACCGGCCAGTTGGGCGACGTGATGCAGGAGTCGGCGCAGGCCGCGCTGAGTTACATTCGCGGGCGCGCGCAGGCTCTTGGCCTCAGCCGCGAGTTCTATCGCAATGTGGACCTGCACCTGCATGTGCCCGAAGGCGCCATCCCCAAGGACGGCCCCTCGGCCGGCATCACCATGGCCACGGCGCTGGCCAGCGCGCTGGCCAAGATTCCTGTGCGGCGCGACATTGCCATGACCGGAGAAATCACCCTTCGCGGCAAGGTGCTGGCGATAGGCGGAATTAAAGAAAAGCTGTTAGCCGCGCTCAGAGCCGGAATTTTTGAGGTAATCCTGCCGCGCGCCAACGAGAAGGAGATTGCCGAGCTGCCCGACAACATCAAGAGCTCCATCAAGCTCCACTTCGTTGACAACATGGACGAGGTGCTGGCGCTCGCGTTGGAGGGGCCTCTGCCCGCTGGCTTGCCCGTCGCAGCAGAAATAATGGCTGCGGTGCAGTCTGGCGAACTGAAAACGAATTTACCTGCACCGCAGTAAAGCATGCCGCACTAAATATCAGTTTCATGCGCGGCCGGGACGAGATTTGTGACTCCAGACTGACTTGGAACCACATCTGGGCCATATCGCCGCCAGAGATCTTCTCCTATAGAATGACCATGTGTCGATAACCGTCGTCTCCGGCGTAGTAAGCAGCGATGTTTTCCGCCTCATCGTAGGTGAACTCATTGCAAGCGCCGGTGTGGTCGCCCTGATTCTGTACCAGTTCCGCTCCCGGACAACTGATCGCTCGACGCTCTATTTCGGTCTCGGTGCGCTGCTGTATGGGCTTCGGCTGATAGTCGAGCTGACAACACTGCAATCATCATTCCCTTTAGTTCCCTGGCGCGTATTCGAGTCTTTGATCACACTAGTGATCGGGCTGCCGTTCGTGCTGTATATCGGCAGCACAATCGGTCGTGCCTACCCGTGGTTCATACGGGGAGTGGTCGCCGCGAATGTATTGCTGGCCATATTGGGCACAGTCAGACTGGTGCAGCAGGCGCCCATGGACCGAGTCTGGTTCGCGACCTCGAGACTGACAATTGCTGTTCTGGCGGGATGGGTTTACATTGCTGTCTTTCCAAAGATCCCGATCGACAGAGAGGTGCGCGTCCTGAGAATAGGCCTGTTGGTTCTTGCGTTCTTCGCTCTCTACCAGAACCTGTCGGTCATCAACCTTTTGCCCAAGGCCGGATTTCTGGAGCCGCTGGGGATGGTCTTCCTGTTGGGTACATTCCTTTACGTGAGTGCTGCGCGCAGCCTTCGGATGGAGTCCAGCCTTATTGCCATTCGGAACGAGCTCGACATAGCCCGCCAGATCCAGTCGGCGCTGCTGCCCCGGCTGGAAGGGGCAATCGGCGGGGTAGAGGTCCACTCCCGCTATGCGCCAGCGGGTTCGGTGGCTGGCGATTTTTATGACATCCTTACAGATGGCCAAGGTCTGGGCGTGCTAATTGCTGACGTCTCTGGCCACGGCGTTCCGGCAGCGCTCTCGGCCTCCATGATGAAGGTTGCGCTGAGGGCGCAAGCCGAGCAGATGGCTCATCCCGAGGAGGTTCTGGCCGGTCTGAACAAGACCCTGTGCGGGACTCTCCAGGATCAATACATCACCGCCGCCTATGTGTATTGCGATACAGAGCGTCATGAACTGCGCTACGCTGGAGCGGGACATCCTCCCGTGCTGCTGTGGCGCTCCGGGGCCAGGAAGGTTGAAGCTCTGGAAGAAAACGGGCTATTTCTCGGACCGTTTCCCAAGGCGGAATACGCTTCGCTTTGCACGGCGTTTGAGCCCGGCGATCGTTGTCTGCTGTATACCGATGGATTGGTCGAGGCTTCGAACCACAAGGGCGAGGAGTTTGGCGCGGAACGGCTCAGCGAATTCCTGGCCCGAAATTCCGGACTGGAGGCAAACGCGGCTTGCAGCGCCTTGCTCGACACGGTGACCGCATGGTTGGGCGGCGGGTTGGAAAGCCAGCAGGACGACATTACGTTCGTGGTGGTCGAGTTTGAGAATTAGCGGCCTGTGTCAGCTATTATGCCAGTCTCCGTAGCCGGATTTACAACTGATCGCAGATTGCGCGAAAGTCCCATGCGCCGGATTTTTGCGCAAGCCATTCTGCGGCACGGACCGCGCCCAGCGCAAAGCCGCGGCGGTTGTGGGCGTCGTGACGAATCTCGAGCGTATCAACCTCGCTGGATGCGGTGACTACATGCTCGCCCTTGGCGTCTCCCACGCGGTGCGAAGTGATGGGGACATCGATACCCGGACGATCTGCCTGGATGATCTCGCGCAGCGTGATGGCAGTACCCGATGGCGCATCGAGCTTGGATGTGTGATGGGTTTCGGCGATGGAGAATTTGTAGCCTTCCAGTTTTGCCAGGTCGGCGGTGAGCCGGAAGAGTTTTTGCACTCCCATGGAAAAGTTAGTTCCATAGAGCAGCGCGCCGCCGTGCTTCGCGGCCAGTGATTTCATCTCGTCGAGATGGGCGTACCAGCCGGTGGTTCCGACCACGATGCGTCTGTCAAAAGCCAGTACGGCGCGCATGTTTTGAACGGCGGCCTCGGGAGCGGTGAAGTCGATGACCACATCCACGTCCTTGAGATTGGCAGCGGTGAGGGCTGATGCGTGCTGGTTATCGTCGATGTCCAGCGCACGCACGGCATGGCCGCGCTCGCGGGCCACCTCGGCGACCAGGCTGCCGGTCTTACCCTTGCCTAAAACGAGAAACTGCATAATGACCTCACGGTGACTTTGAATGCTAGAGTGGATTTTAAATGATCAGCCTGAATTCAACTCTCTAGCCACGCCTCACCGGCCCGCTTTCGTTTATCATGAGAGCCATGTCCGTCGATGTGAATTCTCTCTTGCAGGAAGGCGTGGTGCTGACCGAGCAGGCGTTGGAGGAGTTGCTGCCCAGCGTGACCACCGTGCCCGCCTCGATTCACGGCGCCATGCGCCACTCAGTCTTTGCCGGGGGCAAGCGGCTCCGTCCGCTGCTGGCTTACCAGGCTGCCATCACCATTGCCGGGACACTGCCTGCGGGAATCGCCCGGCTGGGCGCGGCCCTGGAGATGCTCCACACGTACTCGCTCATCCACGACGACCTGCCAGCACTGGACAACGACGATCTGCGCCGCGGCAAGCCCACCTGCCACAAGGCCTTTGGCGAAGCCATCGCCATCCTGGCCGGCGACGCGCTGCAAACCCGCGCCTTTGAGGTGCTGGCTGGGCTGGACTCGCCGCCTGCTGCGACGGTCCAGATTATCGGGCTGATTGCCAACGCCGTCGGCACCGTGGATGGCATGATAGGCGGCCAGGTGCTGGATCTTGAGAGCGAACATCAGAAACCCACGCCGGATATGGTGATGGCCATTCATCGCGCCAAAACCGGCGCGCTCATCCGGGTCAGCGTCGTCTCCGGCGGCGTCTATGCCGGGGCAGCCCTGGAAGATGTCGCCCGCCTGACACTCTTTGGCTGCAAGGCCGGCCTGGCTTTTCAGATCGTAGATGATGTGCTGGATGTGACAGTGGACTCCGCGCACCTGGGCAAAACCGCGGGCAAGGATCAGGCTACGGAAAAAGCTACCTGGCCGGCTGTCTACGGCATCGAGCAGAGCCAGCGCGACGCAGCCCGGCTGATTGAAGAGGCCTTTGACGCACTTGCGCCCTATGGCAGCCGCGCCGATGGATTGAAGGCCGTTGCCCGCTACCTCGTCGAACGCAAGAAGTAGTTTTTTCGCGGCCTGCCGCGCACTGCGCTTCTGCCGGCCAAAAGAAGAGGGGATTCGAAGCATGAGCCAGAACAATCCAACCATCTCCGCCGCTAACGCCGGAACCGTCCAACTCGGAGACTGCACCGTCAATCGCCTGGGATATGGCGCCATGCGCATCACCGGCAAAGGCGTCTGGGGGCCTCCGGAGGATCGCAATGCCGCTCTGCAAACCCTGCGGCGCGTCGTCGAGCTGGGGGTGAACTTCATTGACACGGCGGACTCCTATGGTCCCAACATCTCAGAGGAACTGATCGCCGAGGCTCTGGCGCCCTATCCGCCCGGCCTGGTGATTGGCACCAAGGGCGGATGGGAGCGTGTCGGCCCCGGGCAGTGGATCCATAATGCCAGCCCAAAGCATTTGCAGGCCGCAGTGGAGGGCTGTTTGAAGAGATTGCGCCTTCACAGGATCGACCTCTTCCAACTACACATTCCCGATCCTGCCGTATCCTTTGACGCCTCGATGGAGACACTGGCCCGGCTGCGTGAGCAGGGGAAGATCCGCCACGTTGGCCTCTCGAATGTGACCCTGGAGCATGTGGAACGGGCGCGCAAGATCGTGCCTATCGTTTCAGTGCAGAATCGCTACAGCTTTGCCGATCGGGAATGGGAGTTTTTACTGAACCACTGCGAGCAGAACGGAATAGCGTTCATTCCCTGGGCGCCACTGGGGCAGAATCGGCAGGAAAACGAAGCTTTAGGAAGAGTCGCAAAGGAACTTGGCTGGACCCCGTTCCAAGTGGCCCTGGCATGGCTGCTCAGGCGCTCCAGCGTCATGCTGCCAATTCCCGGAACATCTTCCCTGGCGCACGCGGAAGAGAATATTCGAGCGGCGGGGCTTGAGTTGCCCGATGCGTGGTTCAGGGAATTGTCACAAGTGAAGTCGCCGCCGGCAAGCCTCCGTTAAGGCAGATTCCAGGGATAGGGCGTTGGCCTCCCTATCAGGACGGCTTCCTGCTTACCGAGCCAAAATCCGCCGCAGGGATTCGCGTTTGGCGTCTACTTCATCCACGGTAGCCTGCACCTGGTTGAGCACCCCTTGCACCTGATCGATATAGCCGGGCAGCGCATTCCACCAGGTATGCAGCAATTCCTTCTCTTCAATCAGGGCCAGGGCCGTGCCCGAAGCAGCGGCTACCATTCCGGCGCGGCGCTCGCCCACCAGCAGCAGCAAACCGGCTGCCACAAGGGTTCCGCCTGCCGCAAATCCGATCCAGTTTATGGGCTCAGACTTCTCGGTTTCCGGTGTCGATGCAGAATCGTTCGCAGGTTTGGAAAGTGGCACAACCACCATCTTCTCTCCTTCCGTCCCGGATCGCGGTTATTGCGGTCTCAGAATCGGTGCATCCAGTATCGCTCTAAACTGCCTTTTGCGCACAGAGTGCCGCAAATAGGCTCAAAACCGAAGTTTACGTGCTTCGGCTTGCTCTTCAATCCAGGTCGAACTCGCGCAGCGGCTTGCCCTCGGGGGCGTCCTTGGCCTTGCGCAGGGCCTCGGCAAACTTTTTCTCAAAGAGGTCTTCCTTGTTTTTCTCCGCTTCCACCGATTGGCGGAAGATCGACTCCTTGCGCTCGTCGTGCTCACGCATAGCCTGGGCCGCTGTTTCCAGGTCTTCGAACATTCGTTTGCGCGGAGCCGGGGTATGGCTCACCACCAGCCCGGTGGCCGCATCCACCTTCAGCATTGCCCCGCAATCCGGGCACGCAACCTCGAAAATCTTTTCCTTCGCCTTGGCCATAGTCGATCTAGCAGCATTGTAAGCGCATTCCGCACTGATTGCACAGAGGGAGCTCTAAGGACAATATTTTCCCGCAACTTTTCCAAGCATATAATCGAGCAAATGCTACAGATTGCGGCTCTCACGGAACTAGGAATCTGCTGGATCGCCTGGTCGCTTGCTTTCATAAAGCCCCGCAAGCAGGCCTCCGGGCAGAAGGAAGCAGTCAGCGCGCCGGCTTCCCGTTGGGGCATCGTTATGGTCATGGCCGGCTTCGCCATGGCGTGGGCCTATATAAGGCCTGTCGACTTTCAAAAATCCACGCTCGCGCTCGTCATCTCTATGATTCTCGGCCCTCCTTCGGTCGCTCTAGCCTGGGCCGCCACGCGCCACCTGGGCAAACAATGGCGCTACAAGGCTGCGCTCAGCCATGACCATGAACTCATTCAGACCGGCCCTTACCGTTGGCTTCGCCATCCCATCTACTCCTCCATGCTGGGGATGCTGCTCTCAACCCTGGCTGCCTGGACTTGGTGGCCCATGGCACTCGGTTCGATCATCGCTTTCCTGGCGGGAACCGAAGTGCGCATCCATGCCGAGGAGCGCCTCCTTGCCGAACGCTTCGGTGCCTCCTTCATCGCCTACCGCGCTCGAACTAGCGCTTACTTTCCATTCATCCGGTAATGAAACCCGTCCGATCCTATTGAAATTGCAGATCGTTACCGGGAACTTGCCAGAATATGTACATAATGTACGCTATTAAATGTACATTATGGTACACTATTCTTATGGAAGTCTCTATTACCCAATTTCGCCGGGAAATCTTCTCGCTTGCCAATCAGGCGCTTGAGGGCGCCGAGGTCTGGTTTACGCACAAGGGCCGACGCCTCAAAATCGTCCCCGAAGGCAAGCCCATCAACCGCCTCAGCCGAATCACGCCCATGGAGGTTATCAACTATGCTGAGGGCGGCCTTGAGAATACGGGCCTACTGGAGGAAATGACACGCGAATGGGAGGCGGACTGGGACCGCGATTTTGGCCCTGCTCCAAACACA
>Ga0181518_10000301_pt1 | contig 58006 bp, 63 predicted proteins | sample PEATcosm2014_Bin_28_FD_119751 | JGI IMG/M metagenome (GOLD analysis project Ga0181518, IMG submission 119751) | Peatland microbial communities from MTU Mesocosm Facility, Houghton, MI, USA - PEATcosm2014_Bin01_60_metaG | ecosystem: Environmental > Terrestrial > Soil > Wetlands > Peat | place...
GATCGAGATAGGACGTCATGACTGGAGCCAGATAGCTGTTCATGACGGTCGTGGAAGCGCGTTCGTATTCGCGGTACTCGGGACTGACCAGGTGCGACTCGCTCAAGTGAATTCCCGGCAGCAGGCGTTCGACAATCGCGGCGGCGCGACGTTCGTGCGCCGAATTGAGGAACGAGAATAGAAAGCAAATCGCCACTGCTTCAACGCCATGCTGGGCGAAGACATCGCAAGCCTGCTCGACTGATGCGTCGTCGAGCGGAACGATCACCTCGCCGTGCGGCCCGATGCGCTCGTACGCTTCGAGACAGAGGTAACGCCGCACCAAGGGCGCCGGACGATCGACAGACATGTCGTAGAGCCCCTCGGCGGGCCGCATCACCCGGCCGATCTCGAGCACGTCGCGAAAGCCCGCGGTGACCAAGAGGCCGGCCTTTGCGCCAGTGCGTTCAATCAGGGCGTTGGTGCCTGTCGTCGATCCGTGCACGACTTCGCCAATGCGCGCCGGATCGATTTCGGCTTCGGCGATGACGGCGCGGATCGCATCGATTACGCCCGAGGCGCGGTCCTTTGGCGTAGTGAAGGCTTTGGCGGAATGAAGTTTGCCGGTTTCGCCGTCGATCAAAATGGCGTCGGTAAATGTGCCCCCGACGTCAATACCAATGCGGGCCGATTTGATTGTCATTGGTGTTGATCGCAGCCGACACTAATTAGCGTTTGACGGGAGGAAATCCATCGTTGCGTCGCCGCAGTGTCTCACTGTTTCGCCAGCGCCGCCAGCGCGAGCTGCGCAAGCGCTTGCCCGCGCGGTGCATCGTTCAGCAACGCATTCTCCAGTACGGAGCAGGCTTGCGGCGGAAGGCGTGCGGTGTTGGCGCGAAACTTGGCGACGATCTGCTCCTCTGGAGGTGCCGATAGTGTAACGGCGCGAGAGATATGCCTGCCGCCGCGTAGGCCGACATTCATCTGTCCATTGAATCCGGAGCCGAGTCGATCATCGCCCAGGCATTCGATGCGAGCCGCGAGTGCAACGATATCCGCGCGACCTATCGTCTCCGGACTCAGCGTCGTCAAATCGACGCGGCCGTCGCATAGCGCTGCCGCGACCATGAAGGGCAGGCTGGCAATAGCCTCAAGATCGTTGCGCGGCGCAATCTTGGTCGGACGCGGAATTGCGACGATGGGGAGGGCCCATGGCGCCAGCACGCAAGTCATGGATTGAACGTCATCCGCTCGAAGCTGTCCCTCCGTGCGCAGAGCAAAAACTGCCTCGATATAGGGTTGGATGACGTGGGCGCAGGGGAAGCTCTTGGCTGCCGCGGTTGCGCCAAGCCAGGTCTCTCCCAGACCGTCTGCCAACACATCCAGGTTTGCCGCCGCCGTGCCGAGGAACGCGCCATAAAGCCCGTACTGATGGTCCAGCGAAAAATGCGGTCCGCGAAAGCCACGGCTCGCCAATTCCGCGGCGATGATTCCGCCGTGGGCCGACCATCCGGTGTGCAGCCATTTCGACCAGCCGCCGTCAGCGAGGAAGGCGAGTAGACCGCTGCTCATGCTGGTGGCAAGGCCAAGTGCATCGGCTGTTGCTGTAGCGTCCAGCGCCAGAATCCGGGCGGCGGCGCTCGCCGCGGCGATCGGTCCGACGATGCTAGTGGCATGAAAACCGCGGGCATGAAAGCCGCGGCCCGCTACGGCGCCGAGCCGCGCGGCGATTTCGTAGCCGACAGTGACTGCGGTCGTGATCGCATCGAATCCTGCATCGGCACGCTCGGCTGCGGCAAGCGTCGCGGCGATTACGATGCTGCCCGGATGCACTACGGTCTCTGGAAACGAATCGTCGAAATCGCGTGCATGAGCCAAGCTGCCGTGCACCAGCGCGGCCACTGCGGGCGAGGTAACGCAGCCGCTAATCAGGACATGCGCACCGGTCCCACTATTGGCGTCGGCCCAAGCGGCAAGGCTGCGACCCGCCGGGTGTTCGGCTGCGGCCGCGATCAGGCCTAAAGTGTCCAGAAGTCGCAGGCGCGCGCGACGATGTTGCGCGGCCGGAACATCAGGCGCGGCGATTTCGCTCGTCCACTTTGCCAGAGCCTCGAGGGGCGTCATTGCCGGCATGATTCACCACGCGCTCGCAAGTAGCGCGAGGACTTCGGCTTGCAGCATCGGCCGCGGCAGATTGGCCATCATGTAATCGGACATCGTCAAGCGTGCGATTTCCGGCAGCTCGGTTTCGGCAATCCCGACATCGCGCAAGCAGTGTGGTAGCGGCAATCCGCCGACCAGAACCGAAATGAGATCGGCAGCCGCGGCGCCGTCCTGATCCGGGTTGTGGCGCCGGCTGGTACCCCCAAGCGCTTCCAGCAAAAGCGACTGATCGGATCCGACAGCAGGAAGCAGCTGCCGCATGGCAGGCGCGAGCAGGATGGCGTGGGAAGTCCCGTGCTGCAGGGCGTAACGGCCGCCGACGATATGACCGACCGCATGGACCACGGAAACCATGGCGTTGATCGCTGCGATGCCTGACATGGCAGCAGCCATCTGGCAGGCGGCGCGCGCCTCGATATCGTGGGGCGCCTGCACGGACCGGGGCAGGGCGTCCCGCAGCAGGCGCAAAGCATGCAGGGCAAGTCCGGTGGAGATGCCGTGCCGCCGTCCCGAATAAATCGCCTCGACCGCGCGCGCCATCGCGGTCATTCCGGTGGCGGCGGTCAACGGTGCCGGCGTGTGAACCGCCATTTCGGGGTCGAGCACCGTAACCGCGGGTGTCAGGTCGTCGTCCCAGAATAGAAGCTTCTGCCTTGTTGCTGGGTCGCGGCAGCTCGCCGTCGGCATCACGTCCGATGCGGACCCCGCAGTCGTCGGCACCGCAATGTGCGGCACTGTGCGAGCGGGAAGGGGATGCCGCTCCACCTCGCCGCCCGGTGCATAGCGAATTGCATAGCGCGCCAGGTCGCCGCTAGTCGCCAGCATGATCGCGATTGCCTTGCCGGCGTCGATCGTCGAGCCGCCACCGATCGACACCAAAACATCGGCACCGCTGTCGCGGAAGCGTTCCACGCCGCGGTTGACCATTTCGATCGGCGTATGAGGCGCAGCCTCGGCAAAAACGGCGGCAAGCTTGCTGCCAAGGCCGGCCTTGACTTTCGACAGCATGTCGGTGCGCACTACCGTCGAGCCGCAAATGACCAGCGCGCGACTTCCGCCGACGCGGCCGACAATTTCGGACAATTTTGCAACCGCGCCGGTGCCGCAGACGATGCGTCCGGGCCAATCGCCGAAATCGACGAAATTCAAGCTGGGTCCCTCACTTCAAGGCCGACGATCCAGCGTCGCGCTTATTAAGCAGGCATTCATAGCGTAACTGCACACGATCGTCACAACATTCGATATTTGAAATCGCAGACCTCGTCCCCTCTTCCGGCATAATCCATTGTGCGGTCGCTACACAAGCTGATTGTAGCGGATGTTGTGGTCGGTCGAACGTGGATGTGTTATTGCTGCGTGAAAGCATGCAGTTTCGGCTATTGGAGAAAGCCACATGAGCGTGATGTCAAAAAAACTGGCGGTCGCTCTCGCTCTGTCACTTGCATTACTCCCGGCCGTCACTGCGCAAGCAGCCGACAGCGTGCGTGTTGGGCTTGCCGCCGTTTATCCGGCTTATTCGATTCCGAACGCCGCAAAAGATCTCGGCTTCTACAAAGAGAAAGACCTCGACGTCGACATCACGCAATTCCGTGGCGGACCGGCGACCCAGGAAGCATTGGCCTCGGGAGCGATCGACATCAGCACCATTGCACCTGGGGCGGCCGCGCTCGCCATCGCCAAGGGCGTGCAGGAAAAGATCGTCGCGCTGTCGGTCCCGCCGACTCCGCAAGGCTGGTACATTTTGGTGCCAGCGTCGTCGCCGATCAAAAGCATGGCCGAGCTCAACGGCAAAACGGTCGGCGTCACGCAAAAAGGCTCACTGACGGACTTTTGGGTGCAGCGCGCCGCCACCAAAGCCGGCGTAACCGTGCAGACCATCCCGCTTGGCGCGGCAGCTGTGATGCCGGCGCTGAAAGCCAATCAGGTCGATGCCGCAATCCTCTGGCCGGTGTTCAGCTATAAAGGGCTTGCTGACGGGGACTTCCGGTCCATCGACGATCTCGGCGCGACGATGGAAGCATCCGTGTCTGAAGGCTGGGCGGCAACCAACGAAATCATAGAGAAGCGGCCGGAGGTCCTACACCGCTGGCTCGAGGCCAATGCCAAGACCATCGTCTATATGAAGGCGCACGAGGATTGGACAATCGCCTTCTTGAAGAATTATTTCGATGAAAAGGACGATCGCGTCATCAAGCTGGTCTTCGACAACTTCATAAAGAACATCAATCCGGACGGCGTCATGAAGCCGGAATGGATGAAGGCATCGCTGGACTTGGCGGCAAGTGCGAGCATGGGGACGCAATTGACAACCGAGCAGGTCTATTCGACGGCATTCACGCCGATCAAGGCAGAGTGACGATCGGGAGCTGTGCCTCCTCGCGCCGATTTGTTGCTCCGCGTCGCTGCGGCATCATCGTTCTCCGATCTGCAGTTCGCGCCAGTGCGTGAATCGGCGCTCGACTAGGCTCAAGCCCCAATTGGCGGCAAGTGCGCAGGCGAGCGCAAACAGGATGCCGAGATAGACGTGACCGGTCGCATAGATCGATCGGTAGTACGAGATCAGATAGCCGATGCCGCCGAATGAGGCGAGCATCTCGGCGACGATTACGCCGATCACCACCAGCCCGGTGCCGATCCGCAGACCGGATATGATCGACGGCATCGCCATTGGCAGCAGGATCCGAAAAACAACTTGGCGGCGCGAGCAGCCGATAGCTTGTCCGAACAGTAAATAGCGGCGATCGAGCCCGCGAATGCCGTTCATGGTGTTGATGGCGATCGGAAAAAAACCGGAGACCGCCGCGTAGACGATCTTCGACATCGTTCCGAGGCCGAACCATACCATGAACAGCGGATACCAGGTGATCAAAGGGATGGCGAACAGCGATGACAACAGCGGTCCTGCAGTCGCGCCGAAGAAGGGAACCATGCCGGCTACGATTCCGGTCCCGATGCCGACGATCAAGGCGAGCGCCAGCGCAGCCGCGATTTCCGCGATGGTGAAGCGAAGCGCAAGAAAATAATCCGGCCACGACTTGACGAAGGCGCCAATGATCTCGCTCGGCGACGCCAGTAGCAACGGTCCGACCAGGTCCAAGCGGCGGACCGCTTCCCATGTCCCAAGAATAACCATGATGATCAGAAGACGGCGGAGGCTCATAGACTCGCCATCCCATTGTCACCGGATTCGTCGTCATCCTGGCTGATAAGCTTCCAGATGCGATTACGTGCCGCGCCAAATTCGGCGCTGCCGATGATGTCGTAGGTGCGCGGCCGCGGCAGGCCAGCTTCGATGACGCCGACGATTCGCCCCGGCCGGTGGCTCATTACCAGCACGATATCCGAGAGAAACAGCGCCTCGGTCAGACTGTGGGTGATGAGAAAAATCGTTTTTCTGGTTTTTGACCAGATGTCGAGAAGCTCGTGACCCATCTTGATGCGCGTCTGCTCGTCGAGCGCTCCGAACGGCTCGTCCATGAGCAAGATCCTTGGATCCGGTGCCAGCGCCCGCGCGATGGCAACGCGTTGCCGCATGCCGCCGGACAATTCGTGCGGGTAGCGCGCGCCGAAATCCGTCAGCCCGACGAGCGACAGCATGGCTGCTGCCCGCTCGCGCCGTTCTGCGGCGTCCGTGCCCCTGACTTCCAAGGGAAATTCGACGTTTTCCGCGACACGCTTCCACGGCAGGAGGGTCGCATCCTGGAACATCACCGATATCTTGTCGGGCGCCGGTTTGCGCACGGGCAAGCCGTCGACGAACACCTCGCCGGCGGTGCTCGGCATCAGGCCGGCCAGCATCTGCAGCAGTGTCGACTTTCCGCATCCGCTCGGACCCACCAGGGAGACGAAGCTGCCTTCCCGCACGGCGAACGAGATGTCCTGCAGCGCCGTGATCGGCGCCCGGCCGGCGCTGAAGACTTTGCGCAACCCTCGCGTCTCGATGACGACCGGCTTGGTGGAAGTCATGGATCGTCGACCACCTGCCGCCAGCGTCCAATTCGGGCTTCCCAAATACGCATGATCTCGTTGATGAGTATCGTTGCAGCCGATATCAGCACAGTCGCGGCCATTAGCTTGTCGACGTCATAGGATTCGCCCCAGCGTAGCAGTAGAACGCCGAGACCGGTTCGCGACGCGTACATTTCGGCGAGCAGAATGCCGATGATGGCGAAGATCACGCCAAGCCGAAGCCCGGTCACGACCTGCGGCGCCATTGCCGGCAGGTAGATCGATCGGTAGATCCGGAACTTGCTGGCACCGAAAGAGCGCGCAAGGACGACCTGACCGTGCGGGACTTCACGCACAGCCGCCATCGCGTTCACTGCGACGACGAATATGACGTGTGTAATGCCGAAAATCAGTTTCTCGGTGAAGCCTAAGCCAAAAACCAGCACGAAAACTGGGAGGAAAATCGATTGCGGCACCGCCAAAACGAGATTGAAGATCGGCGAGAGTGATCGCCCGATGCTGATGTTTTCGCCCATGACGAATCCGAGCGCGACCGCGATTGGCGCCCCAATAAGAAAGGACGCGATCACGCGCACGATGGTGTCTGAAGCGTTGGCCAGGAAGGAGCTATTCTGCAACAGAGCCCACAAGGTTGCCGCCACTTCAGAGGGCGGGGACAAAAGCTTTGGATCAATCGCACCGACGCGGTCGCCAAGCTCCCATGCGCCAATCACCACTGCGAGAAAGGATAGTTGGACAAAAAGAATGCGCGCCTTCATATCTGGGCTAAGCCATTGAAATCATTGGCGCGCCCTACGGGACTCGAACCCGTGTTACCGCCGTGAAAGGGCGGTGTCCTAGACCGCTAGACGAAGGGCGCAAATGCAGCGCGATGAGTGCGCGACAATGAATGCGCCGGACATATAAAGAGGTTTGCCTGAACCGGCAAGCAAGTGGTCCCTGTGCGGTCATGGCCGCGGATGACGCGTGTCGTCACCATTTCCCGGTATTGGGCATCGAGGTCCAAGGCTCCTTCGGCGGCAGCGCGTCGCCTTTCTGCAAAAGCTCGATGGAGTGCTTGTCGGGCGAGCGCACGAACGCCATCATGCCGTCGCGCGGCGGCCGGTTGATGGTGACGCCGGCCTTCATCAGCCGGTCGCAGAGCGCATAGATGTCGTCGACCTCATAGGCGAGGTGGCCGAAATAGCGCGCTTCGCCGTAATCCTCGCTGTCCCAGTTATAGGTCAGCTCGACCAGCGGCGCCTGGCGGTTGCCGGGGCCCTTGGCGACCAGATCGCCGTCGGCCGGCGCCGCCAGGAACACCAGGGTGTACTTGTTCTTGTCGTCGACCCGCCGGCGCACCTCGGTCAGCCCGAGCTTGTTGCAGTAGAAATCGAGCGCTGCGTCGAGATTGCGCACGCGCAGCATTGTGTGCAGATACCTCATCGTCGGACCTCCGTCGGTTCGGGTAAGTTCGTCTGGTAGAAGTTCGGGTAAGTAAGTTCGTCTGGTAGAAGAATGTCTATGCGCCAAGGGTCGGAAGGATGATCGCACCCGATCTCGACACCGCCAAGTCCCAGCTGCAGGACTTGATCCACAAGGCTGGGATCATTGTCCCATTCACCGGGGCCGGCATTTCGACCGAATGCGGCATCCCCGATTTCCGCTCGCCGGGCGGCCTGTGGACCAAGAACAAGCCGATCCCGTTCGACGAGTTCCTGGCGAGCCAGGAAGCGCGCAACGAATCCTGGCGGCGGCGCTTCGCCATGGCCGATCAGTTCGGCGACGCCCGGCCGGGACGGGGACACCGGGCGCTGGCGAGCCTCTACCGCGCCGGCAAAGTTCCCGCCGTCATCACCCAAAATATCGACAACCTGCATCAGGCGTCAGGGTTTTCCCCGCAACACGTGGTCGAGCTGCACGGCAATACGACTTACGCTTCATGCCTCGACTGCAATGCGCGCTTTGAGCTTGCCTGGGTGCGGCAACGGATGGATGCAGCGAACGGCTGTGCGCCGGACTGCGGCTGTGGCGGCTACATAAAGACCGCGACCGTTTCGTTCGGTCAGGCCATGCCCGATGCCGCAATGCAGCGCGCCCAAGATCTTGCGCTTCATTGCGATTTGTTTCTGGCGATCGGCTCGTCGCTCATGGTCTGGCCGGCGGCCGGCTTTCCCTTGATGGCCAAGCGCAACGGCGCACAGCTTGTCATCATCAATCGTGAGGCGACCGAGTTCGACGATATTGCCGACCTTGTCGTGCGTCAGGACATCGGCACGGTGCTCGAATCATTCATCGTCCATTGAATCCAGTTTTACACAGGTAATCACGCTTTTAAGCCACTGTTGCATTTTTGTCCTTTTCCCCTTGATGGCGAGTGTTATCTTCGATTCAAGAGATTCGTGGTGCGCCCGCGCGGGGCGCCAGCACAAAAAGCGGCGGCCAACGGCGTCATGGCGTCGGACGGAATCGAAAAATCAGCTAAACCGGGACTCGGACCCGATGTCGACCTCAATGATGAGTCGGCAGCGAACGTCATTGAAGTCTCGGGCGTCATCAAATGGTTCGATGTCGCCAAGGGCTATGGCTTCATTATCCCGGACAATGGCATGGCCGACGTGCTGCTGCACGTGACCTGCCTACGCCGCGACGGCTACCAGACCGCTTATGAGGGCGCCCGCGTGATCTGCGAGGTGCTGCCGCGGCCGAAGGGCCTGCAAGCCTTCCGCGTCATCTCCATGGACGAATCGACGGCGATCCATCCGGCCCAGATGCCGCCGCCGCGGACCCATGTTACTGTGGCGCCGACGAGCGGTCTCGAACGGGCACAGGTCAAATGGTTCAATCGGTTGCGTGGCTTCGGCTTCCTGACGCGCGGCGAGGGGACGCCGGATATCTTCGTCCACATGGAAACGCTGCGCCGGTTCGGCCTGACGGAACTGCGCCCCGGCCAGTTCGTCCTGGTGCGCTATGGACCGGGGCCGAAGGGCATGATGGCGGCCGAAGTTCGCCCCGAAGGCGGCGGCGGCCTCATTTCCCACTAGCCGCACGCATTGCTCGCCTTGCATCGGCCTTGACGCCGGCGTCGCGTTGCGCCGCCGGATTGCTTGTCGGCGCTTACGCCATGGTCGCGCTCCTCGCTCAGGCGCAAGCCACCGGACAGGACACTATTGAGATCGTCAGCGCTTCCGGCGTCCACGCCTTCACCGTTGAGCTCGCGGTCAACGACGCCGAACGCGAACGCGGCCTGATGTTCCGCAAGGAACTGCCGGAGGGCCGGGGCATGCTGTTCGACTTCCTCCATGACCAGCCGGTCGCGTTCTGGATGCACAATACCTACATCTCGCTGGATATGATCTTCATTCGCGGCGACGGCCGGATCGTGCGCATCGAAGAGAGCGCCAAGCCGGAATCGGACCGCCTCATTCCGTCCGGCGCTCCGGTGCGCGCGGTGCTCGAGGTGATCGCCGGGACGGCACGCCAGCTCGGCATCAAGCCGGGCGACCGGGTTGTCGGCTCGATCTTCGGCAAAGGCCAATGATCGGGCGTGCCGGCGGCAGGCTGCTTGGCTTGCGGGGGCGAACCATGTATCCAAAAGCCGCGACCGGCGGGGTATAGCGCAGCCTGGTAGCGCGGCAGTTTTGGGTACTGCAGGTCGCAGGTTCAAATCCTGCTGCCCCGACCAGCAAAATCAGGCACTTATTGCATTTTATAAGGATCAAATCTTCCCCGGAATTGGCGTTGGGAACCCTGTGGGAAGATTGCAAACGGATCGCGAAAAAATACGGAAAGTCCGTCAAATGATTGATCCGGCCACCGTGGCGCAAGGCGTGGGGGCGGTGAAAGGGGCCTTCGATCTATTTCGCACAGCGATTGGGATGCTCAAAGACATCCGATCGCTTGGTTGCGGGACGCCCGAGCAAAACAAAGCTGTCGACCAAGCTCTAGACCATGCCGCGCGGTCCGCAACGATCGCAGAGGCAGAGATTTCCAAAGCGCTCGGCTATGAACTTTGCAAGTGCGAATTTCCGCCAACGATCATGCTTACCGTCGGCTATCATTCGGGCAGGGCGGGCAAGTCCGGGCCAGTTTTTGAATGTCCGAAATGTCGCCTTAACACTGCCTCGCCTTTTACATTCACCCGCAGCGCACCGACGCGCACCGATTAAAATGCCCCGCCGCTTCCCGCCGCCATGGTCAATCGAGGAACATATGCTGGGCGTAAGAATGCGACGGCGAATGGGATTATAATGACCGCTCAGTGTCTCAATGCCTCTTGGCAACAATCAGGTGGAGTTTTTGGCAATGCCAAATGGTGACGGCGGAAACCTAAAAGTGAACGCGATCTTCAATCTCCACGATGTGCCGCACAAACAGTGGCATGTGGTAACTGCTCGTCATTTAAGGGCTATTGCTGATAAGATTGAAACCGACGGTCTTAAAATTCCGGGGCCGGGCCGAGTGACCATTCATTCTGATGACGGCACATTACGCGCCGGTTTCGAATATATCGAGCGCTAACGGAGCGCCGCCACAATCAAACTGAGACACTAGTCGCTCAAAGCGCCAAGGCCACCGATGCCATTTAGCCCTTGGCCACCGTCTGCCTTTGCCGCACACTACCTAAAGTCTCGGACAACCTTGGGGCTGGCAATGATGCCGACGTGCCGACTGTTTGCTGCCGCTCTCTCCCTTGCGGTGGCAGCATGCACGACTATGCCGACGACGTGGACACGCGTTGACGGCCAGCCGGTAAACCCGACCCAACTAGAGGCGGATCGCCTCGCCTGCTCGGGCGACGTTGAAAAGGCGGCGGTGCAAGGACAGGCAAGAAGCACGATAGGCGTGCCGCTTGGCATGGATCGGCAGGACTACCGTATTTTCGTCGGCTGCATGGCCCAGCATGGCTATCTAGCAGCGCAGTAGCCAAGCGGCGCGAAATCGACATTATTCGCTAAGGACGGCTCGACCACGCTCCACAATTCCACTCGCCGCTAATGCTCAGTCGCGACAGCCGCACAAGCTCGACGAATGGCGCATTGGGCCGGCATGAGCGGCGGGATAGCGCCGGGATTAGGCTCGTGATCGCCGCGTCAGGGTGACGGTCGAGCGTGTCGGCCGGCGCGTTACCCGGCGCAAAACCACCAAGCGCATCCACAGCGTAATTTAATTCTGTGAAGATCACCTTTTGGGCGTCCCGCTATCGGCCGATGGCACATACCTTCACAAGGGCCGCCGAATCAGAACAGATGTAGAACGATGGATATCGACCGAAATTAGTAAGCCATTGAAATCACAATGCAAAATAAATCGCACGCGGTCATGGCACAGCGGGCCGAGTTCAAGGGTAGTCTTGATGACTTCCCAACACCGCCGTGGGCGACGAGGGCGCTGATCGAACACGTTGTAGCCTCAAAGGCATCCCTCGACGCGATGACTTGCCTAGAACCTGCCTGCGGCCGGGGCCACATGTCCGTTGCGCTCGCTGACTATTTCCGCGAGGTCGCATCCTACGACGTGTTCGACTACGGCTTCGGCGGCGTAGCTGACTTCCTAAAAACCAAGCATGCTGACCAATCGTTTGATTGGGTGATTACCAACCCGCCATTTCGGCTCGCCGAGGATTTTATAAAGCACGCTATGAAGATTGCCCGTCACGGCGTCGCAATGTTGACGCGCACGGTTTTTATCGAAAGCGTCGGTCGCTACGAGCGCCTATTTAAGCCAAACCCGCCATCATCCTTCGCTCAATTTGTCGAACGCGTCCCGATGGTGAAGGGACGGGTAGACAAAAAGGCGTCGACCGCGACCGGTTACGGATGGTTGGTATGGGAAAAAGGCCATCCAAATAGAACGCAGCTTGTATGGATACCACCGTGCCGCAAGCTTCTAGAGCGCGACGGGGATTATCAGCAAGCCCCCCGCATGACCGACCGTCGCAAGTCTGCTACCATTCTTCCCATACGCAAGCCCGACACGGGTGATTTATTTTGCGAGATACCTGATGGGGAATGTTCTTGAACTAATTAAGGATGAGGTCGAAAAAACAGTCCGCGCCCTTGATGCCAACAAGTTTAGACCGGACCCGATTGGTGGTCGCCAGTTCGCCAAGATAACTAGCGTGATGAGTTCCGCCTACAAGCGGCATGGTTTCATCCTTGAACGCGCAATTTTAGAAGCACTCAAACAATGTCCTCATTTTGAGGTGTGGCGCGACCCGCTATTTCAAGTGCCATCCGCTGTTGACCACATTGTTGATGGCTCGATTGCCTATCCAACAAAGTTGATCGGCACAGATTATCCATATTCTGAAGGCCAACGGACACTTCAGGTCGATGTCATCGTGTTTGATAAGAACACGGGCACCCTAAACGCCTACGAAATAAAACGTGGCGCCGGTCTACATGACTCAGGCAAGCGTCGCTCAATGCTCAAAGACACCCTTTGTGTGCAGGTGCTTCTGAAAACATATGGTAAGCAACGCGGCCTCGATGTGAAGGAAGCGTTTAGCCACATCATCTTCTATTACGGCCAATGTTCAATTCCAAAGCCGTTTGCTCTAACCGGACCTGAACTTGACAACCATTTTGGATGGCCGATTTACGAAATGGTTGAAGACGTGAACCGATATTATCAATCGCGTCTTTTTTCGATCTTATCAGGCGCGGGCTAGGTCCACCGCGACGAAGGAGACACATCGCGGCCAACGTGCCAAACTGCCGGAATTGCTAAGGGGTAACACGTCCGCTAGATGTCGGCGAGCGCTGCTAATTGCCATCGCGGATACGAGCTAAGCCATGCCACCGGTCGCACGACGCCTCGCCGATCTCCTTATCGATCCTCATGAAACACCCGAGGTCGAGCATAAAGAGTGGATCGACATTGTCGGGAACAACGATCACAAGGCGGTTCTGGCAAAAGCCCTAATCGCCCTCGCCAATCACGGCGGCGGTTTCGTTATTTTTGGCCTCTCACAGACACGGCAAGGCGTAGTGGCTGCCCCTAACCGACCTCTGGATTTAACTGGCTACACTCCGGATACCGTGAACTCGGTAGTTAACGCTTATGCCGAACCAACATTCCATTGCGATCTGAATGTCGTTGAAGCGCCGGACGGGCAATCATACCCGGTTGTTTCAGTTCCTGGCGGCCATCGTGTGCCAATTAGAGCAAAGCGAGACGGTCCTAACGGACAAACCGTGAAGCAAAACACGTATTACATCCGACGCCCTGGTCCGCAGAGTGAGGGGCCGCAAAATGGTCGAGAATGGGATGAGCTAATTCGCCGGTGCATCTCGAATGCGCGCGATGAGCTTATTGACCAAATGCGCAGCATTTTGCGCGGGGAAGCGGCCATGGAGCCGCCAGAGGATGATCTGGCGATTGTAACCAGATGGTTTGAAAGTTCTCTAGCTCGATGGACGGAATTAGTAGGCAACACGCCGCCGAACAGTACTGTTCGCCTTCCCAACGGACATCTCGCTATAGCGTATAGGCTCAGAGGTAATCTCAATGACTTAACATTGGCCCAGCTACTCGAAGCTTTGCGACGGGCGGCGGTGCGACACACTGGATGGCCAGAATTTTCAGTCCCGGCTAGACAAAATATCGCTCCGTATATTCGCGACAAAAGTATCGAATGTTGGATGGCGCTCGATGGCCAAGAGCACGGACCGGCGTATAGCGATTTTTGGCGGGTGTCACCGGAAGCGAACTTTTTTCTCATCCGTGGCCATGCGGAAGATGGAGCTGATCCTGCGCGTGGCATACCTGCAGGAAGAGTATTTGATGTCAGTTCAGCTACTTGGAGAGTTGGAGAGGCTTTTCTTCACGCAGCTAACATGGCACGAGAATTTGGTGACCCGAATGCGAGCGTGACCATGATTGTCGAATGGAGTGGCCTCGCTGGACGCACGCTAACCAGCCTTGATGGCAGGAGACTACTTTTTGATCGTCACCATGCGCATCAGGATGTCTTTCGGAACAGTCTCACCGTGCAGGCAGATCAAATCAGTGACAATCTTCCTGAACTGGTCGCTAAGCTGGTAGTCCCCTTATACGAACTTTTCGATTTCTTCCGGTTGCCTGCTGCATTACCCTCAGAGGAACTAGCTCGAATGCGGGCCAACCGTTTCTAAAACCTGTGACATCGAACAGGCGCTTAACGGGACGGCTACCGTATCATGCGATTTGTGCCATGCGGATTGGTTGCCAAGGTCCCGCTTCGCTTAACGACGTCGGCATGAATTTTTCGGGCGGATGTCGGTGCCGTTTTAGCAAACTTGGCACGGCCATCGCTCGACATTCCACCCGGCGATACTGGCACGACGCCGACCGGAGTGTCAGACCTTCGCATAAGCGGCAGATTGCCGCCCGGCAGGATACCCGCCGGCATCTCCGTCCCGCCGCTGCTGTCGACGCGAACGATGCCCTTGTCGACGACGTCGGTGCGAACGTTGAAGGCGCCCGGCTTGATGCCGAAATCGCTAATGTCCTTCATGGGCTACGCTCCCGCATCGCGCGCCAAGGTCGAGCCTCGCGGTAAACTTGCGGCAAAGTCCGGATCAAGGCTCCGAATTGGCAAGCCCGAATGAGCGCGCTGCGCCTTTTGGAGCGGTGTAAACTCGGCGTCTTGGAAGCCGGTTCGAACGCTGTCCGGCTCCCCGAGGTAGCGCCACTTGTCTTCGAGGTCGGATATGATCTTGGTGCGTTCATTCAGCGCGGCTTCCCTATTGTCGAGTTCGGCCCGACGTTTCAGCCAAAGCGATTTTTCCGCTTCGATTTCCGCGCGCGTCTTTCGCTCATACTCGGCGACCGCCGCGCGAGCGTCGGCAAGCCTTGCTTCGGCAGCAGCGATGTCGGCGACCTGCGCCTTTAATTGCGCCAAGCGCGCCGCGCATGCCTTCGGGTCTATCGCCAATTTCAAAAGACGATCTAGCGTGGCAAATGCGTCTTGCGAAACGACGAGTGGGGCTTTGTTGATTTCAGCGATGTCGTTGTGCATTGCCGTATTTCCTTTCCTGATACTGTCATCGCACCGCCTCGCGTTGCGGACCTGTACGGTGTTCAAGCGCGGTCGCGAGGACGTGTCGCACAAGGCTCGCCACGGTTCGATGCTCAGACTGCGCCGCGCGTTCAATCGCGGCTCGCAAGCCGGGATCAACCGGGACGCAGATTTGTTCGCGCTCGCGGCGCTGTGCGCTTGCAGCCATAGCCGCCCTCAAATCGATGTGTGCCGAGCATGCACGGCATGGATTTACACGGCAACGCACTCTGACGCATGAATTTGGGCAGAGTGCGCATCGAAAAGGTTCGGATTATTAGGCCTTTTTATCGACCTCGACGGCCTCGCCATCATCCTCGCCGCCGGCCTCGACCTTGGCCGCTTCGGCCCGCAGGTCGAGCATACGCACGGCGGCCTGCTCGGTAATCCCGCGCTGTGAACCGCCGCTAAGCTGAATGACGATGCCGCCGAGCGCCAGCCGCCGGGTCGGTTCGTTGTTGACGTTGAGGTCAACATCCATTTGATGCAAGGCCAGCGCCGCCCGCACTCTAGCGTTCGCGTTGTCGCTGGTTGTCATGATTTCGTCGAGCGTCCGCGGCACCCTGCCACTCAAAAGCTCGATCATCTTGGCCCGCTGCTCGCGTCTATAGGTCACGACGTGCGGCTTGTGTAAAGCCTTGTAAGCAGTGGACCGCGGGACGCCAACGGTCGAAGCGGCGGTTTGCCACGACATGCCGTCTTCGAGCATCAAGCGAACGATTTCCTTGATCTTCGCGCCGACGTGCTGGCCATCGGACCGCTGGTCGTTGTATTTGCTCGCTGGCATTCTAAAAGTTCCGGCTGCGAATTGCATTTCGCCGCGCGCGTCGCAACGATGTTTCTCTAAAAAAGTGCGGATACGCGCGGCGGTAGGCCGCGTCGCCGCCTTCGAGAGGTTCGCGGAGTTCGTGCCGATGCTTGAACGATGGTGCATCGTATAATCCCGGCGGGGGCGCTTCGGCCTCTCGATAGATTTCCGACGACGCTTTCTGGCCATCGTCGGCGGCGGCGACCGGGTAGCGCGGCGATTTGTTGGTCATGCTATGATCCTGCGCATCGTTCGGCGCTGCGGCCGTATGTTCACCGGTCCCAATTGACCGAGCGGCTGCAATCCGATCATGGTGCGGCCTTCGCCCATGGCAAGAAGCAAATATTGCAGCGCATCGGCAAGGTGACTGAACCGATTTTTGCTCGGCTCGGTCTTAATCTCGCTCGACCGGACTTTCCGCTCGTAGCAATAGCCGCCTTCCATCGCCGCGATTAGCGTTCGGCAGTTCGGCGAAATCTGCAATCGCGGCCGGCCGTCGTAAAGCTGGCCGAGGATGCTGTCGACTGCGGCGATGCGAGTTTCGATCAGGTTCATCTTGACCGGTGCGGGCTTCATTCCGATGCCGTTGGCTTTGAAAATATCGTAGGCGGTGCGCTCGTCGGATTGTGTCTTGTCCTGTCCTTTCGGGTCGCCATAGGCGACGAAGGTATGGCCGGGATAATGTTGTTCCAAGAAACGCTTGACTGTCGGAGCGAATAAGACCGCGCTCGTATTAAAGCCGCTCATTTCGGCGAGGATACTGACGCGATTGTTGACAGTCTGTCCGAACACCACGGCGGGCGAGCGCCCAAAGTCGGCACCAATCCAGATTGTGTGACCGGGAACCGCGTACAGCACATCCTTGGCGACGTGAAGCTCGCGCCGGAACGCAGGCCACACCGGCTCGCCATCAACGACAAGCGCGACTTGGTTCAAGATGCGCGACTTGACCCAAGCGCGCGACTTACCGGCAATCATGCGGCCGTAGTATTCCGGCGGCAGCCACCGCGTGTTTTCTGCCGCGGGATTTGGGTCGTAGCCCGCCAGCATGCCGTCGTCGCGGTGTACCTCAATTAAGCCCGGCGGCTGCATGAAAAAATCCCATTGCTTCGGCCATGTGAGCGCGATGCGCTCATCATCGAGCATGCCTTCCGGCAGCGGCGCCAGCCCGCGCATGATCGCGAGCCAATGATCCGGATCAGGCACGTTCATGTCGGCGATGACACCGTGCCACGTTGGGCCGCCATCTTTGATCGCGGGATAACGGCCGGCACGCGATGTCATCTCGTCAAAAAGTTCCTTTATCAGATACTGAATTTCGTTAACGTAGAAAAATGTATATTCGCCGGATCGCAGTTTCTGCACATCGGCTTGATCATCGAGCGCGAGGAAATCCACTTGCATTTCGACGTCGCCCCACCTGACGACTTGTGTCGGCGGCTGCGTGAATTTCAACAGCCCGTAGATGTTCGACGGAAACGTGTCGAGCCAAGTTCGGATCGTGGTCGTTTTCAGAAGCGGGTAAGAGGTTCTGACAACGGCGGCGCGGGTGCGCCGAATGCCGTCAGGACCGGGCCGCTGCTCGTTCGCGATCTTCCAGCATTTCAAGTTGCACGCTTTCGACTTACCCGAGCCGACTGGACCGCAGATAATTTGAACCGGCGCAGTACTCAGCATAAAATTTTCGAGCGTCGCGCCATCGAGTTCGTAAACAGTGCGACCCGCGTCATCGACTTTCAGTTCGTTGGCCGGGGCTTCGATCATGACGCGGCCTGTTGCGGCGGCGGCCGCTGTTGGTGCCGCTTTGTGCGGTGCGCCTTTGCGCGGCCGGCGCGCTGCCATCGCAATCGTGCAAGCTTGCGCATTTCCCGCGAACGCGCTTTGGGCGACATTTTTTTCCAGCGCGTTCGATTGCCTTTCCGGCCTATTGACCGCAGAAATTTACTCGTGACGATTACCTTATGCGTCGCGGCGCGGCGCATGTACCGTATTTGCGACGTTCCAAGGCGGTTGCGAATGCGTTCAAGCGCTTGCTGATCCTCGACAATTACGCATTTAATTCCGAGCGCGCCGAGCAATTCGCCGAGCGCTTTCATGCCGATGCGGCGAACCGGTCGGGCGCCTATGAGTTTAGAAATATAGCCTTTCGGCAGACCGGCGATCGCATCGAGGGTTTCGCGCGACGTCCTTAGCTCGGTCGCGCGCACGCGCAGCACCGCGATCAAACCGTCGTAGTCGCAACATTCGCCGATCACGCGTTGGCCCGCGCCATCCACGCCGCCGTTGCTAAGCTGCCCTTGCCCCTCGATCATGCCGTTTCCCGATCAAGCACGCGGGTCTTTCCAAGCTGGCATCTTGCTTTGATCGAAGCGCCGCGCGTAATCGAGGCGGTCAGCCGGCGACAGCTTGGCGATTTGCTCCGCCGTCAACACGTTGGCCTCACCGGCACTCAGCCAAGCGTCCACAATGGCGGCCGCAGCCTCGACATGCGCAGGCGGGCGGCGCGCTTCGGTCATAGCGGCGGCTCCTCGATGTGAAGGGATTGCGCAATGCAGGACGGCGGCAGCGTCAGCAAGGCGTCGCCGTGCCGCAGCAACAGCGCGACGCCGAATTTCGCCAAGTCCGAAGCCCGTAGCCCAACCTTGCAGGCAAGCGCGTCCAACTCAGCGCGATGGACGCGGTTCAAGCGGATGTTCAACTGTTGGCGCTCGTTCATCGTAGCCACGGCTACACCGCTTGCCGCGACGCCAGCAACGCACACCGGGTGTAGCAACGGCTGTTAGGATATCTGGAACGTCAAAAACTGGCGGGTAATTGGAAAATCTGGCGGTGTCTCAGTTCAACATGCACGTCAGCGGGTCACTCCCGGCATCTAGGGCCTCGGGGCATGATCTTTGCCTATATGATCCGAATAAATGCCGCGGCCGCCTAGTGTCACTTGTAACCAAGTCTGAGGGTCAATCCCAGTCGTATGCCTTCTCGCCCACTCGATGGCCTTGGTTATAGCGGTCTCGTTATCAGGCGCTTGGAATGTGGTGCGATCAAAATCACTAAACGACAGGCCCGAGGGATAACCGAGCGCGGCGACATAGGTCTTTTCGTTGGCTACGGGTGTTGCCATCCCGGCATGTTACCGTATTGCCGAAAATCTGGCCAGACGGCCAATATTCAAACTGAGACACTACTGAAAATTCGGGGGGGCGGAAGATCGGAAGGCGAAGGGTTTTTGGGAAAAATTATCCGTGAGCGCGTGAGGAGCCGGCTCGCGCGCTCGATTTTTTCCCCCGGCGTCGGCGGCGACCGGTCGAAAGCATGCTTTTCGGCGTCAGGTGGTCACGGCCCGTCCGAGCGCGACGGCAGCGCAACCACGCCGGATGGTCGATAGTCGGCCGGGGATGGTCGAGGCGCCGCGCGTTGGCGGTGGCGCTAGCGCGCGGCTTGGGGGCAGGGGAGAGCCGTGCCGTCGGCGGCTTCCCATAAGCTTCCCACAGACAGTCGTTCGGCCTCACAGGAGAGGGAATACCCCGTCTTTGCGGTCATTTTCGGCGGAATAACCAGCAGTACCAACCACTGATGATGGGGCGTTGCACCAGGAACAAGCGAATACCGTACACGCCGCCGTTGCCGTAGTGAGCGCTGTCGATTGCTCGGTCAGCATCAACCCGCCGCAATCGGCTTGCCGTGACCGCTGGTGCGCGTTTCGCAGTCCTACATCATCCCCCACCACGTCGCGGACCGAACAAACGCACGGGCGCGCGTGGCAGCGGGCATAGCGGGCGCACGTAGTTCAAACCATCGAGCGGCGCTCAATCATTGGGCGGTGATGAGCGTGTACCGTATAGGACGGCCGGCCATAAGGAACGGTCGAGCGGTGCCGAAAGTTCTGCGGTGCGCGAGCGCGCGCATGAAATACGTACCTACCGCACGCTCCGACTTACCAACCACAGCGCACACAGCGGACAACAGCGCGTTTTCCAATATAGTCCTAGAAAATCCTCTACCCCCTCGTATAGCAAGTGCGCTGTGGTGCGCTGTGCGCTGTGGTACTTATGGTGTGCGCAATGACTGCGACTTAGGCCGCGCTCGTTTCCCGTATGGCTAGCGGCCACCGGGATAAGTGGCGATTGGTCAGCAGGGTGCAATGTCACCGTTTATTACTTCCTGCGTGATTTCAAACGTTGCGGCACCCTTGCTGAAGACATCGCCCAATTGTCCAATTTGAGCCATATGGCCCAAGTCCCTACAGGCTTCTCTAGTAACGGAGATAGATACCATGTCTGATAGGTAATTTCCGGAGCTATCCAAAAATCGAATGTATAAACCTTCCTGGAATGCCCCTCCGGTCGGTCCACGTTGCGTCTTATTATACTGGTCGTAATTCGCGATCCAGTTCGTCAGAAGCGGGCCATCGGGCGACGGGAATTGAATAATATTAAATACAAAACGGCTTAACTGGGCTGCCACATTCCCGTCTCCATCAACAATCGTAAGGTTCCCAATCGGGACCGTTACTTCGCAAAAATTTGTCGAAGCCGTGCAATCCTTAGCGGGCAACGTACCGTTAAAATGGATCGGCGGTCCGGCTTGAGCTGCTGAACTCATAAGGCCAATGGCGATTGTTATGATTTTCACGGCCCGTCTGATCATGACTTATCTCCACGCGCTTGCTTGCCCTACAGAAGCACATGCTACGCTTTAAAGCAGCTCATGTCTCGCCATCTTTCGCGGGTCCGACGCCGACGAGATGATCCGCCACTTCTTTTGCGCAACCGGCGTGCTTTCGCCGACACGTGAAGTGAGGTTAAGGGTTGACCAAACGGCGAGCTTCTTGCGGAATGCGGGTGCGACATGCGCCATAAACCCGATGGAAGCGCCGTTAGTCATCCACCTCGTGCTGTGCTGACCCCGCTTTCACCCACCATCGTTTGCCCTGCCAGTCGGTTTTTCCGGCTGGTCGCTCGCGGTGCCAGATGAGTTGTTCTAGCGCTGCCGCTATCCGGCGTTGATCGGCGGTTCCGATCCGTGGTGTTTCGATATGCAGGGCTTCACGGGCAATCTCGCCAATGGTCACTCTGGTCCGGGTCGCGATGTAGGTGGCGATGTTTTCTTCCCAAGCATCGGCTTCGTATCGCGCTGCTTGTTCCGGCATGATGTACTCACGTTCAAACTCCTTGTCGGGCCACCACACTTCTTTGCGGCGGTATAGTTCTACGGCTTCGGCGAAGAGTTGATCGCGGTCGCGGATCAGCGCCGCAATGTCGATGCGTCCGATCTTAACCGGCCAGAAGCGACGGCCGCCGCTCTCATCGCGCAAATAGCTGTCGCGGTTGGTGGTGCCGACGAAAACGCATTGTCTCGGCTCAACGACTTCCTTGCGTCCATAGCTCGGTCGATAGCGTTCCGTGGGCCGCGTGATGAACGCCTTCAATTGCGCGGCCTCGGCGCGGTTCATGGCGTGCATTTCGGAAACTTCGATCAGCCACTTGCCGTTCAAATGCTGTGCAACGTCTTTGCCCGAACCGACTTCCGGCAAATTATCCGAAAACCAGTCGCCGCCAAGGACGCTGCACGCCGTCGACTTTAATGTTCCTTGTGGTCCTTCGAGCACCAGCATGTGATCGACCTTGCAACCCGGCACGAAGATGCGGGCTACCATAGAGACTAGAAACATTGCGCCGATCTTCTCTGAGTACTCGCACGCCTCGGCTCCAAGATAGGCCGACAGAAACTCTGACAAGCGCGGTCTGCCGTCCCATTGTAAGCCGTTGAGATAATCGCGGATCGGATGGAATGGGCGTTCGCTCGCTCGAAGGTCTACCGCTTGGTGCATTACGTCCTTGCTGAGACGTTTAAGGCCCAAGCGCTGAACCTTCTCCTGCACGATACCGACATCTTCGTCGCGCAATGGCCTCGGCCTGAACCTTGTGTCGGCTCGCAGGGGCAGCATCAACATTGGTACCCGCTGCATTTCGTCGAAGGCGAACGTATCTGGGTAGTCCGCTCGCAACGCTGTCAGCGCGTTGGCTAGAACCGGCAGCGGCCTTCCGGTTTCACCGGGAATGCAATCTGCAAGCCATTTTCTGTTGCGCTCCCTTGCTTTATCCCTCGCCTCATCGATTTTGATGATTTGTCGGTCAAGTTGTGCGTTGGTTTCACTTTCGTTCATACGGCCTCGCCTTTCCGGCGATGCGGAAATGTAGCTTCCCAACAATCGAGGATTTCGCGCTCACACAGACAGGGCGGCACCGCGATTTCTCGAAACGCCGGGACAAGGTCGGCAAAGGCAGTGTCTAAATTTTGGTGACAGGCTTCGATCAAATGAAGCTTGGCGGCTGCGCGAGCGAGAAATATGAGGCGAGGATCGATGCCGCTCATCGGTCGTCGCCCGGAATAAGTTCGAAAAATTCGCTCTGCGTCGATGTGATGCTCTCGGCCATGCGATGTTCCCCTCTAACAATCGCGCGGGGACTTGAACCGGCGCTTTTTACGGTTTACAGGGGGGTGCCAGCCTTTACCTGTGAACCAACGAAAGCCCGTGTCGTCACCCGGCGCGCGGGTTTTTGCTTGCTTAGGCGGCCTTCGCTGGTTCTATTTGCTCGCCGCGCACCTTGGCGCGAAGATCGCCGACGCGGCGACCAATGCGGCGCTCGGAAATTTGCCGAGCCGGAACCGGATTATTCCTGCGCAGTGTCCAAATGCTCATGCAAAGGATTTTGGCGGCAAGCGCGTCAGGAACAATCGCGTCAGCCGGTAAGGCATCATATTCGGCAAGCTGTTGGCGCAAGGTCGGCGACATGGGCAAGCTCCGTTGTTGCTTGCCCTTGCTGGCTCAGGCCGCCCGCGATTGCACGCAATGAAGTGGTAGCGCAATTCAAGAACCGAATTACGCTACCACTTTATTTGTTGCCGAGTGCGGATGCCAGATTGCCCACCCCGTCATGCGGGATAATGCCCAAGGCCACGGCTGCCGCGTGCTGCAGGTAACGCCGACGGGCGCGCATATGGGCCGCGCGGCTGCGCGCCGCTTCCCGGCGCAGCTTGCGCCCCCGTGTCATCGCTACCTTAAATGCCCCAACGGTGTGCAGGCCGCACGCCTTGCACGCGGGGTTTATCTGCGGAATACGTTTGCCGCGTCGCTTTACATAGCCTTTCACAACGAAAAGATCGGGCTTGCGCCTTCCTTTTCCGCTCGGTTGCGCTCGGCGCCATTTGTCGAAAGCCGAAAGCAACGCCAATATCTCGCGATCTTTCTTGCGCCGACCACGCGGCAAGGATTGTGGCGGCGCGTCGACTACGGCAAATTTCGGGAACAGATCGTAGACCATCGCCCAACTGACTTTGGTAGGGCCATCCGGGTCGCCGGGTTCAATTCCATAGAAAGAAAACAGGTCGCCCATCCATCTCTTAATGGCTAGATCGCGCCGCTCGGTAAAATCCTCGGCCGGCAATTGTGCCACAATCAGCGGCCGATTGAGGCGCCACGCGAGTTCGTCGCGTGCTTTACGCGCCATAGCATTACGCCGTGCGCCGGATAGGCGTCACGTTCGGAGCGTCGGCAACAATCAATTGCAAGTGTGTCGCCCATGCTTCGAGCGCTTTGCGCTTAGGCTCCTCATAGGTCGAGCGGTTGTAAGTACCAGCCACACCAGCCTTGGTGCCGGAAATGTGGTTCAAAACCGCTTCAACAATGTGAGGTTCGATGCCAAGTCCCTTTGCCAATTCCTTGTCGCGGGACGGCAGTTTGGCGAGTTGGTGCGCCGGAAGTCCGCCACCGGCGTAGGTCGAGAACGACCTGCGCAGGTCATGCACTCGCCAGCTTCCGATAGGTTTGCCGCCGTTGGCTTCGGCTATCCTCGTGTCGAGCCGTTCTTTGCAATTCGACCAACCGACGAATGGACCTTTACCGGGTTTGCCGAATATCAAGTCGCGGTCGCCACGGAGAGGCTGCGCCTCGATGATTGCCAACGCAGCGGGCGAGAGTGGCACGACGTGAGCGCGCTTGTTCTTGGTCCGCTCGCCTGCCAGCACGATTGTGTCGTCGTGAATTTCGGTTCGGCGCAAGTCGCCGATTTCACTTGCACGCTGGCCGGTGAGTGCCAGCAATTTCACAATCGAGCCGTATTGGTCGTCGTCTAGCGCGGTCCATATCAAGCGCAATTCGGCGGGCGTCAACACGCGCTCACGCGAATGTTCCTCGTAATCTTCGGTGCCAATGACGGGATTGTGTTCGACGAGGCCGCGCTTGATGCACCAAGTGAAAAACGTATTCAGCGACGAGCGCACGCGGTTGGCGGTCACGGCGCCGCTGTCGTTATTAACGGCAACGATAACCGTGGCAATGTCGCGACGGTCGATCTTGGCAAGCTGTAATTCGTGCAGACTGCGCGAGTGGCACGTCATGACGCGACCACTTTCGTCCGCATTCCCGACTAGATGACGGCTAATCTCTTTTAAGGAACGCGGGCGGTAGCGCGGCTTGAGGGCCTCTAAGAACTTGTTCGCCGCTACGATGAATGTCTCGGCCGCTTGCTTCTTGGCGTCGGCCTTGTCGCGCGCCGGGTCTTCGCCGAGTTTCACCCGGGCGTAGAGCTTTTCCGCGATCTTGCGCACTGACGAAACGTTGAGGGCGGTAGCGGTGCCGAGCGCCATGCGGCGCTGCTGGGTGCCGAGCTTGTATTGAAAGATGAAACTCCGCGAGCCTGCCTGTCGCACGCGAAGGCCAAGGCCGGGCAGGTCGTCATCGAAGAAAATGGCTTCACTTTTGCCGCTCGGTATCCCGGCGCTGCGGACGATTGCGGGCGTCAATTTCATGGCTTGCCCCCACCATCAGTACCGGAGACGGCCGACCCCCGGGCGCCCATTGGGAAGATCATGGGAAGATTGCCAAAGCAATTTGGCGCTATTTCCTGCTTCCCAATCACTGCAGGTTTATGAGCAATTTCGGCCATTTACAAGGGAAAACTGCAACTCTCGCTCTTATGTGCTATCCTGTGCATAACGGTCGCGGCAGTTTTGGGTACTGCAGGTCGCAGGTTCAAATCCTGCTGCCCCGACCATTTGGGACCGATATTGCATGACCGCCCGCATCTACAAACCGGCCCGCACCGCGATGCAGTCGGGGACCGCCAAGACCAAGGAGTGGGTGCTCGACTACGAGCCGGAACAGCCGCGCATGGTCGAGCCGCTGATGGGCTGGACCTCGTCAGGCGATATGAAGCAGCAGGTGCGGCTTAACTTCGACACCAAGGAGGAGGCGATCGCCTATTGCGAGCGTCACGGCATCGCCTATCAGGCGTTCGATAGCGTGCCGCCGAAACGGGCGCGCATCTCCTATTCCGACAATTTCGCCTACGGCCGCCGCACGCCCTGGACGCACTGATCCGCCGCGACCGCGGAGAAGCGTGCCCACGGCTGACTCGCGGTCTTCGTTGACGCTACGCTTGCTCGATGAGTCCTCGGATCAACGTGGCCAGCGGTTTCTCGCCGCCGCCAAAACTCTCGATAGTCGCGTCGAGCATGGCGTTGGGATCAATCCGTTCCAGAGCAAAACGATGCCCGGCCTGCTCGGCAAGCGCCGTCATAAAGGCCAACTGGGTCCGGCCGTTGCCTTCGCGGAACGGATGGATGGCGTTCAGATCGGCAAGAAAGTGCGCCGCCTTTTCGGCGAAAGCCTTCGCGTCCAGGCCGGAGAGATTCTTTTGCCTGGCTAGGTCTGCGAAGAGCCGCTCCAACTCACGGTTTATATTGTCGGGGTGGCAGAAAGGGTTTCCACCCTTCGAGATCCACACGGTCCGCGGCGCCCCGGCCCAGGTGTACACGTCCTGGAATAGGTGCCGGTGAATAGCGCGCAAGTGGGCGACATCGAATTTTCCAGCAGGTAAGGGCTCGGCGAACCGTTGCGCGGTCGCCTCCTCCTCGAAGAAATCCAGGTCCGATTGGGTGCGCAGGTTCGCACGATTCTTGAGGACGGTCGTTCCGGGATAGCAATAGGAGTCGGAGACCGCGTCGTACATTGTGCGTCACGCTTTCTTGGCGTGTTTCTCGAAAATCTCGCGGCGCCGCTCGGCCGGGCTCAATCCCCGGCGGTCAAAATCGGTGAACATTTTCTTGGTCGAGGGGCGGAGAGCTATACCTTCGACCGCGCTGATCTTGGCGAAACCGACCAAGCCCAACGTCAGGGTCTTCAGCTTGGCGGCCTTCTTAGGTTTGATCCTTTTCTTGGCCTTGGCGGTCTTCTTCACGGATTTTAGCATAGGCTCACTCTATCGGATTCCGCAAAAAAATTCGAGGGTGCATGCAACTGCGGCCGGCATCGGATGGCGGATTACGCTGCGCTGATCGACCCTCGACGCGTCCCCAATATAGCGACATTGCCCTTGACTCTCGTCCCCATTACAGTTACCTACCCAAAATCCCGCTCGCGAAGGACGCCTTTCGCGAGGGTACTCCTTGAGGCGGAGCGGGAGCGGTTCTCGTGAGCGCGGCCATACACTGCGCTCGCGGGCGGCTTGGGCATCGTCCCGTCCGGCGCGTGCCGGACCGCGAGGTGCTCGCTGCACTGGTGCCGGAGAGGGTCCTCCCGTTTGCATCCGGTGGTTCCAGGAAGCGCGGCCCAAGCCGAGCCGAGGGTAAAAACCTCGGAGTGCCGCGGTGGGGCGCCGAGAGGCGAGCGCGCCCGCTCCATGAGGTCCCGGCGGCCTCGGTCTTTTCACTTGATGAGAAGACAGGAGAACGGACGCGCGCCGCATCGCTTTTCGATGCGGCCCGGTGGATGCGCTTATCGGCGCTCCGCCTCCCTTCTTTTAAGGGAGGAGTTTGTGACGGACTTTTTGGCGTGGCTTTAAGCAAAGCCCGGATGCGAGGCGCATCGCGGGAACGGATAAGCGCATTTGCAGAAAGGACGTGACGCCATGGCCCGGCGAGCGAATGGCAGGCGCAGCTTTCCGGGTGGGCCCACCCCCGCAGCGCGGCTCGCGGACCCCTGGCGCACGCGCATCGGTGCCGCGGACTCAGGCCCGGCGCGCTTGCGGCTGCGGCGCTTTGGCGTTGGCACGCGCCGGCGGATTGGCGCGCTGCTTGAGCAGCGAAATGAAGCGCTCCTCGGGCATCGGCTGGCCGAGCAAAAAGCCCTGGCCGTAGTCGCAGCCCATGCTGACCAGCGCCAGCGCGTCGGACGCCTTCTCGATGCCGACGGCCACTGCCGCGCTGCCGAAATTGTGCGCCAGATCGATGACGGTCTTGCACAGCGGCGCATTGACCTTGTCGCTGCCGCAATCGGTGACGAACGCGCGATCGAGTTTCAATTCCGCGAACGGCAGTTCCTTGAGCCGCGCAAACGAGGAATAGCCGCGGCCGAAATTGTCGATCGCGAGCCTGACGTCGAGATGCTGGAGCTTCTTGGTGATGTCGTTGGCCAAGGGCAGATCGGAGACGATCTGTTCTTCGGCGACATCGATGATGAGGCCCGGCCACTTTTCGAATTTTCCGCGATGGCTTTGCACGATATCGGCCACCGGCAACTTGACCAGGGCGTTGATCGGGATGTTGACCGCAGGCCGCAGGTTGACGCCGAGCTTGCAGAATTTGAGGCTGGCTTGGAGCGCCTGATCGAGCGCCTGTTCGGAGAGCGTGACCAGGTCACCCTCGCTGGCGCCGGGCATGAATGCGCTCGGCATCAGCACGCCATCTTTCGGATGCCTTGCGCGGGAATAGGCTTCAACGCCGATGAGCTGCTTTTTGCGCAGGTCGATTTTCGGCTGATACCAGAACTCGATCCAGCGGTTGCGTAGCGCCTCGCCGAGATCGATGCGGCCGGCGACGGCCGGTGGCTCGCCGAGCCGTAGCTCCTGCAAGACTTTCAGGACCACGCTGGTCTCGAACGGTTTCTTGAGAACGGGAAGCATGCGCAGATGATGCTGCTCGCCGATGCTCTTGACATGGGCGAGCACGGCCGAGCCGCGGTTGCTCATGAGCTGCACGGCACCGGTATAACCGCTGCGCGACAGCGCCAGCACGCACTCGATGGCGTCGGACGATTCGAGCGCGATATTGAGAAAGACGAGTTTCGGCTGGCGCCGGCCCAGCGCCGTCCGTATCGCCTGACCGTCGGGAAACTCTTCGGCATCGATGCCGGAGCCGTGCAGGATCAGCGACAGAAAATGCCGGATGCTGGCATCGGCGTCGATGACGAAGCAGAGCGGGGCGCGCGCCTCGCTGGGGGGCGCCTCGGCTTCCGGTGTCGCGGCAGTGGTTTGCGCCGGTGTCGCGCCCATTCCCTCAAATCCAAGCGCCAACGTGACGGGAGCGGGCATCATTGGCGGAAATTGTTAACTGCCGGTTTCGATCGCGCCGCGGTTGCATGGCGCGGCCTGATGCGGCGAAAAGGCCAGCGTCCGGCGCCAGGCGCATGCCACCTGCATGACCCGTGCAATGGCGGGTCGTTGCCGCTATGTTAGTTTCAAACGCAATTGCTTCGCCGCCGTGAGCGCACGGCGCGAAAACTAAGCGGTGCCAAGGGGGAGACGAGATGCCCAAAAAGGATGCAAGCCCAAAGCTCAACCGCCGCAGGTTCCTCACCGCGGCCGCCGTCGCCGGCGCCAGCGGCGCCGTCAATCCCGGCAAAGCCGCGACCGTAGCGGAGCCGCAGCAACGATTGCCGTCGGCGCTGCCGCCGAACGCCCATGTCTCGGCTTCCGAGGCCGGCGTGCCGGATGTTCCGCCCTATGCCGGCGAGGGCCGGCCTGGATCGGATTTCATGGTCGACGTCATCAAGACGCTCGACATCAAATACCTGCCGGCCAATCCGGCATCGAGCTATCGCGCCATTCACGAGTCGCTGATCAATTACGGCAAGAACACGATGCCGGAGTTCCTCACCTGCACCCATGAGGAAGTCGGCGTCGGCATCGCCCACGGCTATTACAAGATCGCCAACAAGCCGCTGATGACGCTGTGCCACGGCACCGTCGGTCTGATGCACGCGACGATGAACATCTACGACGCGTTCTGCGATCGCGCGCCGGTGATCGTGCTCGCCGGCAACGACATGGACGCCGCGCACCGCTCGCCCGGCGTGCCGACCGTGCATTCGGCGCAGGACATCAACGCCATCGTGCGCGACTACACCAAATGGGACGACACGCCGGTGTCGGCGCAGCACTTCGCGCAATCGTTCGTGCGCGCCTATCAGATCGCCACCACGCCGCCTTACGCGCCGGTGGTGATTTCGCTCGACGACGGCTTGGCGACCGAGCCGGTCAGGGACTACGGCCAGAAACTCTACATTCCGAAATTCGTGCCGACGGCGGCACCGGCGGGCGAGCGGGGCGCGGTGCGCGAAGCGGCGCGGCTTCTGGTCAACGCCGAGCATCCGGTGATCGTCGCCGACCGCGCGGTCAATACCGAGAAGGGCATTGCGCTGCTGGTGCAGCTCGCCGAGCTGTTGCAGGCCCCGGTGGTGCGGCAGCGCGGGCGGCTCAATTTCCCGAACACCCACTATCTCAGCCGGCCGGCGACCGTCATTCCTCAGGCCGACGTCATTCTCGGTCTGGAGCTGACCGACTATTGGGATACGGTCAACAAGTTCGTCGACAACAACGCCGAAGGCGTCGGCACCAATAGCTCGCGGATCAAGCCCGACACCAAGTTGATCAGCATCAGCACCTTGCAGCTGATGACGAAGTCCAACTACCAGGAGTTCCAGCGCTTCCAGAGCGTCGACGTGCCAATCGCGGGAGATGTCGAGGCGACCTTGCCGTCGCTGATCGAGGCGGTGAAATACGCGCTGACCGACGACCGCAAGAACATTGCGGCCCAGCGTGGCGAGGCGATCCGCAAGGATCATGACAAGGGCCGTGACGGCACGAAGCAGGCGGCCGCCATTGCCTGGGACGCGAGCCCGATCTCGACGGCGCGGCTGTGCGCGGAGCTCTACGGCCAGATCAAGGATCTCGACTGGTCGCTGGTGCCGTCGTCGGGCGACGTCAGCGCCTGGCCGCTGCGGCTGTGGCCGATGGACAAGCACTATCATTGGACCGGCAGTTCCGGCGGCTACGGCGTCGGCTGGGGTTGTCCGGCTTCGGTCGGCGGGGCGCTCGCCAACCGCGACGAGGGACGCTTCTCGGTCTCGATCCAATCCGACGGCGATCTGATGTATGTGCCGGGCGCGTTATGGACCGCCGCACGGCACAAGATTCCGATGTTGGCGGTGATGCACAACAACCGCGGCTACCATCAGGAAGTGATGCACGTGCAGCGCCTCTCCAACTTCCGCAATCGCGTCGCCAATACCGGCAACGATCTGGGCCCGATCGGCACCAGCATCATGAATCCCGATATCGAGTACCACAAGCTCGCCGAATCCATGGGCTGGTGGGCCAAGGGCCCGATCAAGGATCCGGCCGAGCTCGGGCCGGCGATCAAGGAAGCGGTCGCCGTGGTCAAATCCGGCCAGCCGGCCCTGCTCAATGTCTGGACGCAACCGCGGTAAGGAATTTCTGAAAATGCAATCCGTTCGCGTTTATCTCGTGCCGGCGCTGCTCGCTGCCGGCCTGATGGTCGTCCCGCATCCTGCCGATGCGGCGTCGGTGGACAACGGCAAGACGGCGTTCGTGGCGCACGGCTGCTGGCAATGCCACGGTTTTGAGGGCCAAGGTTCGGTCACCACCAGCGCCGGCCGGGTCATTGCCGATACCCAGCTGCCGGCCGATGCGTTTGCCGCCTATGTGCGCCAGCCCTCGGGTGCGATGCCGCCGTTCAGTGCGGCGATCTTGTCGGATGCCGATCTCGCCGACATCTACGCCTATCTGGAGGCGCGGCCGAAGCCGAAGCCCAGCAAGGACATTCCGCTGCTCAATCCTTGATCCATGCCGCCGCGCGTCATGGATCGGCGGACGGCGCATCGGCTATAGTCACGCCACACGCGCGATGGGCTTCCGAGGCGAGACGATGATGACCGGCAAAGGCCAGATGCGGCTCGGCGCCTTCTTCAATCCGACCGGCCATCACGTGGCGTCGTGGCGGCATCCGCGCGCGCAGGCCGACGCCGGCATCAATTTCCAGCACTATCTCGACATCACCCGCACGGCGGAGCGCGGCAAATTCGACATGGTGTTCTTGGCCGACAATCTCGGCGTGCGCCAAGCGCATATGGAGGCGCTCAGCCGCTCGGCGCAATACATCGCCAATTTCGAGCCGCTGACGCTGCTGTCGGCGCTTGCCACCCACACCACGCATATCGGCCTCGTGGCTACCGCCTCGACCAGCTACAACGAGCCATTCCACGTCGCGCGCAAATTCGCGTCGCTCGATTGGCTCTCGGGCGGCCGGGCGGGATGGAATCTCGTCACCTCGGGCCAGGAGAACGAGGCGCGCAATTTCAGCCGCGAAAAACATTACGAGCACGGCGAGCGCTACGAACGCGCGCGCGAGTTCGCCCGCGTCGTGGTCGGCCTGTGGGACACTTGGGACGACGATGCCTTCGTGCGCGACAAGGAGACCGGGCAGTTCTTCCATCCCGAAAAACTGCACAACCTCAACCACCGCGGCGAGCATTTTTCCGTGCTCGGCGCGCTCAATATTCCGCGCTCGCCGCAAGGCCATCCGGTGATCGTGCAGGCCGGCGGCTCCGACGACATGATCGCCGTCGCCGCGGAATTCGCCGAAGTGATCTTTTGCGCGCCGCTGACGCTTGAAGCGGCGCAAAGCTTTTACACCACGCTCAAGGGCCGGCTCGCCGCTTACGGCCGTTCGCCCGACGAGATGAAGATCATGCCGGGCTTAAGTTGCGTCATCGGCCGCACCGATGCGGAAGCCGAGGAGAACTACGAGAAGCTCAACGCGCTCATCCATCCCATCGTGGCGCGCGAAATCCTCTCGATGGTGCTCGGTAATGTCGATCTGGCGCCGTATCCGTTCGACGGCCCATTGCCGGAAAACCTGCCGCGCTCGAACGCGAGCCAGAGCATTTTTCAGCAGGTCACCGAGATGGCGCGCCGTGAGAAACTTTCCATCCGTCAGGTCGCGACGCGGGTGGCCGGCGCCCGCGCCAAGGCGGTGATCCGCGGCTCGCCGCGAACAATCGCCGACTACATGGAAGAATGGTTCCGTAACGACGGTTGCGACGGCTTTAATATCATGCCGCCGTTCCTGCCTGGCGGATTGGACGACTTCGTCGAGCTGGTGATTCCGGAATTGCAGCGACGCGGCCTGTTCCGCAGCGAATACGAAGGCAAAACCTTGCGCGAAAATCTCGGCCTCAAGCGTCCCGCAAGCCGCTACGCCGAGCCGCCGCCACAGCCGCGCGCCGCGTCAGGAGGATAACGGTGATCAGCGTCAAACGACTGGGGCACGCCACCCTGACGACGCCGGATATCGACCGGCAGATCGCCTATTACACCGAGGTCGTCGGCCTCACCCTGGTCGAACGGACCAAGGATCGCGCCTTTCTTGCCTGCAAGATGGGGCTTGAGGCGATCGCGCTTGAGCCGGGCAGGGGCAATGCATTGTCGCGCCTGGCCTTCCAGGTCGCGCCGGAAGCCGATCTCGGCGAAGTTTTGCACGGCCTCGCAAAAGACGGCGTGAAGGCCGAGAGGGCGAGCGGTATATCGCCGGGGGTCGCCGAGGCCGTGGTGTTCACCGATCCGAAGGGCACCAAGATCGAGATTTTTTCCGGCTATGTGTTTGCCAAGGATGACGGCCGCACCTCGGGCATCATGCCGCTCAAGCTTGGCCACGTCGCCTATCGGGTCGACGACGTGCAGAAAATCGTGAAATTCTATTGCGACGTGCTCGGCTTCCGCGTCTCGGACTGGCGCGACGACACCTTCGCTTTCCTGCGCTGCAATACCGACCACCACACCGTCAATTTCGTCCACGACGACGAGCCGCAGCTCCATCACATCGCGTTTGAGGTCAAGGACTGGGCGGAAATCCAGCGCGCGGCGGAAACGCTCGCCCGCCACGACATCCATCTGGTCTGGGGTCCGGGCCGCCACATCATCGGCCACAATATCGCGATCTATCACCGCAACGCCGACAAGGTTCGCGTCGAGTTCTTCTGCGAGATGGACCAGATGAAGGACGAGGCGCTGGGCTATTTCGATCCGCGGCCATGGCATCAGGACCGGCCGCAGCGGCCGAAAGTGTGGGGGCCGGACACGTTGCGCAATTATTGGGGTTATGGCTCCGAGCGGATCATCCGCGGCTATCAAACAATAGAATAGGTTGCATACACGGTGCCGTGATTGCGCTGCGCGCTTGGCCCGCGGCATTTGTGATTGGCGCGTGTGGCACGAACCATCTTAAAAGCCCATATGGAGAGGGCGCGCCGCATGGCGCGAAACGGAGGAAACCGATGGCTCACCGCAACTGGACGATCGCCGCAGTAGCGCTTCTGATCGCGGTCCTTGGTTTTGCCGCCAACCTCGCGTTTGCGCAGGAGCCGGCGGTCGTCATCCCGCCGCCGGCGCAGGATGCCGCCGCTCCGGCCGGCGCCACGACGCAGACGGTCGTTCTCGCCGGCGGCTGCTTCTGGGGCGTGCAGGCGGTGTTTCAGTACACCAAAGGCGTCACCAGCGCGGTCGCAGGCTATTCCGGCGGCACCAAGGAAACGGCGCACTACGAGATGGTCGGCACCGAGCGCACCGGCCACGCCGAGTCGGTGCAGGTGACGTTCGATCCGCGGCAAATCTCTTACGGCAAGATTTTGCAGATCTATTTTTCCGTGGCGCATAACCCGATCGAGCTCAACTACCAGGGTCCCGACAGTGGCCCGTCCTATCGCTCGGCGATCTTCTACGCCAACGATGAGCAGAAGCGGATTGCCGAGGCCTATATCGTTCAGCTCGATCAGGCCCACGTCTTCAAGGCGCCGATCGTGACAAAACTCGAAGCCTTCAAGGGTTTTTATCCGGCCGAGGACTATCACCAGGACTTCCTGGTGCTGCACCCGACCTATCCATACATCGTCGTCAACGACCAGCCGAAAGTCGGCAATTTGAAGCGGCTGTTTGCCGATCAATATCGCGACACGCCGGTTACCGTGATGGCGGCGAACAAGCCGAGCCAATAAGTCTCGCAAAAAGCTCCGGTTTCGGCACCGCAAAAGGCCCAAATCGGCCGCGTCCCGTCCAGGGCGCGGCGCGCGACCTTTGATCTATAGCCATCGGCAGCGGCCTGACGTATCGTGGCTTGGGGAGACAGGGCGACGAAAAGCCCACTCCGGGAAAACGAGGAAACGGGGAGGAAAGCCAATGGCTATGGCAACGACGATCGGGGAGCTACCCGAGGCCGAACACAGCGCGCAGCTGCGCAAAGCCGTCATCGCTTCGACTGTCGGCACGGCGATCGAGTGGTACGACTTTTTCCTTTACGGTACCGCGGCCGGTCTGGTCTTCGGCAAGCTCTACTTCCCCAATTCGGATGTGCTTTCGGGAACGCTGCTCGCCTTTGGCACCTACTTCATCGGCTTCATCGGCCGACCGATTGGCGCCGCCATTTTCGGTCATTATGGCGACCGCATCGGCCGCAAGGCGACCTTGATCGCCACGCTGTTGTGCATGGGCTTGGCGACCTTCGCCATCGCCTTCGTGCCCACTTATTCATCGATCGGCATCTGGGGCGCGGTGCTTTTGACCGTGCTGCGCATGATCCAAGGTATTGGCGTCGGCGGCGAATGGGGCGGCTCGGTGCTGCTGGCGATGGAATGGTCGCGCACCAAAGGGCAGCGCGGTCTGGTGGCCGCCTGGCCGCAATTCGGCGTGCCCTGCGGGCTGTTGTTGTCGAACCTCGCCGTCCTCGCGTTCAGCGCTTGGGCGACCGGCGACGACTTTCTTGTATGGGGTTGGCGCATTCCGTTCGCGCTGTCGATCATCCTGGTCGGGGTCGGCCTGTGGATCCGTCTCGGCATCCTCGAGACGCCGGTATTCCAGCATCTCCTCAACACCAACAAGGTCGAGAAGGCGCCGATCCTCGAAGTCATCAAGAAGCAGCCGATGCAGATCATCTGGTCGGCGTTGCTGCGGCTCTCCGAACAGGCGCCGTTTTACGTCTTCACCGCCTTCATCTTCGCCTACGCGGTCGGCACCCTGAAGATGGATCGCAACTTCATCCTGGCTGCGGTGATGGCGGCGGCCTGCGTGTCGTTCTTCACCATCCCGCTGGCCGGCCACTTCTCCGACCTGATCGGGCGCAAGAAAATGTACCTGATCGGCGTCGTCGTGATGGGCATTTTCGGGTTCGTGTATTTCGGCATGGTGGATACGGCGGTGCCGGCCTTGGTCTTCATCGCCATCGTGCTGTCGCTCATTCCGCACGATCTGCAGTACGGACCGCAGGCGGCGCTGATCGCAGAAGCCTTCACGCCGCGGCTGCGCTATAGTGGCGCCTCGCTCGGCTATCAGCTGGCGTCGATCATCGCCGGCGGCCCGGCGCCGTTGATCGCGACCTGGCTGTTCGCGACCTACCATTCGGGCTATGCGATCTCCATCTACATCGCCGTGCTTGCCGTCATCAGCTTCATCGCCGCGGCGATGATGCCGGACTACACCGGCAAGTCGATCGGCGACGAGGCCTACGGCGAGGAGTAGCGGACGCGCGATCCGCCGGAAGGGCGTCATGGCTCGGCCGTAAAAAATGCTTGGAGCCCGGTTTCAGCCCTGCTGAACCGGGCTCTTGCCTTGTGCGGGTGCCGCGAGAGCGGCGCTCAAAGCACCGCGCCGCTTTGCGGATCGATCAGGTGCATGCGGTCCATGTCGGCGTAGAGCCGCATGGTTTCGCCCGGGCCGGTGGCACTGCCGGGATCGACCCGGCCGCAGACTTCCTGGCCGTCGACGGTGAAATACACCATCGTCTCCATGCCCATGGGCTCGACGACGTCGAGCGTCGCCGCGAACTCGCATTGCGGATCGCGATCGTTGCGCCGCGGCTCGGTGATGTGCTCGGGGCGCAGCCCGAAGATCAGCTCCTTGCCGGTCAACGCCTGGAAGCGGGCCGATTGCGATGCCGGCACCGGCAGGCCGATGGCGTCGGAAAGGCGCACCCGCAGGCCGGCGCCGTTCTGTTCAAGGCGGCAGCGCAGAAAATTCATCGCCGGCGAACCGATGAAGCCGGCGACGAAGCGCGTCTTCGGATGGTGATAGAGATCCTGCGGCGTGGCGATCTGCTCGATGACGCCGCCGTTCATGACCACGACCCGGTCGGCGAGCGTCATGGCCTCGACCTGGTCGTGGGTGACATAGACTGTGGTGGTCTTGACCATCTGGTGCACGCGCTTGATCTCGGTGCGCATCTGCACGCGCAATTTCGCATCGAGGTTCGACAGCGGCTCGTCGAACAGGAACACTTTTGGATTGCGCACGATGGCGCGGCCCATGGCGACGCGCTGGCGCTGGCCGCCGGACAGCGCCTTCGGCTTGCGGTCCAGCAATTCGGTGATGTCGAGGATGCGCGCGGCATGGGCGACGCGCTTGCGAATCTCTTCCTTGGGGAATTTGCGCAGCTTCAGCCCGAACGACATGTTCTCGAACACCGACATATGCGGGTAGAGCGCGTAGTTTTGGAACACCATCGCGATATCGCGGTCTTTCGGCGGCAGATCGTTGACGACTTCGCCGCCGATATAGATGTCGCCGGCGGTGATTTCCTCGAGGCCGGCGATCATGCGCAGCGTCGTCGACTTGCCGCAGCCCGAAGGGCCGACCAGGACGACGAACTCGTTGTCGGGGATGTCGAGGCTGATATTGCGGACGACGTCGACGTCATCGAAACGCTTGACCACGTTACGCAACGATACTTCCGCCATGATCCTTCAGCCTTTCGTGGCGCCCGCGGTCAAGCCTGCGATGTAATAGTCCATCAGGAACGCGTAGATCACCAGCGGCGGGGCGGCAGCCATCAGCGCGCCGGCCATCAACATGCCCCACTTATAGACGTCGCCGCGAATGAGGCTCGTCACCGTGCCGACGGTGAGCACCTGCTGGTCGGCGGAATAGAGAAACGCCATCGGATAGACGAATGCCGCCCACGACACGGTGAAGGCGAAGATCATCGCCGCGATGATGCCTGGCAGCGCCACCGGGATGAAGATCTTAGTAAGCATCTGCATGTGGCCGGCGCCGTCGATTAGCGCCGCCTCGTCGAGCTCCTTGGGGATCGATTGGAAATAGCCGATCATGATCCAGGTACAGAACGGCACCGTGAGCGTCGGATAGACCAGGATCATTCCCCAGTAGTTGTTGAGCAGCCCGACCGCCTTGACGATCTGGAACAGCGGGATGAACAAGAGCGTATCGGGCACGAGGTAGGTCAGGAAGATTCCCGTCGCCAGGATGCTGGAACCCCAGAACTTCATGCGGCCGAGCGAGAACGCGGCCAGCACGCTGACCACCATGGTGATCGCGACTACAGAGACCGTCACGATGACGGTGTTCTTAAAGAAGATCAAAAAGTCCGTCTGCGTCAGCAGGATCTTGAATTGATCGAGCGTGAAGCCGTCGGCGACGATCCACGGATTGGTCGCCATATGCGCCACTTCGGCGTCGCTCTTGAGCGCGGTGACGACCATGTAATAGGGCGGGATGAGGAAGAAGATGGCGAAGATCACCAGGAACACATAGGAGGTGATCAGCGCCCAGCGCCGATTGCGGCTCAAGCTCGAGCGGACGGAAAGACGTCGCGGAGCGGCTGCGGCGACGGCGGCCGTGCTCATCCGATTTCCCTGCCGCGCTTGCGTACGCCGCGCAGGATGAAGATCGCCGCGAACGCGAGGATCGGGAACATGAACAGCGAGGTCGCGGCGCCGAGCGGCAGGTCGCCGGAGCGGATGCCGAGCATGAAGGAGTAGGTGGCGAACACGTGCGTCATGTTGCGCGGGCCGCCCGCGGTCATGATCTGCACGATGTCGAAATTGGCGAAGGTGACGATCAGCGAGAACAGCACGGTGATGGCGATGATGTTGCGCATCATCGGCAGGGTGATGTGGACGAATTTCTGCCAGGCGCTGGCGCCGTCGATCGACGCGGCTTCATAGAGCTGTTCGGGCACCGATTTGAGCGCCGCCAGATACATGATCAAAAAGAACGGCGCGCCGTACCAGACGTTGACGAGGATGACGGAAAAGCGTGCCCAATACGGACTGCTCAGCCACGGCACTTCTTCGAAACCGAGGCTCGAGAGCACATAGTTGAACGCCGAGTGGGTCGGATCGAACAGCCACCACCAGCCGAGCGAGGAGAGCGCCAGCGGAATCACCCACGGCACCAGTAGCATGCCGCGCCACTTGCGCTGGCCCTTGACCGGCAAGTTGTTGATCAGGTGCGCGGTGATCAGCCCGATCAGGGCTTTGAAGAACACGGCGCTGAGCGCGAAGATGGCGGTCTGCTCCATCACCATCAAGAACACGTCGCGCGACAACAGGAAGCGGAAATTGTCGAGCCCGATGAAGCGGGTCTGCGCCTTGTTCAGCATCGACAGATAGATCGAGTAGCACGCCGGATAGAGCACTAGGCTGACGATAATGACGATCAGCGGCAGGCACATCAGGAAGGCGATGGTCGAGCGGCGGCGCATGAACAGCCGCAAGTTCCGGCTTGTCGACGATTGCAAACCTACGCCTTGAAGCCCCGGAGACCAGGTCTGGACGGTGTCTGCCATTCATGCCGCCGACCCTTTCGGGTCAGCCTCCCATCGCGTTTGAACCTGCGACACATGCCACATGCCGGCCCCCCAAGGCCGGCATGTGCAGTTTCGGCGAACCAGAACGGGCCTTAAGCGCGTAACGTGCCTTCGAGCTCGTTCTCGGCCCATTTGATCACGGCATCGATCTTCTCGTTGCCCTGGGTGACCTTGGCGACCATCACGGTGTTGATCGCCTGGTTGTAGATCTGGGCGCCGACTTCCGAACGCGCCGGTGCGCCGGCCATCGAGGTCTGCTCGTCGCCGCGCGGCGGATAGCCGTAAACGGTGCCGACCGGCGGCTCAACCTTCTTCCAAGTGTCGAGATCGTACATGGTCTTGAACGACGGCAGGTCGTAGCCGAACGACGCCTCGACCAATTGGGCCACCGATTCTTTCTGCGAGATATAGGTCAAGAGCTCCTTCGCCGCCGTCTTGTTCTTGGAGAAGCTCCACAGGCCGTAGAACTGTGGCAATTGCCCGACGAAGCGGCCCTTCGGGCCCTTCGGCATCGGGTGGGTCCAGCAGTCCGCCGCCACGCTCGGATTGTCGCGCTTGGCGACCGCCCAGGCGCTCGGCGGATTCATGATGCTGGAACCCTTGCCGGAAATGAGCCAGCGGTTATTGCCGGCGTCGTCCCAAGCGTAGACCTCGGGCGGGTTCACCGCCATCAGCTTGTTCAAGTATTCGAGCGCCGCGCGGGTCTCGTCGGAGTCGATCTTGATGTTGTCCTTGGCGTCGACCATGACCACGCCATAGGCGTTGAACAGCGCGCCGACCCAATCGACCGCGTCGCTGGTCTGGCCCATCGGCAGGCCGACCGGGAAGCCGGCGGCGTGCAGTTTTTGCGCCGACGTCAGATAAGTGTCCCAGGTCCAGCTATCGGTCTTGGCCTTGTCCCATTTCGATTCGTCGGCCGGGAACAGGTCGACGACGTCGATGCCGGCATGCTGCTTATAGAGAGAGATGCGCGAGCAGCACGGCTTGACCTGGCTGCCGACGGCGGTCGGGATACCGCGCCAGGTGCCTTTGATCTTGGCCAAATATTCGGCGACCGGGCTGATCGGGCCATACTGCTTCATCAGGCCGTTGGCGACGTCGTCCAGCGGCTCCAGCACGTTCTGGTGAATGCGGATGTTCCAATCGCGATGGGACATGATGTCGTGGCCGGTGCCGGCTTGGGCTTCGGCGGCCGCGGTCAGCTTGTCTTTTTCACCTTGGGAGGTGATGTAGTCGATCTTGACCTCGCAATTGTTCTTGGCGCCCCACTCGTTGCAGAGCTTGGTGAGCGCATTGTTGGCGCCGGGCACCCAATGGTCCCAGACGCCGAGTGCGAGCGAGCCGGCGGCGTAACTGTCTTTGACGTAGGGCGCGGCAATGGCCGCGACGGAACCGAGCGCCGCGCTTTTGAGCAGGTTGCGGCGGCTGGGGGTATGGGAGATCAGGCGTGATTGGGTCATCGAGTCCTCCGTTTGGCCGCCATGTTTTTTCTAAGCTTATTGGCGCGACGGAAAACATACTCTCATCGCGGGTAGCCGGCTAGAGCAGCTTTTGTGCAAACCAACGCGGCCCGTGCGACTTTTGCCCACGTTTGGATGGGCTTTGCTCCGCTCATGACGCATTGACGCGGCGTGCGCACGGCGCGTCGGCCGGCGACCGGCATTCGCAATCCGGTCCTTGAATTAAGCCTTTGGAATTGTGAGATAAACCTCCCTCATAATCCCAATAGGCGCGGCAGCCAGAGCGAGATCGCCGGGAAATAGGTCACCAGCATCAGCACCAAGAGCATGACGCCGTAGAACGGCCAGATCTCGCGCATGACCTGTTCGATCGTGACCTTTCCTACCGCGCAGCCGACGAACAGGATCGCGCCGACCGGCGGGTGGCACAGCCCAATGCCGAGATTGAGCATCATGATGATGCCGAAATGTACCGGGCTGACGCCGAAATTCACCATCACCGGCAGCAGGATCGGCGTGCAGATCAGGATCGACGGCGCCATGTCGAGCAGGCAGCCGAGCGCCAGCAGCATGACGTTGATGAGGAGGAGAATGACGTACTTGTCGTTGGAAATGGTGAGGAAGAACGCCGTGATCTTCGCCGGCATTTGGGTGAGCGCCATCACATAACCGACGCTTGAGGCGCAGGCGATCAGCGTCATCACCATGGCGACGGTGCGCAACGTGCGATGCACCAGCGCCGGCAAATCCTTCCATCGATAGTCGCGGTAGACGAACATGGTGACGAAAAACGCCCAGACGCAGGCGACCGCGCCGGCCTCGATCGCGGTGAACACGCCGCCCAAAATGCCGCCCAAAATGATGCCGAGCGTGATCAGGCCCCAGAGCGCGTCGAAGCTGATCTTGATCGCTTCGCGCAGCGGTACGGTTTGGCCGCGCGGATGGCTGTCGCGGTAGGCGATCACCAGGCAAAGCACGACCAGTGAAAAGCCGAGCAGGAGCCCTGGTACGACGCCGGCCATGAACAGCGAGATGATGGAAATGGTGCCGCCGGTGGCGAGCGAATAGATCACCGCGTTGTGGCTCGGCGGCACGAGCAGCGCCTGCACCGAGGCGGTAATGGTCACATTAGTGGCGAAGACGCGGGGAAAGCCGCTTTTCTCCATCTGCGGAATCATCACCGAGCCGATTGCCGAAGTGTCGGCGACCGCGGAGCCGGAAATGCCGCTGAGGAAGGTCGTGGCCAGAACATTGACCACGGACAGCCCGCCGCGCACCCGGGTAAATCCGACCAGCACGTCGGCGAAGGCGACCAGCCGCCGCGCCATGCCGCCTTCGGCCATGATGGCGCCGGCGAGCACGAAGAACGGAATGGTCAGCATGGCGACCTTGCTGACGCCGTCGGAGATTTTCAGCATCACCGCTTCGAGCGGAATGCCGATCCACAGCGCGCCGGCGATCGCGGCGAGCGCCAGCGAATAGGCGATCGGCACGCCGATGAAGAAGCAGAAGAACATTGTGATGAGCAGAACGGCGACGTCCATGGTGCTGTCCGTGCGGCTCAATCATTCAATCGAATGGGACGATGACGCGTTCGGGCTCGCTCGGCATGCCGAGAGCAAGCCGTTCGACGACAAAGAGCAGGAGCGCCGCGCCGCCGAGCGGGATCGGCAGATAGGTCACGCCGACCGAGAGCGAGGGAAAATCGGCGATGGTGTTGTACCAGGTCGCCGCGACCAGTTTTGCGCCGTAGATCACCATGAACAGCGCCATGGTCGCGACCAGGAGCTCGGCTAAGAGCTGCGCCAGCACCCGCAGCGGCGCCGGCAATAACTGCACGAAAAACGCGACGTTCATATGCAGGCGGCGGCGATAGCACGGCGCCGCGCCGATGAAGGTAAGAACGATGGTGAGGAGCACCGCCGTCGGCTCCGGCCAGGACGCGGCGCTGTTGAGCACGTAGCGGGTGAACACCGCCCACGGGATCACGGCTGAGATCAGCACCAGCGCGGAGCCTGCGATGAACACGCAAATGAGATACAGCGCATCCATCAGCTTGCGATAGAGAAGCGCCATGTGGGGCCTTCGATGCTTGCGAAGGGGAGGGACGTGACCCGGATCGTTCGCGGTCTACGAAACGTCCTGGATGCGCTTGATCATGCCTGCGTATTTCGGCCCGTATTTGTCCCATACCGGCTTGACCGCGTCCTGGAACGGTTTCTTGTCGGCAATGTCGATGATCTCGTTGCCGGCAGCCTTGGCTTTTTCCAGCGCCGCGGTCTCGTATTTGTTCCACAGATCGCGCTCTTCGAGCTGCGCTTCGCGGCTGAACTTCCTGATCAGCGCCTGGTCGTCCTTCGACAACGTGTCCCGGGTCTTACGCGAGAACACCAGCATTTCCGGCACGATCAGGTGCTGGGTCAGGGTGTAGAATTTGGCGACGGTGTAGTGGTTGTCGAACACGTAGCTCGGCGGATTGTTTTCCGCGCCGTCGACGACGCCGGTCTGCAGCGCGCTGAACACCTGGTCGTAGCCCATGGCGACGCCGTTGCCGCCGAGCGCATTCATCATGTCGACGAACATCGGATTGCCGATGACGCGGATTTTCAAGCCCTTCAAATCCGCAATCGTATGGACCGGCTTCTTGACGGTGTAGATGCTGCGCGCGCCGGCATCCATCCAGCACAGCCCGATCAGTCCGGCCTTGTCGTTGTTGGTGACCTTGTCGAGGAGTTCGGTGCCGATGTCGCCGTCGATCACCTTTTGCATGTGGGTGGTGTTGCGGAACAGGAACGGCAGATTGAACACGTTGAGCTCGTCGATCACCGGGCCCAGCGTGCCGACCGAAACGCGGGCGAGCTGGATGGCGCCGACCTGCGCCTGCTCGATGGCTTCCTTCTCGCCGCCGAGCTGCATCGCGGCGAACATCTGTACGCTGAGCCGGCCATTGGTCGCGGCTTCGAGCTTCTTGCCGAGACTTTCGACCGCGGCGACGGTCGGATAGCCGGCGGGGTGCACGTCAGAGGCTTTGAGCGCCAGCTTCTGCTGCGCCATTGCGGGCGTGGCGATATCCCCGGCGAGGCCGGCGACGGCGGTGCAAGCGCCGAGACGAATGACTGTGCGGCGGTCCATGACGATCTCCTCCCACCAAGCCCGCTTATGCGCTGCGGGCGCTTTGGCCGCGCCGGACCAAACCTGCCGGTTGACGGCGCATGCACGTTATCATGTCATACGCCGATCTTGATCGAAAGTGCGATCGAGCACGGCCAAATGGCCGATCGCGAGGATTCTTCATGCAAACAGTTCTGGTGACGGGCGCGGCGGGCGGCATCGGCACACGGCTGCGCAAGCTCCTTGACGGCGTCTATCCGCGCATCGTTTGGAGCGACATTCGCAAGCCATCCGATCTGGCGAGCCACCAGACCTTCGTTGCGGCTGACATTGCCGACCTTGCCCAGGTCGAAAGCTTGGTCGAAGGCGTCGACGGCATCGTCCATCTCGGCGGCGAGTCGGTCGAGCAGTCGTGGGACCGCATCCTGCGCGCCAATATCATCGGCTGCTACAACCTGTTCGAGGCGGCGCGGCGCAAGAAGGTCAAACGCATCGTCTTCGCTTCGTCGAACCACGCGGTCGGCTTCTATCCGCGGCAGCGCAAGATCGGCACCGACGAGCCGGTGCGGCCGGATTCACGCTATGGCGTCAGCAAAGCCTTCGGCGAAGCGATCGGCGCGCTCTACGCTTATAAGCACGGCCTGCGGGTGACCTGCATCCGCATCGGCAACTTCGCCGACGCCCCGGTCGATCTGCGCCGGCTCGCCATCTGGATCAGCCCGGAAGATTTGGTGCAGCTCATCCGCATCGGGCTCGACCACCCGGATTTGCGCCATGAGATTTTTTTCGGCGCGTCCCACAACGAGCGCAGCTGGTGGGACAACGAGGCGGCCTACAGTTACGGCTATCGCCCCACCGGCCGCGCCGAGGATTTCGCCGCGCAAGCGCTCGCTGCGCAAAAAACACTTGGCCCCGATCCGATCGGCGACTGGTACCAGGGCGGCCCGTTTTGCGGCGACGAATACGACAGCGGTTTTGATCCCGCCGCGACCTGAGTTTCAGCGCACCTGGAAGACCAGCTTGCCCCGGAAATGCCGCGACTGGCTCAGGCGGTGCGCGTCGGCGGCTTGAGAGAGCTTATAGAGCTTGACCTCGGGCGGCTTGACGCCGCCGGCCATGAACACTTCGGCAATGCGCTCCATGGCCTTGCGCGAACGCGGCACCGGCGGGCGCAGCGCGGTGACGTCGCTGCGATCCGGCTTCGGCGCCTCGGCACCCGAGGCGATAAAGGCGGCGCGGCCGCCCGGCTTGAGCACGGCAAAGGATTGCTTCGCCACGTCGCCGCCGACCGTATCGAACACGGCGTCGCAGCCGGACACCACGCGGGTGAAATTCTGCGCGTTGTAGTCAATCACCTGATCGGCCCCGAGGCCGCGCACATAGTCGACGTTCGCCGCGCTGCAGGTGGTGATGACGCGGGCGCCAAGATATTTGGCGAACTGAATGGCGAAACCGGCAACGCCGCCGGCGCCGCCCTGGATCAAGATCGTCTCGCCACGCTGAAGCTTTAGCGTGTCTTCGACCGAATTGATCGCCGTCAGTCCGGTGAGCGCCAAGGCGGCGGCATTGATGTGCGAAAGCCCGTCCGGCTTCTTGGCGACGAGGGCGGCAGGGATTGCGATCTTCTCGCAATAGGTGCCTTCCTTGCCGGCGCCGAGCACGCCGAACACCGCGTCACCCACCTTGAGATCGGCGCCATCGCCGACGGCGCTGACCACGCCGGAAAAATCGCGGCCGGGGATTTGCGGAAACTTCACATTGGAATGGCGGGCATATTCGCCGGCGCGAAACTTCCAGTCGGCGGCGTTGACGGTCGCGGCATGGACGTCGACCACCACCTCGCCCGGCGCGGCGACAGGGTCCGGCAGATCGCCATATTGCAGCACTTCGGGGCCGCCGAATTTCTCGATGTAAGCCGCTTTCATTGGATCAGGCTCTCCCTATCAAGGTTTTGCAACGGCCGGCCATCCCGGCAGCAAGATCAGCGAATATTCATTGCATTCGTGGATTCTAAAAGCTGCGGCAAGTCGCAGCCCGTCCCGTAAAACCACAGGCGGTGAATATTTGTCAAAACCTCTTCGCGCTCGATTTCCCTGAATTTGCAGAACGCCACGATTTGATCGCCGGCCCGGTGCATGTGCAGCTGTGCGCCCCACTTTTGCGCGTTGAATATGGCGATGATTTTGCCCGGGAACACCGACTGGAAATGCGCCGCCGCCTCGACCACGTCGTAGGTGGTTTTATCGAAGGTCTGCCGGTCGAATGACACGATGGGATAGTCGATCTTGACCCAGCCGTCCCGGTAGGTATCGACCGCATCGCTGCCGTTGCGCTCATACATCGCCAACAGCTGGGCGGGACTGATGTCCAGCAACTTCCGGCCCAGCTTTTGTGCGCGCTCGAGCTCAAAATCCGTCACCCAGGACAGTTTTGCCTGCGGTCGCGCCTCGCGCGCTGCAGGTGCTGACGCCGGCGCCGGCGCCGGCGGTCGCAACACCGCGCTTGTCGTCACAAAGCCGACGAGGCTCGAAGCGATCGCAAGAGCGGCGACCGCGGCGGTTTTGGACGATTTGCCGAGATAACCGGTGACGGTCGGGCCGAGATATTCGTCCGATTGGTGCACCCATGTTGCGACGGTGGCTTTGAAATATCCTGACGCTTTGCCAAGATAGAACGCGACGACCGGCCAGAGATATTCAGTCGATTGGCGCAGGCCTGTCGCGGCGGTGGCGCAAAGATGTCGCGACGCTTTGCGAAAATGGTCAGCGGCGATTGGCCAAGCGTACGCAGTCGATTGGCGCAGATATTTTGCGGCTGTCCAAGAATATCGCCGAAAATATTGCCAAGAATATTGCCAAGTATATCGCGATGAACTGCGCAGCCAGCCCGCAACGATCGCCGAGAGCGACGTCGCGGCTGTTTTCCAACCCGCCCAATACGCAGGCGAGGCCACGCAACTTCCCCCCAACGCAACGACTGTTACACGTACACGCGCACTGTCGCATCTGCTTTGCGAGAGTCAATCACAAAGGTGTCGCGTTACCACCATTTCGCCATTTGGTTTGCGCAATTCGGCCATGACCTGGCGCTGACATCCGCACGCGCAACACTGCGGTGGGAGAATGCGGAACGCGATCGAAGCCGGAAAATTCTTGAGACGCAAAATCTTGGGACGCAAATCTTGGGATCAATGTATGCGTGAGGAGCCAGAGATGAGCGAGCGGGCGCGCGAATTTTTGGAGCACTGGTTGTCCGGCCATGTCGGGGCGGTCGCCGACGAGTACCGAATGCGGGAAACGGTGCGGCTGGTGGCGCTGTGCCGCGAGGACGCGCTCCGCGACGGCATCCCGCCGGACGAGCTGCGAGCGGCAGCGGGCGGCAATTTGATCCAATGCATGATGGCAGCCCTGAGCGCGGCCGCGGCGCGGAGCAAGGAGACCGCCGCCTCGGCTTAGCTGAAATACCGCTGGCTGACGGCTTCACGCCGGATGGAGGTTTTCCGCCCGGCGGTCAGAAAAGTGTTGCCCAATGTCCGGTGAATCGGTTCAAGCTATAGGGGCGATCGGCTTCATATAAGCAGGGAGGATTAGAGGATGACGCGAACGGTCTTTTTGGGCGTGGCGTTGGCTTTCGGTCTTGCGACCGTCGCCGGAGCTGCAGTGACGCCGGCTCCTGTCGGCAATGCCAACAGCCTGGTGATCAAGGCTGCTGAAGGCTGCGGGCCGGGATTTTGGCGCGGCAGGCGGCAAGTGCCATCCGATGTTCGACGGCAAGGCCTGCCCGCCGGGATATCATATTGGCCCTGAACGAAAAAAGTGCTGGCCTAATTAGGATTGCACGGGGCCGCCGGCATTGGCGGCCCCAACCTTTTTATCGAGCTCGCCAGCGGACGATCACCACTGCCTGCGTGGGCGCGGCGCAGACGGCCCCGCGGGGGGAACGTATTGTGTATTGGCGTTACAGAAGCCGCCCATGCCGGCGATCGTGGCCATGCACTGCTGAAAGGTCGTGAACCCGCAATTGGTGCCGCCAGGGCCGCCGTACTGCGCGCACCACGGATAATTTTGCGCCTGCGCGGGCGTGCCGATCCCGGCCGTCACGGCGAGAATTGCCAGTGGGAAAAGCAAAATTCTCATGGCGATCTCCCGGTGTTGCCGAATTGAGGCGCGCCAACCAACGATCACGAGTGGTTGCGGGCGCGCGGCGCCGGTTGCCCGGCCGGAGGAACGTATTGGGTATTGGCGTTACAGAAGCCGCCGTTGCCGCTCAGGGCCGCTTGGCACTGCTGAAAGGTCGTGAACCCACAATTCTGGCTGCCGAAGCCTGCGTAATCTGCGCACCACGGATAATTCTGCGCCTGCGCGGCCGAGCCGATTGCGGCCGTCGCGAAGAAAGTTGCCAGCACGAAAAGCAAGTTTCTCATGGCCGATCTCCTGGTGTTGCGATGCTGTGTAAACAGTAACACCGCGCCAGCGATATTATTGCAGCGGTGACGCAGGAATTTTTCCCTGCTCTTACTGCCGACCCCCAGGCGGCGTGTTCGGCAACATGGCGGGCCAGCTGCGATGCTCGCCCCGCGCCGCATATTCATCGCCCCTTCAAAGTACCGATAAATTCAATAACGTTGCTGCGAATTGATTTTTGTTCGATCGCGAGAAAACCACGGACAAGAGCGGCGCCCTCACGGGTCGCGAGGAATGAAAGGATCGCGCCTTCCGACAGCTCGCCGTCTTTCTGCGCAGGCATCTTCTTGCCGACGGTTGGTGCGCCCTCGAAGAAATAGAATGGCGAGACACCCAGCGCGTCACTGATTTGCTGCAGGCGTGACGCCCCGACACGATTCGCTCCTCTCTCGTATTTCTGAATTTGCTGAAAAGTGATGCCGACCGCGTCGGCAACCTCGGTTTGGCTCATTCGCAAAAACATGCGGCGGGCGCGAATCTTTTGCCCGACGTGGGTATCTACGGCAGTAGGGCCTCTGCGGCCGATCGATGCTTTCGCCATGTCTGCAATCCTTTCGTTCAAACGACACCCTAGGGTTGGCACAAACCGAATGTCGCGTCAAAAATGCCTAGCTGCTGACGCCAGTCAGCCATGCGCCGGGCCCTCCCGCGCTTGCCGGCGCACGCTGTGCAAAACGAGACAGCCTTGCCATGCGGCGGCGCGTTAACCATACGCGAGTCGTTCCTGACGCCCGTCGTTAATACTTTGTTAAGGTTCGGGCCTTGCCCCGAGGCGAGTGCGCCTGAGCTCATGACAAGTTTCCGCAGGATCAATTCACCGGTCGCACTCGCCACATGCGGCATGTTCCTCGTGCCGGAGCCCTTTGGCGCCTGCCTTTTGCTGGCAGCAGCCATTTGGTGGCTGTGGCGAAAAGCAGGATGCCCGTGCCGTAGTACGTTGTCGTCGTTCCGGGAGAGGGTCTCGCGCCTTCGCAACTACGTCCGCGGTCGAATGCTTGCCGCACTCGATTTAGTTATGCGGCAGCGGCAAGCTACGGAAAGCGGCGGGCCACTGGGGCGTTCATAGCCAAATGCCATGATACAAAATCAGGACGACGGCGGCGACGAATATTCCGATGATGATGGCGGCTGTAAGCTGCGCCGGCTGATAGCGGCGGGGCATGTGACACCTCACAAGGCAAGCTTCTAGGAAGCCTGCCGATAAACGTTCGCGCTCTACAATGAAATGATAGCGCGCCGATTGATTTGACGCATGGGCTCCGCTCCTGCGGGCTCGACCTCGACCAAGTGAGCAATCGCCGATCGCGCCTCGCTCGTCATCCCGCCGCCGCCCATTTTCGTTCCGCCCCCCATGCCGCCCCACACCGTTTTGGGGGCGGAAAACACCGGGAGACGGTACAAGAAGTCCCTGATTTTATTGGCGACCCCGGCAGGATTCGAACCTGCGACCTTCAGCTTAGAAGGCTGAAGTTTAGCCTGTGCATAACGGAGCAGACCGGAGCGGAGGCGAGTATTTTCCCTTGTAAATGGCTGGAATCTCTCATATACTAACAGTGTTTGGGAAGCACGACGGAGCAGGGAAGGGCGCTCGTGATCTTCCCATGATCTTCCCAGAACGAGGGTTAGAGCAAACAGTCGGCAGACTGTTGGTAGGGGAAAAGCCATGAAATTGACCGCGACTACCGTGCGATCGCAGAGCCTGCCGGACGGCAAGAGTGAGGCGATTTTCTTCGACGATGACCTTCCCGGCTTCGGATTGCGTATCCGCGAGGGCGGCTCCCGGTCATTCGTTTTCCAGTACAAGCTTGGCACCAAGCAGCGCCGCATGGCGCTCGGTACCGCAACCGCCCTCAATTTTGCCGCGACCCGCAAGACCGCCGAACAACTCTACGCGCGCGTGAAGCTCGGGCAGGACCCGGCCAGCGATAAGGCCGAAGGCCGATTGCGAGCGGCAGAGACATTCATCGTAGGTGCCAATCAATTTCTCGAAACGCTGCGCACCCGCTATCGGCCGCGCGCCTTTAAAGAGACTGAGCGGCACCTAACGAAGCACGCCAAGACGCTGCACGAGCTACAGCTTGCCAAGATCGACCGCCGCGACATTGCGACCGTGCTTGTGGTCGTCACCAATGCGGCCGGCGCCGTCACCGCGAACCGCGTCCGCACGTCGCTAAACACGTTCTACGGTTGGGCGCTCAATCGCGGGCTTGCAGAGACTAACCCCGTCATCGGCACGGAGAAGAACGAGGAACAGTCGCGCGAGCGCGTTCTGACACCATCTGAGTTGCGCCTCGTGTGGAGCGCAGCCGGCGACGACCACTATGGCAGCATCGTCAAATTGCTGGCGCTCACTGGTCAGCGCGAGAAGGAAATCGGCGACCTGCGCAGGAGCGAAATCCACGACGCCGCGATCCTGCTGCCGAAGGAGCGCACCAAGAACAAGCGCCCGCATGTCGTGCCGCTATCGCCCGCAGCACTCGCCATCATCGAAGCCCAGGAGCAGCGCGACGACCGCGACCTGATATTCGGCCGCGGGGAGGGCGGATTTTCCGGCTGGTCGAAATCAAAGGAACGACTGGACGCGCGGATCAGAGCGGCTAACGGCGGCAAGGCAATCCCGCATTTTACGCTGCACGACCTGCGCAGATCATTTGCGACCTACGCCGGCGGCGGATTGCCGGCGCACCAGCTTGGCAAACTATCGAAGCCCGATCAGGAGAAGGCGCGAGGGCTTGAGATACAGCCGCACGTCATCGAGGCCATTCTAAACCACATGAGCGGCCACAAGGCAGGCGTGGCGGCGATCTACCAGCGCGGCACCTATGAGCGCGAGAAGCGCATCGCGCTCGACCTGTGGGCCGGCCACTTGACTGCAATCATTGAAGGTCGCGCCAGCAACGTGACGCCATTGCGGCGCGAAGCGTGAGAGTGCCATGTCGGAGGAAATGTGGCTTCGGTTTCACGAAGCGACTGCGGTGGTCAGGCAGCGCGTGAAAGGCAGCATCGGCAGATCGCAAGCGCTTGTAAGAGCGGCTTCGCTATCTGGCGAGGTACGATCTCTCGAAAGAGGGGCGGAGGATTTCAGCCAGCCCTACGGTAGTCGCGCAAAAAAGATTTCTGTGCTGAACAAGGACGACCTCGTTGACTGGCTCAACCGGCACGCGCCGCCACCCGCCGCAATCAATCAGCCGACGCCCAAGCCGCGCAATACACCGCAACATAAGCGTGAACGAGCTGCACAGGCGCTTCGCGCTCTATGGCCGAACGGCGTACCGGCAGCGACGGCTCTACCATCCGGCCTATTATGCAGGGATGTTCAAGCTTGGATCGATGCCGATTGCAACAAAAACGGATTGAGGCCGATCGCGATCAGCGACCACACCATATTGCGAGCAGCGGGCCGAAAGGGCAGCAAAGGCAAGTAAGCCATTGCCCACTTTGCCCCGTGCATTTCAGGCAGGCTTAGACGAGCAAGGGCAAGCAACAACGGAGCTTGCTCATGTCGCCGACCTTGCGCGAAAAACTTGCCGAATATGATTGCCTGCCCGACGACGCCCTAGTGTCGGACGCGGTTGCCGCCGTTATCCTCTCAATCTCAGTGTGGACGCTACGCCGGGAAAACCCTGTTCCGGCGCGACAAATCTCAGAGCGCAAGCGTGGCCGCCGCGTTGGCGATCTTCGCGCCAAGGTGCGCGGTATCGAGTCCGCAAAAGGTAAACCCGCAAAGGCCGCCTGAAACTGGAAACCGCCGCGCATGGCTTTGCGCAGCGGCCCAGGCAGGCAAAAGACGGTCTCGACACCCGCCACACATTGCCGGCTTCGGCCAAATCGCAAAGCACCGCGCGGCTTCAACCGGAGCCCCGCATGAGCGCGGCCGATTATCGCGACGACATCGAGCTACCCAGCGAAGTCGACACCGAGCTTGAGAGCTGCAGGCGACTGATTCGCAATCCGAATGCGGACAAAAGCGCCATGTTCGAGATTGGCGCGACCTGTGTGTTTCGCGTGACCGACAAAGACGACGGCAAAATATGGCAAGCCGCAGTAGATACGCTCTACGAAATCGCGGAAAGCGTCGGAATCGCACCAGACCCGGCACAAGCAATCCTCGACACCGCCTTTCGCAAATCGTTCGAGCAACCTTACGGAACCGACCCCATCACGAGAGCATGGGAAGCAAACGACCCGCACAATTCGTCCGACTTAAACGGGCACACCACGCCGCAATTGCCGGCCATCCAATCGCCAGCGGTTCAGGCGCCGCGGTCAGTACGGGAACTGAAACTGAATGACCCGGCCGACTATGCCGGCAAGGAAATCCCGCCGCGCGAATGGCTGGCGCTCCACCGCATACCTGCCGGCAAGGTAACGCTGCTATCTGGCGATGGTGGCACCGGCAAACGACCATCGCGCTACAGCTGCTTGTCGCGGTTGCATACGGCGACGAATGGCTTGGCTCTCGCATCGACAAACAGGGACCGGCTTGGTTCATTTCGGCCGAGGAAGATAACGACGAAATAATCCGGCGCCTGACCGCCATCCTCGACCACCAGGGCCGGACCTTGGAGGATCTGAAAGGCCGAGGCGTCCGCTGGACTTGCTTGGACGATGAAAACGAATACGGCGACAGCGATGCCGTGCTGGGCGCCGTTGTTGCCGACCGAACCGGCCGCATCCGCGCGACGCCGCTCTACGACGCCCTACTGAAATTAGCGACTGAGCAACGACCGGCGCTCATCGTCATCGAAAACGCCGCCGACGTGTTTGCAATCGACGAAATCAACCGCAGCCAGATCCGGCAGGCCGTTGCGCTGTTGCGGCGACTCGCCAAGCGCAGCGGCGCCGCTGTGATGCTACTCCAACACCCGAGCCTGTACGGCCTTAACAGCGGCAGCGGCACCAGCGGCTCGACACAGTGGAGCAACGCGGTGCGGTCTCGGCTCTACTTTGCCGCCACCAAGAAAGCTGACGACGAAGAAACCGACATCCGCGAATTGCGCGTGATGAAAGCCAACTACGGACCGACCGGCGAGACCGTCCGCCTTTGCTGGCACCAGGGGCTATTTGTCCCGGCTGGCAGCACCGGCACGCTCGAGCGCGTCAGTGCCGAGGCCGACATCGACCAAGCCTATCTCAATTGCCTCGATACCGCGGCCGCACGCTTCATCGAAGTCGGCGAGAGCCCAGGCAAAGCCTACGCGCCCGCCATCTTCGAGAAGATGCCACAGGCCCGCGGCTTCAAACGCAATGCGCTCGCAGCTGCCCAGCAGCGCCTATTCTCCGCCGGCCGCATCGAAGTCCGCATGGTTGGCCCGTCACCATCGAAGCAGCGCCCGCGCATCGTCAGGGTGGCGACGCAGTGAACAGCGGCACCCCCGTCGTCAATTGCCCAGCCGAGTCCGCCTGTGCGCCTGATGTCGCGCCGCTGCCGATCGGCGCCGTGCGCAGTTACGACGATCTACGCCGCATTGTGGCCGAGCATTGCGCCCGCCTTGGCATGACCCGCGCCGAGCTCGACGTCGAGGCTGGTATCGCCGACGGGCACGCTGCCAAACTTCTCGCCCGCCGCGCACGAAAGAAACTTGGCTTCGTCACGCTCGGCCGCGTCATGGCAGCCGTCGGATTGGTGCTGCAGGTCGCTATCGACCCCGAGGCGCAAGCATCGCCGTCAGCACGTCGGGCACGAACACTGCGCAGCCATTGGCGACGCCAGCGTGGCCCTGCATGGGGCAAGCGCATGGCGGCGCGTCGCGCGCTCGCATTGTCGGCCGAGCAGCGCAGCGAGATCGCCCGTAAGGCCGCCCAGGCTCGCTGGAGCCGCCCAAAAGAAGAAGCCCCAACACCGGATGTCGGGGCTTAGTCGGACGATAAGGGTACTGAATGCGCGGAATTGGCTACCCACGCGCACAACCGATTTAGCATCCTAATTGTGAACGGGTCGCGACAGCATTTGGGCCAAACAACGATGCGACGGACATCGACTGAAATCAGCCGCGGTGCCATTTCCATCGCCCTTCCATCGCCTGCTGTCGCCTTCCATCCCCCCTGCCATCGCCCCGCTATCGAGCTTCCATCGCCTGCTATCGACGGTTCTCCATCCCCCTATAACCCTAGGCCGATGGAAACCGGCCTTTCGGGCTTGATGCCCTCGGCCGGCTCCATCGGGAGAGGCGGCAGACGACCTCAACCGCATCCACACACAGTTTGCCGTCCGCTTTACATCGCCAAGCCTCTTCCGCTTCAAACAAACATGACGTGCACGGCCGAGCAGCGCGCCAGGTCGGCGACATCAGTCCGGCAGACTGTTGCTCGCAAGGCCAGAAATGCAGCGTTTGTGAGTCTTTGCGCCCGCGGTGCTCGCTTTAGGCCGACGCTGGGAAGCGCATGGGAAGCCGCGCCGCTCAATCGAGCCCCACTGTGTTGCCGGCAAACGCTGCAACACCGGGCATTGCCCGCCAATGCCACCGCGCCGACCGAGCGCGAGTCGTACGGCGCCGCTATCGGGCATCCGGCGCATTCCCGGCGCCGGCTTTGCGGCGCGCTCACGAGCGGCCACGGCAAGGCTTTACGCGCCCGGATAGTGAAATAACTATCTCTGAGAAGAATACTTAACGCGCGTGGCCGTGCGCGCGTGCGCGCTTTTGTCGGCGCGATCCGAGGCGCGAGTTATTGCCGCGACCATCCCTTTGCCGGCCAAAACAACCGGCGGCACCCCATAGGGGGGAGGGGAAAGTTGCTCGGCCGAATATCGACGTAGAGCCAAACTCACGCGCCGCCCCCTGAAAAATCCGGTTTTGCTCTATTCGGCGGGGCAAACGTGCGAGTTTTTATCGACTTCGGTATAGGGGTGCTAACAAAGCCGCCCGGCTTTGCTTGAAAGCGCCAATGGTGTGCGGCATAGGTCGCGAGCGCGGCAGCTACCCTCTGCTCGCACGGCAACACAGAATAGCCTCGCTTTAACCGGCGGGGCTATTTTGTTTGCGCGACACAGTGCCGAAAAAGCGAGCCCTGCCACGGCTCGGCTGCGGGGCCGAGGGAATTCGCTTTCGCGAAGCTCCAGCAGCAGGGCTCGACTCAAATAATACCACATAGCGGGCATGGAGTGGCGCGGGCGCAAAAAAAGCCCCGGTCCGGCGGGACCAGGGCTTAGGAGTGTCCGTAACAGAAGGCAACTTTGATGCCCCCGATCGTACGTCACTCGCGGCGGCGCGCAATCGATTCCACCTGCCAGGGTTAATGCTGCCGCTTGGCGGTACTTTGTCGGGCCGCTACTGGCTGCCGCATTATTCGCGACATGAGAAAAACCAAGCGCGAACGACGTGTGACTGTGCGGCTTTCCGATTTGCTGGTTGATGAATTGAACGACGAGGCCATGCGGGATGGTCGACCGCTTGCCGACTATGTGCGGCGATTGCTGGTCGACGTCGTGGCCGAGCGTGTCGTGCGGCGCGAGCAGCCAATGGCATAGGGGCATGACATGAAAGCACTGGCAATTTTCAAACGCGATCCGGCGCCGAAGCTAAAGACCGCCCGCGAATTGTTGGCGGCGGCAGAGACGCGGCTTGCGGCTGTACAGCGCGACCGCGGCGCTGCCCTGGTCGAAAGTGACGACATCGAAACGCTGCGCCGTCAGGACCGCGAAATTGACGATCTTGGCCGGGCCATTGTCACCTATCGAGACAGAATTGCCGCGCTCGAAGCCGAACAGCGCCGGCAGGATCACGCGCGGCGCGTGCGGGAACAACAGGAGGCGATCGACAAAATCGTGGCGCCCGCCGTCGCGGCCTATGTTGCGCATGGCGCGGAATTGCAAAAAGTGTTTTTGCATTTTCTGGATCTTTACGAGGGGCTTCCCGAAAAGCGCCGCGCCATTCATGCGGCATGGCCGGCTGCTGCCCCGCGCCCGAATTATGATTTGTGGGATTCCTACCGGACCGAACCTTTCAACACTGGCGTTGGCAACATCCGCTTTGTTGCCAAGCAGATCGCGGAAAAGGTTGCGAAAAACGGCGCAGACTTTCTTGCCAAATGTCGCGAAGTCAAGATTCCCGAACCCGATGACGATTATCAGGAGAACGCGGCATGAGCGATCCCGCATCCGCTACGGCTCCCGCGTCCGCCCCCGACAGCAGCACGCCCGCTGCATCCGATCTTCTCAAACCCCCGGCGACCCCGCCGACTACCCCGGAAGCTTGGGAGGCCCGACGCGTCGAATTGATTGGCGACCCGCATTTTCGCAACGCCTACCTATCCGGCGACATTGAAGCGCAAAAACGGATGAAAGAGGTTTTTGCCGGTCTCAATCCAAAGGTTGACTTGGCGACGGCCGAGGGGCGCGAGTATGCCGCGCGCCAGGAAGCATTGACGCCTCTCAAAATGACCAGTGCGCTGCCGCCGGAATTCTGGGACGGTCTAGCACGCGGTACGCCAGTTACATTAGCCGAGCGGCAATGGGCGCTCGAAACAAAGGAGCAGTGTTTCAAAGACAAGGGCTGGGTGAGAACGCACAGGTTGAGACACTCGCGACCGATGGCTCGACTTGGCTCAATATCGGCTCGGCCGTCACGGCCAACGGCACCAGCACCTACGACCTGCCGCCCGGTCAGTACCGCATTGGCATTTCATCGGCGACGGCTGTCTACGCTGCACTTACAAAAATTATTGAGGAATGAAATGAGCGGCAGCGGTGATGGCGGGGTCGAATCGTCTCAGAAACTGCAATGCTGACCGGCAAATGACTCGCGCGGCGCTCAAGCATCGTTGGTATTGGACTTTTCTAGCCGGGGCCTGCGCCTGGATTGGCGGGAGCGGGGCGGATTATGCCTATGCCGCCGTTCCCGGCCGGATGATTTTTGATGGCAGTATTTTGATTGGCTTTTTCGCTTTGATGGTAGGGGAGGTAATCGTCCTCATAGAATTGCATCGCTTCCTTCGCGAACAGAAAAAACGTAAGAGCTAAAAGCGCCCAAGTAAGCCAATACAGACGGTTAGTTACGGTGAGCGTTTTTGTGGCTGTTGCATCTGCATCGCGGCTTAGTTTAACAAGCAGAGCGGCAAATGGCGCCAACATATAGGACATTGATGGGCCAGATGTACCTCGACTGGCGCCGGCTTTTATATTGTTCAGGATTTCATTGGTATGGAGATCGGGATTTGTATTCCAAAGATTGTCAGCGGCTGTTGATCTTTCTGGCTCTTGTGTTGCCATATTTAACTTCCCCCAATCGCCGTCCCGAACATGCCCCGGTCACGCGGCCATTGTAGCGGATTCGCTGCGACGGTCTCGGCCGAGCTGCAACAAGTACGGCTGTGGATAACGCCTCGGCCATGCACGGAACGTCCCGCGAACGGGCCGACTTATACCAATTCTCATTGATCAGAACCCGTGCGCCCATTGGCGCAAGCCGATGGACATGATGCGCCAGGGTTGCTCGACGAGCTTGTTCCATGCCTCGCAGCAGTGATCGACGAGATCGTCGTAGGATTTGAAGACACGGTTCGAGAGCCAGTTGTCGCGCATGAACTGCCAGACGTTTTCGACCGGATTGAGCTCGGGACATTTCGGCGGCAGGGCGATAATGGTGATGTTGGACGGCACGACGAGACGCATCGATAGGTGCCAGCCAGCCTGATCGACCAAGAGGACGGCGTGGGCGCCGGGTGCGACGATTTTGGCGATCTCCGCGAGGTGCAGGTTCATCGCCTCGCTATTGCAGGCCGGCAGGATCAGGGCCGCCCCCTTGCCATCCTTTGGGCAGACGGCGCCGAAGATATAGGTCGATGCGGTGCGCTGGTCTCGAGGAGCGCTGGGACGGCTGCCACGCTTGGCCCACCGACGGGTGATCTTGTTCTTCTGGCCAATACGAGCCTCGTCTGCGAACCAGATTTCTATCTTGTCGCTGTCGATCGCCTTGTTGCGCGCGATTGCGTCCAGACGCGTGGGGAAGTTTTTTTAAAATCCTCAATCGCGCCCGCGGCCTGGGCATGGTGGCGTGGCCGAGCCGAGAGTTTGCGATAGCCCATAGCCCGTAGTTCTCGGCTCAAAGTCTGCTTGGCGATGGTGATGCGGAACTCTTCGAATATCCATTGCGCCAGGTCGATCAGCCGCCAGCGCACCACGCCGTGAACCGCCGGGATCGGGCCGCTCTCGACCATCCGCGCGATCACCTGGCGCTGGCCATCATTGAGCTTGGGGGGTTGGCCTGGCGGCTTTCTATCCAACAGGCCCTCAGGGCCTCGCGCGTTGAACCGTAACACCCAGTCCCGGATGATCTGTAGACCGACGCCGCCGATCTTCGCCGCCTCGGAGCGGGTCGCACCGTCGTAGATCGCTGCAAGGGTCAGAAGCCGACGAGCTTGC
>Ga0181518_10000305_pt1 | contig 57285 bp, 40 predicted proteins | sample PEATcosm2014_Bin_28_FD_119751 | JGI IMG/M metagenome (GOLD analysis project Ga0181518, IMG submission 119751) | Peatland microbial communities from MTU Mesocosm Facility, Houghton, MI, USA - PEATcosm2014_Bin01_60_metaG | ecosystem: Environmental > Terrestrial > Soil > Wetlands > Peat | place...
CGTTGCCGGTGACGAGCACCGGATAAATCGGAGCCGAAAACGACAGGTTGTCCACGGCACCAATATCTTCGCGGACGCTGTAGATGCCGTAGCCGGCGCGAATCACCGTGTCATGCTTGCCACCCACGTCGTAGGCAAAGCCAATGCGCGGTTCCGGCACCCTGGCGTACTCATTATTCAGGGCGGCACTGTTCAGCGTGCCGCGCAAGCCCGAAATACCGAACTTACTCACGCAACTTGGATACACGAAGGCATCGCCGGTCAGGTTGGCGTTCTGAGGAATCGTGTTGCCCAAATGGCAGAGATTGTCGTAGGCCGCGCCCACCCACTCCATGCGCAGCCCCAGGTTCAGCGTCAAATCTGGCCTGATCCGCCAATCGTCCTGCGCGAAAGCGGCAAAGGCGGGAATTTGGTAATCGTGATTGCCAGCGCCGCCACCCCCTTCACCAAACGTTTCCGAGCCCAACAGGAAGTTCTGCCAATAATCGAGGCCGGTGACGCCCCCAGGAACGAAGAACAACAGACCATTGTCGAGCACGGGGAGGTTGCGGCGAATCGAAGTTCGGTCGATTTCACCGCCGAAACGGAACGCGTGGTGCCCCTTCGTCCAACTGACCGTATCGAGATAGACGAAGGAGTCCGATAACGCCGATTGCAACTGGTTGGGGAAAGGCCCAATTTGCAAGCCGCTGGCGAACTGGAACCGGTACATGTTCGGCGCACCCGATCCGTTGTCGATGCCCAGCGCGGTCGGCGAAGTGCCCGGAACCGGAACGTTCTGCAGGGCGTCGCTGATCACGTTCACGCCGAAACGAAACTCGTTGATCAGGGAATTGCTGAAGGAGTGCGTCTCCGCAATGCTGCCGAACCGTCCTCGCAGTGGGATGTCGAGCGGAAAATTCAGGTTGCTGGCAACAGCCGGGTAGCCCGTCTGCACCTGTAGGTTATCGGCGCCGAACGGTTCGTACGTTTCAGAATCGGACCAGAAGAGCCGCTCGGAGAGGCGATCCTTGCCTTGGTTGAAATCACGGTCCCAGTTGGCTGTAAATTGATTATCGGTATAGCGGCCCGGAACGCTGAGAGTCACCGTGCCAGTGTTGATCACGTACTGGCCGGTGGAAGGATTCAGGGTGTAGCCAGGCGTGCCGGCGACGCTGGGAATTAGCCAGCCACCCCCTATGCCCGGCCCGAACTGAGTGCCCGGTGCCTGCAGCAGCGCCAGCGCGACTGGATCGATGGCCGTAGCTGTAGCTCCGTTACAGGCCGCGCCGCAAAAGAAGGTATTGAGCAGCGTGGCCTGATCGCGCGCGGTCGGCAGCACCGGAACGATCGCGTTGCTGACATAAGTTCCCAGAGAATCGCCGCTGCGCTGGCGCGTGCCCTGGTAGTTCACGTAGAAGTACCCGAACTTGCCCTTGGCGCCAACCGGGCCGCCCAAATCGCCGCCGAAAATATTCTGCTTGAGGTCAAAGCGTCCTATAAAGAAGTCTTCCGCATCGAGCGAGGTGTTGCGGAAATACTCCCAAAGATCTCCGTGGAAGCCGGAGGAGCCGCTCTTGAGGATGGCGTTGATGTTACCGCCACCGTTACGGCCCTGCGTAGCGTCATAAAGACTGGTGCCGACTTTGAATTCCTGGATCGAGTCGGGGTTGGGAACCGGTGTGAACGTGAGTTCTCCAAACGAGTAGTCGGACGCTGAAACGCCCTCGATCAGATAGTTGTTGTTATCTTCCCGTCCACCGTTGACGTCGATACGCACATTGCCACGACCTAGCGCGGCAGCGCTGTTCAAGTCGGAAGAAGCTCCTGCCGACAGGTCGAGCAACTGCTGGAAGTTGCGCGTGGCCAGCGGGAGGGTGCTAACGGTTGTGGAACTGATGGCTTCTCCGGTGGTGGCATCCGTCGTATTGACTGTCTCTGCCTCGGCCTGGACTTCCACGACTTCCTTCACCGTACTGACTTTAATAACCGCGGTCATGCGCGTCGTTTCCGTGATGCGCACCACCACGCCGGGAAACTTGGTGACGGGAAAGCCCGCCGCGTTCACTTCCACCGTGTACGTGCCTACGGGCAACAGTAAGGCATTGAACAACCCGGATGCGTTGGTCGTCAGTTGGCGTAGCACTTCGCCCGTGGCTTCGCTCGTAATGCTCACCTTGGCACTCGCGATTACGGCTCCAGATGAATCCTGAACCACACCGCTGATGGCGCCCGTAGCGCCGCCTTGCGCGAACGCGAGCGAAGCGAAGGACAGCGACAGCAGCGAGAGCACAGCTAACTTTCGAGTGATCGACATAGGCACCTCTTGGTGAACGGTTCTGGCGTAGGGAAACACCGCCGACTTGAAAAACCAACCATTAAATATCGCAGAACAATCAGCTGTCAAGAGAGATTTGTTTCTGGCACGGATCCAAAAATGTGCTGCTACCAAATTCCGTATCGTGCAGAAAGGGAGGCCATATCACTGTCCTTTTTTGGTAGATATTCGGGAAATTATCCGCGGAGAGATCCGTCAAACCGTGAGCAGGTTTTAGAGTGGAAGCGAGGGGAAGGAGGCCTTTCGCTATCACCCTGGCGCTGCCGAAGTGGAGAGGAACGAAGGCCGACTTCATCGGCACGATTCTGGCGTGGTTAGGCCCGCTTGGTGACGCTACCTCTATCGTTGGGGCTCTCGCGGCCCGACTGACCGGTTGTTAACACTTCTTCTCCTTTCGACGTCTAAGATGTTGTGGGGATTTTGCGACGCATGGCCTCGAGGTCAGGAGAGAGAGTTAACCTGCTCGCGGCGGGCTGGGGACGTCGGTGTGTTAGGGAGCAATCCGCGCCTGAATTCGCCGAGGACGCGATATTAGTCAGCGCCGCGCGTGATGGGGATCGAGCGGCATTCGGGCGCCTCTATGATCGCTACGCTCGAATGGTCCACGGAGTTCTGTTGGCGAAGGCGCCTGCCTGCGAGGCGGAGGATCTCGTTCAAGAGGTTTTCTTGCTGGCGCTCCGCCGGCTGTCAACCCTGCGAGAGACAGGAAGCTTTGGAGCGTGGCTAGCGGTGATCGCTCGCAACCTGGCGAATGACTATCACCGGCGTTCTGTGCCCGAGGATCGACTGGAGGATGACACGTCCGAGAGCGAAATCAAGCAGGGAAACGTTAGGGGAGATCATCAAAGCCCGGCCGCAATTCTCGACGCGGTGAAGAGCCTACCGGACGCATACAAGGAGACGTTGATTCTGCGACTGGTCGAGGGTATGACCGGCCCTGAAATAGCTGCCCGCACTGGACTGACGCACGGCTCAGTGCGAGTCAACCTGCATCGCGGGATGCAGCAGCTCCGGGCAAAACTGAGCCCGAACGCAAGCAAAGATCGTCCCGAGAAAGAACGTTCGGAAAAAGAAAGGCCGGAACAGGCAGCGCCGTTGTCATAGATATGGATTTGGATATGGGTAACAATAAAATGGAAAACGAACCTCAGGCAAGGAGTGACAACTATTTGTGGGATGGATCTGGCGAACCCGATCCTGAGATCCAGACGCTGGAAGCTTTGCTCGGGAGTTTTCGGCATGAACGTCCCGCCCCGGTGTTTCCAGAGATTGTCCCGGACAGACGATGGACGATTCGTCCTTGGCGGCTGCGACTGTTCCCCGTTCTGGTGACGACAGCCGCCGTGGTGGCTATCGCGGTAGCGACATTTTTAGTGTACGGAAGGAAGCCGACACCGGCCGCGGTTGCGGGTTGGAATGTATCGCGCGTAGCAGGAGTACCTCGAATCGGACCGACGGCGATCAGTGAAAAAAAAGGAACTAGCCGTCTGGGCGTCGGCCAAATTCTTGAGACCGACCACCAGTCGCGAGCCAGCCTGCAGGCGGACGATGTCGGTCAGATTGAGGTGGAGCCGAACACGCGCCTGCGTCTGCTGACTATGGCTGCAGGTCTGAAGCGGATTGCCCTTGATCGCGGAACAATTCATACCTATATCTGGGCGCCTGCCGGCCAATTCGTGGTCGATACTCCATCGGCTATGACGGTGGACCTAGGTTGCGCCTACACCCTGCAGGTGGACGATTCTGGCGCGGGGCTGGTGCGCACATCGATGGGATGGGTCGGATTCAAGCTGAATGGACATGAGTCCTTCATCCCCGCCGGCGCAGCTTGCGCGACCAAGCCGAAAGTCGGGCCCGGCACGCCGTACTTCGAGGATGCTTCGTCGGAGTTCCGCGCCGCTTTAGCGAGATTTGATTTTGAAGACGGTACACCGCCGCAACGCGCGGGGGATCTGGCGATTGTGCTGGGCGAGTCTCGCAAACACGACGCACTCACTCTGTGGCATCTGCTGGCGCGCGTTGACGAGGGGCAACGAGTCTTGGTCTACGATCGGTTGCGAGAATTCGCGCCTCCTCCTGCGAGCGTCTCGAAGGAAGGAATCTTGCGTCTTGAACAGCCGATGCTTGATCTGTGGTGGAACGCCCTTGGCTTTGACGACATCTCGGTTTGGCGCCATTGGGAACGTTCGTGGTCTGGGGCAGTCACGCCGGTTCATGAAAAGTAAGCTGGAGCTGCAAGACCTCGTCATCGTTTCCACTTCCCCAAGAATTCCACACGGTTTGTTAACACTTCGCTCTCTATTGGCGTCTCTATGAACGTGGGGCCAAACCAGCGGAACCTAGTTTTGAACATCAGGAGGGTCGAGAAAATGAACTCGCGGATCAAGAAGGCTCTCTCAAGAACGGAAGCGAGATTCTGGATTCCTCGCTTCCTTGTGCTCGCCCTGTTGGCCTGCGGGTTTGCTGGCTGGCTGATCGCCGGTGAGCGGCGAGCTGCTCCTGACCTGACGGTCCACGAGTGGGGAACGTTCACTGCGATTGCGGGCAAGGATGGTCGAGGGGTGGAATGGTCGACGTTAACAGGGTCTACCGATCTTCCCCAATTCGTGGAACACATCAGCGCCGCCAATTTCAAGGCGGGGCTGCGCGGCACGATTCGCATGGAAACGCCGGTGCTGTATTTCTACTCTCCACGTGATGTGACCGTGTCGGTAAAGGTGGCCTTCTCGCAGGGACTCATCACCGAGTGGTATCCGCATGCGACTGGTGTTAAGCCCAGCGGGGTTGTGCGCAACTCCAACTTGAGCGAGCTGCAGACGGATGGAAGCATTACGTGGAATGACGTCGCCATTTCTCCGAATCTGAGTGGCGAGTTCCCGCGCGAAGTTGCGGCGGACCGCTACTACGCTGCTCGCGAGACTTCTTCGACACCACTGCGCGTCAAAACAAAAACGGGTGAGCAGCAGGAAAAATTCCTCTTCTATCGAGGAGTTTCAGACAGTCCATTGCCGCTTTCCGCCGAGCAGAACGCCGACGGCAAGTTGGTGGTCAAAAGTCTCAACGGAGGCGAAGTCCCCGCCGTCGTTCTTTTCGAGCGCCGGGGTGAACGAGTCGGCTATCGTTTCGCGGGCGCGTTAACAGATGAAACTGCGATAGACCCTCCGGCGCTGACCGGCAGCGTAGAAGCTCTCTGCGGCGAACTGGCAGGGATTCTCGTCGGTCAGGGTCTTTATCCAGACGAAGCCCACGCCATGGTGGAGACTTGGCGGGACTCCTGGTTCGAAGAAGGCAGCCGCCTGATTTACATCGTGCCGCGCCGATTCATCGACAATGTTTTGCCACTCACCATTAATCCCGCACCGGGACAAATTGTGCGCGTTTTTGTTGGCCGGCTTGAAATCGTGACACCTTCCACCGCGAGGGCCGTAAAAACAGCCGTTGCTTCTAACGATGAAATCACCCTAAATAAGTACGGCCGCTTCCTGGAACCGATTCTCCAGACCGTGAGGGAGGAGCACCCGGGAGATAACTCGAAAACGCCAAAGTGATGCGTGACTGATTCCCTGAAACCAAGGAATTCGTAACGTCAGCAATCCGCAGGACGATTTCGGCCATTAATGTCGTCCTTCGCTTCCTAAAAGCACGTTGCGCCCATGGTCAGTTGCCTGTTGACGCCCTGCGTCAGCGTTTGCGGCCCGGGAAGCCCCGGGCCGCAGTCATCAAGATTGCTAATTCACCGTCTGCGCGACCGCCGGCGAGATACTAGAGTTGTTGTTGCTGTCGCTCGCGTAGGTTGCGGTCAGCGTCCTTGGCCCCGCAGTATTGAAGGTCACCGAGCAACTGCCCGAGCCGCTTGCAAGTTTTCCCGTGCAACTTTCCCCGGTGCTGGCGTTTACCGTTACGCTGCCCGTCGGCGCTTTATAGTCCGTCGTCGGCGTCACGGTGAAGTGCACCTTCACCGCTTCCCCGGTTGTCGAGGGATTGGGAAGGTTGCTGGTAATCGCGGTGGTGGTGCCAACTTTATTGACCACTAGCGTCACGCTGGCGGTTGCGTCTGAGTCGTCGGTGGGGTTCGCGGGTTTAAACGTGGCAGACAGATTGTAGGTCCCCGCGCTTAGCACCTTACCCGCCGCCGGTGAATACGTGATGCTGCCGGCAACGTTGGCGGTCGCATCCAGTTGGGCTGCGCTCAGTGGTGTCCCGTAAGGAATTGCTGCCGGCGTAGGCCAGGTGATTGTGCTGACTAATTTCTCCGCCGTTGTGATCTGTGTCGCTGAGGCGGCCAAGTAGTAGTTGTTCCCCGCCCACTTCGCGGTCATGGTACAAGTCCCCGTGCCGCTCGTCATCGTAACGGTGTCGGCGCTGATCGAACAGGCGCCGGCCACCGTGATAGTGGGAGTGATACCCGTATTCGACGTTGCTGCCACCGTGAAGCTGGACTGGTAGGGAGCAGAAGCTGGGGCACCCGTGAAGGTCACCGTCTGTGAAGCCTTCGCCGCTTTTGTAATTTGTGTGACGGTCGGCGCAGCCAGATAGTCGCCGTTGCCTGACTGGTTTGCGATCACCGAGCAAGTCCCTGTGCTCTTCGTCATCGTAAACGTCGCCCCCACATTGGTGCACACGCCGGCGCTGCTGAACGTGACCGGCAAACCTGAGCTGGCACTTGCCGCAACCGTGAAGCTGCTGTTGTAAGGTGCTTGTGCGGGAGCACCTTCAGTAAACGAGATCGTCTGACTGGCCATGGTGGCTGTAACCGTCTGTGTAACCGTGGACGCAGCCGCGTAGTTACTATTACCCGCCTGGTTTGCGATCACCGAGCACGTCCCGGTGCCGCTGGTCATCGTATAGGTTGCACCCACGTTGCTGCACACGCCAGTGCTGCTGAACGCTACCGACAAACCTGAGCTGGCACTTGCCGCAACCGTAAAGCTGCTGTTGTAGGGGGCTTGTGCGGGAGCACTTTGAGTGAACGCGATCGTCTGACTGGCCATGGTGGCTGTGACCGCTTGTGTAGCTGTGGGCGCAGCCGCGTAGTTATTATTACCTGCCTGGTTTGCGATCACCCAGCACGTCCCGGTGCCGCTGGTCATCGTGTAGGTCGTACCCACGTTGCTGCAGGCCTCGGAACTTGTGAATGTCACGGGGTTCCCACTTGCGCCACCCGTCGCCACCACGATGAAGCTGCTGTTGTAGGTTGCGCTCGCCGGAGGATTGACAGTGAACGTGATGGTCTGCGTCGCCTGGCCTGTGCCTTGCAGTGCGATGCTCTGACTGGCCGACGGACTAGCGTTTAGTGCGTTATCGGTGAATGTCGCCGCGGCCGTGAGATTGCCGGCACTCTGTGGCTCGAAGCTGATGCTGAGATTGCAGGTTGCTCCCGGCGCCAGCGAGAAACTGGTGGTGCAATCCGCTGGCGTGCCCGAGCCCGCGACCTGGAAAAAGTTTGGTCCGCCGGCGACCAGTCCCGGAGTAACGGCATTCAGCGGCTGGTTGCCGACGTTTTGAATGGTGACCGACTGCGGACTGTCGCCGCTCGTGCCACCTACCACGGTAGTTGCAAAGCTCAACGCTGGCGGCTGCGCACGCTGCACCTCCACCACCCGGTTGTCGGATTGATCCGCGATGAAGACATCGCCCGCTCCATCCACCGTTACACCATACGGTTGGTTCAGTCCGCTGCCCACGGTAGTCTGGGGGCCGCCACCGGCCGGAACCTCCACCACCTGGTCGAGTCTGACATCCGCGATGAAGACATCGCCCGCTCCATCCACTGTCACACCGGCCGGGTAAATCAGTCCGGTGCCCACGGTGGTCTGGGCGCCGCCACCGGCTGGAACCTCTACCACCCGGCTGTTGCCGGTATCCGCGATGAAGACGTCGCCCGCTCCATCCACCGCCACAGCGTTCGGGACACTCAGTCCGCCGCCCACGGTGGTCTGGGCGCCGCCACCGGCCGGAACCTCCACCACCCGATTGTTGTTGCTATCCGCGATGAAGACGTCGCCAGCTCCATCCACCGCCACACCGAACACATAAGATAGTCCGCTAGCTGGCACCGTGGTCTGGGGGCCGCCACCGGCCGGAACCTCCACCACCCGGGAGTTGTAAGTATCCGCGATGAAGACATTGCCCGCTCCATCCACGGCCACACCGTGCGGGTCATACAGTCCGTCTGCTGGCACCGTGGTCTGGGGGCCGCCACCGGCCGGAACCTCTACCACCCGATTGTTGCCGGTATCCGCGATGAAGATATCGCCCGCTGCATCCACCGCCACAGCGAACGGGGAATACAGTCCGCTGCCCACCGTAGTCTGGACGCCCGGTCCGAATGTGATCGCCGGTCCCTGGCCTATGCCCTGAACCAGGGTGGTGACCAGGACGTTCCCAGAGCTGTCGGTGAGTTGCACCGCGCCCATGCGCAATCCGGGCGCCAGCGGGGCAAAGGTGACCAGCCCGATGCAGGAGGCTGGACTTCCAGTGCAGGTGGTGCTGGCCAGGGTGAAATCTAGATTGGGTGCGCCTTGGGTTACAACCTTCACCGGGCTGGCGCCGAACGTAGTGCCGGGGTTGATGTTGTATTGCAGCGTGATCGTGTAGCTGCAAGGAGCGGGAGTTGTCTGCCCAGCCGGGCAGACGTTCGCCGTCGGCACCTGCGTCAACTCAAAGGCTCCAATGTCGCAGCCAGAACCCTGCGGACGCGTGATGCCGCGCTGGTCGCTCGAGACCAGATTTCCGAAGGCGTCGCTGCATGCGCTGAGCGGGATCGCGTCCACGGCCGAACTGGTAGCGAGCAGCGCAATGGTCTGGGTGGGGCCACCGTTGTTCTGCAAGCCACTCGGATCAAGCCCGGCGGAGGTGTTGTTCTGGTCCCCGGTCTGGGTAAGGAAGCCGCAACTGCTGTCGTCAGACAGGTTGTATCCAGCGGAAGTTGCGGTGCCACCATAAACGTAGCAGTTTCCACCTGCGGGCTGACCCGCCAGAAGTGTGCTCTTCAGCGTCAGCGTGCCGCCGCTAAGGATGCCGCCGCCCTCACCGCCGGAGTCGGAGTTGCCGGAGATGGTGCTGTTGCTCACCGTCAGCGCGCCTTTGTTAAAGATGGCGCCGGCGTAATAGCTGGAGTTAGAGGCGATGGTGCTGTTGCTCACCGTCAGCACGCCAGCGTTCCAGATGGCGCCACCGAAACCGCCGGAGTTGCCGGAGATGGTGCTATTGCTCACCGTCAGCGTGCCTTCGTTGTTGATGCCGCCGCCCCAAGTGCCGCCGTTGCCGGAGATGGCGCTGTTGCTCACCGTCAGCGTGCCATAGTTCGCAATGCCAGAGTAACAGCCGCCGTTCTCTATCGTCACGCCGGATATGCTCGCCGTAAACCCAGGTTCAATCAGCAACACGAGGCATGCGTTGGTGCCGCTGATGGCCAGATTGGCCGCGCCCGGACCGCTGATGGTCAGGTTCTGCTTGATTTCGAGAGGGTTATAGTTTTCATAGCCTGTAGTGAGCGTAATGGTGCCGCTGACACTGAAGTTAATCGTGTCGCCGGAAGCCGCGGCGGCAATGACCGATCGTAGCGTCCCCGGTGAGCCGTCATCGGCGAGACTGGTGACCGTGTCGGTCGCGGCGAAGCCAGGCACGGCAGCGCTGAGGGCGAGCAGGCTCGCCGCCAGCGCGTGCAGCGCGAAGCGCCTGAAAATCCCAGCGATCGTTGCCTGGAGAGAGCGTCCCCGCACCGCGGCGGCAAGGGGCAGGGAGTTCATGAGCGCAGACAGAGAGCGTTGGTGAGCCATAATTCGGTAATCTCCTGGGCGCGGTTCCGCGCCGGAAAAACTAATGCACAAAAACTTAATAGCGAGAGGCAAATGTGTTCGTTCTCGAACTGGCAAATTCTTGACCCCAACTGATGTCATCGCCCGGCACCGTCATGACAGGTTCCTCGAAACTCGATGATTAGCGCGGATTGCAGCTGCCATCGAGCGACTGTCGAAATCCTAGAATCCGCAGTAATGCGGGGGGAATAATGTCGTGAATCTCGTGGGGATGGAGGGAGGAAATTCCCGTCCACTATGCCACCGGTGTTGGTGTCGCGGAATGGCCTAGAGTGGCTACTTTATGGCACAAGGGTTAGCGCTAATGGCACAACGGTTACTGTTACCACTGCTCGCGAGCGGTGCCCTCCGGGGCGTTCCACATCATCTCATTCTGGTGTCCGCGCGAGGGCCAGCAAAGGGAAATCATTGCGAATGCGGCTGAACCCGTTGATTTTGGCGCTTTCACGACGGACCTTCATCTGCCGGAGGCAATTGTCGCCGAAATGTTCAAAAGAATTAACTTTTCGTTGATGGCCTGATTACATCGGTTCCAGAAGAGACTGCAGCTCATGCTGAATCCATTTTAGGTTCTTGCCATCCTGGAAGCCTGCCTTGAACTCTTCGAGATTCTTATAGAGCACGACGGTTGCGCCAGCGGGGACCGCCGCGCGCAACTTCTCTTTGGCAGCCTTTGGCGTGTTGGTCTCGAAGAGTTCATTATCAAGCCGAAATTTCTTCGCCTGAATCCTTGGCAGCCAGTCGAGCGGCTCAAGCGCGGCTGCTTTCTTTAAGAATTCCGGCTTCACGTATTCCGCTCGTTCGTCCTTCGGCACGAAGGGAGAGGTAGCCATCCAGGTTGGCCAATCGCCCCAGGGCTCCAGAGCCTCCAACACCTTAATGCGCGGGTCAACTGCCGAAGCCATGATCGCGATGCTTGCTCCCGACCCTTGCGCGAACATTCCTACACGGTTCATGTCGAGATCGTCGCGCGCAGCCAGATAGTTCAGTACCATTTGCACGTCGTGGGCCGATGTCGCCAGGCATTCCTGCAGTTCGCTGATGAACCACTCCTTCATTGGACGGTCGTGATAGCGGTGTCCGGTGAGAGCGGAAACAAAGCCTACAGCTGCAAATCCGTTCTTAGTCACGAGATCTTCGTAGTCGTCCCGCTTGAAGATTTCGGTATCCGTGGGATAGCCATATAGGTACAAGATGACCGGGGGCTTCTTGGCTCCCTTGGGTCTCATTACATAAAGGTCGATTGGATCGCCCGATCGCCACTGTAACTGCACCAACTCTACAGTGTACTGGGGCTTTTCAACGACAAATCCAGCTAACGGTCGAGCCGGCACAAGATGGCTGTTGGTCAGCGCAGGCGAGGTCCAGTCTTCCTGCACATCCAGAAAACGATGGTCGGCTGGATCGGCCGTGGGCAGAGATGCCGGCAGAGGTTGAGCGACACTTGTCCCCGCCAAGAGTAAGAGTGTGTTCCCGAGAGCAACCGCTCTGATGAATTTGAATAGGAGGCAATTCGACATCGTACTTCCCAGGATTCGGAATCTACGTCAGGCAATGCAATCCTCTTACAGAGAAAGGGCGGCCCGTTGAACGGTCCGCCCCATACTAAGTGAAACAGATTGGGTCTACTTAGGTCTAGTCACACAAGTCGGGAAGTCAGCGTTAACATCTTGTGTGGTGGTTTTCCCCGAAGCGAGGATGCAGCCACCCATGTCGCCGCCCGCCTCGGTTGTCCCTTTGTCAACCGGAGCTGCGCCAATGAGAGTGCCGGCTCCGTCGTACTGTTGATAGTGCGAGCGCAGGTACAGGAGCCCAGGATCGGTGATCCCACCAGCTGTCGTCTTCTTAAACGGAATATAATCTGGAACGGAAGTGACAACGAACCCCTGCGAGTGTGTTACCAGAGACGTTGCAAACGTCAGCGGTGTTCCGTTGCTAATCAGGCGCAGGACCGACCATGAGTGGTAAGTGCCATTGCGGACGTTCGGGAAGGAGAGCCCGCCAGTCCAGATATCTTTTTCCGAGCAGGGAAAAGCTCCGCTGCAAGTTGCGGGCAGATTGGCTGCTCCAGGCACGGTGCCGCCTCCGGGCTGCCCGGGATCGCCCCCGGAGTACGAGGCGAAAATCGGGTCGACGCCGTTCAGCTGAATGTAACCGTAGGCAGCTTGGTTGGCGATGGAACTCACGTTCCCGTAGCTGAAGAAGGTGTAGGCGAGGCCGTCCAGGCTGATATTCTTGTGGGAGTTCAGGACCCACTTGACCACTTCACCAGTGCCAATCCCGCGATACCGTGCGCCGGCGCCTGCCACGCAAGTTCCCGACTGGCCATTGAGTGGGTTATTGACTGGAGCGTCCACGTTGGCTTCCTGGCTGTGGCCTATAACCGGGCCTCCTCCAGTGCCGGTGTAGATGGTGGGTTTGCGCATAACCGTCGCTTCCGTAGTGTTGTATGTGCCTGACAGTGGCTCACGCAGGAAGATGCCAATTCCACCGGCGGTCAGACCGAAAGCGCTGGCGTCGCAGGTCGCTCCCGAAAACGCCTCCTGAAGTTGAACATCGGTGGCGTTTTGCAGGCTTGCGAGTGCGGCCGAACGCGCATCGACGAAGACGATGGGAGCAGCTCCAACCTCCAAAACCGAATAGGTTGGTATAGCCGTGCCAGTGATCGGATCGACGCCCTTGATGTTGAAAGACAGAACGTTAGCTGTAGCGCTGCTGCCAGGGTAGCCGCTCTTGATCGGGGTTCCCACGTATGCACCAGATGAGAGGCCAAGGCCATTCGCCGGACAAGCACCGGAGGCGTTGACTGAGTTGTATCCAAGGCCGTCAAGCCCATCGCTGGCGGCACCGCCAAAGGTTCCGGCGCCCAGTGCCGAGTTTACGCGGCACGCAGCGAACTGCGCATCTTCAGGACGGATGTCCGTGGCTGCCACAGTAACTGGGGTCCCGGTAGAAAAGAAAGACGAGACGACTGACGGCAAAGCCGTGTCGGCACCCCAGAGCGCAGTCGAGATCTGACCCGAACCACTACCCGTGAGGTTCGTTGCTGAAGCGATTACCGTGCAATGAGGTTGAGCGAAGTAGCAACGGTCTCCTACGACGGAATCAACTTTATTGAAAGACCACACCTTGGTGGCGCCGGGATTCCAAACGATCCAGATGGTGCCCGCGTCAACGTTGGCGGGTGACGTGCGAGTGTCGTTAAGATCTACAACGTTGGAAGCGCTTGTCCAGTGTCCACCCTGTATTCCCTTCACGGTAGCGCAAGGGAGAGTCGGGCAGGCCAAGCTGTAAGCGCCCAAGGCCATTGTTTGCCACATGGCCGACGAGCCCGCAATCGTTACCTCAATTGTTGTTGCTGCATGTGCTAGAGGCACGAGGCCCACGATCACGGCGAACATCAGCACCGCGAAAATCGGTTTCATACGCGACATAAGTATTGATTCCTCTCTTTGGTTTTTACCCTAATTTGTTGCACATGTGGCGTTGTGCCACACGCCGGCGAGTAACCACTAGCAAACTTGCGACACTTTGTGCTCAAGCAGGTCAGTGCCATTGGCTGCGTGAGCTGTACACACAACTCGCCGCAGCGAAGCTTGAGTTGCAGCCGAAGTCTACCTGTTCAACTGCCGGGCAATATTAAGGTTTTGTGACAAGTTAGTGAAAATCCCTTAACGTAGGCAGCGCAGACGACGCATCAGTTGGGGGTTCTAGCGCTGTCTTCGATCCTAAGATGATGACCATGAAAGACGTTTCAGACTTTCATGGTCTTTCTTGAGTGGGGCTTTGGCTGTGGAAAACGAAATTGGATCACTTATTAAGTGAAGAGCCGGCAAAATTCATATTGCCTTAACCTTGGAGTAGCGCACCGCCATATACAATCCGCGATTGCCGTTGCATTCCTTAAAAGCCCATTACTCCGGAGCGGTACGTGTGTCATCCTCTGCGCCTTGTGCTGTTTTTCGCTTCATCAGCATTCTGACGCTGGTGTTTCTTGGCCTGTCTTTTAGTTTCGGCCAAGAGCAAGCGAACACGGTAACCGATAAGGCCGCTATCAGCGGGAAGGTGACCGATCAGACTGGTGCCGTCGTGCACGATGCAAAGGCGGTGCTCACCAGCGTTACGGGGGCGAGACTTGTAATTCCGGTCAATGACAAGGGCGTATATTCCGTCACCGGACTTCATCCGGGGACTTACACGTTAACCGTAGCGGCAGACAACTTTGCTGAGACAGTCTTCGCCAACATCAACCTGACGCCGGGCAAGAAGTTGACGCTGGATGCCGCCCTGAAGCCAGCGAGCGCCAAGCCAGCAGTCGAAACGGGTGCCACAGAGCAGGCGGAACAAAGCGCCGCTCCTATCCCGGCGCAGACCGCTCAGAAAATTGCGGGCGGCAAGGGCGCGATCAGGGGGATGGTGACCGACCGGACCGGAGCCGTCGTCACCGATGCGAAAGCGCTGCTGACGAGTACTTCTGGTGAAAAGCTTGAAACCCAGGTCAATGGTAAGGGGGTGTATTCCTTCACCGGCCTTGAGCCCGGCACTTACGCGCTAGTCGTATCGGCTCCCAATTTTGCCAACATGCCTTTTGACAATATCACGCTGACCAGTGGCCTCGAATTAACTTTGGACGCTTCGCTGGAGCCGGCTGGCTCGAAAACCGAAGTGAACGTAGAGTCCGGCGGCGTGGGGACGGTGGAGACTGAGAGCTCCACTGTCTCCGGCACGATCACGCAAAAGGAAGTGGTGTCGATTGGACTTAACGGCCGTAATTTCACGCAACTTATTGCGCTCGCGCCCGGCGTCAGTAATCAGACCGGGCAGGATGAAGCAAAAGTAGGAGTAGTGGGGAGTGTGAAGTACAGCGTGAATGGAGGTCGCGTCGAGTACAACACTTTTGAGGTTGACGGCAGCGACGTGCTCAACACCGGCCTGAACGGCGCCTCGAGCACGCTCATGGTTTACCCCAGCCTGGATGCTATTCAGGAAGTCAAGGTGCTCACTTCCAACTACGGCGCTCAGTATGGGCGTACGGCATCCGGGACGGTACAGGTAACTACCAAATCGGGAGCTGCTAAGTGGCATGGAAACCTCTACGATTTCATTCGGAACGAAGCTTTCAACTCGCGCAATTTCTTTGACGTCGAATACACAACTCCACCGCCCCTTGGGCAAATCTGCTGCGGGCCGACGTTTGGTAACAAGGCCCCCCTCTATCGCCGCCAGGATTTCGGAGGTACGATCGGCGGTCCGCTCACCATCCCGGGTGTTTTCAACACGAAAAGAAACAAAACGTTTTTCTTCTACTCCGAGGAATTCCGCCTGGAGAAAACTCCCACCGAGTACAACCAGGCGGTGCCGGGGTTGAAAGAACGCGGGCTGATCTCGACGCCGACGGGAATACAAAAGAATTTGCAAACGGATCCTGGCACTGGAGTGGTTTTCCAGGATTTCGATTTCAGTGACGTGTGCCCATTAAACTCGGGAACATTTGTTCGTACGCAGTTCCCTGACTGCCCGTCGGTGTCACCGGGATCGAGTGCTGGAACTCTAACCCCTCAACCGCACTTGCAAGGAGGCGGTGGCTTTTCGCCCGCCGCCACCAGTGTGGATAAGAACGCGTTAGCCATCCTGAGCTCGAACCTGATCCCCCTGCCCAATGCCCCTTATGGCTGCAATTTCAGCTTGGCCAATTTCAACCCCGCCAGCCCCGACCCAAGCGATCCTAACCATTGTTACAACGCCGCTGTTTCTCCTTCGACTTACTGGCGCGAGGAGTTATTTCGCATCGATCAGGTAATGACCGACAAAATCAAGCTGTCGTTTCGCTACATCCACGACGCCTGGGATACTACGGTATTGACGCCGCAGTGGGGCATTGTGCAGGACACGTTCCCCACCGTGCAGAACCGCTTCTTTGGGCCAGGCACAAGTCTGGTGGCGCGAGTTACCGACACCATATCTCCAACGCTGTTGAACGATGTTGTCCTCAGCTACACCGATTCGAATATCACTCTGACTGACCAAAATGGACCGGGCGGCGCCCAGTTCCAGCGCAATCCCACGCTTGATCAGCCGCTCGTCGCTGACCCTTCAGCCTCCGGACAGTGCAATCCCACTCTCAGCGTTGACCCGGCGACCGGTTTCCCGCAATGCGCCCTAGGTCACATTTTCAACAACGGCTTTGGCGGAAAGATGCCGGGTGTCAGCCTTCTAGGAACGAATGCGGCTTATGGCGGCAGAGGCTTCGCCGCTGATCCCGCTTACATGCCGTGGAGCCACACCAATCCGACTTACGCAGTGCGCGACGACGTTGGCAAAGCGATCGGCAAGCACACGCTCCAATTCGGCGCACAGTACGTGCTTTCCCAGCGCAATCAAGACAACAACGCGATCGGCGCAGCCTCCGGTGACGTACAAGGTCTTTTGACCTACAGCAATCTTGCGCACAGTACAGGAAATGCCTTCGCTGATTTCCTGGTTCAGAACGTCGATCCGTTGGGGAATCCGGCTGGCTTTATTCAGAGTTTTACTCAGGATTCTGCTCAGCATCGTTATTATCAGCGTTACCAGCTCGCTGAGCCTTACTTCCAGGATGACTGGAAGATAACTCACCGGCTTACTCTGAACCTTGGTCTGCGAGTAAGTCTGTTTGGCACTTATCGGGAGAAGGACCGCAACGCATGGAACTGGGAGGCTGCACGATACAAGCCCAAGCAATTTACGGTTGACCCGGTGTATGGCGAGCTTCTTAACGCCGGGAATCCGGTGCCATTCAATCCAGTCACCTTCCAACTGGATCCCACCGTGGTGAGCGACTTGGGCCTGGTTCGATGCGGATTTAACGGAACGCCGGCAAGCTGCATGAGTGGGCATCTGTTCAACCCCGCGCCGCGGATTGGTTTTGCCTGGGACCCGTGGGGCGACGGCAAGACGTCGATCCGCGGCGGGTATGGCATCTTTTTCGAGCACGGCACCGGCAACGAAGCTAATACCGGCTCCCTCGAGGCGAGCGCTCCGGTTGTTCTGAGCATGACGCAACCGCTGCCTGTCAGCTACCCGTGTATCGGTGACGTTGGGTACGGACCTGCGTTTGACCCCAGCAACAGCGCATGTGCGAGCGCTAGTGGAGGATCCGCGCCTCCGTCCGGCAGCGCCTTTCCTCCCGACGTCACTTCAATTCCAACCAAAGCGATTTGGCCCTACGCTCAACAATGGAGTTTCGGGATTCAGCGAGAGCTGCCCAGCGCTTTTGTAATCAACCTGGCTTATGTGGGGAGCAAGGGAACGCATTTAACCATCGAACGTCAGCTCAACCAGCTGCCCCCGCTGCCGGCAAGCGAGAATCCTTTCGGGCCGAACGAGCCACTAACCATCACGGATTGCAACGTTCCTCCGGGAGGAGGAACCCAAGGTATCGGAAACGCCCCCGGAGATGGCAAGACTCCGTTTCTTCTGGAGAACGGAACGCTGGTGACGCCGCAAAACCCCGCCTACATGTATTTGCAGGCAGCTTGTACGAATACTTACACGCCCAACGTAAATTCCCTCCCGGGACGCCCTTACCCAGGCTTGGGGAGAATTTTCTCGCTGCAGAATGTGGCCAATTCGAGTTATCACGCGCTTCAGAGCACAATGCGACACACCAGCGGATCGCTCACACTCGGAATCTCGTACACTTATAGCCACTCTCTCGACGATGCTTCGGATCGAAGCGATCCGGTGTTGGTCAATTCTTACGACCTGCGGGAGAACCGGGCCAGCTCGAATTTTGACGAACGTCATCTGGCCACAATCAGCTACGTGTATCAACTGCCGCTGAAGGATTTCCCTCGCCACTTCATGGACTGGGCCAACGAAGTTCCGAAGGATGCGAACGCGCCCCCGGCAAATTGTTGCTCCGCGCTCGCGAATCAGCTTCTCGACGGTTGGGAAATTTCCGGAGTAACGCTTTTTCAGTCGGGCACGCCGTTCACCGTGATCAACAGCGCCGGCAATACCGGCATTTCCCTGACCGACAACGCCGGAGTTTCCAGCGGGCTCGGCATCGCTGCGTCCTACCCCGACGTCGCAAAAGGATTGGCCGCGCCCTTCAACAATTCTCAAAGCTTTGGCCCGCTCATCGGAAATCCTTCGCAATTTGTGGCTCCGCGGGGTCTCACCTTCGGAGACGCTGGGCGAAACTTCCTGAATAATCCGGGGCGCACGAACGTCGACTTGGCATTGCTGAAACATTTCAAGATCCGGGAATCCGGCCAGCTTGAGTTCCGCGCTGAGGCCTTCAATGTTTTCAATCACACTCAGTTCCGGATCTACGATCCCGACAATCCGGGCAGCACTGGAAACAACATAATCAGTTGCTATGCCGGCCCTTTGTATTCCGCCGGGTTTAGAGGCAGCGGCGCCGATTGCGTTACCGGGGCTTCCTTTCTGCATCCGCTGGATGCGCATCGGCCTCGCACCATACAGTTTGGTCTCAAACTAGGTTTTTAGGAAGTGGAACATCATGGAGACATTAACTAAAGATCGAGCACGACACCGCGCAAATCATAAACGGAGTTGGCCGCGGTTTGGCGGAAGACACACTAAGACTGTGTGGGTTTTGTTGGTGGCCGGCACGATGATGCTTTCGGCGTGCGGAGGCGGCAATTCTTCGACCGGCGCGCAGAACAATCTAACTCTTTCGGGCAACTGGCAGTTCACGATGGGGCCTCCCCCCGACGGTTCGTTCCTGGGTGGCCTGCAGGGCGGGTTCTTACTGCAAGACAGTGGCGCGGTGACGGGAGCCGCGGTCTACGCCGTCTCGCTGCCGCAACTAACGTTCCCGTGCAACAGCGGATCGGCTGCGGTCACCGGAACGATCAGCGGCCAGAACGTAACCCTCACGGCAGTGGCCGGCACACAGACTTTCATGCTCACCGGAATGCTGAGTTCGGGCGGCTCGACCGTCGTGGGTACTTACACGTCAACCGCCGGCACAGCAGCCGACGGTGCGCCTTGCGGAACTGCTCAAACGGGACTGCAATGGAGCGCAATCTCCGTGCCGCCGATCACGGGGCCGATTCAGGGGAGCTTTCACAGCACGGGCGGCAGCGCGGGCCTGAACAATCAAGATTTCATCGTGTCGGGGGCGCTCTCCCAAGGAGAGAACATCGGCGCCAGCAACGCGACAGTAACGGGCACTTTGACATTTCTAAATCCGACAACCAATCTTAGCGACTATCCTTGTTTCTCTGTGGCCTCAGTCAACGGCCAAATCAGCGGCAATTCTGTCATTCTGCAGATCATCAACACGAACGGATCGATTGCCGGTCAGATTGGTGCACCCGCCGGTTCATTTGGAAGTACAGGCGTTAATCCCGTTACCTTCGACTCCGTGCACGGCGGTTACATTCTGCACGGGCCTCAACCAACCTACTTAGTGGCCACAAATGCCTGCCCGGGCAGCCTTGCTAACACAACTGTGGCTGGAGACGCGGGGAACATCTGTCTGGGGTTGGGAAGTGCAACCGCTTGCCAGCAGCCGGTCACGCTATCTCCCGCGGTCATAACCTTCCCCGCTCAATTGTTGGGGTCGGCTGCCACGACGCAGACGATCACGCTGACCAATAACTCCAGCTCTACTCTGAATGGTCTGACCTTGAATTTCAGTAACAACGGTACCTATCTATTTGGCGGCCAGAGCGATTTCAACGGTCTGCCTAGCTTTTCCGAGACCGACGCTTGCGGCGTCGGAGGTGTCCCAACGCAGGGGCAGCCTTTTTATCTCACTGCCGGCCAGTCTTGTTCCATTACTGTAACCTTTTCACCTCAGGAAAGCTGCCCATGGCTGCCCTTCGGAAATCCGCCGTCCACCGCTGGATCTGCGCCGGAATGGTGCCCGTTAGCTGCTCAAGCCGTGCAGGTAACAGTGAACAGCCCCGTGAGCGCGGACAACGATACTGCGTTTACTGTGCCCATCACGGGCCTCGGGCTCAGCGCCATCGAACCCTCAACTCCTGAACTCGATTTCGGTGCGGAGGAACAACTGAATCCCCCCGAAGCGAGCCTTCCGCAAATGCTGTCATTCACCAACAATAGTGGGTATCCACTGCAGATCCTGAGCCGAGCGCCATGCGTGAATCAAACCGCAACTAGCCACACCACGCTCCCGTCCCCACGACTAGCCAACAGCCCAGTGGCTGGGCTGCAAGTGGTTAGCAATGACGTCTATCAGATTACTCCCGATCCCGGCACCACCCCGCCCACCGTCTTCTACCGTTGCGACAGCGATCCTGGCACCAAGCTACCAAATTTCCAGATCTCATCGGATACGTGCACGGGGACCTTGCTCGCTCCTCAAGCCAGTTGCAGCCTGCAAATTACATATGTACCGCAGCCGAATACCAACATAAACAGCGGTCTGGATTACTTTCTGGAGTTAAACACAGTGCAGTGTTATGGCGCGATAGCGTCCGACTGCGAAATCGATAGCGGACGTTTTCCCGTGGAATTGAAAGCCAACATACCAAGCCCACTGCGAATGTCTCCCAGCGCAGGCCTGGATTTTGGGAACCAGGCAGTAGCCAAATCCAGCAGCCCTTTGCTGATTACTCTGCTCAACGATCCAAATCTGGCGAGCCCACAAACAGTAACGTTCGTCGGCAAATTTACGGTACAAGGCAACTACTCTGAGACTGACGATTGCCCGGTAACGCTGGTGCCCGGCAGCAGTTGCACTCTGACCATAATGTTCAAACCCAGCATCGTGGGATTCGACCCTGGAATGATCATCATTAATTACTCGCCGGAACCAAACGGCGCGCCCCAAGTTATATACCTGCGGGGCACGGGGCAATAGCTCGCGGAGGCTTGTTCTTCGTGTGGGAGCTGGCGGTCAGGACGATGTAACTCGATTCAAGGAGGTACGCAGTGGCGGCTAAACGATGGATTCTTTTTCTTCTACCGGCGGCAATGATTTCATCATTTGCCGGATGCGGAGGAAGTAACACGAATGTACAAAATCCTCCTCCGCCACCGCCGGCATCTAAGGTCTCCATCGCTTTTCAGCCCGAGCCCTCAGGATCGCTAGCCGTTGGCTTCTCCGAAAATCTCACGGCGGTGGTTAGCAACGACCCAAACAATTACGGAGTAGATTGGTCTCTGACATGCCAGAACCCACCCAACTGCGGCTCGCTGAGCGTTCCGCACACCGCCAGCGGCATAGCTACAACCTATACCGCGCCCTCAACCATTTCCACAAGCACCATGAGTGTCGAAATTGTGGCTTTCGCGACTGCAGACCACTACCAAAACGTCGTCGCTCCGATCGCGATCTACACGTTTGACAACAGCATCAAGGGCACTTACGTTCTCCAAGCCCAAGGAGTTGACTCTAGCTTTAACCCATACCAGTTTGCAGGAGTGATCGCCCTCGACGGCAACGGGAACATTACGTCAGGTGAGCAAACGGTCAACTTTGTGGATCCAGCCTTCGGCACCTTGGTAACTAAGATGGATACCAATCTCACCGGCAGTTACTTCCTCGGCAGTGATGGACGGGGAACAATTACTATCAACCCGAACAACGACACCGACATTGGCACAGAAAGCTTTAGTGTCGTGTTTCTCTCGAGTTCCACAGCTTCACCACCCGCTCCTTCCAAGGCATTGATTGCCGCATTCTCGACGAACACTCTTACCATCTCTGCCGCCGGAACCATGGATTTGCAGACCAGCACCGTCACGGCACCCTCAGGTGGCTATGCCTTCGCGGTTAGCGGTGTTGAGATTGCCAAAATGTTTCCGCTGGCCGTCGGCGGCGTTCTTAACATTGATTCGCCTGACACAATCTCGGGAAACGGCAGCGTGAGCGATGAGATCCTCGAGTTCAAAGTGACTGCAGGCGTGGTGGTTTCAGGTACACTCACGCCCCCCGATTCATTCGGCGGTGTCACCATGAATCTAACCGCCCATTTTAGCCCGAATAATCCGCCTGCCAAGATCCAGTTCACAGGCTATATCGTCGACAACACCCACATAAAGCTGATCGAGAGCGACAACAGCTCCGGTACCGGCTTTGGCTCGACCGCTGGACTTGCTATCGGTCAAGGAGATGCTACTGGCACCTTTACAGACAACGGGTCGTTCTCCGGGACGTACGTGTTCGGTCTCTCTGGAGTTGACCTCAGTAGTGGGAATATCGACCCGTCTACCTTGACTGCAGCCGGCGTATTCACCGCCGATGGCAGCGGCAACCTGACCAATGGATTCACCGACACTTTCTTGCTGCTAAATACTGTTCAAGGAACGAGTGCTCAGCCACAAACGGGCGCCCAGATTAGTGCCTCTTTCGGGGGAACGTATTCTGTCGACTCCAGCGGAACCGGTCGCGCAAGCTTGACCGTCAACAACTTCAACCCCAACCCAAAATTTGGATATCAACCCGTAATCTTTTTTTATCTCACTGGCAACGGGAACCCGCCGCTGGTCCTCGAGGGCGGGGACACCCATTACCCATCCGTTGGAACGGGAATCGCTTACCCGCAGTCGGCCGCACCTCTCACATTCAGCGGCGACTACGGGTTTAGTTTCACCCAGCAGAATGGCAGCGAAAACGACGGCACCGCGCAGATGGATGCGAACCCGGCGGCCATGCCCGCCTCTTTGTCCGGTTTTGCGGACATCAATCTTGCTTTTGGCGCCAATCCGGACCAACCGTTCACCGGTAGTTTCTCTATGCCAACCTCCAACGGTCTATTTCCGGGCACTCTCGTCGGTACCAACAACAACATCCTCAGCAGTGTAGTTTTCACCCCGCAAATCGCGGTGGATTATTACATCATTGACCCAGGCCACGGCTTCTTCGTCGAAACGGACTTGGTGACCCAGGGTGCACAGCAGAACGGACAGCTATCCTTCGGATATTACGCCGCGCGAACCCCGGTGTGCGATGGCTGCCCATAGCTCGCTAAGATGACATCGGGACTGATTCGGGCCCCGTATCAAGTCGCGGGCCCAGAGTTGCTACTGGCCGAATTAGGACTCTTCGCGAACAAACTTGCGCGGTCGTTCGGCAATCTGATCTCGTACTTTTCGAAAGACTCCGAGTTGGTGATCCACCGGGACAGCCGCCGGGTCCTCGAAGCTCTCGTGCCCTTTTTCCCGTCACCTGGAAATACAGGGCACGATTCTTTGGCATTGTCACAGACCGTGAAAACATAATCGAACCGTTACCCCGCAAACTCATCACTGACTTCGAGCGACCCCCGGCATCCACCTTGTCACTGGTTGTGTTAACTCGATTCTCCCAGGTCCAGCCTGCCATCTCAGTGGAAATGGTGTTCCGCCAACGCTTCAGTAGTAGACTCCGCCCTTGCGTGGCTGCTGTGGCAGAATCTGCTCGTGGCTTCAGCTGCAATGTGCTATGGCGTGACATCTCGTGCACAGCTTGATCCTTCAATTTCGCTCTCGCATTCGATGTGTACAGCTGGTCACAATAAACTCAAGAACTAGGTCAATGGGCAGCAGTTGGTTGCGTCACACGCAGATATTGGAGGCACCATGCCAACTAGCAAAAGAAAAGTTGTGGCCAATCGTATGAATGGTCGAAAGTCCCACGGCCCGACTGACACTACTTCTACGCACTTTAATGCAACGAAACACGGATCTGCATTTGGCATGAGCCGCGGGGCAGCTATGCTCGAAGGTTGTGACTCGAAGGCTCGCGGATGACTGATCAACCGCGAGGCTTTTCTGGTGAATTGTCCGCGTAGTCCCTGAACACTTGTGCCTGCGATAGATCCAAAACTGCGGATGCCGGTTGCAGTTGAAACTCGATGAGAAAGGTAGATCCGTTACCGATGGAGCTTTGAACGGTGATCGATCCACGGTGCTGCTGCACAATCCAATCGGCAATAGCCAGGCCGATGCCCGCTCCGCCAAGCTCACGGCTTCTTGCCTTGTCTACACGGTAAAAACGTTCGAAAATTCTGGTTTGATCTTGCTCGGCGATTCCGATTCCTGAATCACGCACAGTAATGACGGCCTTCTCATCCCGTGCTTTCAGCAGCAGCTCGACAACTCCGGGCGAAGGCGTGTACTTGACGGCATTGTCGAGCAGGATGGCCAGCAATCGCTGGATACCCGTGCAGTCCGCCAAAACCGGCAGCTCGCAATCCGCGATAGCTTGCGTGAATTGCAGATTGCGCGACTCCACCAGTTGACGCCATTTGTCCGCGGTTCCCTTAATCACCGAACGCAAGTCGAGAGGCGTCAGGTGCAAGTTTTCACGCCCGGAATCGGCGCGAGCGAGCGACAGCAGTTCTTCCACCAGCGACGAGGTTCTTTCCGTCTCTAGCAGAATGTGGCGCAAAGCTTCGCGATACTCCTCGGTCCCTCGTGACTTCCGGAGCGCAATTTCCGCTTCGGTGCGAATCAGCGAGATGGGCGTTCGCAACTCGTGCGAAGCATCCGCGGTGAACTGGGTTACGCGGAGAAAAGCGCCTTCAATGCGCGCCAGCATTTCATTCAGCGTGTCCGACAGCCGCTGAAGCTCATCGCCTGTAGTGAGTTTCTCCAGGCGGTCGCTTAAATTGCTGCCGCCGATGCTCCTCGCAGTCCGAGTAATCGTATCCACCGGACTCAAGGCTTTGCGGCTAAGCCAGTATCCTCCGGACGCAGCGGCGAGCAGCAATAACGGAGCCAGCATCAGGAGATAACGCCGAAACAGAGACAGCGTCGCGATGATCTGATCGGTGGGAACGCCTGTCTGCACGATGTAAGAGCGGCCATTCACGTCAATTCTTTGCGTAATGAAACGAAAAGGCTTATTTCCGAGCTGAGAGTTTTGAAACGAAGAACCTTTGGCAACAGCAGGCGTTAGCGGCGCGAATCGATTTTGTTCCAGCGAAGGGGCGCGGAAAATCCAGTTTCCATCCTCATCGTAAATTTGCAAAAAGTCGCCGGAGTGTTCTACAGAGTAAGCTTCGGAGGCTTCTTCCCGAAGCTTGAGCGCGGTCATATTTTTTTTCTTCTGCGTTCTCAGGAAGTTTGTCAGGTCATCGACCTGGGCGGTCAGCGCATCATCGGCAACGCTGTACAAGTCCTGCCGAAGAACGAGCCACATGCCGACGCCAAAGAAAAGCTGGGCGGCCGCGAAGGTTGCCAGATACCACAAGGTGAGCCGAAAGCCGATGGAGAGTTTCTTCATGATTGCCAGTCCGAACTGATCACATACCCGACACCGCGCACGGTGTGAATCAGCCTTCGCCGGTCGTCATTAATACAATCGACTTTGTTACGCAGCAGCCGCACAAAAGCGTCCAGCGTGTTGCTCTCAACCTCGCGACCGAGAGACGAAATCAAACTTTCCCGCGCAACAACTTCCCCAGCGTCGCGCATCAGCCGCTCCAACAAACCATATTCGGTGCGCGTCAGGCTGATGCGCACCCCGTCGCGGTAAACCTCCCGCGTGCAACGATCCAAGAACAAATCACCGACGTTGAGCAGCGTTGTCCGCGGAGCAACCGCAGCTCTACGCACAGCGCGCAGTCGCAGCAGCAGTTCGTCAAATGAGAACGGTTTGGTCATGTAGTCGTCGGCGCCCAGGTCCAGCCCATGAACGACATCTGGAACAGAATCCTTCGCAGTGAGCATCAACACGGGCGTGTAATTGTTTTCGGTTCGCATGCGCCTTGCCACCTCAAATCCATCGATCTTTGGCATCATCACATCGAGAATCACGACATCGAAGTCGTCCTCCTGGACCATCTGCAATCCAGCGCTGCCATCCACCGCACACGAAACCGTGTGACCTTCTTCACTCAGACCCTGGCGCAGCAACTCCAGCATCCGCAGTTCGTCTTCTACCACCAGCAGTTTCATGGAACAACCTGTCGAACTCCAATTGTCGAAAAAGCCAAGCACTAGGGTAGATCGCGAACATGCTCGGCGGATAGAGTCTGAAAAATTATTAACCTTTCTTTAATAACTGCTTCACAGCTCCCACCTACGATGGCTAGTCATCTCGAGCGACGGAAGTTTCTGTTCCAGAGAGACCTCAAGTTCCTGAGCAAGCTGCATTCCGGCAGGAACCGGCGTCAGGCCCGAAGCGGTTTCGAGGTGCTGGTTCTCTAAGGAGTTGAAGTTTATGAAGCCAAAGCACTTATCCTGCTCGTTCTTTGTTATCTTCAAAGTGCCAACCCTGCTCGCCCTTTGCGCTCTCTTGGGAGTAGTGGCATCGGCTCAAAGCGGTCATGGAACCATCAGCGGACGCGCTGTAGACATGGCAGGCGCCGTACTCGATGGTGCGCGAGTGAAGTTGCAACCTGGGGACATGCTGACCGCCACCGATGGCCAGGGGGAGTTCAATTTCATTGGGCTGCCACCCGGCAACTATACGCTTACAATCTCGTACGTTGGCTTCACAGATTTCACGAAGCAGCTCACGGTCGCTGCCGGGCGGGCAAGCCGCGTCGAAGCTAGGATGGATGTCTCCGGCAAGCGCGAAGAAGTCACGGTGATTGCGGACCGCCCGCACGGCGAAGCTGAGGCCATCAACCGGCAGCGTACTTCCGACAACATTCTTCAAGTCCTGCCTTCGGACGTGATTACCGCCCTGCCGAACGCGAACATCGCCGACGCCGTTGGCCGCCTGCCCAGCGTAACCCTGGAGCGTGACGAGGGCGAAGGCAAGTACGTCCAGATCCGCGGAACCGAACCCCGTTTGAATACTGTGACTATCGACGGAGTGCTCGTTCCTGCGCCTGAGGACAACGTGCGCCAGATCAAACTCGACACTATTCCCGCGGATATTGTCGAGTCCGTCGAAGTCAACAAAACGCTATCCGCGAATCAGGATGCCGACGCTATTGGCGGGTCAGTGAATCTGGTAACCAAGACTCCCGGTGATACGCCGACCTTGATACTTGCGACGATTGGCGGATTCACTCCGATTGTGAATACCCGCGCCATTGGCCAGGTCAGCGGAACCGTCGGTCAACGGTTTGGGGAGAAGAAGCGTTTTGGAGCACTCTTCTCCGGCAGTTTTGATTACAACGGGCGCGGAATAGACGACATTGAACCGAGTCCCAACGACACGGCAGTCCCGAGCTATGCCAGCATCGATCTGCGTGAATACCGGTACCGGCGCAAACGATATGGTTTCGGTGGTGGGCTCGACTACAAGCTTGGCGATGGAGCCGGGGTCTATCTGCACTACTTCTACTCCGATTTCAGGGACTATGGCGACAAGTGGGTGTACACCCTGAACGACGATACTGGCTGTGTACCAGCACCCGGGTCCCCATGCCCCGCTCCGCATTATACCAACGAAAATCGCGCTCCGGACTATCGAATCGGGACGCTAGCCATTGGTGGCAAACACATCTTTACGAACTCATGGTTAGCTTGGGAGTTGTCAGCGGCGGCCTCGCTTCAGACCGCAGCAGCGGGAAACCCAGGGTCCGATTTCGTACCGAATCCAAACATTACTCTGCAATGCTATAACCTTCCCGCCACCAATCCGTATCTTCCGCAGTGGACGCCAGCCTGCACCGCCCCAGGCTCGCCCTATTTCAACCCGGCAAACTGGAATTTGGCAGACGTGAACACAACGTCTGGGAATACGTCGCAGGTCAACTTGCAGGGCGCGATATCCTACGCAACCAACTATCATCTGGGCAAACATAACGCGACGTTTGAATTCGGACTCAAGGAACGTAATGCTCATAAGGGCCAGAATGCCTTCTCTCCGACCTATGACCAGACCCCTCTGGCGAATCCACCAGCGACGCCACTGATGTCGCAATACCTGAGCGGCTTTACGAATTCCAACTACTACTTCAACGATTATCGGTTCGGACCCGTTACCACTTTCAGCAAGATCACCGGCGATCTTAATAACCTCGTCAGTCAAGGCGTTCTTGCGCTGGACGTAGGCGCAACCGCCCTTGCTTCGTTCCCCAGCAACTTTGAGTATACCGAGCGCATCTCCGCCGCCTATGCGATGAATACGGTCGATGCCGGCCGCTTCCGTCTTCAGCTCGGCTTTCGCGTGGAAGCGACTCAATTGAATACTCTAGGTTTCAAGATAACCGACGACATCAAGGGCAATTACGTTCCTCCGCCGCTGCCACAATTTGCCAACAACTGGTACTGGAATCCTTTGCCCAGCGCTCAACTGCGCTACCGGCTGACGGACGACTCCGATTTCCGCGTTTCCTATGGCCGGGGAATCTCTCGCCCCAACCCCTATGACACGATTCCGTACATCGAATTAGACGAGAGCACCAATCCCTACTCGTACGCCTTTGGCAACATCAATTTGAAACCGGAACACGCCAATAGCTATGACGTGCTCTATGAACATTACTTGAAGCCTTTCGGCGAAATCCAGGGTGGCTTCTTTTACAAACAGCTGAGCGCCCCTATCTACTACACGCAGAACCTGCCAGCGAACAGTGGTCCCTATGCCGGATTCATTACCAGTACGGTCATCAATGGCACCCACGCCTGGCTGGCGGGATTTGAGGCTGCTTACATCCAGCACCTTGGGTTCCTGCCAGGGGGGCTGAGCGGGCTCGGCATCTCCGCCAATTACAGTTGGACAACCTCGAACTCCGGTCCGCTTCCTGGCCGCACAGACACTCCCGCGTTGCAGCGCCAGGCGCCCAGCACCTGGAACGTCAGCCCCACATACGACCGCGGCCGCTTCTCGACTCGCGTAGGTCTCTCCTACAACGGATCGAGCATTTACCAGTATCAATACCAGCCAGGTGGCAGCCCCGACTTGGGGCCGAGAGGTCCCAATGGCGACGTCTATTTCTACCCGCACCTGCAGGTGGATGCGCAAGCTAGCTACCGCGTGCGCAAGGATCTCACTTTCCTTGTGCAAGGTCTGAATTTGAGTAACGAAGTCTTCGGCTTCTACAACGGCAGCCCGGACTACGTCATCCAGCGCGAGTTCTACAGCCCGACATATTCCTTCGGCCTGCGCTGGGAGCCTCGTAGAGAATATTGACGAATGGCGCAAGTATTGCCAGAAGGTTCCCCGATTTCAGGGGAACCGCAGGATGTTTGCGTAGACTTGTGCCTTCGAACTCATCGTTGAGAATTAACCCGGTCAGGAAATAAGGAGCCCATCCAGATGAAGAACAATGATCCGCACTCGAACCGATCCAGCAGAAAACTCGCACTCTTCATAGCGGTCTTCGCGCTGGCCTTCGCATTTGCGAGCCCCTCCCCCGCGTCTGCCGAGGGACTTGCCATCACCAAAAAGATTCCCATTGCCGGCCAAGGCGGCTGGGACTATCTTGCCGTCGATGAAGGTGGACGCCGTCTGTATGTTTCCCACGGAACCCAGGTCGAAGTGCTCGATGTCGATTCGGGAGCAATCGTCGGCAAGATCGAGAACACTCCGGGCGTACATGGCATCGCTGTTGCGCCAGAACTGGGACGAGGATTCGTGAGCAACGGCCAGTCCTCAACCGTCACCATCTTCGATCTGAAGACGTTGAAGACGATCGCAGAAGTCCCGACCGGCAAAAAGCCAGACGCGATCATTTACGATCCCGCCACGTCGCGAGTCTTTGCATTCAATGGCGACAGCAACAGCGCCACCGCCATTCAGGCAGCGGACGGAAAAGTGGCGGGAACGGTTGATCTCGGTGGCGGTCCCGAGTTTGCTGTGGCCGACGGTTCAGGGTATGTTTACGATAACGTGGAGGATGCAAGCCTGGTGCTGAAAATCAACTCCCGCACAATGAAAGTCGAGCAACGTTGGCCGACCGCGCCTTGTGCATCGCCTTCCAGCATCGCGATGGACCGGCCCAATCGACGCTTGTTCATCGGCTGCCGCAGCAAAGTTATGGCGGTTATGAACGCGGATACCGGAAAAGTGATCGCTACGCTTCCGATTGGCGACCACGTGGATGCCACCGCCTTCGATCCTAGCTCCCGGCTCGTTTTCAATTCCAACGGGGAAGGCACCATCACCGTGATTCGTCAGGACAGCCCGGACAAATACTCGGTTGTCGAGAATGTTAAGACTCTGCCCAAGGCAAAAACCATGGCGCTTGATCCCAAAACGCATCGTCTCTTCCTCTCCACGGCGGAAGCGGGACAGTTTGAAGTGCTCGTGGTAGGTAACTAATGAAATTCTTGCAAAACTTGTCCATCGTCATTCTCTTCCTCGCCTGCGTCGCCTGCTCACGCTCACATTCGCAGGCGGCATCGCAAACCGAGCCGGTGGAGCTCCAACTGCAAATCAGCACGCCCTTCCACTTCGTCGCCTATGGAGATTCCCGCTTCCATGATCCCAAGGACACCGAAGCGGCGAACCCGGCCGCGCGCCAGGCGCTGGTAAAGGCGATCGCCGAGACCAACCCGGCCTTCATTTCCTTCGGAGGCGACATCGTCTACAACGGCTACGATAAGGACGACTGGAAGGTGTGGGACAGCGAAACCGCGGTGTGGCGAGAGAAAAAGATTCCGGTTTATCCCGCGCTCGGCAACCACGATCTTCACGGCAGTGAGGAAGTTGCGCTCGCCAATTATTTCGAGCGCTTTCCCGACCTGAAGAACAGCCGCTACTATTCGGTCCGCGGCGCCAACACGATGGTGCTGGTGCTGGACAGCTCTCAGGACAAGACCTCCGGCCCGCAAGGACAATGGCTCGCCCAGAAACTGGATCATCTTCCTGGCGATGTGGACCTCTTGTTCATTGTTCTTCACCATCCTCCCTACACCAGTTCGTCGGATGCCAAGCTATTCGGTGGCGGACACTCGGCCCGCTCTCAGGAGCAAAAGCTGGCCAAAATGCTGGAAGCGCGGCAGCGGAACCTCCGCGCACGCATCGTCGTTTTTTCCGGACACGTGCATAACTACGAACGCCACGAACACGGCGGCGTCACCTATTTCGTGACAGGAGGCGCGGGAGCGCACGCCTATCCGATTGAACGCGCCAAGGACGATCCTTTCCGGAGCAAGGAAGTGAACTACCACTACCTGCAGGTGGAAGTCGATCGCGGCAGCGCGAAGATCACCATGCACCGTCTCGACTTAACAAGCGGCACAGCCCTCTGGACGGAACCCGACTCAATCGCCATTTCGGTGCCAGCAGCGAAGACCGCGGCGCAAGGCAAGTAATCGTTTTGGACGTCAAAAAGGAAGCTGCATCCATAGTCGACCTCGTTGCGCTGCTCCGCGCAGGGGTCTCGGTCCGCATATTCAGAGTCCCGTTGTTGATCGCGATGCTGGCCACGTTCTCGGCGCCGGATGCTGCGCAGGGCGGACCTCCCTATTACACCAACGATCCAGGCACCCCAGGCAATCTCAATTGGGAAATCAATCTCGGTTACATGCCCTTTTTCTACAGCAATCAATCCGTCTCCCACATCCCCGACCTCGACGTTAATTTCGGGGTTGGCGATCGTATTCAACTCACTTACGAGAACGCTTGGTTACGAGTTCAAAATCCCGCGACTAAATTCGGCTTGGGTCAATCCAATCCCGGACTAAAGTGGCGTTTCTACGACGCGGGCAAGGCGGGCCTCGCCATTTCAGTTTTCCCACAGCTCTTCCTCGACAACCCCAACGACGCCGTCCGCCGCGGAGTCACCCCCGCTAGCGATGCCTTCCTCTTGCCTTTCGAATTCTCCAAGAAAATCGGCCCGGTTGATGTGGACTACGAACTCGGCTATCAGTTTGTCCACAAGGGATCAGACGGCTGGATTACCGGCCTGGTCGTGGGTCATGATTTCACTCCAAGATTCGAAGGGGACGTGGAATTCTATTCCCAGGGCACCTTTCACCCTTTTTACAACCAGCCCACTCTCGAACTTGGCGCTCGCTACAAAATCCACCGCCCCGTGATCCTCCTCTTCATGGCTGGACGCAGTCTCGAACGCACCCGTCCCAATCAGTCCTATTTCTTGGGTTACTTCGGGCTTCAATTCCTACTACCCCCAAGGTCCTACAAATTCGATTCTTCTGATCCCTAGGGGTGCATCTATGCTAGAGTCACTGGCGTTCGATCTTCTTTTCCGACCGCGGATCACCCGATGCTCCGACCCGAGTTCTTCCTCGCCTTACTGCTCATCATTTGTTCTCCCGCGCTCGGCCAACAGGACGTTAGGCAGCAGCCATCGCAATCCAGTACCAAGACCGCGCTAGCTGTCACCGAAAATCGTGTTGCCCTCCCGCCGCAAGAATTTGCAAAACTCACCGCCCGCACGGATTTGGTTTTGGTGCCCGTCATCGTGACCGATAAATCGGGTAAGCACGTTTCCGGCCTGCAGAAAGGGGCGTTTCGCATCGAAGAAAACGGCAGCGTCCGCAACGTCTCCGTGTTCGAGGAAACGGAAACCGAGAAACTGGTTGCCCACGGCAAGGACACCCCTTTGGACGGCTACTCCAACTTCTTCCCCGGTGAAGAACATCCTTGGCGACTGACCGCCATTGTCCTCGACACGATCAACACGCCCTGGATGAGACAGTTGGAAGCGAAGAGACAGCTCATCGACTACCTGTTGCGCAGCGCATCGCACGACGAACCCATGGCGCTCTTCGGCCTTAATGGCAGCGGCCTCCATCAACTGCATCCGTTCACCGCCGACACCAGGGTACTGATCGATGCCTTGCAAAAACTCAAGCTGTCGTTGAGTTCGGAGGAGGGGACTCAGCCGCCGGAAGTATTCACCGACGATCCCTCGGAAGAACAACAAGGCTCCGACGAGGAGCAACTCATAGGCACCTTCATGCAGGATTTCACCGACACGCTTTCCACAAACTACCAACGCATTGCAACCCGCGAAACGCTGCTTGGCATGACGCAACTTGCGCATGCATTCCAAGCGATTCCCGGCCGCAAAACGCTCATTTGGGCCAGCGCCGGCTTTCCGTTCACAATCGACGACCCGCAATCCTTCGCCCGCCAGGGCGACGATTTGCGCAACGAATACGAAGACGCTTGGCGCGCTCTGAACTCCGCGAACATCGCCGTGTATCCGGTCGACTTGAATGCCCTGGATTTCAGCACTCGAAATCTGCCCAGCGCGAATTCCGGAATCTCCTCCACCCAAATTAACAATATGAAAGGAATCAATGGCCCGAAATCGGCAATGCGGCTGCCCTACGACAAAGCTGCACAGCAACGATTAACCCTGCACGCCTTTGCCGACGCCACCGGCGGCCGAGCCTGCGTCACCGTGGACGAATTGGAAAAGTGTTTCGCGGAGGCCGTCGATGATTCGCGGGCCTACTATCTGCTCGGCTACTACCTTGGAGGGGACACGCAACCCGGATGGCGCAAACTCAAAGTGAAAGTTGCCGGCGACGGTCTCCGCGTACATTACCGCAGCGGATTCTACGTCACGCCGAAAATCCAGGAGTCTGCCGACCTCCGGCGAAAACAACTGGTCGATGCGCTCGCATCGCCCGTCCAATACACCGGCTTGCGACTGACTGCCCGCCTCTTGCCGTCCGCCAGTGACTCACTTCCGACTTCCGGCGCCGAAAGGAAGAGGTCTGCGGAATTCATGCTGGGCGTGATGGGCAACTCCATAACCATCGACCGCGAACAGGGAAATGGGATCGACCTCGAGGTTATCGCGCTTGCGTTCGACAGTAACCGCAAGAGCGTTGCGACCACAGCGCAGGCCATCGCCACCGGACTCAAGCCAGAAATGATGCAGAAAACCTTGCAAACCGGCCTCGGAATTCCTGAGAAGCTCGATCTCCCTCCCGGCAAATATGAAGTGAAATTCGCCGTCCGCGACAATTCCAGTGGACTCCTTGGTACCGTGAGCGTCCCCATCGAACTAAAGTAGACGACGTCTTGCTCGCATGCCGGAGGGACGGCAACTGCTTTGCTTTTCTGTTGCTGCGATTCTGAAATCTACTGTTGAGGCGGCGCCCGCCCTGGGTTTTGTTGAGGTTGAGGAACGACTGGGGTTTGGCCGGTGTTCGGCACTAGCGCTTGGCCCTGCCCTAGTCCGCCGAATCCTTGTCCACCGAGTCCTTGCCCCTGCACACCGACTCCCGGTTGTCCCGGAGAGCGATGAGCGCCACGGTCAGCATCAACGTGACCAGCATGTAGCCGCGTTGCTTCGCGCAATGGTGCAATCTTACAGTCGGGATATTCGGCCAGGATGGCGACGACTGCTCTTCGCGCAATCGACTCTTCAGCACCACTCCTCTTTTTCCCAACGACTGGCTGAACGGGAACTGAACGTTCCACCGGGTGGGCAGTTCCAGGTTGCATATCGCCCCAATCCGAGTGTAAAGTCGCCGATACGGTGGCGCCGCGCGCGGTGTCCCGTCGTGCGGATGGCACCATTGCGGAAGGGGGATTGGCGATGCCCACTGCTATTCCACTCCACGTCAACGGTCGGGCAACACGAGTGACGGTCGATGATCCTGACATGCCGTTGCTCTATGCTCTGCGCGACAACTTGGGACTGCACGGGCCGCGCTTCGGCTGCGGCCTCGGGCAATGCGGGTCCTGCACGGTACACCTTGACGGCCGGTCGGTGCGCTCGTGCGTGACGCCACTCTCAGCGGTCGGCAAGAAAAAGATCGTGACCCTGGAAGGCCTGGGCACGACCGAGAAGCTGCATTCCGTCCAGAAGGCCTTCATCGCGGAGCAGGCCGCGCAGTGCGGCTACTGCATCAATGGCATGATCATGGAGGCAGTCGCCTTTCTCGCCTCTAACAAGAGCCCCAGCGATGCGCAGATCAAGCAGGCGCTTGCCCGCAATCTGTGCCGTTGCGGTACCCATCTGCGCATCGTCCGCGCCGTCAAGCGCGCCGCTGCCGGCGTGTGAAGGGAGGCCCGGCCATGCTGCTCACCAAATCAAGCCGCCGCGACTTCTTGAAGAGCACCGGCATCCTGATCGTTAGCTTCTCTCTGCCCTCTACGTTTGACGCGGCCTTCGCCCAGAGCGGAACTCCGGCAAACACAGGGACGAAGACCGTCGCACTTGACGATGTGGATGCCTTCCTGACGATCGATTCGAGCGGCGGCGTGACGCTTTATTCCGGCAAGGTCGATCTGGGCACCGGCATCGGCACGGCGCTGACTCAAATCGTCGCCGAGGAGCTGGACGTACCGCTCGATCACGTTCAGGTCGTCGAGGGAGATACTGCGCTGACGCCCGCGCAGGGCAAAACCTGGGGCAGCCTCTCGATCCAGAACGGCGGCGTGCAGATCCGCCAAGCTGCCGCCACCGCCAGACGCGCCTTGCTGCAGGAAGCGGCAAAACATCTCGGCGTGCCCGCCGAAGATCTCAGCGTCGAGGAAGGCACCGTGCGCTCGCGAAGCGGCGGAAAGCAGATCACCTATGGCGAGCTGATCGGCGGCAAGACATTTTCTCTGAAGGTAGACAAGCAGGCGCCGCTCAAGGACCCAGCGACGTACAAGATCGTGGGGAAGTCAGTTCCCCGCTTCGACATCCCGGAAAAGATGACAGGCCAGTTCACCTACATGCACGATTTCAAGGTGCCCGGCATGCTGCACGGGCGTGTCGTGCGGCCGGCGGCCATCGGCGCCACGTTGCTGAGCGTCGATGAGAGCTCGCTCAAGGACGTTCCTGGCTTGGTCAAGGTTGTGCGCCAAGGCAATTTCCTGGGCGTAGTGGCCGAGAGCGAGTGGGGCGCCATCCGGGCGGCGCAGAAACTTAAGGCTAGCTGGTCCAACTGGGAAGGCCTGCCGGAGCAGAACAAACTGTGGGAGCATGTCCGCGCCACCAAGGTTAACAAGGACGATGTCACCAGCAACGTTGGCAGCGCCGAGCCGGCGCTCGACCAAGCCGCTAAACGGATCAGCGCAACCTACAACTTCGCCATCCACATGCACGGCTCCATGGGGCCTTCCTGCGCCGTTGCGGAAATCAAGGAAGGCAAACTCACCTGCTGGTCCTCCAGTCAGGCGACGCATGATCTGCGCCAGCAGCTCGCGGCCATGCTCACGTTGCCGGACACTGACGTGCGCGCTATCTACGTCGAAGGCTCCGGCTGTTACGGTCGCAACGGGCATGAAGACGCGGCCGCCGACGCCGTCTTGCTCGCACGCGCCGTGGGGCTGCCGGTGCGCGTGCAGTGGATGCGCGAAGACGAACATGGCTGGGATCCGAAAGGGCCGCCGACGCTGATGGACCTTCAAGCTGGGCTCGACACGAACGGCAACGTTATCGCCTGGTACTCCCAGCTTTACGTTCCTGAAGGCGCGACCGGCAACGTCAAGCTGGTGGCAGCCGAACTGGCCGGCCTGCCGCATGAGACCGGAATGGTCCCCGGCAACGTCATCCAAAACACTGCGATACCCTATGCTTTCCCCAACGTGCGCACGGTAGCGCACCGACTGGCGGAGACTCCGCTCCGTCCATCATGGATTCGCGCCCCGGGGCGCATGCAGAACACTTTTTGTAATGAATCGTTCATGGATGAGCTAGCCGCCGCGGTCGGTGCCGATCCGCTGGAGTTCCGGCTGCGTTACCTGAACGATCCGCGCGGCGTCGAACTGTTGAAGCGGCTGGGAAGCTTCGCCCAGTGGCAGGGCCGGACGTCGGCGAAGCAGGCGAAGCAAAAGAGCGGCGACGGCGCTACCGGCCGGGGTCTTACTTATATCAAGTATGAGCTTGCTCGTACTTATGTCGGAGCGGTCGCCGATGTGGAGGTGAACCGCAAGAGCGGCGAAATCCGCGTCAAGCATTTTGCCATCGTGCAGGATTGCGGCCAGATCATCAACCCCGACGGCGTCAGGAACCAGGTCGAAGGCAACGTTACGCAGACCGTCAGCCGCGTGTTAAAAGAGGAGGTCACGTTCGACCGCTCGCGGGTGACAAGTCTCAACTGGGCAAGCTACCCGATCTTGACGTTCCCTGAGATTCCGGACGTGGACATCGAACTGATCGATCGGCCGACGGAAAAGCCCTGGGGCGCGGGCGAACCGTCCGCTGCCGTCGTGCCCTCCGCCATTTCGAACGCAGTGTTCGATGCGGTGGGAGTACGGCTGCGCTCGGTACCCTTCACGCCGGCCAAGGTGCGTGCCGCTATGCAGAGCGCCTGAGGGATGTCCGGTTCGGCGGCTTTCCAGAGCGCGAAGAAATGTTGGTATGCACTCTTCGCTCTTACCGTATCACCTGCCATCGCGTAGGTGCGACCAAGACGGCTTGCTCTAGGGTGTACTTTCGAACTCTTCGCCCATCCAGCGTTGGAAGGCGGTCATGTTCTGCGCGCGGCCGAGAAAGTTCTTCACCAGATCGTTGGCAGACATGGATCCGCCAGGCTCCAGCACCAGGCGCCGGTAGCGCATGGGAGCATCGCCGGCAAGCAGATTGTTCTGGTCAAACTGCTGGAAGAAATCCTCAGCAATTACCTTGTCCCACATGTAGGTGTAGACAGCGGAAGAGTAGCCTCCCAAGTGGGTAAAGGACGCATACATGTGAGCGTCGGCAGCGATAGGAATAAACAAGGCGTAATGCCTTAAATCATCGAGAGTAAGTGCGTCGAGGTCAACTTTCTGCGGATTGTCTTTGTAGATGTCGTATGAAATTGCGGCATAGGCGTCCTGACGGGCAACACCGTTTGCGCGTCCAAAGGCGGAAGCCCGGTTCATGCGCGTCACCAGATCAGCGGGAATCGGCTCCCCGGTTTTGTAATGGTGAGCAAAGGAGGCAAGGACCTGGGGGCTGTGCATCCACTCCTCCAGCAACTGCGAAGGCGCTTCTGTGAAATCGGATTCCATGCTGATGCCGCTGATTCCCGCCCATGACTGCCGTCCGCCGAGAGTCCAGTGCATCAAGTGGCCGAACTCGTGGAAGAAGGTGACCACATCGCCGTAATCCATCAGGCCTGGATCATTCGCAGTCGGTGCCGGGAAGTTGCAAACCAGAATGGCTTCCGGCAGTTGCTTGTCGCGAATCCCATCCAGTACCGGCGCCATCTCGGCATGACTGTACTTGCCTGGCCGGGGATGCATGTCCAGATAAATCCGGCCGATCGCTTTGCCGTTTTCAATCACATCCCAGGTTTCGACAGATGGGTCCCAGGCAGGCACATTCAGCTCCTGGCGGAAACTGATGTGAAACAGTGTCGCGGCCGTGTCCATAACCCCCTTCTTCACCCGGTCGTACGGCAGGTAGGGGCGGACAGTTTGGGAATCGAAGTCGTACTGGGAGCGCCGGACGAGTTCTGAGATGCGGTAGAAGTCATAGCTGGGGATCTCGGTCGCTCCGGGATCGGTTTTCCGTTTTTCTGCCAACAGCATGGCAAACTCGCGCTCCGCAACTGGTCGCGTGGTTGCGTCCAAGTCTTGGATGAACTTGGCAACATTCTTGCCGTTCATGATCATCTTGTCGGCCGCGTTGTAATCTGCCCAGGAGGAGTAGCCGATCAGCGTCGCGATCTCATAGCGTGTCTGCATCATGTCCCTGAGCACATCGCGGTTCTTGGGATACGCCCGGGACTGGAAGGCTTCCCAGAGACGGCGGCGGAGTCCATCGCTCTTGGCGAAAGTCAGTGCCGGGAAAACATCGGGATAGTCAGTCGTGATGTGGATTTTCCCATCCGTTCCGGGTTTGTGAGCGTCAATGTAATCCTGCGGTAGCCCGTCCAGTTCCGAGGCATCAGTGATCTCTACGATCTTCTTGCCGTCTGCGATGTTGCGGTCGAACATCGACTGATCTTCGGTGAGCTGGTCATTCAGTTTTTTGAGCCGCGTTCGAGTCGCATCGTCTTTGTCCACGCCCGCCAAACGAAATTCAAGCAGCTGCCGCTGGACGTAATAACGGGTTACGGCATCAGCCTTGGACACGTCCAAGCTTGACAGCGCCTGGTAAACGTCGCGATTCAGCGACAGCGCCGTCTGCGCGCTGCTTACTGTGGTGGTCATCGTGGTTGCATGATCGCGGAACGCCACATCTGGGTGCACCTGCTGCATCAAACCGGAAAAATAACTTGCCGCATTAAGCTGCCGAATCGCTTCGTCGTACGGAGCCAGGGTATTTTCGATTGTCCTTAAACCCTTAACCGCGACGATTTTATCGATCGCACGCTGTACCGCCGCTAGGCGGTCGTTTTCCATCTTCTCGAAGGCAGCGACATCGGGCTTGGCGCTCCATACCGGCGGCTGGGACTTCGGCAGCTCTTGCGCGGCGACAGTTGTGACAAGAAGCAGAAGCGCCAAAACGTGGGCACGGCATAGTACGGTCGACATATGAAATCCTTGGACTATTTGAAACGCGTTCCGGCGATTACACCGGTCCCGCTGAGCAGCCGAAATCTTACGCCCGGTGACTTCCTTTCTCAACCGCCTTGCGGGGGGTGTAATGGACCCACTCACCAGTGGCCGAGCTTCGAGGTTGTGGGAGGTGGCTCGATAGTAAGTTTTCCTTACCCTAAAGGGAACGGCCAGGCGTAAAATAGCAGGTCCCGCTATGAGCGAGAACCAGGAAGTGACGCTGTTGTTGTCCGCCCTGACGCGCGGGGACGATGGTGCCGCCTCGAAGCTCATCCCGCTGGTGTACGACGAATTGCGGCGGCTGGCGGGCAGCTACATGCGGCGGGAGCGAGTCGACCACACTCTGCAGGCTACGGCTCTGGTGCACGAAGCGTTTTTGAAGCTGGTCGAGCAGCGATCGGTCAACTGGCAGAGCCGGGCTCATTTTTTTGGAGTAGCCGCGCAGTTGATGCGCCGTATCCTGATAGATTACGCTCGGGGGCACTCGCGGCAGAAGCGCGGTGGTGAACAAAAGAAAGTATCTCTGGACGAGGCATTCGTCTTTTCTGAACAGCAGGCGGACGAACTGCTGGCGGTGGATGATTCTCTCAATCTCTTGGCGAAGATTGATCCCCGGCAGGCCCGTGTGGTTGAATTGCGTTTCTTTGGCGGCTTGAGCGTCGAAGAAGCGGCCGAAGTGCTTGGAGTCTCCCCCAAGACAGTCAAGCGTGACTGGAGCGTTGCGAAAGCCTGGCTCTATGCCGACTTGAAAGAGCGCCATGGAATTGACGCCGCAGCAATGGGAGAACGTCAAAGCGCTGTTTGAGATTGCGCTCGAAAAAGCTCCTGCCGAGCGAACCTCGTTCCTTGCCGGGGCTGCGCAGGATTCCGCTGTGCGGCGCGAGGTCGAGCGCTTGCTGGCCCACCATGTTGAATCGGGCGGTTTCCTTTCCAAGGCCGCAGTTCCCGGGAGAGCTTCCTCTCCCCCCCCCGCACCGAGCCAATCTTTTCTTCCAAACGAATTAGTTGCCGAGCGGTTCCGGATCACCCGATTCCTGGCCCGTGGCGGCATGGGCGAAGTCTACGAAGCGCACGATATAGAGTTGCACGAGCGCGTGGCTCTTAAGTCCATTCGGAGTGAACTGCTGCATGATGGAAGGGCGCTGGATCGTTTCAAGCGAGAGGTCCATCTCGCCCGCAAGGTCACCCATCCCAATGTTTGCAGGATCTTCGACCTGTTTCGGCAGCCAGCCAAGGGGGCAGGTGAGTTGAGCCGCAGTTCGGTCATGTTTGTCGCCATGGAACTCCTGGAAGGCGAAACCTTGGCTGAGTTTCTCCGCCGCCAGCCGCGTCTGCGCGTAGGCGATGCACGATCGATAGCCCTGCAGATCGCGGCGGGGCTCGGAGCCGCGCACTCGGCGGGCGTTCTGCACCGGGATTTCAAACCCGGCAATGTGCTCTTGGTCCGTAAAGCCAAGGGAGTGCGGGCAGTCATTACGGACTTTGGCATCGCTCTGCGTTCGACTAAGGAATCCAATCCGGGAGCCTCGGTCACGGGCTCCGGAAGCGTGCTCGGCACGCCGGCCTATATGTCGCCGGAGCAGGTGGAAGGAAAAGATCTGACGCCCGCCTCCGACGTCTACTCGCTCGGCTTGGTCCTATATCAGATGGTCACTGGAACCCGGGCTTTCGAAGATGCTACGCCCCTCTCGATGGCGGTGCGTCGGATCAAGGAAGACCCAGTTCCGCCACGCACGTTGGTTCCAGATCTCGACCGGCGATGGGAATCCGTGATCCTGAAGTGTCTCGAGCGCGACCCCAAAGACCGTTTTCAAAGCGGGGAAGAAGTCGCCGACGCACTGCGAGGTGAGACCAAGCACCTCGGGAGGTGGAGCTTTGAGCCTCGCTTGGTGCTCGGATTGCTCGCCCTGATACTCGTGATCGCAGGCGGCGCAGTCCTCATTCCGAGGATTCGTCACCGCGCTCCCCCCGCAACCGATATAGCGGCAAAAATACAGTCGATTGCGGTTCGGCCATCGGTTGCGGTGCTGCCCTTTCACAACCTGTCGGGGCGGACCGATACGGAGTGGGTTTCGACAGCCCTGCCCGAAATGTTGACCGCGGAGCTCGCGGCGGGAGGGAAGCTGCGCACCTTCCCTGGTGAGAAAATTGCCCGTGCCAGCGCGGACCTTGGATTGACCGGTAAGCAAACTTTGGCGGGCGACACACTCGGACGTCTTCGAAAGTATTTGGGAAGTGACTACGTGGTACTGGGCTCCTATCTGGACCAGGGAAGCGTGTCCGAAGCGCAAGTTCGAATTGACCTCTGGTTGCAGGACACCAAGACCGGCGAGATTGCTGCGACCGTCTCCGAAAAGGGGAGCGAGAGCGATCTGGACGATCTTGCGACTCGAGCCGCGGCAGATCTCCGGCAAAAACTTGGGGTAGGCGAAATCACGCCCGGTGAAGCGGCGCTGGTACGAGCTTCGCTACCGTCAAATCCCGAAGCGGTGCGTCTGTATTCGGAAGGCTTGGCGAAACTTCGCGTAGCGAATGCACCGGCTGCCCGCGATCTGCTGGAAAGCGCGGTAGCTGCAGATCCCAACTACGCTCCCGGACACTCCGCCCTGGCGGATGCATGGGCCGCCATGGGCTATGACGAGAAAGCGCGGCAGGAATCGAAACAGGCTCTCGATCTTTCTTCTGGGCTCTCGCATGAGGAGCGGTTGTGGATTGAAGGCCGCGACTGGGAGCTGAATCGCAAATGGGATAAGGCGGTCGAGATCTACCGCACGCTGTTCGACTTCTTTCCCGATAACCTCGAGTACGGATTGCATTTGGCGACCGCCCAGAAACAGGCTCGAACTGTGGATGAGGCTCTGGCTACGCTGGCAGCACTACAGAAGTTGCCCGCTCCTGATCGCGACGACCCTCGTATAGCTCTGCAGCAGGCTGACATCCTTGATATCAAAGGAGCATACAAGGAACAACAAGCCGCAGCCGAAAAGGCTGCCAGCCGCGCCCGCGATCTCGGCGCGACGCTGCTCCTGGCGCGCGCTCTTAATCAGGAAGCGCGTTCCTTCGAAAAACAGGGCATGCTGGATGACGCGCTTCGCAGCGCACAGGAAGCAGCGCCTATTTCCGAGGCAGCAGGCGATCGTGCCGAAGTGGCGAAAGCGCTGACCATCACCGGCATCGTTCGCTTTGACCAGGGCAACTTTGCGGAAGCTGCCGACGCCTACAACCGTGCGCTCGCCATGCAGCGCGAGATCGGAGACATGCGCGCTGCCGCTACCACACTCAACGATCTTGCCAACGCCTTAGGTGAGCGGGGGGATCTGTCCGGTTCCATCAAGATGTTGAACGAAGCGTTGGCTACCTTCCGAGAGGTCGGTGACAAGCACAGCGCGGCTGCTGTTCTGGGCAGTATCGCCGCGCGCACCCTTCAGCAGGGCGACCTCAAACAAGGTAAGAAGATGCTGGAGGAAGGGCTCGCGGCGTCGCGGGAGATCGGCGACCAGGAGCGAACCAGCACGGCGCTCTACAACCTTGGAGAAGTCCTTCGCTGGCAGGGCGATTTGAAGGGCGCTCGCAAGATGTACGAGCAGGCCGAAGACCTGTCGAAGCAGATCGGTGACCAGAGCGGAGTCGCGTACGCACTCTACAGCCTGGGAGACGTATCGACGGCGGAGGGAAATTTGAGCGCCGCTCTCGACTACTACATCAAGTCGATCACGCTGCGAACCCAAATCGGGGAGAAAGGAAACGTCGAAGAATCTCAAATGGCGCTCGCCCTCCTCACGTTTGAAGATGGAGACGCGATCGGAGCCGAGAATTCACTGCGAGAGGCTAGGGAGGAATTTCGGAAAGAGGGGATCAGGGACGACGAGATCCTCGCCAGCATCTTGCTGGCGCGCATTTTGCTTTCGCAGGGAAACTTGGCGGACGCACAAAAGGAGACTTCAGGGGTTCACGATCTGCTGGCTGGGAGCCAGGATTTTTCGGTCCGCCTGAGGGCATCGATTGTGGAAGGACGGGTGCAAGCCGCCGCCGGCAGACCGGAGGACGCGATCCGGATTCTCCAGGGCGCAATCGCGAGCGCAAAGAAGTTTGAATATGTCGGATTTCAGCTGGAGGCGCAGCTCGCCCTCGGCGAAGTGGAGACCGCGTCGGGCAAGGTCGCGGCAGGGCATAGCCTGCTTGCGGATGTCCGAAAACAAGCGCAGGCCAGAGGCTTCCGTTTAATCGCGAGTAAAGCGGCGGGGCTGTCCGCGAAATCAGCGACGGCCCAAACAAGATAGCCGCCATTTCCGAAGAATGGCGGCTAATTCTCAGGATCTGGTTCGATGGCAGGTGTGCGGTTACAGTGCCCATCGCCCAGACCGGCTACTGGATTTGCAAGCGCCGCTGCAAAGTGAAGCTGTATGCGGACTGATCAGCGAGGAGAACCTCTCTTTCTTCGCCCGAAGCCCGCTTTACCAGACCCTTCATGAATCTGCCCACCTTGTTCTTGCCTTTAATCTTGGGGCCAAAACTCCGGACAGACGTCGCCAGACGCAGATTCGCGTTGTCGACATTGACCGAGGTGAGCTTGAGTTGCAGATTGGCCTCACCGGCCACCGCTCCAGCGGGTCTGGCGGACACGACCTTGCCGGCGACACTCGCCCCTGCGGCAATCACTGTCTGACCGCCGACTACGACGTCCTGATCTAAGGTGGCTGAAAAGCTTTGGCCCACCTCGCTGACCCTAGAGCCGAGCGCTTCGCCGAGGCGAACTGTCAGTGTGGTTCCAGCGGGAATAATGATGGGTTGTGCCGCAGCGGGTTCTGAAGCATCCGCAGCAGGCTGTGCCATATCTGCAGCGGATGCATCCGCGTCGGTTTGCGCTTGGGTAACAGCGTCCGGCGCCTGGTCTTGTCCGGGGTCCGTTGTTGTCGTAGTGTCACTGGCAGGAGCAACCGATTGGTCCCCGGTCGGCTGATCCTGGGTCGCTGGGTCGGAAGAGTTCGACGAGGCGGCGTTCGTCACCGGATTTTGCGAGATTGCTTGATTGTTGTTCGCGGTATGGCCGTGTTTCACTCCGTCGAATACCAATGCTGATGTAACGATTGCCGTCGCAAGTCCAAATACGATGATTGATTTTGCTTTCATTGCCGTGCTCCTTTGCCAGGAATTTATAGAGAAACCGCGCTCACTAAGTCAGATTCACTAGTTTCGGGGTGGAAGAAGTGGCGCGGGATTCCTGGCTATAAATCCTGAGCCTTGAATACCGCGCCACAGGTTAGGTTGCTTACCGCCCTCGGCCCCTGCCGCCCGAAGCGTGGCCACCACCGCCACCGGAGTGGCCAGCAGATGATCCACCGCGACTCGCCATCGCTCCACCGTGGCTGGCAGATGACCCACCGCGATTCGCCGATGCACCGCCGCGGCTAGCGGACGCCGAATGACCAGCGGATGCTGAACGTCCAGCCGACGTCGAATGGCCAGCAGATGCTGAACGGCTAGCGGACGCCGAATGGCCAGCAGATGCTGAACGGCTAGCGGACGCCGAATGGCCAGCAGATGCTGAACGGCTAGCGGACGCCGAATGGCCAGCAGATGCTGAACGGCCAGCGGAAGCCGAACGACCAGCAGATGCTGAACGGCTAGCGGACGCCGAACGGCCAGCAGATGCTGAACGGCCAGCGGAAGCCGAACGACCAGCAGATGCTGAACGGCCAGCAGATGCCGAGCGGCCGGCGGATGCCGAACGACCAGCGGAAGCCGAGCGACCAGCGGAAGCTGAATGACTTCCGAACGCCGAATGGCCAGCGGATGGCTTACGAGCAGCGGACGCTCTAGCAGCGGCCGACCGGGCGGCCCCCGCATGAGCAGCGGCCTGATAGCCTCCGGGGACGCCACGTCCACCATGTTCGAATGCGCCTCGGTCGTGGCCGCCAAAATAGCCGTGATTGCAGACCGTCACGCTGTTCGAAATGTAGGTGTTGCCACCAAACATCACGGTCCCGCCGTCCCATGCCGGCGCCCATGCGCCGAAACCCCAACCGAAACCAGCGTAGACTCCAATCGCGATGCCCGGGTCGAAGGCCAGTCCGACTCCCCACACGATGCCGGGCGGAGGCGGCAGCACAACAAAGCCGGGATAGGCGACAAACAGCGTGCCCCAAATGCGCCAGGGGTTGTAATAGGGAACGTAAATCACCGCGGGATTAACCGGCACAATCTCGATCAGGCCGGCTTCTACTACCACCCGCTGTTGCGTGGTTGTCACTAGCACGTTCGACTGCTGCGCCTGCAACCGCATGGCCTGGACCGCGTTCATGACGTCTCCGGGCTGGTTGTAATAGGCGTTGCCGAGCTGCGCTGTCCAGGCGGTGTTCTTGGCCAGATTGTCGAGAACGGCGGGGAACTCGATGAGACCTTTGACGGCCGGGTCCCACGACATGGCGTTCGCCCCGGCCGCGCGCTGATCCGGGGGCAGATTCATGTTCTGGTTCAGCCAGGTATCGGCCGCGGCAATCTGGTCCGGATACGTGGCGCCAGTTAATATTTGAGCGACCAGCGAGTCCGGATCGAGAGCAATCGGGGCCACGAGCTGGTCGAGTTGCACCGCGTCCAGATCGACGTACGCAGCCGGTGCGGGCGCTTGCGCGTACAGATCCAATTGTGCCGCTGGAACCAGCAGCAAGGACAGCATGAGCGTCATCATTAGCGAAATTGTGCTCTTGGAGTTCATTTTGTTTCTCCTCGGGTAAGAGATTTGAACGCCGTTTTGTGTGATCTCAGCATTCACTAGGTAAGGCGACAAGGCGAGGAAAGTGGGGTCACAACAGGATCATTGCCGCGGGATCGCCATGGCTGGGCTTGTCTGAAGCGAAAGAAGAAATGGGGCAGAGAGACTCTCTGGTGTCCAAAACTCGGCTGAAGTCGTAGACGGACTGAATCGTATGGCATTAGCGGTCAGGTTATAGAGTTGGCCGTAGCCGTAGGTGTCGACGAGCGGCGCGGCTGCAAGGTCGTCCGCGTGACCCCGCGGGTCGTAGGTGAGGTAGGTGGGTGGTTGTTCCCGTCGGTGATGCTCGTCAGGTTGCCTTCACTATAGCCGTACTGGGTAAGATTATTGGCCGCGTCGGTGACGGAAATCAGGCGGTCGGCGCTGAATCGTTGCGCAAAGTCGTAGTGCCATGGCTCGATTCACAACACCCTTTATCACTTGTGCGCTCCTCTTATATCGATCAGAAGTTAAAGCGATAACCCAGAATCATTTTGGCAATCAGGTGGTCGGTCGCGCCCGTAAGACCGACGCCCAGGCCGAAATTGATTTCCCATTGCGGTGCGATGTTCAAATCAATCGCCGGGAAAATCTGGTGCTGCTGTTGTGAGACCGCATCGAATCCGGTCACCGGGCCGACCGAACCGTAATATTCCAGCCCACCCGCGACTTTCGGAGTCAAATCGTAACTGAATTTGAAGTTTGGCGAAAAGACAACGCCCTGGTTCACGCTTTCGCCGTGGAAAGACCGGCCAAGCGTGGGGTTCAAGGACCAATACCAGCGGCCGACTTTTTGATCCACGATGGGACGGATTTCCCACGTCCACGTGTCTACGGAATATTGCCGCCTCTGGTAGCCGATTTCATTCGAGAGGCTCACACCCACGGGCCAGTGCCATTTCTTCGGCACAGCAACGCGCGGCCGGATGTGATTTCCCACCCATTGCCAGCTCTGGCCCTCGGTTATGGAAGTGAAGATGTAAAAGCCGCACTCGAACCAGTCATTGAAACCGTGGGTGATCTCGACGGTCTCGTGCTCCGCGTGATTGGTGGGATAAACACCGTTCACGACCGTTTTGGAGCCGTCGATCGTGAGGTTGTTGTGGAGTTCGACCATAGTGTGTCCGGGATCGACCAAGTCGGACCCGTACACCTGGATTTCGTAGTTGTCTTGCGCACGGGTGAGGGGTGCAGCCAAGATAACCGTCAGCAAGACAACCGCCACAAGAGAAGCGGGCGCAAGATCGTTCCACACCGCTGCCATGCGAAGTTCGTAATCCACTGGCCGGTTAAACTTACAATGCACCATGAGAAAGATTATCAGCTACACAATGAATTCATCGTGGCAAACAAATGACAGATTGTTCATATTCCCTCGTACGGCCAGGCAAGCTGCATCAATTTAAGAATGCGCGGGGCCTTGTCGGTTTCACTTGTTCCCATGGTCTGCCGTTTGCTGATCTCTGTAAATTTCATGGCCGGAGGCATGGCGGCGATTGGTCAGGAATCGTCAACGCTCCCGGATGCGCCAAGCTCAAGTCAGGCTCAATCGCATCCATCAAGCCTTGCACAGAGCGCTCAACAACATGAACCGAGCAAGAATCACATCTTTTGGATAATTCCGAACTATCGCGCGGACGAAAACTCGGCGGAAATCGAACCCTTGACGCCGGACGCAAAGATGAGAGTTGCCTTGGATGACTCTTTCGATCCCTCGGCATTTCTGGTGGCTGGCATCTTTGCTGGGCTATCCATGGCGCAGAAGCAGTACGGCTCGTTCGGAACAGGAGCGCAGGGCTTTGCCAAATACTACGGAGGAGCATTCGCAGATCAAGCAATTGGCAACATCATGAGCGAAGGACTGTTTCCAGTCGTTCTCCACCAGGATCCTCGCTATTTCGTGAGAGGCACGGGCGGATTTTGGAAGCGAACGGGATTCGCGATAAGCCGGGAGGTCATCACTCGGGGCGATGACGGCCGCAACCACTTCAACACATCAGAGCTGGCCGGGAACGCTGTGGCAGCAGGGATTTCCAACCTCTACTATCCGACCACGGATCGATCATTTGGAAATACCGCAAATAAGTGGGGACAACAAATCGCTCTGGATACGTTCTTCAATGTGGCGAAAGAGTTCTGGCCCGACGTGCGCAACAAGTTGTTTAGGCACTGAGCGCCCGTTCGCGTAAATGAGAAGCTAGGGGAAGATCGCAAAGACGAAATCGAATCGGTGACAACAAGCCGGGAAGGAAGTGACGCCATGCGTGGGCAGCAAATCAACCGCGTTAGCGGCAAAGTCCTAATCGTACTGTCTCTTGCAGCATTGTTTGCGGTACTTAGCGGGTACACTCAGCCGCCCCAACCGGACGAAGGCGCGGCGGCACACATCTTTCAGCTATCAATCGTGGCGCTGGTGCTGATGCTCTTATTCTTCCTCGCAACGGCGGATTGGAGCCATCCTCTGCAAAGCGTGCGACCATTGGCATTTCCAGCCGCCGTTCTGGTTCTCGCGTTTTGGGCGCTGTATTACCTTGAGCACTACCGGTAGACTGCGACAAGACCGTGCGATCAAACTGACACTACCCGCCGGTGAGGTGCTGGCTGGGGGATTCTGGACGCCCGCAGAAATGTCGCGTTTATGCCACTTGGAGCACGCTGACGGGTAGCGACAAAGTTATGACAGCACCGCCTCCCGCCCGATCGGAGATCCTAGCCGCGCCGCCGTGAGCCTGGACGACTGCCTCCACAAAAGCGAGTCCGAGACCATGGCCGGGAGAGTGTTTTCCTTTTACGAATCGCTTGAAAGCATGGCTACCGATGTCAGGCGGGAACCCTGGGCCATTGTCTTCAATCGCCAGTTCTACTGAACCTTGATGCGAATGGAGCCGGATATTTACTCGGCATCCAGCTGGCAAATGGGTCAATTCGTTCTCAAGCAAATTGCTTACTACTCGATTCAGCAGAGTCGAGTCAGCATCCACGACCACGTGCTCTTCGACGTCAGTTGTCACTTCGTGATGGCGCTCGGCCATAGCCGGCTGGTAGATATCAACCAGTTGTCGCACGACATCGGAGAAGTCAACTGGGCCACGATCAATGTGAAGCGCACCCGCCTCCGCTTCGGCGAGATCCAACGTGGTGTTCAGCAACTGCAACAGCCTGTCCAAGTCCTCGATTGCTTCTCCAACCGAATCACGCCACCTCTCATTTCCTTCATTACACAGTGCGGATTCCAGCGTTCCGCGAATCAAGGTTACAGGGCTTTTCAGGTCGTGAGCGATACCGCCGGTCACGGTGCGAAGTTGATTCACCGAAGACTGGAGCCGGTCCAGCATGTGATTAAAGGTCTTCGCCAATCGCGAAATCTCATCCGAATTCACAGGTTCGGGCAAGCGTTCCTCTAAGTCTTCAGTGCCAATTCGCGCTACGGTTTCCGTAATTCGCTCAACCCGATGCAGAGTACGACGTGCGCTCCAGTAAGAGATGACAAAACCGAGTAGGAACATGCCGCCCCAGACCATGAGAAAACGACGGGCCAATGTGTGCAGCATGTGCTTGGCGCCACTATCCGAGAGTCCCAGATAAACAGTTCTTCCGTTTTGCGCCTTCACGACAACTCGAAATGTTTGTCGATATCCTTCCACTGTCATGGACTTCGGAGGTCCCGGAATCAGCTTCGCCCGTTGAATGGCTGCGATAAAAGCATCCTTGGAGCTTGGGCCTACCCACAACGGACCTTCACTCGCATTGGGGTTTGTTGCTAGGAAGAAGACGGAATTTAGCCTTTCGCCGCGGGCATTGCGCTCGTCCGGCACTTCCTGAGTAGCAAGTTCAGCCACTTCTCGAACTATCCGCTTGTATAGGTGATCGCTCGGAGTATCGGCCGAGACCTGAGCTAGAACCTCAGCCTCGCCGCTAAGCCAAGTGTCACTGCGCTCCCGGACACCCTGAGCGACAAGGAAATAAACTATGGAGAAAGCTACAGCGGTTCCGAGCGCGAACGCCAGAGTTGTCCAAATCGAGATTCGCCATGCGGCGGTAGCGCGTAAATTTCTAGGCATTCTTGAGAACATAACCAACACCACGAATTGTGTGGATCAGTGGCCGCGGGGTGTCATGGTCCACCTTACTGCGCAGACGGTAAATATGGACATCCACGACGTTGGTTGCGGGATCAATCCGCATCCGCCAGACGTGGTCCAGAATCATGGTGCGAGTCACCACGCGGCCTTCATTCCGGCAAAGATACTCCAGCAGAGAAAATTCCTGTGGGGTCAATTGCAGCAAGTGATCGCCCCGCCGTGCTTCACGACGCACTAGGTCAAGCTGCAAGTCAGCAGCTTGCAGACGCACCGATTCATTCTGCGGAACCGCGGACCTGCGCAGGAGATTTCTCAGCCTTGCCAGCAGTTCCGGGAGGGCGAATGGCTTCGTGAGGTAATCGTCTCCGCCTTGCTCTAGTCCCCGGACACGCTCGCCTACAGAACGCCGAGCAGACAGAATTAAAACTGGTGCCGAACTGCCTTGAGCACGGCAGCGGGCAATCAAGTCCAATCCATCCAGGTCGGGAAGGCCAAGATCGATGATGAAGGCATCGTGAATCCCTTCCAAGGACATGGCTTCCCCGGCTTTCGCAGTACTGGCCGCATCCACCTGGTATCCGGCCTCTACCAGCGCGCGTTTCAGGAACTGCTGAATGGATACATCATCTTCTACCAACAGCAATCGCATAGGAGCTTCCCGCCAGTCCAAAACTTTACACCTCCAAGTGGGATGCAGGAAACTCCTCTCACGTTGAAGCTCCCGTCGAGCCAGGCGACCCTCTAAACCGAGCCGGCTTAAATCTCTCCTGCGAAACGGAACCGGGGATTTACTCGTTGGCTCACTGCGGACGCCATGTCATGTCCACGCGCACTGGAATTTCATTCTTAACTGGCATCGTTAAGAGCGATGGCGGGTCGATTTTAAAATCGGAGAGTGTGGCCGGAATTGTGCCTGTAATGTGAGTCTCGCCGCCTTGTGTCTCCAGCTTGAAGGGAACCTGCTTGTACTGGGCAGTCTGGCCGGCGAACTGAATCTCCAGATCGGCATTGATGGTCGCTGATGCGGTGGCCGATTCGGGCAGGCGAGTGCGTACTGTTACTAGGGGAAACTCTGCACCACGCGTGACCTGTAGCATGTGAAGGTCGCGGTTGCTGTCTCCGGAATCAAACGACTTGACCGGTACTGCGATCAAGAACTCGCATTGGCCTGCGTGGCAAACGCCTTTTCCTTTCGATGCATGGCTCACACCCTCAGTCTGATGCAGAGGGTGCGACACGTGGTACATAAGAGTGCTCTGTTGAAGGACCCATTGGGTGTCGGCTCCAGCAAACGTAGTCAGCGCCACGAGCAAGAACGCGATCAGTGTTCTCTTATTCATAACTGTGCTTAGAATTTCACCGAAACCGATAGAACAGCTGCTCCAAAGGCCCCGGCGGTAACGATGGCCACTGGCCCATGCGCGGAGGCGACGCCATGAACCTTTTCCCCTTTGCTCTTTTCGTCGAAAGCCATAATTCCCAGGATGGGAGTTAGGATCATTCCTGGGCCGTGTATCCAAGCCATGGCTTTGTGAAAACGGATCGGACCGCGTGTTTCGGTTCCAGGCACCCTGGGCGCGCGGATTGCGTAGTACGCGGTAATGCCGTATAGATCTCCTGTCAGTCCGCCGAGAGCCGCGTGCAGATCGCGGGAAGCAGTGCTCGTGCTCTTGCCTCCGGCATTGAGCGAAGTGGCAACCGTGGCAATCAACGGGATGGTCGTGATCAAACCCATCCGTTGATGGATCTTTAGCATGTGTGTCCGTTTGTCCAGCAGCGCCTGCTCCCGTGCGTTTCCCTGAGTCTGCTCCGGAGCAAGGCCTAGATCCGAAAGCGAAGGTGCTCTCGTACTACTGGACGGGGCGTTCGGCAAATCGTCCTGTTGCGCTGGCGTTGGGTTGGCAGTGATTCGTTCACCGGCCTCCAGTTTCTCGTCCAGAACCACCTTCTCGGTCTCATCAACTGTTGCGGAAGGAATCTCCAACGTATTGAAACCGGCAGCCTTAAAGTTCAGCCGGTATTTGCCCGGCGGTACAGCGTCAAACTTATAAGAGCCATCCGCCCCCGTGGTCGCGCTTCGCGTTTGGCCAGTGTCTGTACTTGTCACCGTCACGGTGGCATTCGCAACCGCGTTACCCGACGCATCGATAACCCTGCCCGTGAACGCTCCCATTCCAGCCGTTTGAGCTATTAGAGACGGCGCGAACGCAATGAACAGACAAACAAAAAAAACGAGGCCAGGGACACCAATACGGCGGTTGCGAAAGATCTTCCTCAACATCCTTCACCTCGCACTTTCCGATGGTGCTGTGACCTCGTTTGGTTAGAGGGCTACCAAACCACGATATGCGGGCAACATTACCGTGCCTTTTCCGGGAGATGACAATTTGTTCATCCAGAGCGAATCGGCGCATTTCTCCTCCCAACCGCGGCGATGATTTCATCTACGCGCCGCCCAAGATTGAGGTGTCCAGGTGAAATGCGTTCGTCAGGTGATTCAGACGGTCGACAGCAACTCGAGGCGTGGAGCCTTCCACGATTCGGCAGCGCCTAAGTGATTGGGATTGCAAAATCTGGCGGAGAAGGAGGCCTCGATACAGGTGTTAGCCCGTATAACGGTTTGGCAAATTCAGCTCGTCCCCTACCTATTGCTCGGAATCAATCAGTCGGCCGTCTCAAGCCCTCTCAGTCGGGCGGAAATCGGGTGTTCGGCAGAGGTGTATGCACCTCAGTATGCACCTCGCGGAACCGAAATTAAGCAACTCGGACACGAACATCCACCAAAGCTCGTTAACCGCTACCTTCATGAACTCCGTCAACATCCCAGCTACGTCCAGCATGGGCTCGCGCCATCAGCGGTCCAATTATCCACCCTTGCCGCCATCGGTGAGCGTGCGTTCCGTGAGCCAATTGTTATCACTCCGAACGGGCTAATTGTTGATGGCTATGCCCGATTTGAACTGGCTCAACGACAAAGGCGAGAGACCGTGCTTTGCATCGAATATGGCATCATATTTCGCATAAGACAAAAAACAGGCCACGTTATCGGTGGGAATCGTTGCGATGCCTTCTTCAAGGCCCGCGCCGGTTGCCGGCGACGGATCCTTGTACCAAGTCAACCTGCAGAGTACGGGGTCCCAGTCGTATAATTCCTTGCCAGGAGCCGGGTGATTGTCGTCTCGCGATCCGTCGAACGCTCGGGCAAAATAGTTAGGCGCGAAGTTATCCCCCGTTCCCACCAGCACTATGTTCGGCCCTAACTGGTCTATCTTTGGCTCTTCGGAATGTTCGGGATATATTTCAATCGTCCATTGCGAAACGTGATTCTTGGGCACGGGATAATCCATTTGTCCGGCATTCCCAAGCGTGCCGACGAACTCTTCGTAAACTTTCTCCTGGCCTGCATCGTCAGTCTTATGTATGCGATGAACATCGACTGAAAGGCTTACCATCTCGGACGACTTACTCTCCTGACTTACTGGTCCGCACCTCACGCTTCCCCGAGGCGTCTTCCACCGTCAGAACCAAGGGATCTTTGACGTCACCAGAAAAGAGAGAATAGTTATATGTGCGAACATCACGATCCTGGCTTGTCGAGGAGCTAACGTACGGTATTACATTGGTCTCGGCATGTTCGCGGATATCGAGATTTCCAACTTTCAAAATCACGTCCCCAACTTTCCAGCCAGCGGTCCGCAAGTTTGGATCGAGAACCTGAGTGACAACCACCGAGCGCTCCACGAGCGCGGTGCGAAGGCCGGGAGCAGCATATAAGGTATCGAACAACTGGGACGGAGGGTAAACATTGGTATGGCCGTCCTTCAGTTCTGCCGCAAAACGCATCATCACGCGATAGTAGTCAGCCATCGTTTTGGCATCTCGAACCTTGGCAAGATAAGCCATGTACAAGCCATCCCAATCCATTCCGGGCAGCCGATTGAAAAACGGGAAATTAAATCGAGCCTCTGACCAGAATTTGGACAACCCCGCAACCTTTTCGTCCTCACTGAGGAGAGGTTTATATGGCGTAGCGAGGGCCGCACTCTCTTTCCATAGGGCTTCCTGCTTCCTGAGGGTCTCGACGAGCTGCTGGAACGCCGGTTGATTGTGCAGGGAGACCAGATCGGCATCTTGCGAGAGCTGATCGCCTGAAATGGTTGCGCCCAGGCGGAATGCCTGTTGCAGCGTAGCTTGCGCTTGCTCCACTTGCCCCGCTCGTGACTGGTAGCAAGCCAGGTTATAAAGAGTGTCGGGCCATTCAGGCAGCAGCGCGATCGCCTGTTCCGCGCTCAACTTTTCGAGCACAGCCACAGCCTGAGAGAACTCATGCTTTTCATATAGCGCCTGCGATTCAGTTTGAGCTTGCGCGAGTCGTTCGGCCAGCGGCTTTGCTGTAGTTTGTGCTCGGCAAAGATTGAACGCGAAGAAGCAGAAGACCAGAAAACGGAAGACGTGTTTCATTCAGGTGCCCCTAGAGCTGGAAATCATGCGCACAAAACCGAGTTCTTCTCCCTAACAGATATAACCGATGCGCGGTTCTTTCAGGGCGCGAGCAGTGAGCGGGCGCATCGCGACCTCAACCCAATTATCTCCGCCCCCATTCCCTGTTATGTCGACCATCAGCGCGGCAATGCGCTGTGCCTCAGTCGTAAGAGATTGAGCCACAGGCGCGCAATCCGGATGCTCACGGCTATTTAACGCACGAACTCGTCGAGTGTCCTCAGCCGTACCGTTACGTCTTGCCGTGCATCCTGGCGTAACCACCCAAGGTGACCGTATCCGTAGATCACGAGGATGCGATCTTCGGGAGAATCAATCAGCTTAACGATGTTCTGATAAATGCGGATGTTCCGTAGATAATAGTTCGCCACTAGGTCAGGGCCAGCGTAGTCGGACGAGTCGCCGAACCGCGCTACCTCGAAATAAGGGCTAATGTTCTCGCAGACAAATGCGTCGGAGTTAGCGCGTTTCAAGGTCTCCAGGATGGTGTGCGTCTTCAGGAAGTCGTCCAGCTCTCACGGCCCGTGCCCCATTTCGACATAACCGTTCTCAGTTGCGCCACACTTCCATTTGCTCTGGCGAAATTGAACACGTGGGATATGGGGAAATCATTACCGGCCCACGCGTTCACCGGATATACGCTCTTGTGTCCAAGCTCTTTGGCCAGCCGGTACCCGAGTTGGTTGGTCTCGTCGCGCGAGAGCGTGTACTTCCCGGCAAGGTAATCGGAGTACTCCTGGGCTACGCTCTGGATATCTATGTCTGCCTCGATCGCGATCTTGGTGGGATCAAACTTCTTCAGCCCCTCAATGACCTCCACGATTTCCTGCTGGCGCTGAGGCAGAAGCACGTCGTCCGCCTGCCCGTTGTAAACGTCGTGCCCGCGGTTCGCCATGTGATAGGTGCCGACGATGAGGATCTCCGGCCGTTTGTCCTTCTGTGCCGCCAAACCCAATGGCAGAGCCGCTACGAGAGCCAGCAATCCCAGAAAGAGAACCTTGTCTTGCATCTTGCCCCCGCCAGGCTGTGGAATATGTCCTCCTACCAACATTCAGGAGGAGGACTTGGATTATACTTAAGTACTGCTTTTCCACATCGAATATGAATAGAGTTGCGCCAGCATGAACTCTCTCAGCAAACAGAGGACACTGGCGATGATGTCGGGATTCGAGCGGTACGCGAAGAAGACGCGGCGCGCGATATTCTTGGAAGAGATGGAGCAGGTGGTGCCCTGGGGTCAGCAGCCGTCACCTCGGTCACAGCAGAGTTGGTTTTCGGCAAGGCAGGCATAACGCTCCTTAATCGTTCGCTACGTTCAGCATAGGCGGATATACTGGATCTAGTAAAGATCCAGATTTATATCAATCAATGGATCCAGTGCGACAATGCCATGTCAAAGCGACCTGCGACCCTCATCGTATTAGATAGGAACAAACGCGGATCCTTGCAGACGCCAGAGCTTTCTCGCCTCGGGCAACAAATATGTTAGTTTCATCAACGTAGTTATGCTCACATCAAGATCCCTGGTGCCTACCAGAAAAACCTGTTTTGGCATGAGGGGAAGACGTAAATGCTGGACGAGAGATGTCGGTCCGTTTCCGAGAAGTGTGCGCAAAACCATGCCATGAAAATGGCCACTCGGAGAAGAAGCAGGAGTATTCAAGTCCCCGTGTGCATCAAACCAAATTATGGCCATGTTTCCGTTGTAAGTCTCATTGAGATAGGTCACGCGTGCAGCTTCAGTGCCGCAAGAGCCTCCAACAGTTACGATGTGCTTGGGAAATTGTTGGCGAAGGCGATCAAGGGCTTCGACAAAATTGGCTGCAATTGCTTTGAGCGCAAAGACGCCTTCAGTTCTGTCCATCTCACAGTTGTTGGTCACACTGATTTCGACAAATGGTTGCAAGCCAAACAGTTTCCTTTGCGAGGCGAGTTGCTCCGACTTTTAGAATTGGGCTCTCGCAGCCTTGCCATCCGGGATTTAGGCACAACAAGGACTCGCTCATGATCGGTTCCCGACGCGAATGTTCATAAAAAACTCCGTTGCTGTTCCTCGTTCTGAGTTTTCTGGTTCTCCTGACTCCAGACTGCTGGCTCTTCAAAGCCCACCTCGTTTAGTTGCGGCTCCGCCGCGCTGTGTGACCTCAGCGTCCTCCGCGGCTCGGCTGTCAAATGAACCTCCTCTCAGTCTCAATCCGCCCAGTCGTTGCCGTGGAAAAGCGCCGCCGGTACGCCGCCGGCGAAATCCCCAAGGCGCGCGCGAAGTGAACCCGCAGCGTGGCCGCCGATTCCAGACCCACTGCCGCCGCGACCTGGTCGATACTCTCCACCGTCTTCTCCAGGCGGCGCTGCGCCGCCAGCACGCGCTGATGTATCAGCCACTGGTGCGGCGTCGTGCCATTCTGCCGCACGAACTGGCGCGCGAAGGTCCGCGGCGACATCGCGGCCCGCCGCGCCAGATCGTCCACCCGCAGCGCCCGCGCCAGATTCGCCTGCGCCCATGCCAGCACCGGCGCCAGGCCCTCCTCGCGCCGGTCCCGCAGCGGCTCGGCCACGAATTGAGCCTGCCCGCCATCCCGATGCGGCGGCATCACCAG
>Ga0181518_10000308_pt1 | contig 56828 bp, 44 predicted proteins | sample PEATcosm2014_Bin_28_FD_119751 | JGI IMG/M metagenome (GOLD analysis project Ga0181518, IMG submission 119751) | Peatland microbial communities from MTU Mesocosm Facility, Houghton, MI, USA - PEATcosm2014_Bin01_60_metaG | ecosystem: Environmental > Terrestrial > Soil > Wetlands > Peat | place...
CGCATCCGCCGCAAACACCGCAGGCTCAGTTCAAACGATCCTATCGAAACTGCCCCGGCCGAATGCAGCGGGCTCGACCTCGCCTCGTCTGCCGGGGCAGTCCCGATAGGAACCTAACGTTTGTTGGGACTGATCCTGAAACTTGGGCCCAACCTGCGCTTGATGAGTGCATTGGCCTGTTACCGACAGCGGAGACCGCTAAGGTACGGAAATGCCTCCACAGTGGCCGGAACAAATTACCGGCCAGCGGATCCGGAGACAGCGGCGGGTGCATTAACGCCCAAGGCGCGCAAGAGTTACGATCTTGTTATGCCGAGTGACCTGAAGTGGCAGTTGGCTCTGGCCGAATTCGAAGCGATTCGCGCGCACGTGCCTCCGTACGTGTCACAGAAGTTCGTAAACGATTACCATGCCGTGCTGGACAAGATGGCGGACGCTTCCGGGGAAAACTTGGGACCGTTTCGGGTGCCGGCTTCCGAACTTGGGCCACGGGTGATAAGCATTCAGCGAGGAAGCTCGCGCGCGCCAGGGACGGTGAATTACAGCAAAGAGAGCTTCTGCGACTCCAATTTCTTTGCTCGAAAAATCGACGCGCTTGCGAGATACCTACCGAACATCGAGGAGCGAATGGGCCCTGAAGCAGCGCCCGACGAATCGAGAGACTATTGGTCAATGAGCACTCCCCAATTGGAAGCGCTCGCCGGGAGGTTTGGCATCGGGGCCTATGCCGACCAGCTTGGCCATATTGATCGCGCGACCATCATTGACCAGCTCCTGAACCGTGAGAGGAGCCTCAGTCGGGGATCTACATCCAAACCTTCGGCGCTACAGCCATCTAGGGCGAGTAGGATCCTCACAGATTTGCTGGATCAGGCAGCCAGCCTACGATCAGAACCGTTCAGTTCTCCAAAACGTGAGGAGTGGACCGACACCGTCAGCGCCGCTCTTCGAAAGATTTTCGGCCCGGACGACCCTATCATCAAGAATTTCAGCAGGGCTCAGGGCATCATCTTCAAACAGGGGGACACACAGGAAAACCTTCGAAAGGCAGCAAACGATACGCTCGCCTCGGAGGAGGCGGCCTTGCGCAGCGCAATCACGCAGCTTGGCTGGGACGATCCTCCGACCCAACAAGCGCGCCCTGAGGATGACCCAAGGGAGGAAGTCGAAATAACTGAGAACGGTCACACGTATCTGCTCCGGGATAGGTTTGTCTTCGAAGACGGTGAAAAATGGGAGGGCGCTGAAGTCGATATTCGAGGCAATGGCGCAGCGCTCGTCGGCATATTTAAAGGCAAAAGCGTCGAAAACATTTCGCTCCTCCCGTTCACAACGATTAAGCGGCTATTCCACTACATTGAGATTTGGCTTCCGAATGCCGAGAAGAACCTCCTCGACTGGGATTTTGCGTACATGGAGGCTGGACCGTTCCCGGAGAGTGGCGACAACGTTGAGGTCCAATTCCGGATAGGGTACGACCTGGAGTTCTGGAAAAAGAGCTACAGCCTCTTCGACCTTGCAAACGCGATTGAAGATGTCTTGGCGGCAAACGAGCTTCGCTTCGAGTACTGGCAGGAAAACAAAAATACCGCGATTAATGGATTCGGCGTTTCCGCGACCATGATTTTGGAACAACGCGTCGGTGACGGATTGGCATTGAGGACGGAGCTTTCCAGACTTTCGGATCTTGTTCGGGCCAAGCTCAATGACATGGAAGGCAACGCATTACAGGTTTCTTTCGACTTCCCTGCGCCCATCAAGAATGCGTGCGAACAGTATTTGATGTACTTCAGCCAGTTTCTGCGCGATCTGGGAATCAACGCCACGGCCAAGTTGGAAGAGAGCGCACACTCCGTGCTGTTCAGCGTTATCCCGGAAGACGGCAAGGAAGCTCTCGAAAAAGTTCAGGAGGCACTGAGGATTTATCTTGGAATGCCCACGGCTCCCAGTTTCGCGGGCGAGGCCGCAAAATACACCGACATCGCCGTCGTACAGTTACAGGCCAATGTTCTCCATCTGCAGTCGCAGGTCATCTTGGCGAAGGCGGTATTGCAGACTCAAGTGGCTACTATTGAGGCTAAGGGTCAGACAATATTAGCGCTTCAGGAACGCCTTGACTTGAGAGCACTTCAGCCGATCAGCCCCCTGGCGAAAGACGCGCAGGATAAGGAGGAGTTGGTTAAGGATTTGGTCGCCATCAAGAAATTCGACTACAAATTTATCGAGCTTAACCTTCCCGAAGTGCTCAGAAGGATGAAGCGGGTGTTTAACAAGGACTAACCTGCACGAAGTCGGTACCAGTTCAGTTCAGGAACAGTGGAACGCGCACATTTCAATGGGCCCTAAAAGAGAAAGGCGGGATTAGCCCCGATAAATGCGCTTGGGACCAGGTTCTTCGGTCGAGTCTCGATCTGCGCGTCATCGCCAAAGCGCTCATCGAACGCAGATAGGGGACGATAAGTCGGCTTGTGGTGACCTTTGCTTGGGCGAGGTGCGCGCCGAATGGGCGGGGCTTCGCGGCAGTCCGCAAGCGTGATCAGGGAGTCGGGAAACCCGTCGCGTTGGTGCGGACGTAGGTAGTCGAGGCGCCGTTCGAGGTGGCGACGAACTGGGTAGCGCTCGGGAACCGGATGCTGTTGGTGGTTGCGACGCCCATCGGCGCCGGCGGCTGGGCCGGCGTGCAGGCGCCCTCGATGCAGATCTGTTTCGGCGAGAAATCCTGCCACGTGTAGCTCAGCGTGCTCTGCGCGGCGTTGAATTGGTAGGTGCCCGCGAGCGTGAAGCTCATTCCCTGGTGATTCTGGATCGTCGACTGGATGCGGCCGTTGGACATGAAGCTGGTGGTGATCAACAGGCCGGACGGCAGGTTCCAGTTGACCGTTGCGGACCAGGTGCCGACCAGGGCCTGAGAAGACTGCGCCTGGATCTGTTGCGCCTGCGATGGAGGCGGGGCCGGTGGGCCCGATGGGGTCGCCGCAGCCGCATTCGGCGCGGAAAGCAAGAAGGATGCCAGGGCCAGCGCGGCCAGCCATGGAAGCAGGTTACGGGCCATATCGCCTCCCCGAAACAGCTGAATTCCCGCCTCCACTTTAGCAGACTTCAGGAGCCGTCTCGGGGAGAAAATGCGAGTGCGAGTGTAGGTCCGAGTGTGCGGTGTGAGTGTGAGTGTGCGGTGCAAGTCCCGCGGTCCCGTAGTCCCTCGGAGCTACGGGGTTTCTTCAGATGGAGTGACGGCGCTCTGCGCTTGGCTAAACTGAAACAGCAAGAGCCACGCGCTGGCGACGGCGCGGCCGTCAACCATTGCGGGCGTGAACTTCCAGTTCTGCGCTGCGGTCAGGGCCTGGTTGGCGAAGTAACGGCTTGGACCCGGCAAGTCGATGGCAGCCTGGGAGACATTGCCTTCCGGATCGACCTCAACACGGATTTGTACCTGGAAATGGCCATGAACGGCGCCAAGGATCTTTCCTGGTATGTCGGGCAGGGCCTGGTGCGTGGCCGATCCCTTGACTACACCGCCTATGGAGGGTTCGGCCGCTGGGGCTGATGCGGGGGCTGGGGCTACCACCGGGGCTGGGGCTGGCGCCGGCGCCGGCTCCGCAGTTGGCACTCGAGATGGTGCGGGAATGGTTGCCGCAGGTAGCACTGGCGCGGCGGTGGGCTCCGTGGCCCGAGGTTGCGGCGCTGGCGCGGCGGTGAACTCCTGGACCCGAGGTTGAGCCGTCGTCACCGCGTTGAGTTCCTGAACCGGAGGTTGAGGCGCGGGCGCAGGGGGCGACGGGGTCAGGTTCCAGCCGAAAGTGAAGGCGCCAAGCGTGAGCAACAGGACGACGATCGCGCCGGCGACAATCTTGGCGCGGAATTTATAAGACGGTTTTGCGGCGCGCTCAACGATGGCTTCGGCAGATGGGGCGGCAGGTTCCGCAGCCAGGGGAGAATTGAGGTGCGCTTTGATGCCGCCGAGGGTGCAGCGGCGCTCTGGATCGATGCGCAGGCATTCCCGGCAGATGGTGAAGAAGGGCTCGGGAATGGTGGCCGGTATCTCCGGTGCACCGCCGCGCGATCGGTCCCAGGCGGGTGGTTGCTGGGTCAGGGCTTCGACCAGAAGGATGCCGAGCGACCAGATATCGGCCGCGGGGGCCACATAGATGGTGCCGGTCTCCGGCGCATCGTAGATGCTGCGTGTGCGAGAGCGCCAGCCGAAGTCTGGCGAGAGTTTCACCTGGTCATCGACAACCATGATGTTGGTTGGCCGGAGATGACCGTGCGTGAGACAGCGGTTGTGAAGATAGGAGAGGGCGCCTAATACGGGGCCGAGCATCTCCCGGACTTCCCTTGGCGAGAGGGGACGATCGGGAAGGATTTGCGAGAGGGTTTCATCGGCATACTCGGTTACGACGTAGAGCAGATCTTCACCCTCGATTGCACAGCGTCCGGCATGAAAAAGCGGCATCAGGTGAGGATGGGAGAGGGTCCTGGCTACGTCCCAACGAGCGAAGGTGGCGCGTTCATCCACAGACGCGAATGGGAAGATTTTAATGGCGGCTTTTTGCGCTCGGCCATCGTCCAGCTCGGTTAGATAGGCAGAGCTCCATTCCGTCCTGCCTAACTCCTGAAGAAGCGGGAATCTTCCGTCGATGACGCGGTCGATGACGCGCTCGAGGGAAATGGCGCCATGGAAGGTCGCACTCATGGTGGAGATGATTTTAACCGCGTCCGCGGCGTGCGCCGCCATGCAAATTTGACCTGCTTGTGACGTAAGTACTCAACCGGGCGGCGGTGCTTGGGCAACCCCTTGGGCAATATTTGCTATGTCATCGCTGGGGACACCTCTCGTCAGGATCCGATCTCCGATGCGTGAATCGCGGCCAAAAAGCTCGCGGTGCAGTGGCCGCCGGCAAAGAAAGTCCCCCTCCAAGCGTGATATTCTTTCCGGTTCTCATTCAGGGCGGCTGATGCCGCCTATCTATTGTTGCCGATGCGGCTCAAGCATCGGCTGGAGAGGGTTATATGAAGCGATTGGTGGTTTTGATGGGTCTGTTTTTGGCATTTGGGGGCGGGTTGCATGCGCAGGCCGCGGCGCCCGCTGCTGGTCCTATTGACGTGAACGTCTGCGACGTGGTGAAGAACCCGGCGTCGTTCGATGGCAAGATGGTTCGCATCAAGGGCACGGTGGTGGCCGGGTTCGACGAATTCGTGATCAAGGATGCGACCGACCCCAACTGTGGATACCAGGTGAACGCGATCTGGCTTTCCTATCCACAAGGTTCGAAGGCCAAGTCCGGTCCGGTGGCGATCGTGACCGCGCAGCCGGCGCACAACTTTGCCGGCACTTTAAAGACTGCAACACGCACGCCGGTGACGCTCGACAAGAGCAAGGACTTCAAGCAGTTCGATTCGCTGCTTGCGCAGCCGCACCAGAAAGGCCTGGACATGTGCCTGGGGTGCGCGCGCTACGAAGTGACGGCCACGCTGGTGGGCCGGCTGGACGGCGTGGCCGACGCGTCGATCAAGCGCGATGCCTCCGGCAAGATCGTGGGCTTTGGCGGATTCGGCAACATGAACGCCTATCCCGCGCGGCTGGTGCTGGCATCGGTCTCCGACGTGGCTCCAAAGGAGATTGACTATTCCAAAACCGACGCCATCACCAAGGGCGATTCGGTGCTGACCCCGCCTCCCGGCTCGGGAGGCAGTGCCGAATTCGACGACCCCTTTGCCGCGGCGGTGCGGCTGGTTGCGCACGTCGCGGCGGGCCCGGCGGCCGAGCAGACCCAGCGGGCCATTGCGGTATTTCCCAAGGGGAAGGAGCAGAACGGCGTGAGCGTGGCCCACGGAGTGGGCAACGAAGTTACGCCCGATAGCCAGGGTACAAAGGACTCTCCTGACGGCGTTCTGTACAACTGCGTTCTCAACCAGGATCGCCTGCAGGGGTCCTCGATGGTGGTGGCGCTGTTCCACGTCGGCCAGCACATCGCGGATCTGCGCAGCCCAAAGCCCGACAGCGCGGACGCCCCGTTCCTCATTAACGAGAACGATGCCTGGGTGGTTACGTCGATCGCGGCCATCGTCGGCGGCCAGAAGTACCTCACGCTGCCCGGCGCTTACCTGTTCTGGAATACCGCCTGGCCGGCGGATCAGCGCGACGACAAGATGGAAGCAGCGTTGAAGGACTTCCTGGCCAACGAGGCGCTGCTGAGCCGGTAACGCTTTCCGCTTTGACGGTTTTGAAGCATGGCGCTGGCCGCAGAACGACGGCCAGCGCCTTTCTGCATGCGGGCAAAGACATACGACGAAGGCCAAATCGGCGCAAAGAGCATCCCTCAGGGGCTGAAGCCCGCCCTCATTTTGCCGCGGTTGCGGCCCGACTGAAGTCGAGCCCTGATACAGAACCCCGCTCCGGCATACTATTTCGGCAAGCTGTGAATTCGTGCTCTTTCCCGAGGCCGGCCTTCACCACAGAACCCTGGCAAGGAAGTCTCGGCGAACCGGCGCGCGGGCGCGTATTCTTGAATCTGCACCGCAATTCATATCGAGAACTTATGTCGGGGAAAAGAGAAAAAAATGGCTGAGATCGCCGTTGAGGCGCCGGAGACTCCGGCGCAATTGCCGAAGGTTTGCGTGGCCGTGCTGGGCGCCGGCAAGATGGGCGGCATTCTGCTGCAGGCATTTCTGAAAGAGAACCTGTTTGCCCACGACAAGATTCACGCCACCGTAGGCCACGCCGAGCGGGCGCTGGCGCTGAGCACGCAGTGGGGCGTGGACGTGAGCACCAACAACGTCGAGGCCGCGCGCCAGGCCGACCTGATCCTGATTGGGGTAAAGCCCTTCCAGGTACCGGATCTGATTGCGGAGATCAAGCCTGCGCTCACGCCGGACAAGCTGCTGGTGTCGTTTGCCGCGTCGGTAAAGACGCGCGCCATTGAAGAGGCGGCAGGCATGGAGATTGCCGTGGTGCGCGCCATGCCCAACACGCCTTCCGCGCTAGGCGCTGGCGTGGCTGCCTTGTGCCGCGGGCGCTTTGTAAAGAACGATCAGATGGCGCTAGCCGAGCGCATGTTCGCCACCGTGGGCCGCACCGTGCTCGTCGACGAAAAGCACATGGACGCGGTAACCGGGCTTTCCGGCTCGGGACCGGCGTATCTCTACATCATTATTGAAGCGCTGGCCGAGGCCGGCGTGAAAGTAGGGCTGCCGCGCGACATCGCCACGCAACTGGCCGCGCAAACCGCCTACGGCGCAGCGAAGATGGTGCTCGAAACCGGCTACCATCCGGCGCTGCTCAAGGATGCCGTGACCACGCCCGCGGGATGCACCATCGACGGCATTCTGGAGCTCGAAGAGGGCGGGCTGCGCGTCACGCTCATTAAAGCGGTGATGCGGGCGACGGAGCGCGCGCGGCAGTTGGCAGCGGGATGAGAGAGACAGCAGTGGGGAATAGGGAGCGGGGGAAAGGAATTGAGGGGCTGCAGGTGGAGGACGTTCACCATGTGGTTAGGCTTGGATTCGTGGAGTAGGACAAGGTGCATCGCCCGGTTGAGTGAGGCACGCATGCACTGGATTTCCGCGGGTGCTGGACTCGCCTTGGGACTGTTCGTCGGCGTGGTAGACATTCCTCCGGCGTTGCATTTTCCCAATCGCCTGGACGCGCTTCTGTACGCTTTCTTTGGCTCGGCATTGCTCGTCTGGATCGTGGGGGGCGTCCCCGATCTTAGGTGGCCTCGGTTCGAGGCGTTTTTCTTCAGCCTCATCGTTGGAGTCTATCTTGCTGGAATTGGCGTGAGCATAAGACTCGCTCTCTGATAGGCCCGCTCCCGCGCCGCTGCGCGACGTGCGCTTTGCCCGATCGCGCCTGTTGCCTGCTCCCTAGTTCCTCATTCCTTGGTCGTTTGAGCCTCTGATTACTGCCTTCACATTGCTGTCAGATGCCTTAATCTGGACTCTTGCCGATCCAACGCCCAACCTGGCTTCCTAAATATCTACCCGAACTTGACGGGCTGCGCGGTTTGGCGATTCTCGCGGTCGTTCTCTATCACTGCAATCCGCGCCTCCAGGGCACATGGTTCTACGGCGCTTCGCTCTGGGGCTGGGCCGGCGTCATTCTTTTCTTCACGCTCAGCGGCTTCCTCATCACATCCATCCTGCTCACCACGCGCGACCAGCCGCACTACTTTCATAACTTTCATGCGCGCCGGGCGCTGAGGATCTGGCCCGTTTATCTCCTGCTGCTGGTCGTTGTTTATCTCAACGCGCCCTGGTTCATCGGACCCAGCGTGTGGCAGGCGATCAAGACCGCCCCGTGGCTGGCTTACATTTTTTGCGTGCAGAACCTGTTTCAACTGGCGCTGCCGCCGGCCATTCAACCTACCTGGGCGCTGGCCATCGAGGAGCAGTACTACTTTGTGTGGGCGCCGGCGGTGCGCGTGCTGCGCGCACCGTGGATGCTCGCCGCTGTGCTGGCCGGCACGCTAGTCGCCTCGCCGCTCGTGCGCCATGCCAATCTGCATTGGATGACACCGACCAACACGCTCATTCATTTAGATGGAATCGCGTGGGGCAGCCTTCTGGCCATCGCATTGCACACTTTGCCGCTCAGCCGGCGCGCGTGGCTGGGGATGGGCCTGGGCGGGTTGGTGCTGGGATTTCTGGCGGCGGGCACCATCGCCGGGGGCACGGCGTATCTTGATTCCGCGCTGGGCGTCGGCTTAGCCGGAATGGTGCTGGCGCTCATCGCGTCCACTGGCGCGCACAACCCCGTCAACGCGGTGCTGCGCTCCGGGCCGCTGGCCTTCTACGGCCGTATCAGCTACGGCCTCTATATGATGCACATCTCGGTCTTCGTGTTCATCGGTTCCTTCGATGCGGCAATGGACCGTCACGGTTACGGGATGGCGGGCAATCTCGCCGTCGTTGCCGTGCGTCTGCTTGTGAGCACGCTGGTGGCTGCGGCGCTCTGGTACGGCTTTGAATCGCAGATCCTCAAATTGAAGAAGTATTTTTGAGGCCGCATCGCACGCCCTGATGCACAATGGATACGACGTGAAAACCGCAGGCTTGCTGCCGGGTAAGAGGGGGCCCCATGCATCCATTCCGTATCTCGCATTCTCTTGCTCTTGCGGGGCTGTTGATGGCAGCATGCGCAGTCACAGCCCAGACAGCGCAGTCCCCCGCCGCTTCAGACTCCGCGCCCGCAACCAATCCAATGGCGTTGCACGCATCCACCAGCCTGGTGCTTGTGGATGTGGTGGTGACGGATCACGGCAAGACCGTGCACGGCATCGACCGCAGCCGTTTTCATGTCTTTGAGGATGGGCACGAGCAGGCGATCGCCGCTTTTGAGGAGCATCAGCCGCATCCGGTGTCGCCGAACGCGATCAAGGCCGCCGCGCAGATCGCCGCACTGCCTCCCCACACCTACACCAACGTTTCTCCGTATCCCGACACCGGCGCGGTGAACGTGCTGCTGCTCGACGCGTTGAATACGCCCATGGCCGATCAGGCGGAAGCGCGCAAGGAGATGATCGAGTACCTGGGCAAGATCCCTTCGGGCACGCCCATCGCGATCTTTGCGCTGGCCTCGCATCTGCAACTTATCACCGGCTTCACCACCGACGCCGCAGCCCTGGCCAAGGTGATGAAGAGCAAGGCGGCCTCGTCGTCGCATTCGGTGGTGCTCGAGGATCAGGCCGATTCCGTGCAGTTGCAGATGGAAAATCAAGTGTACCAGATGGAGAGCAGCGGGATGACCGCAGCCACCATCGGCGCCGTTCAGGAGTTCGAGGCCGATTACACGGCCGTCCAGACCAACCTTCGCGTGCAGGTGACGCTTGACGCTTTCGAGGAGCTGGCGCGCTACCTGGGCGGCATTCCCGGACGCAAAAATGTGATTTGGTTTTCCGGGTCGTTTCCCATCACCATCGACCCCGATCCGAGCCTTCAAGGGTCGACGCACAACATGGAGGAGTACGGCACCGAGATCCGCAGGACCGGCGCGCTGCTGACCGCGGCACGGGTTGCCGTATATCCCGTGGACGCCCGCGGACTGATGACGTCCACGACGGTGAGCGTGAACTACAGGCCCTCGGGGAATTTGATGAAGAACAACGATCCGGTGAACACGGATAACACCAAGTTCCTGAATCAGACCGCGTCAGAGCACATGTCCATGCAGACGGTGGCCGAGGAGACGGGAGGCAAGGCATTTTTCAACTCCAACGATCTGAAGGACGCCGTCGAAACCGCCATCGAAGACGGCTCCAGCTATTACACCCTCGCTTACATGCCCGGCGCTCTCAAGCTGGATGGCAGCTTCCGCCGCATTAAAGTGACCGTGGATCGGGGCGGAGACAAGCTGGCCTACCGCAGCGGCTACTACGCCGAGCCAGGCTATGGCCCCGGCAGTGGCGCGCGGAATCCAGAAGGCGCGAAACTGATTACCGCGGCCATTCTGCGCGGCGCACCGCCTGCAACGCAGATTCTGATGACGGCGCGGGTGTTGCCGTCGACGGACGCGCAGTTCAACAATGTGGTCTTGCCCACCGATCCCGCGGGCCAGATGGCGGCGACCATCAAAGGCCCGCCGCACCTCTACGTGGTCGATCTCAGCGTCGATCCGCGCGGCATCACCTTTGGCGATGCGGCAGACGGCGGGCACAGCGCCAAAATCGAGTTCCTGCTGGTGGGCTATGACGCCGACAGCAACCGCGTGAACTACCAGGATCAGCCCATGGAAGTGACGCTGAAACCCAAGCAATTTGAGAGCATCATGGCCAATGGATTGCACGCGCGCATGTTCCTCGATCTGCCGGCCGGGCCCGGTTTCCTGCGCATCGCGGTACAGGATTTGAATGCGGGCCGCGCGGGATCGCTCGAGGTTCCGCTGGCAACGGCGAAATAGCGAGGTGTTTCAGAATTTCGTTGAGGGATGCGAACGTTCCAAAATGCAGGTCCTTCGACTGCGTTTGCCGCAAAAAGTGCGGCAAACTTCGCTCAGGATGACCGGCTTTTGAGTGTTTGGCTTTTCTCAAACCTACCCGCTAACGGGACACGACCCGTGGGCGTGCGCGAAGTAGAATGATGACTTGCACATCATGCCGCCCGGCTGCGCTGATCAAGGGGAGTTTTCCGATGCGTCCGATTCACTTGAGTATAGCTACCGCAATTTTTTCTTTCTTCGTCGCGGCTTTTTTTGCCGCAGGGCAGGCCGCGCCTGCGCAGGCGGCTCCGGCTGCCGCGGCTCCTGCGCAAAATCCCACCGCGGGAGCGACGCCGCAAGCCGTCATTCACGCCAACGCCAACCTGGTTCTGCTGGATGTAGTGGTCACGGACCGCGGCTCCGCCGTCCATGGCATCGATCGCAGCCGGTTCCACGTTGTCGAGGACGGAAAAGAGCAGGCCATTTCCTCGTTCGAGGAGCATCAGCCGGCGGCGATTCCCGCGCAGGGCTACAAACCCGTTGCGCTGCCGCCGCACACCTATTCGAACGCGCCGCTGTATCCGCAGGCCACCGCCTTCAACGTGCTGCTTCTCGACGGCCTCAACACGCCCATCGATAAACAGACCGATGTGCGCAAGCAGATGATTGAGTACATGGGCAAGATCGCGCCGGGCACCTCGCTCGCCGTCTTCACGCTCTCGTCGCGGCTGCGCATGATCACGGGTTTCACCACCGACGCGGCCCAATTGGCCAAAGTGCTCGAGAGCGGCAAGGCTACGCCGCGAACTTCGGATGTGTTGGGCGTGATAGATGGAGATTCGGGCTCGAATTCTGATTCCGACCAGGCGAGCATGGCGGGACAGTGGGCGGCCGACATTGCCGCCTTCCAGATCGACGAGCGCGTGCGCATGACGCTCGACGCGTTCCAGCAACTGGCTCTCTATGTCAGCGGCATTCCCGGCCGCAAAAACATCATCTGGTTCTCCGGCTCTTTCCCCATCGGGCTCGATCCTGACCCGACCATGCGCAACGGCTTCGATGCCGCGCGCATGTATACGAAGGAAATCAAAGAGACCAATGAATCCCTGACAGCCGCCCGGGTTTCCGTTTATCCGGTCGATGCGCGCGGGCTGATGAATGTTTCTACCATCGACGCCTCCTACACTCCTAACGGCGGCATCGCAAGCGGCAGTAGCGGCGGGGTCGGGCGCGGCCGCCGTCCCGGAATGGCCACGCCTGTTGCCAACGACACGCAGGATGCGATGGAAACCAATGCGCAGGAAGAAGCCTCCATGCGGCAGATCGCCAAAGAAACCGGAGGCAAGGCCTACATCAACACCAACGGCTTGCGTGACGCAATCGCCGATGCCGTCGCAAACGGCTCCAGTTACTACACTATCGCCTATATGCCCGAAAACAAGAACTTCAACGGAAGCTTTCGCAAGCTGCAGGTGCGCGTGGACGGGGGCGGCTTCAATCTGGCCTATCGCGACGGCTACTATGCGGACCCCGCCGCCAAGATCGCAACGCACGAAGCGACGCAAATCACCCCGATTCTGGCAGCCACGCTCCACGGCGCGCCGCCGGCCACGCAGATTCTCTTCAACACCCGCGTGCTGCCTGCTTCCGATCCGCATTTCCGCGACACCAAATTCTCCGCAGCTCCAGTGGGCGAAGATGCGGCGCAGCTCAAGGGCCCGCTGCATCGCACCATCGTGGATTTGCTCGTGGACCCGCGCGGCCTGGACTTCGTGACTGCGGCAGATGGAACGCGGCAGGATAACGTCGAGTTCGTCCTGGTTGCGTACGACAGCGATGGCAAGCGCGTGAATTACGTGGATCGCCCGATCCAGCTTTCGCCTAACCCCGAGCAATACGCCAAATTCAGGGCTGCGGGCTTCCCGCTGCGCATGGAACTCGATTTGCCTGCAGGCAACTTCTCCTTGCGCCTCGCGGTGTACGACCTGACCAGTGGCCACATCGGATCTCTGGAGGTTCCGCTGGCGGTTGCCGCAAAGTAAGCCGCCGTCCTAAGCCGGAATAAGGGAGCGGGTCAATTTCACGAAAACCATCCCTCAGGGGCTAAAGCCCCCGTTCATTTTGCGGCCCTTACGGCACGAGTGAACTCGTGCCCTTTCAAAACGGTTTGGAACTGACACACTATCCGCAATAGCGCCGAAGGCGGGGTTGAGTTATCCTCAACTGTTCTCGAAAAGGAGACTCAACAATGTCTCGAATTGGTGTGTCTTCATTTTTCTGCGCCTTGCTTTGTCTTCCTTTGTACGGAAGTGGGAGCGGACAAACCGCACCGTCCTCGGGCGCGCCGATGACGACCATCCACACCAGCTCCGATCTTGTCGTGGTCGATGTGGTGGCGAGCGATTCCCAGCAAAACCCCGTGCACAAGCTCACCGCCGCGGACTTCACGGTGCTTGAAGACGGCAAGCCGCAAACGTTAAAGATCTTCGAGGAACATCAGACGCAGCCATCCGCTCCGTTGCCGCCGGCTCCCAAACTCGATCCCGGCATCTTTACGAACTATTCGATTGCGCCCGCCAACGGCGCTCTCAATATCCTTCTGCTCGACAAGTTGAACACACCCATGGACGCGCAAACCGTGGTGCGGGATCAGGTGCTGAAGTACCTCAAGGGTGTGCCGCCGGGCACGCGCATCGCCATTTTCTCGCTGACTACTGACTTGAAACTGCTGCAGGGATTCACTTCAAATCCCGAGTTGCTGCGCGCGCTCGTGGAAGGCAAAAAAGGCAATCAGGGCGCGTCGCCGCTGATGAATAACGCGATGGAGGGCGATCAACCGGGCGCCGATGACCCGATGTACGACATGGACGCGGACATGCTGGGCAACGATCCCAGCGCCGCGATCATCCTGGCCAATCTGCAGCAATTTGAGGTTGAGCAACAGTCGTTCCAGTTGCAGCTCCGCGCCCGCTATACGATGGACGCGCTCAATCAGTTGGCGCGCTACATGAGCGGACTTCCCGGCCGCAAGAACCTGATCTGGTTTTCCGGCTCGTTTCCCGTGAACATCCTGCCCGACCCCGATATCTTGAGTTTGTCTACCCCGCCGTCTACATCCCCCGGCGCCTTTACGCCGGATCCGTTCACGGGGGTGGCTTCGCTGGAGGACGAGTTCAGGGAAACCGTGGATCTGCTGGCGCGCAGCCAGGTGGCCGTGTATCCCATCGATGCGCGCGGGCTTATGGTGAATCCGACGTTGAGCGTGACGCAGAGCGGTTCAACCATGAACAGAAAACCCAATGGATTTGCCAACGCGCAGACAAAATTCTTCCAGCAAACCAGCGAAGAACACGGCACCATGGAGCAGATGGCCCAGGCCACGGGCGGAAAGGCCTTTGTGAATACCAACGGTCTGAAAGAAGCCGTGGAAAAGGCCATCGAATCGGGGTCGAATTACTACACCATTGCCTATACGCCCAACAACCGGAAGTGGAACGGCGACTACCGCAAGATCCAGGTGAAGCTCGACCGTCCGGGAGTGAGTCTGGCCTACCGGCGCGGCTATTTTGCCGACGATCCCAATGCTCCCACGCCAAAGACTCAGGCGCAAAACGCCAAGCCCGACCCTAACCAATACAGCGCCCTCCGGTCCGCCATGCTGCACGGCGGACCGGAACCCACCGAGCTGATCTTTGCAGCCGGTGTGCGGCCTGCCTCAACGGATACTGAGGCGGAACTTGTGCCGGGCAATCAGGTCGTCAAAAAAGTCTCCGGACCCTATCGCCGCTACGCCGTCACGTTTATGGCCAATCCCAAACAACTGAACTGGACCGTGACCCCCGACGGCGCCCATCGCTGCACGCTGGAATTCATGACCTTTGTCTACGATGGCGACGGAACGCGCATCAACGTTCAGGTCAACGGCATCGGCGCAGCCATCCCCGATGCGAAATTCGCCGCCATCCAGAACGGCAACATCAAATATATGCAGCAGATCAGCGTTCCCGCCAAGGGTGACTACTATCTGCGCCTCGGCATGCGCGATGTTGGCAGCGATCATGTGGGCGCAGTGGAGCTGCCGGTGACCGCGGTGGCCAAGCTGCCCCCGGTGGCTGTGCCGTTCCCTGCGGCCGCAACGCCGCCGAAGTAACTTGAGTAGATCCTGGTGCGGCGTCCCCGAAGTTCGTGGTATAAGCCGAGGCCCCAAAATGCAGGTCCTTCGACTCCGTTTGCCGCAAAAAGCGCGGCAAACGTCGCTCAGGATGACTGCATGATTTGTATTGCGAACTTTAGGGCCGGGACACTAGAAGGGCCAGCGGCCGACGATGACGAACAGCGCGAGCAGGAAGGTGGCAATGGCGGCCGCAGCCGGTTCCCTGCGGCGGACGTGATAGATTGAGGCCCCCACCATAAGAAGCGCCAGGACCGCGGCGCAGCACCGTGCAATCATGTACTCGGGAACCATGCCGTCTGGAGTGTAGATGTCGGGCATCAGCACGCCAAACGCCAGCACCACCTCGATGAAGCCGATGATCCTGGCCCGCGTCGGCGCCGTGCTGATGTGAATGTGCGTTCGACTTTCAACCGCCTGCATCAGCGGCCTGGACGAAAGCAGCTTGAGGGTTCCCGAAGTAAGGAAGACGCACGCCAGTGCTACCTGTCCGATCCATATCAAGCCGTTCATTCGTTCTGGCCTCCCAGCTTTCTCGTGTCGGCGTATGCGGATTGCCCAGCTCCGATGGCCGCACTGGACGAAAGACAGTCGAGAAACGACCGTCAAATCGGCGTTTTGCGGCCGATCCCTGTCCCCGGGCCCTGTCCGCACCCCCGACGCCGACAGAGTACCCCGGGATTGATGAAGATTTTATAAGGAACTCATAAATCCGTCACCTGTATATTGCAACATGCCCTATCGTCGGCATTCCGCTTGCAAACAAAGCTAGCGGGAATCACGATTTGGGCAGCGTCGATTCCAGGGCTGAGGATTCAGGGTCAAACGATCGCAAAGGTGCGTAAGTGCTTGTAAACAGACACCAGGCTCCGCCAAAACTAGTGGGGCCAGCGCCCCACAATCACGAAGAGCGCAAGCAGAAATGCGGAAATCGCGGGCGCGGCAGATTCCCTGCGCCGGATGTGATAGATGGTGGCGCCGACCATGAGAAGCGCAAGGCACCCTGCCGCCACACGGACCAGCAGGTAATCGGCGCTGAGCGCATCCGGAGTCCACATCGGCGGCAGAATAACGCCAATGGCTCCGGCAATTTCCAGCACGCCCACCGCCCGGCCCTGCCCCCTGGTGATTTTAATAGGAGCGGTTTTGCGCCGCTCCTCAATGGTCTTGATCAGTGTTTTATACGCAATCAGCTTGGCCACTCCGGTAGTGAAAAAAACAGCGGCAAGCACGATCTGCCCGATCCAAATCAGCGCGTTCATTTGTCCTAGCCTCCTTCATCTTATCTTTATCTGTGCGCGATGCAAGCCTACCAAAATCAACGCCGCAACCGATTGAACCCTGAATCCAAGCCGCATGTCAAGATACAGGGCGGCGCAGGCTGCGCGGCCGTTCCCCAATTGTCATCCGCTCCGCGTGCGTGTTGACGAGATTGCAGTCAATAATTCATCTGGAATGTGATTCGAATCACCCGGCGGATCACACGGCGACTGCTACGCTGGATGCAGCACGCCCACTCCCCTTTTGCGAGGTACATCATGCTCGAGACTGCAATCAGCGAGACTGCGAATCAGGGCCCGTTGAGCCCGGAATTGCTTGCCCAAATGGACGCCTACTGGCGCGCGGCAAATTATCTTTCCGTTGGCCAGATCTATCTCAAAGACAATCCTCTGCTGGAGCGGCCGCTGACGCTCGACGACGTGAAGCCGCGGCTGCTGGGCCACTGGGGCACGACGCCGGGCCTGAATTTTCTCTATGTGCACTGGAACCGGCTCATCCGCGAGCGCGGGCTGAATATGATCTACGTCATTGGCCCGGGACACGGCGGCCCAGGAATTGTCGCGAACACGTATCTCGAAGGCTCTTACTCTGAGATCTATCCATATATTGGTCAGGATAAGGACGGCATAAAGCGGCTGTTCCGGCAATTCAGTTGGCCCTACGGCATTCCCAGCCACGTGGCGCCGGAGACGCCGGGCTCGATCCACGAGGGCGGCGAGTTGGGCTACTCGCTGGTGCACGCGTACGGCGCGGCCTTCGACAATCCCGATCTGATTGTGGCCTGCGTGGTGGGCGATGGCGAATCGGAGACCGGGCCGCTGGCCACAAGCTGGCACTCCAACAAGTTTCTGAATCCCGCCACCGATGGCGCGGTCCTGCCCATCCTGCATCTGAACGGCTACAAGATCGCCAATCCCACGGTGCTGGCGCGCATCCCGCATGCGGAACTGGAAGACTTGATGCGCGGCTACGGCTATGAGCCGTTCACGCTCGAAGGCGACGATCCAGCAGTGATGCACCAGCAGGCCGCGGCCATTTTCGATCGCATGCTCGATCGCATCGCGGCCATCCAGAAAGCGGCGCGTGAAGACGGAGCCACGGAGCGCCCAGCGTGGCCCATGCTTATCATGCGCACGCCCAAGGGCTGGACGGGACCGAAGATTGTCGATGGCAAGCCGGTGGAAGGCACGTGGCGCGCGCACCAGGTGCCGCTGGCCGAGTTGCGCGAAAAGCCCGAGCACCTGCGCCAACTAGAAGAGTGGATGCGCAGCTACAAGCCTGAGGAGTTGTTCGACGACAAGGGCCGCTTGCGCGCCGACCTGGCCGAGATTGCGCCTAAGGGCCGCGTGCGCATGGGCATGAACGAGCACGCCAATGGCGGATTGCTGCTGCAGCCGCTCGTCGTCCCCAACTTCCGCGACTTCGCTGTGAAGATTGAGAAACGCGGCAGCGCGGATGTGGAAACGACGCGCGTTCTCGGCCAATTGTTGCATGCCGTAATGCAAGCCAACATGGAGCAGAAGAATTTCCGCGTCTTCGGTCCCGATGAAACTGCCTCCAACCGCCTTCAGGACGTCATCACCGGAACCGGCAAGAGGTGGATGGCGGAGACGCTGCCAGTGGATGAAAATTTGTCGCCCACCGGCCGCGTGATGGAAGTGCTGAGCGAGCATCTGTGCCAGGGCTGGCTCGAAGGCTACCTGCTCACCGGCCGCCACGGATTCTTCAACTGCTACGAGGCTTTCATTCACATCATCGACTCGATGGCGAACCAGCACGCCAAGTGGCTCAAGACCACGCGCGAGATTCCATGGCGCAAGCCCATCGCTTCGCTCAACTACCTGCTCAGCTCACTGGTGTGGCGGCAGGATCATAACGGCTTCTCGCACCAGGATCCGGGCTTTATCGATCACCTGATGAACAAGAAGGCAGACGTGGTGCGCATCTACTTGCCGCCCGATGCCAATACTCTGCTTTCAGTTTCCGACCACTGCCTGCGCAGCCGCAATTACATCAATTTGATTGTGGCCGGCAAGCAGCCGGCGCCGCAGTGGCTCACGATCGACGAGGCCATCGCGCATTGCACCATCGGTTTAGGAATATGGCCGTGGGCGTCAAACGATGAGGGCAACCCCGAGGTGGTGATGGCCTGCTGCGGCGACGTGCCGACCATGGAGACTCTAGCCGCGGTCATGCTTTTGCGCGAACGCATTCCCGATCTGCGCATCCGCGTGGTCAATGTCGTGGATCTGATGGCGCTCCAGCCCCGGTCGGAGCATCCGCACGGGTTGCCCGACGAACAGTACGACCGGATCTTCCCGCCGGGCGTGCCCACGATCTTTGATTTTCACGGCTATCCGTTGTGCGTCCACCGGCTCACCTACCGGCGTCACAACCACGACAACCTGCATGTGCGCGGATACAAGGAAGAAGGCACTACTACCACTCCCTTCGACATGTGCGTGCTCAACAATATCGATCGCTTCCAGCTCGCGCTCGACGTCATCCGCCGCGTGCCCAGGCTCGCGCCGAAGATCGGCGCCACGCAGCAGTGGTACTCCGAGCAGATTCAGCGGCACAAGCTCTATGTCTCTGAAAATGGCGACGACCTGCCCGAGATCAAGGATTGGCGGTGGCGGGAGTTATAGCGGAGTTAGCGGAGTTAGCGGAGTTAGCGGAGTTAGCGGAGTTAGCGGAGTTAGCGGAGTTAGCGGAGTTAGCGGGGTTAGCGGGGTTAGCGGAGTTAGCGGGGTTAGCGGTGCTAGTGCGGGCGTCGGAGGTTCTCTAACTCCGCCAGCTCCGCTAACTCCGCTAACTCCGCTGACCCTTTTCCATCTCAAATAAAGAAAGGCTTTTCATTTCATGTCTTCATTGCCGGTTTTAGTTCTGAATAGCGGTTCTTCTTCCATCAAGTTTTCCATTTACGAAGCGGGCAACGGCGAACGGACAAAGCTCTTTGAGGGGGCGGTCGACGGCATCGGCACCGACTTGGGCAAGTTCTGGATCAAGGATGCCGACGGCAAAAAGCTGGTGGATCAAACGCCGTCCGTGCCCAGCCGTTCGGTGGCATTCAAGCTGGTGGCCGATGCGCTGCACTCCGGCCAGTTTCCAATCCCGGCTGCCATAGGCCATCGCACGGTGTGCGGCGGACCGACCGTCCGCGAGAACCAGCTCATCACGCCCAAGCTCATCGACGAAATCGAAAGCTACGAGGCGCTGGCGCCGCTGCACACGCCCATCGCCGTCTATATCATGCGCGAGGCGCTGCGCCTGTTTCCCGGCATCCCCAACTTCGCCATCCTCGACACCTACTTCCATCGCACCATGCCCGAAGTGGCCACGCGCATGCCGATTCCCACGGTATACGCCGACATGGGCGTGCGGCGCTACGGCTATCACGGCATCTCCTACGAGTCGATCATCTACCAGTTGCAGCCCAACGTTCCGGAAAAGCTCGTGGTGGCGCACCTTGGCAACGGCGCGTCGATCACCGCAATTCTGCAAGGCCAGTGCCTCGATACCTCGATGGGCCTTACGCCGACCGGCGGCATTATCAGCGGCTCACGCACCGGCGACATCGATCCCGGCGTGCTCATTTTCATCCTCAAGCAAATTGCCAAGACCGCTCCTAATACCGACGACGCCGCGGAGCAGCTTGAAAACGTGGTCAGCAAGAAGTCGGGCCTGCTGGGCGTGAGCGAGCTTTCGAACGACATGCGCGATTTGCGCGACGCGATCGCTGCCGGCAACGCCAAGGCGCGGCTCGCCGTGGACAAATTCTGCTGGACCATCGCGCGCTGGATCGGCAGCTATGTGGCGGAGTTGAACGGCCTCGACATGCTGGTGTTTACCGGCGGCATCGGCGAGAACGACATCGCCTCGCGCGCCGAAATCTGCGCTGGACTGGGCGCGCTGGGCATCGTGCTCGACGCCGAGCGCAACAACGTGCGCGGCGCAGCAGTCATTTCCGCGGAAAATTCTCGAGTGACGGTGCGCGTGCTTCCGCCGCTCGAAGACCTGATCATCGTGAACCACGTGGTGCGCCTGCTGGGCAGCTAGCGCGCACACGCCCCCACCCACACTCGCACTCACCACCCAGCGCTTGTTCTACACTGGTGAGTTCATTGCGGAGTCATTTTCCATGTCTGCAACCGCAGTCCCTTCGCACACTGATCGCCTTCCCTCGCCCGCGTTACAGCGCTTTGCCTGGGGCGTGCTGGTGTATTTTATTGTCGTCATTCTGTGGGGCGGGCTGGTGCGCGCCACCGGCTCCGGAGCCGGCTGCGGCGACCACTGGCCGCTATGCAACGGCACGGTCATGCAGCACTCGCCGCGCATCGACACCATGATCGAGTTCACGCATCGCATCACCAGCGGCATTTCCTTTTTCTCTGTCGTAGCGCTGCTGGTGTGGACCTTCGCCGCCACCGTGCGCGGCCATCTGGCGCGTGCGGCCGCCGTAGCCGCTGTCGCCTTCACCGTGATTGAAGCTGCGCTGGGAGCCTTCCTGGTGAAGCTGGGGCTGACCGCGCAGAGCCGCTCGCCGTTGCGCGCGCCCTATCTTGCGCTGCACCTCACCAACACGCTGCTGCTGCTGGCCGCGCTCACGCTCGCCGCGCACTTTCTCGGCCGCCGCACCGGTTATTTGCACGACAAAGTTCGCATGACCGCGCCGTTTGTGGGCATTGCGTCGGTGGTGATCGTGCTCGTGGTCGGCGTTACCGGATCGCTGGCCGCGCTTGGCGACACCCTGTTCCCACCGAGCTCCCTGGGCGCCGCATTCCAACAGGACTTCTCTTCCGCCAGCGAATGGCTGGTGCGCTGGCGCTGGACGCATCCCACCGTCGCGTTTCTAGCCAGCGTCTTCCTCATCTGGCTGCTGGTGCGCGCCGCGCAACGCCGTTCGCACTGGGACAACCGCGCGCTGTCGGCGCTCGTGCTGATCCTGCTCGCCCTGCAATATGTGCTGGGCATTCTCGACGTGGCGTTTCTCGCGCCGGTCTGGCTGCAGATCCTGCACCTGCTCGGCGCAGACGTTCTCTGGGCCGCTATCGTGGTGCTGGCCGCGCGGCTGACGATCGAACCAATAGAAGCGAGTTAGCCAGTCGGCGAGTCAACGAAAAGGCCCCTCGCGGGGCCTTTTCTTCTTGCCGATTCTGCACTGGATTGCTTCGACCGACGCCTATTCTTCCAGCCCCGGATGGTAGTGGCTCTCCCATCCCAGATAGCGCGCCGCTTCGTGCACAGCCTTGGACACGTCGCTGAAGTTCGCAGCTACGTGGTGCTCGAATCCCTCGCGGCAAATGTACCTGAGCAGCTTCTGCAATTGCGGAATCTCCGCCACGCCCGCGCCGCCAAAGGTCTCTAGAGGATCGTCGGTAAAGCGCCCCGCGCCCGTGTAGCCGCGCACCACGCCACGCCGGTCGTCAGTGGAGAAGCGCGCGAAGCTCATCGCGCCGGCTTTCACGCGGCCCACGCAGGTGCCGAAGGTGTTTTCCTTGCCCACCGTGCCGGCAATGATTTCCTGGTAATCCATGCGCACGTCTTTGAAGAAGTGCTTGGGAAGATTGGAGCAATGGAAGCAGACGCACTTGTTGGGATCGGCGCCGTAATTGTTGTTCCAGTCAAGAAGCGCCGACGGGGTGCCTGAGGCCAGCGCCATCATATACATGCTGAGCGTGCCGGGCACGTCGACCTCGCAGGCCGACGGAATCAGGTCGTTCGACATCATGCTCATGATGGTGCACGGCACCACGCCGAAGAATTCTTCCATCGAGGTCCAGCACTGCACGGCGCTGATGGTGACGTGGGTTTGCTTCATCCAGCCATCGATGACCGCTCCCAGCTTGGCCATCTTGAGTAGCGCGGCGTCAGCAATCCCGGCAGTCGTCACGTATTTCTTAATGGCCGCAAGCTTGGCCTGCGCGGCATCGTCGCTGTCTTTCATCTTGTTGATGCGGCCGAAGATTTCAGACAAATCAATGGTCTCGATGGTGATGCCTGACGTCTCGAAGATGCGCTCGGAGTACCGCACGGTGTTGAAGGCCGTGGGCCGCGCGCCGATGGCGCCGATGCGGAGATTCTTCAAGCCCTTCACGATGCGGCAAACCTGCGAAAACCATTCCAGATCGGCTTTGAATTCGGGCGATGCCAGGGTTTCGGTGTGCAGCGTGGTGAGCGAATAGGGAATGCCGTACTGCATCAAGTTGTTGCAACAGCTCATCTTTCCGCAAAAGCTATCTCGACGTGTCGCGATGGTCATGGCGTCCGAGCGGTCGGGCGTAGCCTGCACCAGCACCGGCACTTTCAATCCCGACAGGCGGATGGCGTCGACGATGCCGCGTTCCTCGCCGAAGTTGGGCAGCGTGATGATGATGCCGTCGATCTCCTCGGCATGTTTCTTAAAAAGCTCGGCGCACTTCTGCGCCTCGGCATAGGTTTCCACTGCGCCGTAGTGTGACTCTTCCGGGCTGAGCACGATGGGCTGCGCGCCGGCGGCCTCAAGTGCTGCGATGATTTCTTCCCGGCCGGTCTTGGCCAGGTGATGCGGGAAAAAGCCGCGATTGCCTACGATAATTCCGAACGTCATCTTGCGTTCCGCTGCCATGTCCTTGCTCCTTGAATCGTTATTACTGCGTAAAATTCAATTCCATGCCAAAGCGCTTACTTGCCCGCGCGGCCCGGACGAAACTTGACGACGTAAAGCACGCCGAGTGCGGTAAGCAGGCCGCCCCACCACACCGGCGTATGCAACTGGGTCAACTGCACGCCCGCCGGATAATTTCCCGTAGTCCATTCCACGATGCCGTAGCCAAAGATCATTGCGCCATAGACGACCAGCAGCACGCCAATGAAAAACCAGATCGGAATTCCCGAACCATGCATAATTCATTCCCTTCTTTGACGAAAAACTCAGGAGCATTTCTTCAGGGGCTTAAGCCCGCATTCATTTCATCGACCTTGCTCGGCATGGCTGAAGCCATGCCCTGATACAAACCTCTTACCAGAAAATGATATTAAGTGCGGCAAAGATGATGACCGCGACAATCGCCCACGTCCACTCTCGCTTGTACCACGGCGCCGGTTCCTCGGCCGGCAGTTTGGTGGCGCCGTATACCAGGCCTTCCAACTCCGCCACCGGCCGCGGCTTGGTGAGCGCACTCGTCACCATGATCACGATGGCTGTAAACAGAAACGCCCACAAAGCACGGAACACGTTTTCGGCCATGGGCTTGGCGTCGGGCGAAAGCGCCACAGTCGCGAGTGCCGCGGGATTGAACTTGACCCACATGAACAGGCTCGCCGAGAAGATGATGCCCGCGAGCAGGCCCAGGAAGCCGGCCAGCCGCGTGGCGCGCTTCCAGAACATGCCGAACAAAATCGTCGCCAGCAGCGGCGCGACAAAAATACTGAACAGCGCCTGCACATAATCCATGATGCCGTGGAACTGCTGCACCAGGTACGCGGCGCCGATGGACACAATCACGCCAATGAGGATCGATAGCCGCCCCACCATTACGTAGTGGCTATCGCTGCCGGTCTTGTGAATCAGCGGCTTGTAGATGTCGTAGGTCCACACCGTGGAGAAGGCGCTCACGTTGCCGGCCATGCCGCTCATAAAGCCCGCAATCAACGCCGTGATGCCGAGGCCGAGCAGGCCGGGCCCCATGTAGCGCACCATCATCAGCGGCAGCGCCTGGTTGTATGTATGCAATTCGGAATCGGGCGCGCCGCTCAGAACCTTCTGCTGAACATCGGCTGAGAGATTCGTCTTGGCCATCGCCGCCGAACAAGCGCCGGAATTCTCGAGCCCTCCGGCGGTTGCCCGCGTGCAAGCGGCGGTTACATCCTCGCCCACCAATTGACGGTGGCTGCCATCGGGATTCTGCAACAGCACCAGGCCCAGCAGTCCGGGCAGAATGACGATAAACGGTACTGCCATCTTGAAGAACGAGCCGATGATGGGAGCCATGCGCGCGGCGCGCAAATTGTGCGCGGCCAGCACGCGCTGCACGACGAGAAAATCCGTGGTCCAGTAGCCGAAGCTGATCACAAAGCCCAGGCCAAAGACGATGCCTGTCCAGTGCACGCCCATGGGATTGGCGGCAAAGCTGCCCGTGTCGCGCCACAGATGGAAATAGCTGTCGGGCGCAACTGTGGAGCTCATGGTCTGCAGGTTTTGCATGATCTTGGTCTTCAAGCCGCTGACTCCACCCGCCTGTATCAGCCCCAGAATGGGCACCAGCAGCGCTCCGCCCCAGATGAGCACGAATTGCAGAACCTCATTGAAGATAGCCGAGCGCAAGCCGCCCAATCCCACATACGCGGCCACGGCCAGCGATGAAACGATGATGGAGAAATTCAAATCCCACCCCAGCACCACCTTCATCACCACGGCCATGGCAAACATGTTTACGCCGCTCATCAGAATCATTTCCACGGCGAAGGCGAAGGCGGCCACGCTGCGCGCATGTTCGCCGTAGCGCAGGTTCAGGTAGCCGGGCACCGAATGCGTCTTGCACACGTAGTAGAAGGGCATCATCATCAGGCCGAGAAAGAGCATGGCGGGGATGGCGCCAATCCAATACCAGTGGGTGGCCAGAATGCCGTATTGGTAGGCCGACCCGGCCCAGCCCATGAGTTCGAGCGATCCAAGATTGGCGCTCACAAAGCTCAGGCCGGCGATCCAGGCGGTCATCTCGCGGCCGGCCATGAAGAACTCTTCACTGGTGTTGGTGCGGCCCTTCAGGTAGAAGCCGATCCAGAGCACCATGGCGAAATAGAGACAGATCACCACCACGTCGAGCGAGCGCAGATGCGCCAGCGGCTCCGTGTTGAAAAAAAGCATGGCCGGCAATGAGCCTGGAAAACCGGCGGCGATGGAACCAGTGAGCAAACCGAACATGAGCGTCACCTGATAGGAATGCGTCCGCGGAGGCTTCGGACGTCCGCACTAAGTAAATTGCTTTACTCGATCACCTGTCAAGCGGCAAAGCGCGCTTGTGCGCGGCACAAATTCTGCTTCCGCAAGGGTCGGCGCGCTGCAACTGCAAAGGCGGCAAAATCCGTGCGGCAGAGGCGAGAAAGCGTTTACTCACCGCAGTGTACCATAGCCTCCGAGACCCGAGCGTCATCCGTTACCGGTCATCGCCTCGTGACCGAACCGCGCATTCCGGCTGGTCTTCCAACTGCGGCGAAGGATTCAGCAAGTCAGCAAGGCTATATAATCAGGCGTTCCAAAATCTCACGTCATGCGAAGCACGGAGGCTGGGTTTGGCTGCCTCGCCACACTTCTCTCTCGTCAAATGGTACTTGGATTGCGTAAGCGATCGAGGAGAGGTTGCGATCCTTTACAGCGCACGCGTGCGCTGGCGCGGCATCGGCCTGGCGTATAGCAACCTGATCTACACGGATGGCGCGGCCGCCGAGTCTGCTTCCTCGATGCGTAGCTTGAAGATTCGCCGTGACGGACAACAGATCCTCGTCGCGTCGCCACAACTTGACGCGCAGGGTCAATGGACAGCGCGCGCCAGGCCGGTTGAGCGCACCGTGTATGCATGCGAGTCCGGCTCCGTGGTCTGGAATTGCCTGCAACCGGCTGCCTCGGTTTCCTTGAGCGTCAGAGAGAAAAAGCTGGCAGGCGCCGGATATGCCGAATGCCTCACGCTGACGTTGCCTCCCTGGAAATTGCCTTTGCGGCATTTGCAGTGGGGGCGTTTTGTGTCGGACCATGATGCACCGAATCCTGACGCGCTCACTCCCGACTCGCCGACCCCCGAGGCATTGACTTGGATCGACTGGGAGGGGCCTTATGGGACGAGCCTGGTTGTGCACAACGGCGCAAGCCACGACGGCGCATCCATCTCAGCCACCGAGGTCGCATGGAGGGGAGGAAAATTGCGCATGGAGGAGCCCCTTACGCTTCGCACCGGCCGGCTGGGGTCAACAATTCTTCCGGCCGCGCCCGCATTGAGCAAGATCTGCCCCCGTTCCCTTTTCAACGTGGAAGAAAAGAAGTGGAGGAGCCGGGGAATCCTGGAAACTCCCGATCATCAAAGCCGCGGTTGGGTCATTCACGAGACGGTCGATTGGAGTTCCGATTGAAAAACCTCACGCGTTCTCGTCTGGCAAGAGTATTTTATGGATTTGCGTTTGTAGTTGCTGTGCCCGCTGCTCTTGCGGCGTGGGCGCACGCGTCGCGCCAGGAGGTTCATCTTGCCGTGCTGCACTCCCCGGGCTTCGGCGCATGCCTCGCGGGAATCGGCATTGCCATGACGCTCGCTGGAATGATATCGCTTTGGCGCGACGGGGGCGGATTGCCGATGAACGCGTTTCCTCCTCCGCGATTCGTCGACCGCAACATTTATGGCGTGGTTCCACATCCCATTTATGCGGGATTCGTGATTGCCTGTGCGGGTGTGGCCGTCTTTTGCGGGTCGCCGAGCGGGCTATGGCTGGTGACGCCTGCCGTGGCGCTGGGCTGCTCTGCGCTGGCGCTTGGCTATGAGTTGCCGGATCTGCGCAAACGATTTGGCGCTCCTGCCGTTTCATGCTGGCTGCCGCAAGCCGCTGCCGGCAAGCCGTCGTTTGTGGAACGCATCCGCGTCTATCTCGTGGTTCTGCTGCCGTGGTTCGCGATCTACGAGTTATTCGGCGTGCTGGGAAGGCCGCTGGGCGCGGTGAGCACGTATCTGCCGTTCGAAATGCGCTGGCCGGTGATTGAGCAGACAGAAATCATCTATGCCAGCACTTATCTTGTCGTGCTTTTGGCCCCGCTGCTTGCAACGTCGGGCGTTGCGCTGCGGCGATTCGCCCTGCGCGGCTTGACGGCCATGGCAGTCATTTTTCCGTTGTATCTACTGCTTCCGGTCTTTGTGCCTCCGCGTCCGTTTCAGCCGGTTGGTCTCATGGGAACCATGTTGCAAATGGAAAGAACACCAATTTCCGGAATCGGCGCGTTTCCCTCGTTTCATGTGGTGTGGGCCCTGATTGCGGCGTCGGCGCTCGGCGTGGGCGGCAAATGGAAGAAACGTCTATGGTGGACCTGGGCGATACTGGTTAGTTTGAGTTGCATCACGACCGGCATGCACTCCGTGCTCGACGTGATTGCCGGGGCGATTGCCTACATGGTGATTGTGCGCATTGACCGGATCTGTGCGCGCATTCTGAGATTTTCCGAGCGCATTGCGAACTCGTGGCGCGAGTGGCGCATCGGCCCGGTTCGCATCATCATTCATGGCGCCTACGCAGGCGCGGCGGCGCTCATCGGCGTGCTGATCATCGAGTCCCTCGTGGGACGCGAGGGGGCCGTCGTCGCAGCCAGCATCTTTTTCGGCGCCATCATTGGGGCGGTGCTTTGGGCGCAATGGGTGGAGGGTTCGCCTTCGTTGCTGCGGCCGATGGGGTTTTACGGAGGAGTGATTGGCGCCATGATCGGCACCGTTCCCGCCGTATTTCTCGGCATCAACTTTTGGACCGCGCTGGCCGCGTTCGCTGTGGCCGGGCCGTGGATTCAGGCGGCCGGACGGCTCCGTTGCCTGGTGCAGGGTTGTTGCCACGGCCGGGCAACTGTCGATGTGTTGGGAATCCGCTACACGCATCCGCGTTCGCGCGTCTGCCGTCTCGCGCAACTTGCAGGAGTTCCGGTTCACGCCACGCCGGTGTATTCGATTCTGTGGAACTTTGTCGTCGGTGCGGCGCTGCTGCGCCTGCTGGCGGTGCATGCGTCAGGCACCATGATCTGCGGAATTTATTTTCTGCTCTCCGGCGCGGGCCGCTTTGCCGAAGAAGCTTATCGCGGCGAACCGCAGACAGCGGTGTGGTGCGGCCTGCACATGTATCAGTGGATTGCCGCCTTCACGTTTGTGCTGGGAGCCGTATTCACCGTCATCCCAAGCCCGGCGATGAATGGGTTTGCTCCGATCAGCGTGAGTGCCATGCTTCTGGGCGTCGCCTGCGCGGCCATTTGCTGGTTTGTCAGCGGAGTCGATTTCCCGGAGGTTTCGCGGCGCTTTGCGCGATTGACGTAATTAAGAATCTTGCGGAATTGTCTTTCGGTGGGCGGATCTGCTCCCTGTTCTTACGCCCCCTGCGGGGGCTGGGATCGCGGCTTCATGCCTTTTCCCCAGGTTCACGCCTGGGGCTATCGTCTTTCGCCCGCTTCGCGGGCTCCGCACTATGTCTTTCGCGCCGGCGCTTCAGGAAGATGCGACTTCCCGGTGGTGTCCAACGGCATGATTGTGGTTGTGCCGCTTGTCGCGCATGAACCCTTCGCCCTTGGTGAGCCAGGCAACACCAAAAGCGCAGAGCGCCGACGATTCGCACCAGAAGAGCCAAGGGCTCGGATGCCGCCGCTCGACGACCGACCGGATAGTGAGACCGACCATTGCGATCATGCAGGCAACCATAATGAGGCCACTGGCCACGTAGATGAGGTTTCTGTCCCGCTTGCGGCGAGTGAAGGGCTTTTCCGGAGAGGACTTGCGAAAGAGAAAGATGCAGATGTAGGAAAGGACGAGATACATGAGCGCGGCAAATGCAGTATGGATGAGGCCGAATACGAACTCCTGCGGTGTGTAGAAGCTGCTGCGTGGATTGAATGAGGGACAAACCGCCACACCCAAGGCGCAGACTCCGGCCAGGTAGCCGGTGATCTCATCGCGTAGATCGTATCCGCGCGTGCTGGCGAGAAATGCCGCAATGGACCAGAGGCTGCCGACGTAAAAGTTGCGCATGGGCGTGTAGTAGTAGTCGCTGATGGAGCGTTGCAGGAGTGGATGCGATAGCTGGTGACTGGGCCCAAGAAGAGCTGCGAGGATGGAACCGGCGGCCAGAGCGAATGGAAAAGTGAGCGCAATGATACCCACCGTCCGCCGCATCGTGTAGTACGACAGGAACACAGGATTGGTTGACGTGCTGCGGGGTAACATAGCACCCTCCGCGAATGGATTCTTCGGAAAGAAGAAGGATAGCGCAGCAGAGAGAACTCGGCGAGGGACGGTTCGCGAAGCCTGCGTGGCACTGCTAATGACCGACGACAAGAACCTGAAAGCTGCCCGGAATGGGATCGAAGTGAAGCGTTCCGATGCCACCCATTTTCGTGAGGTCAACGCCGCGCAGGTCCGTAACCAGGTAGACTGCGCCGCTCGATGGATCGACCGCAAGCGTGCGCGCGCGCGCCAGCGTCGGCAAGTTCTGGATGACGGCGTAGGAGTCGGTGTTCGCGTCCTGCTGAACAATGGTGAGGCTGCCGTAGCCGCCGCCATTGGCGGAATAGATCAGCTCGCGTTCCGGATCGTAGCCAATGACATCGTCGCCAGGACCGGTAGTGAGTGGGGCAACAAGATCCCCGGTATTCGCGTTGAGGACTTGCACGCCCTGGTTCTCACACGCGATGAACAAGCGCTGGTTTTTTCCGTCGACGGCGAGCCCTTGCGGATCCAGGCAGGAAGTGTGCAAGGGGATGTTTTGCAGAAGATCGAGGGACCTCCCGTTTTTACTCCAGTCGAAAAGAATGGGGCCGCCAGGAGTCTGTTTGGGCGATGCTTCGCGACGCCGGTGCGCCTCAGCGCCGATGCCAACAGCATCGAGCTTGGCGATCCACGCGGGCCGTGCGACCGTGGCATAAATGCTGCCGTAGCCATCGGCTTGGGCGATGTGAAAATCGCCGTTCATCTGGACACTCGCAAGAACCGCATTCTTCTCCGTGTCGATCGCGACGATGAGCGATGAGCCGGCGTTGCTCGGCTGGATGGGCCGTTCGCCGGGTCGCGCCGGGGGCGACGCAGGCAGGTTCGGAGGGCAAAAAGCGAAGACGAGTTTGCTGCGCGGCTCAAAAACTATAAAGCGCGGCGAACAACCAATCGCGATCGTGGCCTTGGCACGAAGCGCGCTCCGGTCGAACACCGCGACCGCGTTGGCAGGCCCGTCACTGACATACCCATATTGACCGGTATCATCAAGCGCGATGGCATGCGCGTCGCGGAATCCTGGTATCTCTCCCACCACAGAACCGGAGTCGACATCCACTACCTGAACCGCGTGACCGTGCGCAATATAGAGACGCCGCGCTGCGGGATCGAGGGTGAGGTAATCCCAATTCCCGCTGCCGCCGATGGGCCAGGATTTCTTGACGAAGAACGGCTCACCGGAAAGCGCGGTTGAGGTGGGGATAGGAGCCTGTTGCGCAGCGATAGGGACGCACGTGGGCGGGAGGCACACGAGCAGGCAAAAAGGCAGAACTCTCCGCATCGCGCGAGGCTCCTTGTTTGATTTGACGCGCGGCGGCCCTTTTGCGCTCCACTTATTGGTTGGCGGCCACCTCGTGCAGCCAGCCCGGAGCTTTGAGCAGCTCGCGGGGGCGCGGGCCGTCGGCAGCTCCGACCAGGCCGTCGCGCTCCATCATGTCGATCAGATGCGCGGCGCGGCCGTAGCCGATCCTCAGGCGCCGCTGCAGCAGCGACGTGGAGGCCTTGCCGAATTCGAAGACCAGGCGTACGGCGTCATCGAACAAGGGATCGTCGTCCGCGCTCTCTCCACTCCCGCCTTCCATCGCCGCCCGCTCGTCCTTGGGCGCTTCGAGGAAGTCTTCGACGTACTCGGCGGTGCCCTGGTTCTTCCAGAATTCGACCACGGCCGCCGTCTCTTTCTCGCTCACATACGGCGCATGCAGACGCATCAGGCGGCTGGTGCCCGGTCCCAGGAAGAGCAGGTCGCCGCGGCCCAAAAGAGCCTCTGCCCCGTTGGTGTCGAGAATGGTCCGCGAATCCACCTTGGTAGCCAGGCGGAAGCTGATACGCGTGGGAATGTTGGCTTTGATGAGGCCGGTGATGACGTCGACGCTGGGCCGCTGCGTGGCCAGGATCAGGTGAATGCCCACGGCGCGCGCCATTTGCGCCAGGCGCGTTACCGACTCTTCCACGTTGGCGCGATCAAGCATCATCAGGTCGGCCAGCTCATCGATGATGATGATGATGTACGGAAGCGGCTCTTCCTGCTCGCCGTTGTCGAAGAGCGAAGGCGTGGAAGCCTCGAAGAGTTTGTTGTACTGATCGATATTGCGCACACTGCGGCTGGCCAGGAGCTTCAGGCGCCGTTCCATCTCTCGCACTGCATTGCGCAGCGCGTTCGCGGCTAGCTTGGGCTCCGTAATGATAGGCGTGAAGAGATGCGGAACGCCTTCGTACATGCCCAGCTCCACGCGCTTGGGATCGACCAGGATGAGCCGCACCTGCTGCGGCGTGGTGCGATAGAGCAGGCTCATAATCATCGCATTAATCGCAACTGACTTGCCCGACCCTGTGGAACCGGCGATCAACACGTGTGGCATCGACGCCAGATCGGCCGTCACGATGCGGCCGTTGATGTCTTTGCCCATGGAGATGGTAAGCCGCGAACGCGAGCGGGCGAAGGTCTCACTCTCGATCACATCGCGCAGGTGAATGGTTTCTTTCTCGTGGTTCGGCACCTGGATGCCCACCGTGCTTTTGCCGGGCATGCGCTCGATCAGAATGCTTTCCGCGCGCATGGCCAGGCAAAGGTCGTCGGCGAGACCGGTGACGCGCGAATATTTCACGCCGGCTTCGGGCTTGAATTCGAAGGTGGTCACCATGGGGCCGGGGTTGATTTGCACCACCTGGCCGCGCACGTCGAACTCAGCGCATTTTTCCACCAGCACCCTGGCCTCTTCGCGCAACTCGTCCTCACGCACCGACTGCGGGCCCTCGCCCTCGCTCAGCAGCGTGCTCGACGGCAGTTTGTAGCCGCTTACATGTTTGGGAGCCACGGTAACAGCATGGGCTTCTGCATCGGCGCGGCTGTGAATCGCGATTTCTCCATCGTGTTCGGCCGGCGCGGCTGCGAGAACGGGCCGCTCGCTCGGCCGCTGTTCATTTGCCCATGGATCGACGGGAGCTGCAACAGCGGCTGGTCGCCGCATGGGTTCAAACATCGCCGGGGCTGCCTGAGTTGCAGTCGTCTCCGATGCCGCAGTTCCGGCTGCCGCTGCGATTCCGGTTCTTGCTTCGCGGCTCTCCCAGATGTTCGTCCGGCGCGGCATCACCACGGGATTTGCGGCATCCGCGCGCTCGTACTGCGCCGACTCTTCAGGCTGCGGCCGCCTATCAGTCCGCTGGTAGGCTGGAATCTCGTCAATGGGATCCTGTTTCGGCGCGCGCTTGCGCGTGAAGAAAGCGAGAAAACGATTCGTCTTCTGCGCGGGGATCTCCCGCTCCATTTCAGGATTGGCCGCGGCATCGTACTGCGAGAACGGGATGGCCCCATTGCCTTCGCTGCTCAGAGCGCCGCTGCGCGCTTCCAGTTCCTCTTCTTCTTCACGCAGATCGCGGCGGTCGCGCCATTCCGCAAACCGCGCCCAGTGTTCGGCAATGCTTTCGCGAATTACGCCGAAGCTGATGTCCGAGGCAAAGTAGAGGCCGGCTGCGGCCAGTGCGGCAGCCACCACCCACGCGCCCTGCAAGTTCAGGTAGGTCACCAGCAGGCTGGACATGAGGCGTCCCACGACGCCTTCAATAGGAACCACGTGCAGCCAGCGCCAATGCCAGGGCAGCAGGCCAAATATCGCGGGCAGAAAGGTGAGCGCAAGCAGCGTGCCCATCCAGCGCAGGATGGGCGGACCGCCGGGCCGCGAGCGCATCCATGTCCAGCCCACGCCGCCCAGCCACAGGGGAAGCAGAAACGCCGTAATCCCCAGCGCCTGCAGCAGCAGATCGCTCAAGTAGGCGCCGAACAGGCCGATCCAGTTGTGAGGCGTAACCGTGCCGACGGCCGTGTTCATCGAGGGATCGCCGACATGATACGTGGCCAGCGCGAGGAAGAGAAGCAGCGAGACCAGTAGGAGCACCATCCCCAGAAAGATATTCACGGGGCGGCTGCGCGTGGGCGCGAGAACAATGCGGATGGGCTTCATGATGAGGGCGGTTCCGCTCTCCGGCTGCCGTGAACGCGGAAAAGGCAGGCCAGTCGAGCAGGCAAAACGTCCCAGAGCAGCCTTTATTATCGGCGTTCGCAGGGCCGGATCAGGCTAAAACCGGGCAGGGGGGAACCACGATGACCAACCCCGGTTTCACAAGCTAAGACCCTCGGCGCGCAATATCTGGATACAGCGCTTCAGGCGTACGTCGCAGGTCAAAATGGTCCACTGCATCCGGACTGCGACCGCACAAATCAGTATGTCCGTCGATCCGCACTCCACGCCGCGGCTGCGGCAGAGATTGTAAAGACGCGCGGCCTCTTCGTAATGGGGAGTTGTGAGTGGTTCATCCGGAAACGCTTCAAGCGCGAACCGCAATTTCTCAAATTGAACCAGGTACTTAATGCCAGAGAGAACTTCCCGGCGGATCGGGCCAATGATGGCGACACGGCCATCCTTGATTGCCTCGGTAAGCGATGCGAGCACCAATTGCTCGTCGCCGCTTATTACAGTCCCTTTCCTGCGCCGCATTAAGAGCGACCAGGCGCAGGAATCGGCCAGGACTTTCAAGGTTCGATCTCGATCCGATCGAGTTGGCGCATCTTCTTGTAGTCGTAGTCGGGATCGTAGTCGATGGTGCCGGAGAGCTTTAGGATCTCAAGCTGCTTTCGCCGCTGGACGAATTCCTGCAGCGCCGCGGTGACTGCTTCTTTCTTTGTCTTGTAGTTCCCTACCCGCCGTGCCTCGTCGATCAGCTTGTCATCGATAGCCAGATTCGTTGCCATGGGCGCACCTCCCACTTGTGTAGAATATAACACAATCGCATGTGTAATACTAACACATTATTTTTGTGTTGTTTACAGGAAGATAGGGTTCTTACCCGCCGAGGTACTTCGCGCCCCAAATCAGCAGCGCGATGCCGAGCAAAATGCGGTAAATGGCGAACACCGTGAAGCCGTGTTTGCGCACCCACTGCAAAAACCACTCCACCACGCCCAGGGCCACGATGAACGAAACCGCGGTGCCGATGAGGAGCACGATCCAGCGCTCCGGATTCATGACCACACGCGCGGTCACCACACCTGCCGCTGCGGCGACCTTGCTGGTGTGAACCTCCCTGAAAAGATCCCAACACGTGGCGGCGATCATGGTGGGAATGGAGAGCAGAAAGCTGAACTCGAGCGCCGAAGGACGGTCGAGGCCCGCGAGCTGGCCGGCAGCGATGGTCGACATGGAACGCGACGTGCCGGGAAAAACTGCCGAGAGCGTTTGGCAAAGGCCAATCCAGATCGCCTGCGGCAGCGTCATCTCTTCCACGTGGGTGGTGCTGGGATCAACGCGATTGCTCCAGGCATCAATCACCCACATCACGATGCCGCCCGCGAGCAGGGCGATGGCCATGGCGGTGAGGCTGCCCAGATTTTTCTCGCTCCACTTGCGCAAAGGCAACGTGGTCGCTGAAGTGACGGCGAAGGCAATCAGCGTGAGCGAAATAGGATGTGTAAGCCAGTTGCGATCGCCGTTTTCGCCTTTGGGAAAGGTGCGCAGAAAATTGACGATCCGCTCCAGAAACAGGACACAGAGCGCGAGGATGGCGCCCACCTGGATGACGATGGTGTACATCCGCCAGTACGCGACATCCTGGAAACACACCGCACTGCCGGCCGCACAAACACTGTTGTCCAGCGGAAGCTTCATCAAGGCTTCCGCGATGCGCAGGTGCGCCGTTGAGCTGACCGGCAAAAATTCGGTCAAACCTTCCACAATTCCCAAAAGAACGGACAAAAAATACGGGTTCAAGCGAACTCCATCTTACATTCAACGCGAGTCAGACGGCGTATCTGCCGGGCACGCGGGAAACCGCGAGCAGCTCAGTCCCGGTCGATGCCATAAACAGGAACGCCCTCATCCAATTTGTACACCAGCGCACCGGCTCGGTAAGAATAGTCGGAATCGGAAAAATGCGCCTTCAGTTGGGCAGCCACGGTGCGCGCCTGGTTGTGGGCGTCGCTGCTTTTGCGGTCATCCCCATCGGCGGCATACATGTCGGTGAGCACGGCCAGGCGGTAAACGGCTTCGTAGAGCGCCCGCGCCGTGCGCGGACCGTCGGGATACTCGTCGGCGTACTTGATGTAGAGCTCCGACTCCTTCGCCGGGCATTGCTCCGATCCCTGCCAATCGCCGCAAAGCTTGTTGTCGATCAGGGTGAAGGCCGCCAGCGCCGCCCACTTGGTTTTGGGATAATACTTGATCACCTTGCGCAGTTCGTCTTCATCCATGGCCTGGCGATAATCGGGATCCTTCTCATGCGCCGAGGGCAGGCTTTGGGAGTCGGAGCGCTGGATTTGCCACTGGATGTCGGCGGCGCGCCACATGGCATCGGGCACCAAGGGCGAGTTGGGGAACATTTCTACCAATCGTCTATAGAGCAGGCGCGCGCTTTGCGCTGCGTTGGCCGCGCCGCGAGGATTGGAGGCCTCCGCCTCCTGGTTGGCGGCCGCGCCCATCAGAATCTGGTCGCCATTGGGCATGGTTTCCTCCACCACGCCCTTGGCCTCAATCCAGCCGGAGATGGGCGGAGTGGCTGCGTCGCCGCCCACCCAGGGCTCGTCCTTGTCGCTGTGCTGTTCTTCAATGTCGGTGTTGATGTAGACGCGCATCCACGCGCCGCTTTTTTCCGCCACCACGATCTCGCGGCCGATCTGCAACTTGTCCACTTTTTGCGCACTGGTCGAGGGCGTGATGTAGAGCCAGGTGATGCGCAGGGCCGTGGCGCGAGGTCCGGCCAAGGGTTTTACCTGCTGCTGCGGTTTTTTATCAGCGTGAGCCGGCCACGGGGCGCAGGCCAGCGCCAAGCCCAAGGTGAAAATGCGGACCGTGAAAATCCGGCGCTTCATCACAAGCAAAATCCTACTCTGGAAAGGGGGCAGTGGGAAAAAACATCCCGCAGGGGCTAAAGCCCCTTTCCTTTATTCCATCCGTTCGGCACGACTAAAGTCGTGCCCTTTCGCGGTTCGCTGCTCTGCTGGCCGGCTAACCCTATTCCAACGACGCTACGACTGGCTTTCGGTGAGCACTTCAGCCAGCATCGCCGGATCGACGTTGCCGCCGCTGACCACGGCCACCGCTTTGCGGAAAGCCGGCAACTGGTGCGCATGGAAGAGCAAGGCCGCCGTTGCCACTGCGCCGCTGGGCTCGGGCACGAGGCGCGTGGTGGCCACAATGGCCCGCATGGCGGCGCGAATCTCGGCTTCGGTCACGGTGACGATGCCGTCCACAAATGCCTGAAGGTGCGCGAAGTTGCGCACACCTACGCTTTGCGTGCGCAAACCATCAGCAATTGTCCGGCTGGTTAATTCGGCCGGCCAGGTCACGATCTTTCCTGTGCGAAAACTCTCCGCGGTGTCCGCGGCCAGCTCTGGCTCAACGCCAAAGACTTTGGTGCTGGGGCTCAACTGCTTCACCGCCGCGGCCACTCCGCTCAGCAATCCGCCGCCCGAGACCGGCGAAAGCACCAGGTCCACATCGTGCAGCGCTTCCACAATCTCGAGGCCGCACGTTGCCTGCCCCGCAATAATCTGCTCGTCATCGTAGGGCGGAATCACGATGTAACCGTGCTCGCGAACCAGCTCTTCGGCCTTGGCCAGCCGCTCGCTCGAGGCCACGCCAACGTCCACAATCTCCGCACCCAGCGCCAGCGTCGCGGCCCGCTTGATGGCCGGCGCATTCGACGGCATCACGATCACCGCCTTTGCGCCCACCTCGCGCGCCGCGTAGGCCACGCCCTGCGCATGGTTGCCGCTCGAATAAGTGATGACGCCGCGCGCGATCTCTGCTGCCGAAAGCCCGAGAATCTTGTTCGCCGCGCCGCGAATCTTGAAGGCTCCGATGGGCTGCAGGCTCTCCGCCTTTAGCCAGATCTCTTTGCCCGTTCCATAGCCGGAAACGCCGGGAAACGCGGCACGCACCAGCGGCGTTTTCATAGCGATAGGAGCAATGCGCGCCGCCGCCGCGCGAATCGTCTCGATGTCAACCAGCGAAATTGTCTGCGTGCTCATTGCGTGTCTCAATCAACAGTTCTTAGTTCGAAGTTCTCAATTGTCAGCGATTAGCCCGGAGTATCTTCCTGTTCCCTGCTTTCTCGCTCCCTTGCTCCCTGCCTTATTCGTATGCCAGCGCCTCGATCGGGTCCTTGCGCGCGGCCATCCACGCCGGATAGAGCGCGCCGCAGATCGATCCCACAAAGGCAATGAGAGCGCCCTGGCCGATCCATTGAGCGGTAATCTCAAAGTGTTGTGTAGGAAAGAGGTGAAACAGGAGAAAGCGGACGCCGAAAACTCCTGCGATGCCCACCACAACGCCAGCGATGGCCAGCACCGCGCACTCGCGCAACACCACGCCCACGATCGTCATCTTCGACGCGCCCATCGACTTGAGGATGCCGATCTCGCGCGTACGTTCCAGCACCGCCGTGTACATGGACTGGAAGATGACCAGGAAACCGATGATGACGGCGATGCCGGTAACGATGTTCAGGGCGATGTTGAAGCCGGGCAAGTGTTCCGGCGTCATCTCCGAGAGCCAATCGTCCATGGTTTGCACCGGGAAATCCTCGAGCCCGCGTGTTGCGTGAATCTCTCGGATGATCTCCTGCTCATTGGCCGGGTCGTCACTCCTGATGTAAAACATCGAAGCCCTGCCCGAGGACCCCATCAGATCGCCCATGGTATCGATCTGCAGCAGCTTGCGCCCGCCCTTGCCGTGCTCCACGATCCCGCAGATGCGGAACGGATGGTCCATCACGGTGATGGTATCGCCGACATGATGAGCGTTGCCCGCGAATACGTCGTCAACGATCACATCGTTCGGCCCCTGGAACGGAGTGCCCGATAGAAACACAAAGGGCCGCAGTGCGTCGAATGTCGGGTAATCGATGCCGTAGACCACGCCAAAATCGTCAGGAGAGGTGTTAAAGACGGTAATGACCGGCGAGGCTACCGCCACGTGCGGAAGCTTCCGGATTACTTCGATGTCCTTGATCGGTATGGGTGCGCCGCTGATGCCGTTCATGATGCTGGCATGGCTCGGACGCATCATCAGGTCCGCGCCGATGCCGTTGGTGCGCTGCTTCTGGTCGTTCAACATGCCCATGAAAACGCCCACAATCGACAGAATCATGATGACTTCAATGGCTACGGCCAGCACGCTGATGACGGAGCGCAGGGGGCGATGCAGCAGATTGGCGAAAATCAGTTTGTTCATCTTCGAGCCGGATTCCGGGCGAGAAAAAGCGCCTGAAAGTTCGATTTCAGGGTAACAGACGGTGGGTAGAGACGAGTGTGAGTGTGAAATGCGAGTGTGAGTGTGAGTGCGACTGTGGCTGCATCCGTCTGGCACACTCACACTTCACACTCACACTTCACGCTCGGCCTTAGTCCCGAGTCCCTCGCCCCTCGTCCCTGTTCCCTATTGGGTACTCCCGGTTCACCATTCCGTGCTTTGATCCTTTACCGGGACCACATCCCGGTTTATTGTGAAGGTAATTTCGATCCGGGGTTTTGACCCGTTCTTTGGTCGCCGATGGGGAATTTTGGAGAAGACCTGCGCAAGGAGCGCCTGGCGCGCGGCGTTGCGTTGGAAGACATCTCGACGGTCACCAAAATCAGCCGGCGGCACCTGATCGCGCTGGAGCAGGAGAGATTTCGCCTGCTTCCCGGCGGAATCTTGAGCAAAGGCATAGTGCGCGGCTACGCGGGCGCGCTCGGCCTCGATGCCGAGGATTGGACGGACCGGTTTCTTCGCGCCTGCGACGCTTCAGGCCAGATGTCGGATGACGAACGCGGCTGGACCACCTTTGCCTCGAACGTAGGCAAAGCGCGCATCCTGCATCGCGAAGCTGTCGAGGTGCGCCTGCGCTGGATCGGCGCCCTTTTAATGCTGTTGGCGGTGGCCGCGGGCGGCTTCCTTGCCTTCCGCTATTACGGCCTGCGTCAAGGCTGGTGGTCCACCTTGCTCCCCACGCACGATATTTCCGCAGCGTTCGATGGCGCGTGGCACTGGACCGCGAATCTGTTCGCGCGGTTCCTCGCGCGGCTGCGCCGGTAATCGCGCATACTGCATTCGTGCTCCATCTTTTTCCGCGCCTTTTGCGGAAATGGGTGGGAACGCCAACTCCGCCCACCCGCCGGGCGCCCCACGCCGGGCCCCTGCGGACAGGTCTTAGTCCGCGGGGTGGAGCTTCGGCGGCCAACCGCGACGGTTGACCGGCTAAGGTCGGAGGCTGCCCCCAATCCGCCCCCGAAATCCGCCGTTGGCCCACCAATGTCCGCCACCCGCTCAAGCGCCTTTGCTCCCGCTGCCCCGCCGCAATTACCATAGAAGAGATGCACGGCTGTGCGCGACCCCGCCTCCGCCGGGGAAAGGTGCATCCAAGTGGGAAGGAGTTTTTCCAAGTTGAGCGACCGTTTCTTGTTTACCTCTGAATCCGTTACCGAAGGCCACCCGGACAAAATTGCCGATCAGGTCTCCGACGCCATTCTCGATGCCTGCCTGGAGCAGGACCCCTACAGCCGCGTCGCCGCCGAAACCTTGACGGCCACCGGCCTGGTGGTCATCGCGGGCGAAATCACCACCAAGGCTTATGTGGATTTCCAGTCGCTTGTGCGCGGCGTCGTCGCCTCCATCGGCTACGACAACGCACTCTACGGCTTCGACTCCAACACCTGCGCCGTGATCTCCAGCATCAACAAGCAGTCAGGCGACATCGCCCAGGGTGTTGACACCGGCGGGGCCGGCGATCAGGGCATGATGTTCGGCTACGCCTCCAACGAGACGCCGGAACTGATGCCCGCGCCCATCTCGCTGGCGCACAAGCTCACCCGGCAGCTGTCTGCGGTGCGCAAGAGCGGCAAACTGCCCTACCTGCGCCCCGACGGCAAGAGCCAGGTGACGGTGGAGTACGGCGAGGATGGCAAGCCCGCGCGCATTGATGCCGTGGTGATTTCGAGCCAGCACTCCGAGGCCGTCAGCAATGAAGACCTGCACGCCGACATCCTCAAGCATGTGATTCAGGCTGTGCTGCCCGCCAAGTGGCTCGACGAGCACACCAAGTACCACATCAATCCCACCGGCCGCTTCGTCATCGGCGGGCCCATGGGCGACACCGGGCTCACCGGCCGCAAGATCATCGTGGACACCTACGGCGGCATGGGCCGGCACGGCGGCGGCGCCTTCTCGGGCAAAGACCCGACCAAAGTGGACCGCTCGGCGGCTTACATGGCCCGCCACATCGCCAAGAACATCGTGGCCGCGGGACTGGCGGAAAAGGCTGAGGTTCAGCTGGCCTACGCGATCGGCGTGGCTGAGCCCGTGTCCGTCCTCGTGGAGACCTTCGGCACCGGCAAGCTAAGCGAAACCAAGCTCACTGAGCTCGTCCGCAAGAACTTCTCGCTGACGCCCAAGGCCATTATCGAGAGCCTGAATCTGCGCCGGCCGATCTTCCAGAAGACCGCGGCGTACGGGCACTTTGGCCGCACTGAGCCGGAGTTCACCTGGGAATCGACCGACAAGGCCGCCCAGCTGGCCGAGCAGGCTGGCGTCGCCGCGGCCGCAAAGTAACGGTTCGGCAAACGAATTGGGCAATCGACAGGCACAGCCATGGGATCCGTCGCTCCGGCGGGTCCCATTTGTTTTTCGCGCTCCGCGCCCATGCCGTAGAATTCTCAGGGATGCTGAACTGTCTTTATTGAGCGGAGAAACCCATGCGTCTAACTGCAATCGCCGTACTGCTGTTTGGCTGCGCCACCATCTCGGCCGCGCAAACCGGAGCCAACTGGACCTACGAAGGAAAAACTGGACCGATCGTCTGGGGCCGGCTCGATCCCGCGTACCAGGCCTGCGCGAAAGGCCATGAGCAGTCGCCGTTGGACATTCACAGCACCCATCTCGACAAGAGCCTGCAGCCGCTCGAGTTCCATTACATCGCGGGACCCATGACGCTCCAGAACACCGGCCGCGGCATCATTGCGCGCGTCGATCCCGGCAGTATCCTGGTGGCGAACGGCATTCGCTACCACCTGGTCGAGCTCGACTTCCATCACCCCAGCGAGCACCCCATCAAGGGCAAGCTCAGCGATATGGAGATCGATCTGATTCACCGCAGCGACGACGGCAAGGTGGCGATTGTGGCCGTACGCCTGAACCAGGATCGGGGATTTCCCAACGCCCTGCTGTCGACTTTGTGGGCGCACCTGCCCAAGGTGCCCGGCACCAGCGCCAAAGTGACCGACCTGGTGAGCGCGGGCGGGTTGTTGCCGGAAGACCGCGGCTACTGGACCTACATCGGCTCCATGGTCACGCCGCCCTGCGCCGAGGGCGTGCGCTGGTATGTGTTCCAGGAAGACCTGAGCATCAGCCGCGATCAGTTCCGCGCGTTCGCCAATCTCTACAGGATGAACACGCGGCCCATGCAGGACGCGCACGGCCGCAGGATCGAAGCGAACGAATAAAACAGGTTTAAGATGCCATGCTTCAGGTTGCAGGTTTCAAGTCCAGGCTGCAGCTTGTAGCCTGAAACTACTTGCCACCGGCTACCAGGCGATTTCGCGGCCGCCCGAGCCATTCACCTGGCCCCTGCGTCCATCACATAGAGCTCCTGCCTACATCGCCTGACTGAGGGATTGCCATGATCATGCGAACCTTCGCGAATCTAGCCGCCCTCGCCGTTGTCGGCATTCCCGTCCTGGCACAATCCCCGCCACCGCCGGCACCTACCGCCCAATCCATCGCCGCTCATCCATCCGCGGCCACAGACGCGCCCTCCACAACGCCAGCCGCCACCGTGCCGGCCAAATTTGGAATCGTCGACATTCACAAGAGCCCGCCGCGCCTGCACCCGAACTTTTCCGGCGGCTTTCTGCGCGACGGCCGCTACATCCTGCACCAGGCCACCATGGACGACCTGATCACCACCGCCTACAGTCTCAAGAGCTCCATCTACGTGGGCGGCGGGCCATCCTGGCTTGATTGGGATCGCTATGACATCGTCGCCAAGGTCCCGCCCGGCACCACGCCAGAGGCGGCGCGGCTCATGCTGCAAAGCCTGCTGGCGGAGCGCTTCAAACTTGTCGCGCACCGCGGCGACGCCATGGTGCCCGCATTTCTGCTCACTGTAGCCAACGGAAAGCCCAACCTCAAGCCATCCAACGCCACGGACGGGTCGTGCGAGCACCAGTCCTCGTCCGATTCAGGCCCCGTGCAAACCATCGTGCTGAGTTGCCACGCGGCGAGCCTCTCGTCCCTTGCTGCTGCCATCGACGGCGACGGCGGCGGAGGCTATCTGAGCTATCCGGTCATCGACGCCACCGGTCTCAAAGGCGACTACGACTTCAACCTCAAATGGACACAGAAGTTCCTCCTTACCAGAACCGGCCCCTCCGCGATCAATATTTTCCAGGCCCTTGAGCAGCAGCTCGGCCTCAAGCTCGATTTCAAAACCACGCCACGCCCCGGGCTCGTGGTTGACAGCGTGAACGAGCACCCCATGCCGAACTCGCCCCAGCTTGATGCGCTTATGCCTCCGCTGCCGCCGCCGCAGTTTGAAGTCGCCACCATTCGCCCCACCGATCCTAACAACCCGCGCGGCATGGGCAGAGTCGCCGGCGATGAGCTCAACTTCCAGGGCATCCCGCTCAAATACCTCATCACATTGGCCTGGGACCTCGACCCCCGCGATGAAACTACGCTGATCGCGCCGGGTTGGCTCGAGTCCGACCGCGTGGACATTCACGCCAAAATCGCTGACAGCGATCTCAGCGTCAACAGCTCGGGAAAACCGGGAAGCATCGAAATCGACGACCTACGGCCCATGCTGCGCACGCTTCTTATCGACCGGTTCCAGATCAAATACCACATGGAAGACCGCCCCGCGAATGCATTCACCCTGATTGCCGACCACTCCAGGCTCGACAGGGCCGACCCGTCGGAGAGGACGGGATGTACAGACGGTCCCGGACGTGACGGCAAGGATCCGCGCATGACAAACGTCATGCTCAACAGCCTGGTCACGTGCCGCAACATGACCATGGATCAGTTCGCCGAGGCTCTTACGTCTCGCCGCGGCTCGGTGGGTTATCTCTTCTATCCGGTTTTGAATGCCACGGGACTCAAGGGCGCATGGGACTTCACAATCAGCTGGAGCTCCGCCGATCTCACGCAGGGCGGAGGCTTGGGCCCGGCTCCCGCATCACCGAGCGATTCCACGGCCTCCGACCCCAACGGCGCCATCTCATACTACGACGCCCTGAAAAAAGAGCACGGCCTGAAACTGGTAAAAGAAAAGCGCCCCGAGCCTGTTCTCGTGATCGACCAGATCAACAAGACTCCCAGCGAAAACTGATGGAGAGCGATCACCGCCCACGAATCACGAGCCGCGAATCGCGATTCACGGTTTCACCAACGGCGTGAGCTGCAAACTAATCTCGCCGTCCGCCGTCTCCGCTTTCACTCCCGTCAAATCCCGCACCAGGTAATGCGCCGCGTCGAGCGACTCGACTGGATGCGAGAAGGTGGTTGCGATCACGGTGCATCCCGCATCGCGGCCGGCCTGGGCGCCGGAAGCCGAATCTTCAAGCACCACGCAATCCTGAGGCGCTACGCCGAGCAGCGCCGCCCCAGCCAGGAACGGCTCGGGATGCGGCTTGCCGCGCGTCACGCGGTCCGCGGTTACAAGCCGCTGGGGCACGGGAATGCCTCCGGCGGCCATGCGGATGCGCGCAATGCGCCCCGTAGCGCTCGTGACCACGGTCCAGCGATCGGCGGGCAGCGCGCGCAGCAGCTCCAGCACGCCGGGCAACACGGTAAGGTCCTCGTTGTCGGACACCTCGATTTCTTCAATCACTTTGAGCTCGTCCTCGGGGTCGAGATCGGGCCGCATCAAGCGAATGGTTTCCACCGCGCGGCGGCCATGTGCGGTCTCTCGCGTCAGCGCGGCATCGACGCCCCGCAGATGCGCCCACTTGGTCCAGCTGCGCTCCACCGACGCGATGGACGAGATCAGAATGCCGTCCATATCGAAGAGAATGCCTTGGCAATGGATGAGAACAGAGGAGGAAACCGCATGAGAGCTCATGATTCGATTGTATGGGCGCGTGGGAATCGGTCGGCGAGCTCTCCACGCAGGGTGGAAATGCGGGTCCCTCGACTCGCTGCGCTCGCTCAGGATGGCCGAGTGCGCCACGCCGCCGGCAATTACCGCTGCTTCGCCGCAACCTGCTTCTGCGCACCGAAGCTGACCAGCGGCGGATCGCCGAAGGTGACAGTAACCGCGACGGATTGTTTGCGCACGCCCGCCACGACGAGGTTCTGATCGAGCGTCAGCCCGCCGTTGGCGATAGCCGCGTCGCCAGTCCAGCGATCGAAGCGGCCCAGCGCGGCGGGAACGGGTTCCGCCTTCGCCGATTCCGAAAGCTGGTTGCCGATGGCTCCGCGCCCGAACTCGAAGCGCAGGGCCCCGTGGGCCGAGGCAGCGAGATCCTTGCCGGTGTAGCCGGAGAGTTCGATCTTGCCGTTGCCGTTCATTGCAGCGCCGGCCCAGCGCAGACCGAGCAGGGCGCCGACAGAAGTAACATCCAGCTTCTGGAAATCGCCTTCGAAGCTGTAATCGGGCTTCTCCTGATCAGTCGCGGGCTTCACGAGCGATCCGGCCACGTGAATGCTCCCGCCAAATAGGCCGGCGTCAGCGTTGGTAATCTCCACACCCGTGGGCAGCACGCGGACGTCAGCCGACACCCCCTGGAGTGTGACGGGACCGAGAGTCAGCGAATCCGCCTGCACTGTGCCCTCAAGCGCGGGCCAGGGCGGAGATGCGGCGGGATGCAGGCGGTTAATCAAATCAGACAGCATCGTAGTATTTTCATGCGCGCCCAGCAACGCGGATTCGAGCAGTCCCGCATCGAGATCTTCGAACTGCAACTGGAACTGCACAGGGCAGGGCTGCGGCGGCTCGCCAAGCCCGGCCGCGCAATTCGAGGTCGCGGCCAGGGGCACGCTCACGCTGAGGGTTCCCTTCACCGGTCCGTAGGAAAATTCGACCGGGTCCCAGCGCAGGTTGGCGCCGTCCAGATGCAGCGTGGCCTCGGCAATCTGCACATTGCTAGCCAGAAAATCGGCCTTCCAGTTGGCATTACGCAGCGTCACCGTTCCCGTGAGCGAGTCAGTCGAGGGAATGACGTCTGCGCCGGTGGACGGCGAGGACGCAGGCGCCGGCAATTCTTCTGCATCCGCCAGAACCGATGCGCTTCCTGTATTGACGGCGAGTGGAACCTCTTCCGGTATCCACGGTCCTGCGGCGATAAGGTCCACAGCGATGGGGTCGCCGGCCAGCGCCGCAAGCGCCTCAGATTGCGGAGTGCCGGCGGCGTGGGCCAACTCGCGCGCGCGTGCGAAACTCGCCTGGCCGCGCACGCCCACCTGATAGCCAGAGAGCGAGAGGCGCAGAGTGAAGACGAGGGGCGTTTCGCCGCCCGCGGGAATCGCCACGGTTCCGGTGAGCGCTGAGGCCGAGGCATGCTGAGCCGCGGAAGGCTCGAGCGTGATCTTGGGCGCTTGCACGGGACGGCTGAGGCCGCCGCCTGTCAGAACCAGGTCCGCGACCGTGAGGCTGCCGGTAAACGGGCCAGTCGGCTCCGCGTCGGCTTTCAGTCCGTGTAGCGATTTTGCGGGCTTCTTTGCAGGCGTGTTTGCAGGTTTCACTGGCTGCGCGGCGCTGCCCGTGCCGGCGGCGTAGACAATTTTTCCGCTTACAGTGCCGCTGGCCTCAAGGCCGGGATCGAAGCCGCTTCGCAGAGTGCGCAGCGCATCCAGTCCGGCCGCGACGGGAATGCGATCCATTTCCACGGTGAACTGCGGCGGCGTGTCGAGGCCGAGTTTTTCGCCGCTGAGGTGCACGCGGCCGTCGCCCAGGGGCGAATCGCAGGTAAGATTCTCCAGAGTGCGGCGCGTGTGGTGATACACGAAGGCGCAATTGGCGTCGAAGTCCATGGGCGCGGCGGGGGCAAACTCGGCGCGGTGCACTCCGGAGGCGCGCAAGCGCATGGCGACTTGCGCAGCGTCGGCGGTGCCATCGATATGCAAATCGCCGGTGAGGTCGCCACGCCAGCCCGGATCGGAGCCGGCGATGAGCCGCGCCAGCTGGCCCAGACGCGCCTCGCGCCAGTTGAGGTCGAGATTGATCGGCATCTCGCGCAGAGCCGGAGCGGAGCGCACACTGGCCTCCATGCGCACTACGCCCGTCTCTTCCTGGTAGAGGCTTACGTCGGTGCGTGCAGGCTGGCCGCGCAGGCGAATGCGCCACTCCCCGGGACTAGCCTGCCAGAGCGAGATGTCGGCGTTGAGCAGCGAAAAGGGCAGTTTTTCCGCGCCGTTCTTAAAGTTGATGCGCGAGTTCGTAGCCTCCAGCGAAGGCAACCGCTGGGCGCCGGCACCGCCCGGCCCGTTTGCGGATGCGCCGCTTCCGTCAGTAGAAATGCCGGTCTGCGCGGCCGCGGTGCGGAAGATGGGATCGAGGTTCCATTGCCCTGGTGCGGCGCGCACCAGGTTGAGACTGGCTTCGTCCACGCTGATCTCGTCGATTTCAAGCTTGCCGCGCCACAACGCAAGCAGGCGGAGCGAAGCCGTCACCTTGCTGGCATGGAGCACGGGTTCGGCGCCATAGGCAGGATCTTCAGCAACGCTCAGGTCGGTGAGCACGAAGCCGGGCCACGGCAAAAGGCGCACCTCAACCGAGGAAAGCCGCACCGGCCGCCCCAGGGATTGCGCGATGAGGTGCGTGATCTGGCCCTTGTAATGGCTGACGCTGATGAGCGGGGGCACCACCAGCGCGAGCACCAGCAGCGCCAGGACGGCCAGAGCTATGCGTAGACGGCCGTACAGTTTTTTCTTGCGCTCAGCGCCGTTTGTCATTGCGGTCCACGGATCATTCTAGCTGCTGAGGTACAGCTATCAGCTAAGAGCTTTCAGCTCCACCGTGGGAGAACCGCCTTCGAACCTGCGACAGGCAGACCCTGGGCTGTTGATTCCGCACCGCTCCGCGCGAATTGAGGCGTTCATCGGGCGTGGGAAAAATCACTGCCCCGCCCTCATGCCCCACGGCAAAGTTGATATATTGCCGTCATGCTTAACGTCTTGATTCAAGGTGCCACCCCGTCTCGGGGACATGGCATTACCTCGATGCTTGGCCACCTGGGAGCATTCGGGCTCTTCTTCATTGCCATCATCGATAGCTCTCCTCTGCCAACATTTGGCGGCCCAGACATCCTGACGGCAATTCTCGCCGCCAGGCAAACCAATCCATGGTATGAGTTTGTGGCAGTTGCAACGGCGGGGTCGGTGATCGGAGCCTACCTCACGTTCAGAATCGCCCGCAAGGCGGGAGCAGCTTTCCTGCACAGCAAGTTTGGAAGCCGGAAAGTGGACACCATGCTCGATTTCTTCCAAAAATGGGGCACCGGCTCTCTTGTCGCGTCAACGGCGATACCGTTTCCCTTCCCTACCAGCTTGTTGTTCGCTGCGGCGGGCGCCTCGAATTACGGTGTCGCGAAATTTCTCACAGTGGTGACCATTAGCCGCGGCGCACGTTACACACTTGTGGCCCTCGTCGCCGATCACTATGGACGCCATTTTCTCCGTATTTTGCTGCATCCCACCCAGCATTGGGGCTGGTTGCTGCTGTTCGCGGCGCTCATCCTCAGCGTGATCCTGGCAGGAGTCATGCTGAATAAACGACTCGCGGCAGCTTGAGCACGATCGAAGACCTAGTTCGGAGCGTTCCAGTCGTCGGTCGCGGTCTTGCCGCCGCTGGCGTAGGTAACCTCGATGTTCTGGTAATCGAACGTGATCTCCTCGTTGCCGCCCACCCAGCGAATGTTCGAGATGGTCGCGTTTGTGAGCACGATCTTCTGCGCTGTCTTCGCGTCTCCCGAGCGCCCCTCAAAGGTAATCACCACTTCGCTCAACGTCTCCCCTGAACTCGACGCCGCGGCCAGCTTGGGCGACGCCACATCTACCTTTTTTGTAACGGTGATGGTGGAGTGCATCCGTCTGCCGGCGGGTATATCGCTCCCCATTGAGGCGTTGCGGACGACGTTGATGAGCTGGATCCTGTCGTACCCACCTTCGCTCTTGATGAGTCCTTGTTTCACTCCCTTCACCGTCATGTATGCATTGACCTCGGCCATGGCCGGCACCGCGGCCAGCAGCGCAGAGACCACACCGCAGAGCACAAACAACCGTCCTCGATGAATGCTACGCATGGTAAACCTCCTCGTTTTCTTCCTTGACTTTTCAATGCCTGGGAAGCTGTGAAGCCGGGCCTGTTCATTCGCGCCCATTAATTCGCAATTGTTACTACCGGTTTTGGTGGCGCCATCTGGAGCCGGCCCGCGCATGGTGACATTCGCCTACTCCCCAAACCGAAGCCGGAATCCACCTTTTGGTTGCCCGGCGGCGACAGTATATCGCCCGTTGACGCTGCTGCCACCTTTTTTCTGCATGCGTTCGCGAGCCAGAGAACCAGGCGAACCCGGCAGAGACTTTGCCGAACCATAAGTCCAGTTGCGGAATCGCTCCGCTTTTCGGCCGTATACGCAGACCGAATTCCCTCAGAACCCTTCACCAGCGATACAATCCAAGCGAAGCCGCCCCAAAAAGGAATCTCCGGCGTAAGCAAATCGGGTGCAGGAAATGACACGTCGCTTCGTAACCGCGGTTCTGGCGATAACAACAGCGCTGACACCAGCGTGGGCGCAGGATACTAATCGAAACCATCAGGGCTCGGCAAAGCGGACGAAAAGCGATCCGGGTGTGATCATCCCCAGTTGTACAGCATTGACTGGAGCCCAGCCTGGCCCTCAAGTGCCTTTATACGTCGATGAGCCCATTGAGCAGCTGAAAAAGATGGTGCCGGGACTTAGTGGGATCAGAATTGAAGCAGTCGCGAACGCAAGGGCCGGCACGCCCGCTCTGCCGGCGCAGGATAAGACCGCATCCATCCTTAACCGAACCGGCGCGGTCATCGCCGACCTGTTTCACAAAATGCCAAACCTGATTGCGAAAGAGGAGGTGAAGGAGCCTACCGATACGGTATTGGAGAACGACTTGCCAAGACGCTCTGGAGGGGGATGGATGGGATCCACCCAGCAGGGATTCCCGATTACACATTTCAGAACCAGTATTTACACGTACCGCATCGTACACAAACAAACGCCGGCCGGCGGCGACGCACTCGACGAGTTCAGGACAGACGCGCATGACCAGCCGATTGGCGACTCAGCCCGCAATGCCCAGAGACCTTCCAGTGTTGGCTTCGCGACAACGTGGCTCTTCTTTCTCCCCGGCAATCTTCAGGAGTCCCGCTTTCGCTACGTCGGAGTGCAGAAGATCGGCAATCACGAAACTTATGTGTTGGCCTTTGCCCAGATTCCAGAGCACATCGTTCTGGGCGCTGTCATTAAATCCAGCTACGGCTCTTGCTCGAGCCCGATTCAAGGTGTGGCTTGGATCGATCAATCGACATTCCAGATTGTTCGCATGCAGACGGATCTATTGACTCCCCTGCCCGGCATCGAACTCAATCAACTTCGCTCGATCCTTGAATATGGCGCAGCCAGCATACGCGCGCTCAATTTAACGCTTTGGCTGCCGACCGACGTCGAGATCCGATGGCAGACGACGTACCGAGCCGGGGATGAGACTCACCTGTATTCTCGCTACAGAATGTTTCAATCGACGGCGAGAATCCTGCCTGCTGGTGAAAGCCCGGCCCCTTAATCGGCGCAGCCTCAACTCCATGCAACCGCATCGCTTCAGACGAAAAACGTGCTCCTCCCGCGGAAAGGCTAGAAGCTAGTAGCTGTTTTTCACCGCGTCAGGTGGAACGTCCGGCTCCAGCGCGTGTCGGAGAAGAAATGCGTCACCACGTGAACCATCCAGGCGATGCGCTTGCTCATTTCAGTCTCCTCGTAGTTCGCTTGAGTGGATTTGAACGACCAGTAGTTGAAGAGCGGCCGTCCCATGATGTTTTGCCGCGGCACAAAGCCCCAGTAGCGCGAGTCGAGACTGTTGTGGCGATTGTCGCCCATCATGAAGTACATGCCGGGAGGCACCACGAGATCGCCATCGACGATGTGATTGGGAGCGTCGTCGGCCCAGCTTGCGGTTTCAGCCCCGCTGGGAGCCTGCGCCGGCGGAATGGAGGGGAATTCGTCGAGATACTGCAGGTCGATGCTCGATCCCGCATCGTCTGAACCGTCCTTCGGCGGAGGCTGCGCCACTCCGTTCAGGATCACGATGCCGTTGTGCAGATGGATGTGATCGCCGGGCACGCCGATGAGGCGCTTGACTAGGATAAAGTACTGGGGATTTCCTTCGGCGTCGGGTTCGGGCTCGGCAACCGGCTTGACGAAGACCACGATGTCGCCGCGCCGCGGCTCGCGATAGTGCACCAGGGGCATCCATTTCGCGGGCGGAGAAAGGGTGATGCGATCCACAACCAGGTGATCGCCCACCAGCAGCGTGTTTTCCATCGATCCCGAGGGGATGACGTAGTTCTGCGCAAGAAAGTAGAGGATGTAGAGGCCCACCACCAGCACCGAACAAATGCTGGCCACTGCCTCGAACGGAGTTTCATCGGGTTTAGCGGGAACGGGAGCGGCTTCCGCGCGCTGGCCGGAAACTTCATTGACTGCTCGCGTCTTTTTCTTCGTCATTCTGTCGCTCTTATCGGTATCAGTGGTCAGCAAACAGTGGTTCGTGGTTCGTGGTTCGTGGTTCGTGATCACTAACCACTGTCTTTCTAATGCACTACGTGGAAGATGCGCCGCCAGCGTACAAATGCCGCGACCTTGGCGGCAAGTTCCCGCACGTGTCCGAGTTTATCATTCGCGGCGGGCCGCGCCGGCTCCTGCGGCGGCTCCACGTCGGTGGGCGAAGTCCGGACCAGCGAGAAATAAATGACCAGCGGGCGGCCCACAAATGCATCGCGCGGCACAAATCCCCAGTAGCGCGAGTCCCGGCTGTGATTGCGATTGTCACCCAGGACGAAATATTCGCCCGCAGGCACGGTGAGTTCGCCGTCGCTCGGGAGACTCCATATCTGACGCCGCCACTCAGGGTCGACCAGCCTTGGAGGAATTTCGCCGGGAAAATTGTCGCGCCCTGAGTCGGCCATCGCCGGCTCGAAGGTCGCGTAAGGCTCATTGAGGGCGACGCCGTTGATGAACACCTGGCCATCGGCGATGCGCAGCCGGTCGCCGGGAACGCCGACCACCCGCTTGATGAGCATGGGCGGATCGGGATGGCGGAAAACCACGATGTCGCCGCGGGCCGGGTTGCGATAGGGCAGGAACCAGCGGCCGATAAGCCCCGGAGTCGCGTAGGTCTGCTTGTTGAAGAGCAGAAAATCGCCCACCAGCAATGTGTGCTCCATGCTTTCAGAGGGAATGAGCAGAGGCTGCACGATAAAGGTGAGAACAAACAGCGCGATCACCACGGTCTGCATGAGCGAAGCCACGGCCTGCGGCAAAGTGGGCAAATGCGCGCGGAACTGGGCGAAGTGGCTGGGCGCCCGCGCGTGCCCCGTTTTGGTGGCCATAGGCACCGGATTTGGCGCTGGCGCGGACCCTGGTTGCGGCTCTGGGGAAGAAGCGCTCATCAAGCCGAGGTCTCCTCGTCACCAGTATCGATCTCGGCATTGGGCTCAGCCCTGTGCTCAATACGGGTCGGAAATGCGCCGCCGGCATGTGCGTCCGCCAATTCCAACTGCTCCAGCGCACGACGCGCGGCATCCTGCTCGGCGAACTTTATGGTGCTTCCCACGCCGCGGGCCAGAGGCTTTCCGCGCTCTCCGGCCAAGCCTTTCACGCGCACCTCCACGATAAAAACTTTGCGGTGGTCGGGACCGCTCTCGCTCTTGACGCGGTAATAGGGAGCGCCGGCGTGCGCCGCCTGCAGCCGCTCCTGCAAGGCCGACTTGTAGTTGCCCAGCGCGGCTCCGGAGCGCAGCTCGCGGGTCAGGCGCTCGGCCGCTTCGCCCATCACCTGGCTGAGCACAAAGGCCCGTACCGACTCCAGACCGCCATCGAGATAGAGCGCGCCCATCACTGCTTCCATGGTATTGGAGAGCACCGTGCTCTTCAGGCGCAGGCCGCTGCGCTCTTCGCCGCGGCTCAGGCGCAGATGCTTGCCCAGGCCGATCGTCTCCGCCACCTGCGCCATGTGCAGCCGGCTTACCAACCCGGAACGAATGCGCGTCAGCTCGCCCTCGCGCCATTCCGGATGCTCGGCATAGAGCGCGTCGGCCACCACCAGGCCCAACACCGCGTCGCCAAGATATTCCAGGCGCTCGTTGTCTTCCATGCCTGCGGCCCGGATGCTGCCCGCAGCCTGAACATCGCCCGCAGCCCCGGTGTCGCCGGCCGCCTGGATATTGCCATCGATCTGCGCCAGCTCGTGCGCCAGGGAACGATGCGTGAGCGCGCACACCAGCAGCTCAGGACGCGAAAACTTGTGCCCGAGCGCCGACTCAAGCTCATGCAGAGCGGATTCCATGCGCCCTTCGCCCACGTTCCATCCTTCCTTACGCATTTTGACCCAGGTCGCAGCCACTGTGTCCCATGGCAAGCCTGAAACCTGCCGAGATGGAGACGCGACCCATGCGCGCCTCGCAGCGCAGCAGACTTTAGTGATGATTGATTCGGCAACAAAATGCTGCATCGGTGCCCCATCCTTTTCCGCGCGTCTCTTGGGAAAAGGGTGGGAATATGTGTCACGGTTTATTGGCCCGGTTACTATTGCGGCTTCGCCGTTCCCTGCGGCGTTTGCGGGGCCGGCTTCGGAGCCCCGTTGTCCGGAGCTTCGTCATCCGCGTCCTCGTCGCAGCCATGGCCCTTCACAGCGTACGCCGTCTTCAGGCCGCGGTCGGCGGCAAGGCGCGTATCCAGCCGGCCGTCGCGCACTTCCAGGGCCGCTTTGTACTCGGTCACGGCCTGATCGCGCTTGCACTCCAGATCGAGCACGCGGCCCAGGTAGATGTGCGACCACGCCAGCAAGCGCTGGTCCTTGCTGGTTTCGAGCGTCTTTTGAAACTGCGCCACCGCCGCGTCGATGGTTCTCTCCGCATCGTCTTCCGATTCTCCGGGATGCACGCTCATGAGATCGGCGCGGGCCAGGATGAAGTGGGCGCGCGCCGCATCGGCCACACTGGAAACCGTGTCCGTTTCCGACGCCAGAACCTTTTGCGCGATGGTGCTGGCCGCGCCTATATCGCCCGTCGACAGCCGCGCCTCCGCCAGGTCGAGCCCCGTGAGCTGGCGCGGCCGGCTGCGCTGCAACACGTCCTCGTCTGCCTCCTTGTCGAACTCGATTTGCCGCGCGCGGTGCACTTGCTGATCCACGTCCATGCCGTAGACCATTTCGCCCATGATGTCTTTCAGGCCGGTGGGTTGTTTTTCAAATTGCAGCAGCTGCTCGTAAAAGTATTGCGTCAGCACGAATCCCTGGCGCATATCGTGCCCGACCGTGGCCCACTTCACCGCGTCGACTCTTTGTTGATAAAGTTCGCGCTCGTGCTCGTAGCGCGGCAGTTGCGAGCGATCGATGCCGGCGGGAATCTTGTACTCGGGAACGCCCGTATCCATGGTGCGCGCTTCCACGGCCTTGATCAGGCACTCCACGGTCAGGGCCGTGGTATCGGAGCGGAAGCGGAAATCAAGCGGCGCGTCGCGAATCTCCTTCAGAATCGGCTGATCGCGTTGCAGCGCATTGGTCCGCGCGTAGAGCAGCGGATCGATCATGTAGTGCAGATAGGTGTGGCGCACCGACGCCATGGGAATTTTGCCGTTGTTCGGAGAAACCACCACAATGTAATCCGTCCCATAAATGCGGGCGTTCACCGTCGTCGGCGAAAACTGCGGCTCAATCACCACGATGAACCTGCGGCCGTCGTAAGTGGCAGCCGGCATCTTCAGGTAGAGATCGGTGTCCACGATCATCTGCGAGAGCGGATCGTGCACCTTGGCCGCCTCTTCGTCGTAGGCATGGCGCGTGGTCAGCCAGATGCCGTGCAGGTCCAGCGCGGCCGCGAATTCACGCAGAATGGGCACCATCTCCGCCACCTGCGTGGAGTCGGGCGGCATTTCGGTCAGATCGGCGGTAATTTCGAGCGCGGGCGGCGGCGTCAGGTAGAGCGACAGGGAGATGTACTGCGCAATGTCCTGCTCCGTCCCGGTCATGCGGTGTTGCGCGATGTAAAGACACAGGGCGTCGCGCTTTTGCCGTGCCTCTTCGCTCTTCGCAAAGACCTGGTTCATCTCGTCGCGAATGTGTTGGCGCACCGGCGAGCTGTCTTCCCGCCCCTCGTCGTAGCCGCAGGCATTCAGCGCGGCCGCCATCACAAACACCGACTCCGAGGGGATCAGCGACACCGTCGGCCCCGCGGGATCGATCAGCGATGGCGCCTTTTCCTGCGCATATACCTGCTCTCCCGAAGGACCTTGACTTGACGAACTCTGACTTGACGATGAATTTGAACTGCTCCGTGAGCTTGAGGAGGAGGACTGCGCCCGGGAGATCGTGGCCAACCCGGCCGTCGAATACAGAATTGCGCCCAGAATTGCGGCGGAAGAAAGAACGAAAGAGTGCGTAAAACGAAACGTCATTGAGTTGCCCTGCTGGAAGTCTAGTTAAAGTCAAGAGATTTTGCGAGGGGCCGCTTGTTTGCTGGGGATGGGCGGTGTCCGCTTTTATTCTGGACACCGGGGGCCGCGATTGGCGCGGGGTTCGGCGTCCGCTTGGACACTCAGACTATAGCACACGTGAGATGTGACGGCGCGTACGTTGGATGGGGTTTTTCGCATTACCTTTGGACAGTGTCCGTGTGGGAAAGTGAGCACGAAATGCGCCGCGCCGCTTTTTTCTGGCGGCGCGGTCGTGCTTTCCGCTGGCTGCGCACGGATGCAGGCGCGCGATGGGCGCGGCGAAAATTGCAACCTTCATCCCCTCAATTTTCGGCGCGGGGTCCTATCGCGTGCCGGTTGGCTGCGACCGAGGGGCCGCGGCGCGGCCCGGCGCGCAGCGTGCCGTTTATAGCTTTTGCTTTTTATCCGGCTTCATGGGTTTGCGCGGCACAGGCTCTGCGGCGTTGGCGTGGCTGGGAAGGACGGCGGGGCGAGACCGCGCAAACCCACCGCCGCACGGCGATGCGAAGCAAGCCGAGCGCGCCGGGGCGCGCGGTGCGGCGGCGGCGCGGGGACGCGGGAGCCGGAGCGAAGCGCAGGCCGAAGGGCGACGCAGCAGAGCGGAGGAGACCGAGCGCGTGGGCGCGCCGTGAAGCCGGTTGGGCACGGAGGGCGGGCGCTGATCTGATTTGCAGGATGCTGGCGCGGCCGCCCGGAGGGGCCAGCCGTGATCGAGGAGCGCAGCGACGAGCACCTTGTATAGGCTCGTTCACGCCGTAGCGGAGCGGAGGTGCACTTTATGGCTTTTTATCGTGCTTCTGATCCGGCGACGGTGCGGCGCGCGGTGTCGCGTGCGTGTCCGCTGATCGACCTGGCGCATGCGCTGCTGGTCGTTGGCGCGCCGGGGCGATGGGTGTTGTCTGCGAGGTGGCTGCCGGGTGGCCGGCCATACGGCAACGACGCGACGCCACCTCCTAGGCACGTGTTCATGCCACTTATCCAAACATGTGGACGACGATGTAGAGCAGGTAAAAAGGGAAACAGGCTAACCACAGGCACCAGGCGATTCTGGTGATCTTCGCAGAATGGTTTTCCTTTATCCACGGGAACCCTGTGGCGATTATGAGCACCGATGATGCGCACACCCACACAACGTCAGCCCTCCAACCGCCGAACCGATAGTTTCCCAGAAGACGGTCAGCGAGTCCGGGACCCGGGCCAATTCCGGAGAATGCAGGGATGAATGTCAGAACGAAAAGCGCGAAGTCCAAGGCCAGCAGGCCGCGAAGAATCCAACCGAAGATTCTCATTTGAGAACCTACTCTAAGCCAGCCGCTGCCCGCTGTCCATCGCGGTGAACGCACCCGGCTGGCCGTCAGAGGAGGTCGAGGCGGTCGAGGGTTCGGGCGAGTCTTGCGCGGGCGGTGTCCACCAACGTGTGTGCGGTGCGGGTGCTGCAGGCGAGGGCGCGGGCGATTTCGAGGCGTCTGGCTCCGGTGCGGTAGGTCATGAGGAGCGCGGCTTGTTGCGCGGCGGGCAGGGTGCCGAGGGCGCGCTCGAAGTCGAGGGCGCGGACTATGACGGCGTCGGCTTCGCGCTGGCGGCGTTGGCGGTATCCGGTGCGGCGGTAATTGGTGGTTCTGCCGCTGCGGAGGGCGGAGCGGTCGCGCAGCCATTGGCGCAGGGCGACGATGGCGAGGACTTCGGTGGGTACCATTCTGCCTCTTCTTCTTCGCAGCAGCGGGCTTCCCACGCTGCGATTTCGGCCGGCGTGCAGACGTCGCCGCGCTCGATCTCGGCGATGAGGGC
>Ga0181518_10000309_pt1 | contig 56713 bp, 50 predicted proteins | sample PEATcosm2014_Bin_28_FD_119751 | JGI IMG/M metagenome (GOLD analysis project Ga0181518, IMG submission 119751) | Peatland microbial communities from MTU Mesocosm Facility, Houghton, MI, USA - PEATcosm2014_Bin01_60_metaG | ecosystem: Environmental > Terrestrial > Soil > Wetlands > Peat | place...
CCTGGGCCAGGCGGAGAGCCTGACTTCTCCCAGTCCCGCACCTGACTTGCGCAGGTTCCACCCCGCAGGGGCCTTATGTCAGAAGTTGTGACATTCTATGTCACCTTCTCTGAAAACCTACACCGCTCGTCTGCCAAAGCCATTTGTTGGTGCGGATGATAGGACTTGAACCTACACTCCCTCGCGGGAACTGGAACCTAAATCCAGCGCGTCTGCCAATTTCGCCACATCCGCAGGCACTGAAGGAATTATACCGTGGCGCCGGCCCGGAGCGTTGCACGCCGTTCCGATTTGACAATGCAGAGCACCGCCCGGTAACGTTGACGCAAAGGAGAACATCTATGTCGAACCCTAAAACGGGTATCCAGCGGCGGAGCATGTTGGGAATGGTGGCTGGCACGGCCGCTCTCGGATCGTTCCTGGCCGATCAGCCCGCCGGCGCCCAGTCACCCCAACCCGGCGGCGTCAACCGGAACTCCGCGCCCAGCCAATTGCGAATCACCGACATGCGGGCCATCCGAATCGCCTCCAACTACGACTATCCCATCATCCGTATCGACACCAACCAGGGCGTTTACGGTCTCGGCGAGGTCCGCGATGCGGGCAACGAAGGCATGGCCCTGGTGCTCAAGCCGCATATCGTGGGCAAGAACCCCCTGAACATCGAGCCCATCTTGGACAGCATTCGCAATTTCACCAACCAGCGCCGTTTCGGCGGCGGGTATAGCGCCCTGGACATCGCCTTGCACGATATCGCGGGGAAGGTGTACGGCGTGCCGGCCTGGCGGCTGATCGGCTCCCAGTACCGCGATCGCGTGCGCTGCTATTGCGATACCACGGAAAGCAGCAGTCCCAAAATCTATGCCACCCGCATGACCGCCCGCAAGAAGATGGGTTTCACTTTCTTCAAGATGGACATCATGCCCTCGATGATCCGCGACCGGCCCGGAGGGTTGAATACCCGCGGCGTAGCCACCGCCAAGGGACTTCAGATGTACGGTGAGCATATTCAGGCCGTGCGCGACGCCATCGGCTGGGACCAGCCCCTGGCGGCCGACCACTTCGGCCCTCTCGATCTGAAGGACTCCATCCGCCATGCCCGCTTTTTCGAGCAGTATGAACTGGCTTGGGCCGAGGATCTCCTCCAGGTAGGCGCCCTCGGTACCGGGGACGCTCCCAAGAACTGGCGGGCCTACAAGGAAATCAAGGAATCGACCGTCACGCCCATCAACACCGGCGAAAGCCTTTTCGGCCTGGAAGAAGGGTTCCGTCCCCTGATTGAGAACAACGCCGTAGACCTTATCCATGTGGACCCGCTGACCTCGGGCGGCATGCGCGAGACCAAGCGGATTTCGGACTTTGCCTCCATGTACGGCATCCAAACCGTCATCCACTTCGCCGGCTCGCCCGTGGGCTGCATGGCGTCGGTGCACATGATCTCCACCCTCAAGGATTTCCTGACTATGGAGAACCACGCGGTCGATATTCCCTGGTGGGGAGACCTGGTGACCGGGCCGGCCAAGCCGATCATCCAGAATGGTTACATCCGGGTGCCCGATACCCCGGGAATCGGCGTCGAGCTCAATGAAGAAGCCTGCCGGGCGCACCTGCGAGTGCCGGGGTATTTCGAGCCCACCACGCAGTTCGACAGGTACATCCTCGACGAATTTCGAACCGGCGGTCCGTATCCGCACCTGGACGAGAACGGCCAGCTCGTAAACGCTCCTTAGGCGGCCACGCAGGCGCAAGCCCGCGCATCTGCTTTGTAAGATAGTCGGACTATGCGAATCGCCGTCCTATTGTTTCCAGGTCCGGCAGTTTCCCGAAGCCTTACGAGGCTTGAGTGTTGGCCGCGACCAACTGGCTGTTCGACGTGCTCCAGATGCCCTGAATGCTGCCGCCGGCCCCTATGAAAAGCGCCGCGGAGGCCAGCGCCACGAAGGCCATCAGCAGCGAGTACTCGATGAGATCCTGGCCGCTATCGTCGGCCAGAAAATTTTTTAAAAGTTGCATCATATGGCCAGACTAGACGGTGCCGAATGCGACCGCAAGTCCTCTAAAGTTAACACCGTAAGGGCTATTGCCGGGGCGTGGCCGTTCCGGTCTGGAAGGTCAGGGTGAAGATTAAGGTAGACTTCGGGGAAGATTTGCACTATTTTAGGCTTTCAGAACCTTTATTCCCGTTAACGGTTACAGTCGAGCGCGAAGGAGCAAAAAATGCAGCAGATAGCCCATGATGTCGTGATCCTGGGAACCGGACTCGCCGGCCTGCGCGCCGCCGTGGAGATCTGCATCCAAACGCGGGGCACCGCCGATATCGCCATCGTGTCCAAAGTGCAGGTCATGCGCTCGCATTCGGTGTGTGCCGAAGGGGGCACCGGTGCGGTAATGCGCCCCGAGGAAGGAGACAGCTTCGAGCTGCACGCCTGGGATACCGTGAAAGGGTCCGATTTCCTGGCGGACCAGGATACGGTGGATCGTTTTGTGAGGGCCTCGCCCGATGAGATTCGCCTCCTGGAGCATTGGGGAGTCCCGTGGTCGCGGCGTGAGGACGGCCGGATCATGCAGAGGCCTTTTGGTGGGCATTCTTTTCCGCGCGCCTGCATGGCCGCCGACAAGACCGGCTTCTTCGAGATGCAGGCCCTTTACGATACCCTCGTCAAGTACAACAACTTCAAACGCTACGACGAATGCTTCGTCACTTCGTTGCTCCTTGAAGACGGACGATTTGCCGGCCTGACGCTGCTCGATGCGCCCACCGGCGAGTTCTTCGTTTTGCGCGGCAAGGCTCTCCTGTTTGCTTCCGGCGGCCTGGGGAACCTGTATGGATTCACCACCTACTCGCAAACCGTGACGGGCGATGGACAGGCCATCGCCTACCGCGCGGGCCTGGCCTTGGAGGACCCGGAGTTCCTCCAGTTTCACCCCACGGGGCTGGTGCCATCGGGCATCCTCATGACGGAAGGCTGCCGCGGAGAAGGCGGATACCTGCGCAACAACCGGGGCGAGCGCTTCATGGAGAAGTACGCGCCCAAGATGATGGAGCTTGCGCCGCGCGATATCGTTTCCCGTTCGGAGATGACGGAGATCATCGAGGGACGCGGTTTTCCGGGAGCGGACGGGCTCGATTACATTCAGCTCGATTTGACTCACCTGGGCGCCGAGCGGATCAACAAACGCCTGCCCCTGATACGGGAAGTGTGCATGAAGTTCCTGGGAATCGACCCCATCACGGAGGCCATCCCCATCCGTCCCGTGGCTCATTACTCCATGGGCGGCATCGAGGCCGACATCGACGGCCGGACGAAGGCGGAGAATGTCTGGGCCGCGGGCGAGGTGGCGTGCCATTCCATGCACGGCGCCAACCGGCTGGGGTGCAACTCCACCGCTGAGTGCTTGGTGTGGGGCGGCATCACGGGCCGTGAGATCTCCAAGTACCTGGGGCAAGGCGCCAAGCTGAGCCCGGCGCCGGAAAAAAGGGCGCGGGAAGAAGAGAAACGCATCTTCGACGGCCTGCTCCAGCAGAACGGAACCGAGAATCCAGCCCACATCCGCCGCGAGCTGCGGACTCTGATGGACCGGCACGCGGGCGTCTATCGCACCGGCCAGTCGATGCAGGAAGGCCTGGACAAGATCGCCGAGCTGCGGCGGCGCTTTAGGAATATCGCCATTCAGGACAAGAGCCGCATCTACAACTCCAACCTCATTCAGACGTTGGAAACCGAAAATATGCTCGAGTTGGCCGAGGCTCTGCTCTTCGCCGGTCTGGCTCGCCAGGAATCCCGCGGAGGGCATTCCCGCACGGATTTCCCCAAGCGCGACGACGAAAAGTTCCTGGTCCACTCCATGGTTTACTACACGGGCGGCACGCCGAGGCTGGAATCCAAACCCGTGACGATTACCACCTGGAAGCCGGTGGAGCGAAAGTACTGATGGAAGGAGGCCAGGCATGGCCGAAATCAAGAGGCACGATAATCGGCTCGGGTTGTGGGGATGGCTGGGGGGCGGGCGTTGGGGTGTCGAACGCTACGCCTACATTCTGCATCGTCTCACCGGCCTGGGCATTCTGCTCTACTTTTTGATGCATATTGTGGTCACGAGCCTGCGCGCCTGGGGCATATACCTGTGGGTCGAGGGTGGAGTCTTCCACCAGCCCATGTTCAAATTCGGGGAGTTTCTGGTCTTCGCGGCTTTTGCCTACCACGCCCTCAACGGCGTCCGCCTGGTGCTGGTGGAACTCGGATTTGCGGTTGGCAAGCCCATTGAACCGATCTATCCTTACAAGACGTCGCTGAACGTCCAGCGGCCCCTGCTCATCGCCATGATGATCCTGGCGGTGATTTTCCTGGCGGCAGGCGGCTATGATTTCCTGGGCCTGGCAAAGTAGGAGGCGAGATGCGCGAAACGAAATACTGGACCTGGCACATGGCGGCGGGAGTCGTGATCCTCTTCCTGCTCGGCCTCCACATGCTCATCATGCACGTGGGCGGCATCACTCATCTGTTTGCCCCTAACGGCGGCGAAGCCACCTCCCGGGAGAACAGCTTGTATCGGGATGGCAGCTTGTTCTTCCTGGTCACTTATATCGTCCTGCTGGGGGTGGCGCTTTACCACGGTCTTTACGGCCTGCGGACCATTCTGTTCGAGCTGACGCTGAAACCGGCTGTTGAGAAGGCGGTCAGCTTGGTTCTTCTGATTGCGGGGCTGGGACTGTTCGGCCTGGGCGCTTGGGCGGCCTTTGCCACGCATGCCATTGCCATCGCGGGAGCAAGGGGGTAACCATGCCGGCAGAGATCGATTTCCACGTCACCCGATTCAATCCCGAAAGCGACCAGGCGCCGTACGTGAAGACCTACCAGGTGCCGGTGCGTGCAGGCATGACGGTGCTCGACGGCCTGCACTACATCAAGGAGAACCTGGACCCATCGCTGGCCTGGCGCTATTCGTGCCGCATGGGTGTCTGCGGCTCGTGCGGCATGCTTCTGAACGGGCGGCCCATGCTGGCCTGCAACACCCAGATCCTGCACATTTCGACCACCGATCTCGCGGTCGGGCCGCTGCCGAATTTCGACATCATCCGCGACCTGGTCCCCGACCTGATGACCATGTTCGAAAAACACGTTGCGTTGAAGCCCTACATTGTGCGCGCGGACCAGGCCGAAATCGACGACCCGGCCGGCGAGTTCTTCCAGTCTCCGGAGGAGCTCGAAGCCTACCTCCAGTTCACTTACTGCATCAAGTGCGGCTGCTGTATGGCCGCCTGCCCCACCCTGGCCACCGACGCGCGGTACCTGGGGCCCATGCCTCTGGCGGCGGCGCAACGGTATAACGCGGATACGCGCGACGACGGGCGGCGCGCCCGCAACCAGTTGACGGGCAGTTCGCATGGCGCTTTCCGCTGCCACTACGCCGGCGAGTGTTCGCGCGTGTGCCCCAAGGGTGTGGACCCGGCCAAAGCGGTCCAGTATCTCAAGCGCCAGTTAGTGCTGGACTACCTGCACCTGGCTAGCCGGAAAAAGCCGTGCGCCAAGCTGCACGGGCCGGGCCAAGGTAAGCCGCTCACTAACATTACGCCGGCGCCGGCCAGAACGGTTTGATGAAACTTTGAGAGTTATTGGAGGAACCACGCATGCCAGTTACAGTAAAGAAAATCACCTTGTGGCGAGCCGAGGTCGACAACCAGCCGGGAACGCTGGCCGGCATCGTCGGACCGCTTGCCAGCGCGGGTGCGGACCTCAAGGTGGTGATGGGCTATCGTATCCACGCCAGCGGAGGGAAGGCGGCCATCGAAGTTTGCCCGATCGCGGGCAAGAAGCTGACCGCTGCCGCACAGGCAGCCGGCCTGACCGCTTCGACCATTCCGACGCTGCTGGTGGAAGGCGACGACAAACCCGGATTGGGATATGCCATGGCGCAAGCCGTGGCCGACGCCGGCATCAATTTCGCCTTTTTCGTCGCTCAAGTAATTGGCCGGAAGTATTCCGTGGTGGTGGGTTTCGAGACTGAGGAAGCCGCCAGAAAAGCCGTGCCGATAATCAAGAAAGCCACGGCCGGCAAGAAACGCTAGCGCGGCTTAGGCCCAGTACGGTTGACTTAGAGGACGGCGCCCGCACGCTCCCCATATGCCGTTTCGACGGCTGTCCCGCCGCTGATTGCCGAAAAAACCCGCTTGAGACTTTTGTGACTTTTGCGACGGGTGTCGCATCCAAACTTCATCTGGAAAACAAGGAGGGGTGAATCCCGATGAAGCTAGGAACACTAACCACCGTCACTGTTTTAGCGGCCGCGCTACCGGCGCTGGCCGCGCCGACTTGCGCCTCGCCGCAAGTCGTCCAAGGCAACAACTGCACACTGTCAACGTCCCTGGGCTGGGTTGCCGCCGGCTCGGGGATCGCTAGTCTATTGACTATCTACGTGCCGCCCAACGCGAGCGGTCCCATAGATTTTGAGGTCACGGCGCTGAACTCCAGCCTGGGGAGCGCTTATACCGGGTATTTCGGATTCAAGGGCAACCAGCCCGGAAACCCGGGGAGCGCGATCCTCACGCTTGCGGATATAGTTGCCGGGGGCCCCAACTCAATCGGCTTGGTGGATCCGGGCCAAGAGACACAGTTCTTGATCACGCAAGTGTGTTGGGATCCGACTTGCACAAGCGCCGCTCCCGCCGGCGCGGTGCCCAACATGTTCAGCGTGCAGTTCAGCGCGTCGTCCCCCATCTCCTCGGACATCAGCCTCACACCCAACCCGATGCTGACCGTACAGTTTCTGAACGGCAGCGGGGGGGTAACATTCGAGGAAACGGAAACCGCGGTACGGAGCGACTCGCCCTATACCCTCATCCCCGGCATCAACCTGGGGGCTGCGCCGGCGGGACGCTACGTCTACACGGGAGCCGCGGTGAACCTGCCTTTCGACGCGATCTCGGTGTCGAACCTGAACAACGCCAACTCGATTAGCGGAACCCTGACCATTCAGGACGTGAACGCCAACACCGTCGCCACGGCGCCAATTCCGTCGATACCGCCTGGAGGCGCGGCGGGCTATCTGGTGATCGGCAGGTCCCCTGGGGATACCCTAGGGTTGTTTCCTTCCAGCACCGTGCTGCCCGCGGGCACCGATGGCATATTCCACGGAACTCTACTGGTGAGCATGGACGGACTGACCGTGGACGGACAGTGCATTGTTTTGGCGCAGGAGTACAACGGCAATACCATGCTCAACTTGCCCGTTTTCCATTCGCCGGTTCCGTAGGAATTCCGGTAGTGGCTCATTTTGAATCCAAGAGAGCCACGCCTTCACGATGGCATCCATGTAGGCCGCCAAGCCATCCGATGTGATCTGCGCCCGATCTGTAAGGCGAGAGGCCATATCGGAAACGAAAGCATCGGCGGTTTCGCCATCGCGTTTCCCGAGTGTCCAGCACGGAACCGGATAAAAGACCAACAGAGGGCGGGGACTTCAAACTGAGCCACTACCGGAATTCCCGTAGTCCGATCCAAGCCGCGAGAGCAGCCTCGTCCACGGAATTTGTCGGTTAAGCGGCGGTTTACTCCTCCGCCGCTAACTGCCTTAACACGTACGGCAGAATCCCGCCGTTCCGGTAGTATTCCATTTCCTGCGGCGTATCCACTCGAACGTCCACCGTGAACTGTTTCTCCGAACCGTCGTCCGCCACCGCGCGCACCGTGGCCCTGCCCCCGCCGCCTGGTCCGTTCCGGGCCAACTGTGGCAAACTGGTCTTGGACAAGCCATGGCGACCGAATATGCCAGCGTTTTCCGAACACCATCGGCTAGCGATCCGGCCCTGGCCGAGATCGTGCGCCGGTTGGTGGATGCCTACCATCCGGAGCGCATTTACCTGTTCGGTTCCGTTGCCAGGGGCGACGCAGGCCCCGACAGCGACTACGACATCCTGGTGGTAGTGGCGGACCACGCACCGGCGGAGCGCCGCCGAAGCCGCCTCGCCTACGAGGTGCTGTGGGGCACCGGGATTGCGGCCGACGTGTTGGTTTCGACTGCGAGCCAGTTTGATGGCCGCGCGCATCTGGCCGCGTCCTTACCGGCTACGGTCATTCGCGAGGGAAGACTCCTCCATGCCGCATGACCCAGCGCTGCTCGCGGAAGTGCGGGCGTGGCTCACAAAAGCGGCCAAGGACCTGGCTGCCGCCGAGTACGAATTGCGGGCAGATCCGCCCTTTGTCGAGGATATCGCCTTCCACTCCCAGCAAGCAGCCGAGAAATCCCTGAAAGCGTTTCTCGCCTGGCACCAACTCCCTTTCCGGAAGACGCACAATCTGGTCGAGTTGGGCGAAGCGTGCAACCAGCTCGATCAGAGCCTGGAAGCTCTGCTCCGCCGAGCGGCGCCGCTCACCGAGTACGCCTGGAAGTTCCGCTATCCCGGCGATCCTGAGGAGGCCACCGCTGACGAGGCCGCGGAGGCCCTGTCGACAGCCCGCGGAGTTTTCGGGGCGGTGCTGGACCGCCTGCCCCCCGGCGTGCGACCGTAAGTTGCCGGGTTTACGCCTCCGCCGCTAACTGCCTTAACACGTACGGCAGAATACCGCCGTTCCGGTAGTATTCCACTTCCTGCGGCGTGTCCACGCGAACGTCCACGGTGAACTGCTTCTCCGAACCGTTGTCCGCCACCGCGCGCACCGTGGCCTTGCGGCCGCCGCCATTGAGCGCCGCAGCCACGCCTTCAATGTGGAAGGTTTCTCTGCCCGTCAGCCCCAGGCCGGCGGCGTTCTCGCCCGGCCGGAACTGCAACGGCAGCACCCCCATCCCCACCAGGTTGGTGCGGTGGATGCGCTCGAAGCTCTCGGCGATCACCGCACGCACTCCCAGCAGCGCCACCCCCTTGGCCGCCCAATCGCGCGAAGAACCCGAGCCGTATTCCTTGCCCGCCAGGATCACCAGCCCCACGCCCTCCTCCTGGTATTTCAAGGAAGCGTCGTAGATGAACATCTGCCGGCCCTCCGGCAGGTGCAGAGTCCAGCCGCCTTCCGTGCCCGGAGCAAGCTGGTTGCGCAGCCGTATGTTGGCCAGCGTGCCGCGCACCATCACCTCGTGATTGCCGCGCCGCGCACCGAAGGAATTGAAGTCCTTAGGCTCCACTCCCTGCGCCATCAGGTAGCGGCCCGCCGGGCCGTCCTTGGGAATCGAGCCGGCCGGCGAAATATGATCGGTGGTCACGGAATCGCCCAGCAGCGCCAGCGCCCGCATGCCGTGAAAGTCCGCCAGCGGCTTTGTCGGGTCTGCCATCTGCTCGAAGTAGGGCGGCTTCTTGATGTAGGTTGAGCGCTCGTCCCACTGGTAGATGCCGCCGGTGGGCACGGGCATGGTCTGCCAGCTCCGGTCGCCTTCGAAAGCGTGCGCGTATTCGTGCTCGAACATGCCCGGGTTGACGGCCGTGCGCACGGCGTTCTGCACCTCTTCATTCGAGGGCCAGATGTCGCGCAGGTATACCGGCTGGCCGCTGGGGTCTTGGCCCAGAGGCTCGGTGGTCAGGTCGATATCCACGGTTCCCGCCAAGGCGTAAGCCACCACCAATGGCGGAGAGGCCAGGTAGTTGGCCTTGACCAGCGGATTGATGCGGCCTTCGAAGTTGCGATTGCCGCTCAGCACCCCCGCCACCACCACGTTTTCCTTTTGCACAGCCTCGACCACCGCTTCCAGCACCGGGCCGCTGTTGCCGATGCAAGTGGTGCAGCCGAACCCCACCACGTGGAACTTGAGCTGCTCCAGGTACGGCATCAGGCCGGCCTCGCGATAGTAGTCGGTCGCCACCTTCGATCCCGGCGCCAGGCTGGTCTTCACCCAAGGCTTCACCTGCAAGCCGCGCTCCACGGCTTTCTTGGCCAGCAGGCCGGCGGCCAGCATCAGCGAAGGGTTGGACGTGTTGGTGCAGCTCGTGATGGCGGCGATGGCCACCGAGCCGTTGCCCACCGTCCCCGCCGCGGGCGCCGGCAGATTGGGGAACGCCGCGTGGAAGTTCTTCTTCACGTCCGGAAGCTCGACGCGGTCCTGCGGGCGCTTCGGCCCGGCCATCGACGGCACCACCTTCGCCAGGTCCAGCTCCAGCCTGTCGGAGTAGACCGGGTCCGGGGTGGCGTCGGTGCGGAAGAGGCCCTGCTCCTTGGTGTAGGCTTCCACCAGCGCGACCAGATCCGGATCGCGGTTGGTGAACTTGAGGTACTCGAGGGTTTCGTGGTCCACCGGGAAGAAGCCCATGGTGGCGCCGTATTCGGGCGCCATGTTGGCCACCGTGGCGCGGTCGGCCAGGCTCAGGGCGCTGAGGCCGGCGCCATAGAACTCCACGAACTTGCCCACCACGCCCTTCTTGCGCAGAATCTGAACGATGGTCAGCACCAGGTCGGTGGCCGTGCAGCCTTCCTTCAGCTTGCCGTCCAGCTTAAAGCCGACTACCGGCGGCAGCAGCATGGAAATGGGCTGTCCCAACATGCAGGCCTCGGCTTCAATGCCGCCCACGCCCCAGCCGAGCACGCCCAGGCCGTTAATCATGGTGGTATGGGAATCCGTGCCCACCACCGAATCCGGGTAGGCCTGCCCCGACTCCGCGCGGAACACCACCGACGCAAGGTACTCGAGGTTGATCTGGTGGACGATGCCCGTGTCGGGCGGCACCACGCGGAAATTGCGGAACGCCGTTTGTCCCCAGCGCAGCAGGATGTAGCGTTCGCGGTTGCGCTGGAATTCCAGCAGCGCGTTCAGATCGAAGGCGTCCGGAGAGCCGAAATGGTCCACCTGGACGGAGTGATCGATCACCAGGTCGGCCGGCAGCAATGGGTTGGCCCGATTAGGGTCCGCGCCCATGGCGGCCAGCGCGTCGCGCATGGCTGCCAGGTCCACCACGCAGGGGACTCCGGTGAAGTCCTGGAGCAGCACACGCGCCGGCATGAAGCTGATTTCCTTGGAATTGGCGCCCTCACCGCGCGCCACCATTGCCACGTCATCGGCCGAGACCCGGCGGCCATCCTCGTGCCGCAGCAGGTTCTCGAGCAGGATTTTGGTCGAGAACGGGAGCCGTCCAACATCGCCCACACCCGTTTCTTGGAGGCGCGAGAGACGAAAGCACTCGTACTCTCGGTTACCAACGCGCAGCGTTACCGCCGCGCCGAAGCTGTTTTTCGACATCAGTTTGATTATAGTTGCACCAGCCGGGCGCGGCGCAGCCTAAAGATTTGGTCTCACCGGCCGATCTAAAGTACGTGTCGTTGACTCAGAATCGGCCGGCCGAAGACCCGCGCACCCTGCTCCAGGCCCTCGTGCAGGGCTTCGACCGGGATGTCAAGGAGAATCGGGAGCTCATTCGCGGTCTGCTGGACGACGACCGCGAGGCGTTCTATTCCAACACTATCGAGATCCTCAAAACCGGGGCCGATTCGCGAGGCGCGCAATATCTGGTCGCCCTGCTGGTGGCCAACGACCTACTGCTGCGGACCCTGTGCGATCCGGCGCTGACCACGGAGCAAGCTCTGTCTCTGGCGCGCGCGGCTGTCCGCGTGGATTCTGCGGCTGACATCAAGCTGGCCAGACGGCTGGCCGACTGCGTTACCGGAAACGGGACGGTCCAGTCGGAGGATATTGGCCGCTTGCTCGAGATCCTTGGCGAAATCTCGGATGGAACCCGCATCCTTCCTTCCCTGATGCGCGTGATGCGCTATTCCGATCCCCATCTGAGGTCCAAGGTCGTTCTCATCGTCGGACGCGGCAACCAGAGCGTCGCCTGGGCGCAGAAGCGACTCACCGAGGCCGACCATCGCGTCCGCGCCAACGCCGTCGAGGCGCTCTGGGGAGTGGACACTGCGGCGGTGCGGAGTTTGCTGCACTTCGCCGCACATGACCATAACAACCGCGTGGTGAGCAACGCGCTCATCGGTCTCTATTGGCTGGGCGATTGTTCGGTAATCCCCGAGATCCTGAAAATGGCCGTTCACAGTTCCAGCCTGTTCCGCTCCTCGGCTGCCTGGGTCATGGGCGAGACCGGCGATCCGCGGTTCACGGAAACTCTGGCCGGATTGCTGAAGGACGCCAACGACGTGGTGAGAAAACAGGGTTTCGCGGCGCTGGGGCAAATCAAGGCAGCGGCCACCCAGACCATGCACGCCAGCCATTGGCGAGTGGCCGGCCTCTTCGAGGGAGACCGCGCCCGACCGGGTTCGCGCCGCCTGCAACTGGCGGTTGCCTCGGAGGACGGCCGCGAGCAGCCCCGCATCCGGCCCACGGAACTCATTTTGAGCGAAGACGGACGGCAGGTTGTGTCCTACAAAGTGGGGGAGCGGCCAATGGCACAAGCCATGTCCGTTTTCCTGATCCTGCCGCGATCGGGCGGCCCGCCCGGCTCCCCCTGGAAGGAGGCCGTGCTGGCGTGTCTCCGATGGAAGCGCCCATCCGATTTGTGGGCCCTCATGCCTTACTTGCCGGAGAGTGATCCGGAAGAGTCGAATGCCTCGCTGGCCGATGAGCCCGCCCGGTTCCATTCCAATCCCGAGACCGTCGCCGCGGCTTTGGGAGCCCTTCCCGCAAGGACCGCCTGCACCGACCTGTGGAGCACCATCTGGCGCTCCGTTCGGTCCGATAACGGGCCCGTGCGTGGCAAGCGCCACCTGATTATAGTCAGCCACACCGAGGAAGCCAGGTCTGCCGGTCTTAGCCTGATATCCGCCACCCTGACCTCCCGCGCTTTGGTGCAGGTCGTCTCCTCGGTCCCCAATCCGGCGCTGGCCAACCTTTGCAGCCGGGTCCACGGGAACTTTCGAATCGCCGCCACGGATCAAGAGATCGCCGCCCTGGTCGAGCAAGCCTACGTGAATCTGCTGGCCCGGTACGACATCACTTATGAACCCGTTGATCCCGAGGCGTCCACTCTCAAGATCAGGGTGCATGCCCCTTCCGGCTGGGGCGAATCCGAGCTTCCCATTCCCGCGAACCTCCCTGGTGAGCCGTCGCCAAGAGTGACATCACAAAGCCTCCGGCTACTGCGCCAGCAATCGTAAGTCAGAGAGCACCCGCCTCGGCGTCACCGCTTGGGTGGCCGGCGCCAAATCGGCGCGTTGTCAAAAACGTACGAGCGCTTTGATTTCGACGAAACGCGGCGAACTGCCGGCGCCCACAAACGAACCCAGCAGGCTGGTTGGCGGTCCGACGGCGGCGATGCTGGAACCGAATTGTGGATTCGAAACGTCGTTGACCGGTTGGTCGAAGTTCGTATGATTGAACGCGTTGTACGCCTGTGCGCCGAACGAGAGGGTGATATGCTCGGCGATGGCGACATTCTTCATGAGCGCGAGATCGACGTCAAAGAAATGCGGGCCGTAGACCGAATTGCGTCCCATGGTTCCGAAGCCGGCCGGGGCGCCATTGGCAGCGGGAGCGAACTGCGACGTGTTGAGGCAGGGCGAATTCACTGCGCTGGTGCAACTGCCCGGGACCCTCGTCACCGGCGAAGCGAATACCACCCCGTTATAATTCAATCCGAGCAGTGGAGCAACCGCACTGTTGTCGACAATGCTAAACGGCAACCCACTGCGCCAGAACCAATTGCCGGAAAGGTTCCAGCCCCCGAAGACCCGGTTCGGACCCCAATGGAACCCCGCGTGGCGGAACATGTCGGTCAGCACAAAGGTCGCGCTGAGGTAATGGCGGACGTCGTAATCCGAGGGTCCATAGTTGCCTCGCACGTTGAACGGATTCTGCAGAGCGGTGACACTGGGGTCCGTGTCCAGAATGCCAAACGGCTCGTTGGCGACGCCGCCGTTGGAGACATCGTCGAACGCATGGCTCCATGTGTAATTCAGATTGAAGCTGAGGCCCGCCGAAAGACGCCGTTGGAGGCTGAGAGTGAGGCCGTTGTAGTTCGAGTCGCCGGCCGAAAGGTACTGAGTTACCGTGCCGAGCGCCAGGTTCGGCGGCGCCGTTGGCAGACCGAGAAAACCGCTGGGGCAAACGGAGCTTGGGCAATAACCGTTCAGTCCTTCATCTGCTACCGGGATGTGAATGCCATGCATGCCGGAGTAGTTGGCGGTCAATGTCATCTTCGCCCCGATCGCCTGCTCCACCTCGAAATTCCACTTGTAATAGGTGGGCTGGTTGAAGGCATTCGGAAAGGAAAAGAAACTCGGCGCCGCGAATCCCGGAACCGTTTGGGAAATGGAGTTGAACGTCCCGCCGGATTTGAATTGCGAAAGCAGAGCTTGATTGGCCTGCGCGGCAGTCGTGAAAAGGCTTCCGGCTACTCCCGGCGCCAGGGAGCCGCTTCCGACGGTAAAGGCATTGAGGCCCGGGGCATTAAATGCCGCATCCTCTGATAGTCCGCCCGGCAATTCGTCCGCAAAGATGCCAGCACCGGCTCGGATGACGGTCCGGTCATTTTGCATGGGTTTCCATGCGATGCCAACCCGGGGTTCCCACACGACAGCCTGAGTGTGGGGGTACGCGTTATGCTGGCCCGAGAGGATGAACTGGCTGTACGGCGTTGACGCCGCGTTCGCGTCGGGCGCGCCGGTGAAGGCCGCGGTGAGACGGGAGAAGCAGTTGGAATCGCAGGTGGGACTTCCGTAGTTCTCCAGCCGCAAGTTCAAGGAGACCGTCAAGCCATCCCTAACCTTCCAATCGCCCGCGATGTAGCCGCCATATGTATTGATGCGAATACCCTCCTCGGGCGACGACGGAAAGGCCTGCTGGAGAGACGTATCTGGACCGCCTCCGTTAAAAAAGTCCGACAAAGTCGTGTTGAGTGCCCCGTGAATCGGACCGGCGAGTGCCTGGAAATCCAGATCGGTTATGGTGTCATGGAGCCAGCTAAACCCGAGACGGAAAGTGTGCCTTCCCCGGATGTGAGAGACGTCGTCCAGGACCTGATACTGGAATACGCGCCTGCCTTGTGGAAAGAAAAAGCCCGGAGGAAAAGGCGGCTCCCCCCAGGCGCCCACCGGCGAGAAGGGACTGCCTGAAAAGCCGACAAACGTCGGCAGCGCCGACAGAGATCCATTGGGGTCCGACGGCACGAAGACCGCCGAGTAGAAAAGCGTGGAGCCCTTGAATTCATTCACGGTGTTTGGTCCGAACACGTGCGTCTCGGAGATCTGGCCGGTCATTTGAGGCTGGTTGCTTTGCTCGTTGAACGTTGGGCCGAATGGGCTGGTATAAGTGGGCTGAAAGCCATTGTCGCGCAATACACGGATGGAGGCGCGATCTTTGTCGTTGAAGACGTGATCGACGCGCCCCGACCACTGGTATTCCGTATTCGTGTTGGGCGGTGTGGTCCGGAACTGGAGCGCGCATGGAACGCCGGCCGCCAATCCAGTGAAGTCCTGGCAGCCTCCGTTATTCGTTACCGGAGTGGCCGCGCCGGCTCCAGGGGCATTCTTGTAGATAGCGAATATCTGCTGGTAAAAGGGGATCTCAGCGGCATTGCCGTTCGCACCCAGGTTCGCCAATGTCGCAGCCTGGAATTGGGGGCTGGGAATGAGGGTGAGCGTGCTGGCTGTCGGCAGGAGGTTCCGGAGTCCTTCATAGTCCGCGTCGAAGAAAGTATGGTTCTTCCAGATTGGCCCCTGTACTCCCGTCTGCCACTGGTTGAAATTATTGAACGGCGTCGGCTGGCCCACCTCATTGCTAAAGAACTGGTTGGCATTCATGGCGCGCCCGTTCCACATGTAGATGGCATCGCCGTGGAACTGATTGCTCCCTGATTTTGTGATGTACGTAACCTGGGACCCCGCATATTGACCGTATTGCCCGGAATATGCGCTGTTGATCACGTTGGCTTCAGCGATATCATTTGAGCCGAGCAGCAGGTTGGAGGCGCCGCTATTATTGATACCAAAAAACGGATCGTTGTTATTCACACCGTTTATGGTAATCAGGTTGGACGTGGCGGGCATCCCGTTCGCCTCGAAGTTGCCATAGCCAGCCTGGGTATTCATCACCACGCCGGGGGCCGTCTGAGCAATGTAGGTGATATCGCCGCCAGGATTGGGAAGATTGGAGAGTATATCCCCGCTGTACGTCGTGGCCACATCCGCGTTCTCCGTCTGCAGCGCTTCGGTAGCTTCCGATACATCCACAGACTGGCTTGTCGCCGCCACCTGTAACCTCACGTCTGCGGCGGTGGGTTGTCCGGCGGTCACGACAATCCCGGTCCGCTCCTCCGTCTGGAAGCCGACGGCTTTTACGGTTACTCTGTAGGTCCCGGGGGCCAGGAAAGCGAACTGGTAAGTGCCTTGCGGGTTGGTGATCGTCTTCTGCGAGGTATTAGTGTTGACGTTGATCAAAGTTACCCCGGCATTTGGCAGCACGCCTCCGCTCTGGTCGGTAACTGTCCCGGTTATGTCACCCGAAATAATCGATTGCGCCCTGGCTTCTGTGATTATCATCACACTCAGGAACGCGCCAAAGCAGAGGAGAAACAATTTTCGTAGCATCCCTTTTGTCCTTTCCACTCCGAGTCTTGCCCAGCTTTGACTCGGTTCTTGCAAGTTACTTGCCAGTGCCTGTGCTTAACGCTTGGAACCCATTTTTGCGGGTTGCCCCGGGTTTTCTTGGAGCTTTTCCACAGAATGGCCAATGAATCGTACGTTACAGCACATTACAGTGGGGGACAGAGAGGAGAGCGGTGGACGCGAATATGGAATTCCGTAATCGGGGTCTATGAATTCTAGGACGTGTAACTCGCCGGATACAGCAAAGCGCAGGGATCCGCCGCACAGCTCATAGCATCAACTGCCCGCCATTCACCTCAATGGTTTCTCCCACCACGAAGCTGGCCGCCTCGGAGGCCAGAAAGGCGATCGCCGTGGCGCACTCCATCGCCACTCCCACGCGGCCCAGCGGAATCATGGCCTTGAAATTCCGCATCATTTCCGGCGTCGAAAAAACTTCGTGAAACGGCGTGTCGATCACCCCCGGGGAGACCGCGTTCACGCGTATGCCGTGCGGCGCCAGTTCCCTGGCCAGCGATTTGGTGAACGCGATCAGCCCGGCTTTGGCCGCCGAGTAAGGTCCCGCGCCGGGCCCGCCGCCGTTGCGCCCCGCGATCGAAACCACGTTGACGATGGCGCCCGTCCGCCGCTCCATCATGGAAGCCACCACGGCTTGTGAGCAAAGCACCGCGCTCTTCAAGTTGAGGTTCTGAATGCCGTCCCACTTTTCGCCCGTGACCTCGTGGATCTTCATACGCTCCACCAGCGCCCCCGCGTTGTTCACCAGAATATCGATCGGCCCCAACTCCTCCGCGGCGCTCTTCACCAGCCGGCGAATCTCACTTTCCTGGCAAACATCGGCTCGAATGGCGATGGCCCTCCCGCCCGCGCTCACGATGCTCTCCCGCGTCTGTTCGGCGCCTTTCTGGTTGTGGAAGTAGCCGATGGCCACCTTAGCTCCCAGATCGGCGAACACCGCCGCCGTGGCCGCGCCGATGCCCGACGACGCTCCCGTAATCAACGCGACTTTGCCGCTCAGGTCCAGATAGTTCCGCATGTCAGCCTCCATACTATCTGAATTGGTCCCCGGGGGGGCAGCTACTCCCAGCGCAGCGCCTGCATCGGGTCGATGCCCGTGGCTCTCCGCGCTGGAAAATAACCCGCCAGCGTGGCCACCGATGCGATGCCGATGGCGGCCACGGTCATGGTCAGGGGATCGGCCGGTTGGATACCGAACAACTGTGTCTCCACCAGCCGCGTGAGCGCCCCGGCCGCGGGCAGTCCGATCGCCAGGCCCACCACCGCCAGCAGCAGCACTTCCCGCATAACCAGCCACACCACCGACCCGCCGCTCGCGCCCAGCGCCATGCGGATTCCAATCTCCCGCGTGCGCCGCGCCACCATGTAGGCCATCACCCCGTACAGCCCCACCGCCGCGAGCAGCGTGGCGAGGCACCCGAAAATGGCCGAAAGCGTGGCCAGCAGCCGCTCCGACATAAGCGACTTGTCCACCTGCTGTTCCAGCGTGCGCATGCGGTAAATCGGCACATTCGAATCCACCTCCCGAACCGTCCGGCGCAGCAGCGAGAACATATTCTCCGGGTCGGCCTCGGTCCGCAGATAGGCGGTCATCCCTACTACGAACGGCATCTGCCGGTAGGGAAGGTACAACTCGTGGGGGATCTCGTCCCGCAGGCTCTCGTACTTCGTGTCTTTCACCACGCCCACGATTTCGATGTCCGTCTTCGTTCCAGGATTGCCGCCCAGCCCTACGTGCCGTCCGATGGCGTTGGCGCCGCCGAAATAGCGCCGGGCGAATTTCTCGTTCACAATCGCTACCATCGGCGCTCCCTTGTCATCCTGGATCGTGAAATCCCGGCCCAGCAGCACCGGAATTCCCATGGTCTCGAAGAAGCGCGGCGAGATGAATTGCATGTGGGGACCCACGGACTCTCCCAGCTTCGTGGTGTAGCCTTCCACCGTCACCGTCTGGTCCCACTCGTTGCCGTCCAAGATCTGCACCACCGCCAAGGCGGCCGACTTGACCCCCGGAAGCGCGTTCATGCGCTCCGTCAACTGCCGGTAGAATTGCTTGCTGCGCTCCGGTTGGTACCCGTTCAAGGTCGGATCCATCGCGAACGTCAGCAAGTTTTCGGTGTGGAAGCCCGGGTTGAGATCTCGCAGGTTCCGCAAGCTCTGGATAAAGAGGCCCGCGCCGATCAGCAACAGCAGCGAAAGCGACACCTGCGCCACCACCAGGGATTTTCGCAGGCCCACGGCGGCGCCCCCCACCACCGAGCCGGCCTGATCTTTCAGCGTCCCCGCCAGCTCCGGCCGCGTTGCCTGGAGCGCCGGCGCAAGTCCGAAGACCAGGCCCGTCAGCACCGCCACCGCGAAAGTGAACCCCAGCACGCGTCCATCGGGCACGCTGGAAACGGTGAGCGGAGTCACACCCAGCGGCAGGAGACCGATGAGCGTCCGGTCCATCCACACGGCCAGCCCCAACCCCGCCAGCCCGCCCGCCGCTGATAGCAGAACGCTCTCCTCGAGCAACTGGCAGACCAGGCGCCGCCGGCTCGCCCCCAGCGCCAGCCGCACTGCAATCTCCTTCTGCCGCGCCGTGGCCCGGGCAATCAGCAGGTTCGCCACGTTGGAACACGCAATCAGCAGCACCAGCCCCACAATCGCCATCAATGCCCACAGCGGATTGGTGAATTGCCGCCGCAGGTCGGACCGACCCTTGGAGGCCAGCAGCACGTCCATCCACATTCTCAGAAATTGCTGCTTGCGGTACTCGGTGGCATCCGCGAAGTCTTTCTCCTGCACCTCCATCTGCAAGATCTGGTGGAACAGCGGCTGTAATCCGGCCTTGGCGGCTTCCAGCGTCATGCCCGGTCTGAGCCTGCCGAACACCTGCGCAAAACGGCCGCGCCGGTCGTTGAGGCTGTAGAACGAGCCCCCCGTCATTTCCTTTTTCATCGTCATGGGGACGCGGATCTGCGGCGAGGTCCCCATCTCCACACCGTCGAAACCGGCCTGGCTCACCCCTATGATCGTCAGCGGATACCCGTTCACCAGGATCCTGGTGCCGATCGCGTTACGGTTGGCGCCAAACCTGGTCTTCCAGAATCCGTAGCTCAACACCGCCAGCGGATGTCCGCCCTGTATGAGGTCGTCGGAAGCGTTGAACACGCGCCCCACCGCCGCTCCCACGCCCAGCACCGGAAAGTAGTTCCCCGACACCAGCTCCCCGGACACCAGCTCGGTTCTTCCCTCGAAGCTCAGGCTGAGGGTCGTTCCGTACTTGCAGAACATTCCGCTGAAAACTCGGTTCTTGTCGCGGAAATCCTGGTACATGGGGTAGGAAATCGCGTTGCGGCCCGTGTTGCTCCCGTAATGCCGGCCCTGGGCGGTCAGCAGCACCAGCTCTTCGGGATGCTTCACCGGCAGCAATTCCAGAATGAGTTGATGAATCAGCGTGAAGATGGCCGTGTTGGCGCCGATCCCCAGCGCCAGCGAAAGCACGGCCACCGTGGTGAACAAGGGCGATTTTCGCAGAGTCCGCAGCGCATAGCGCAGGTCCTGTAGCAGCGTGGCCATCGGTGTAGATACTATTGGACGCCGAAAAGGTTACATGGTTTGCCCGTTTGGCCGGTTTTCGGTCACAACCGCTTCCACAAAATCTTGCCCTTATTCCTCAGCAACTTACAGCCAAACCTCACCCGGAAACTATCACTCCATCCGCTACTCTGAGAGTGGGCTCTTATGTCATCTCTCAAACAAATCGAGGCTAACCGCCTCAACGCGCAGAAATCCACCGGCCCGCGCTCTCCCGAGGGCAAAGCCGCTGTCCGCTTCAATGCCTTGAAAACCGGCATTGACGCCAAATCCCAGGTCATCCGCGGCGAAGACCCCGCGGCTCTGGATCTTCTCACCGCCGAATATTACGACCGCTACCAGCCCGCCACTCCCGAAGTGCGCGCCCTGGTCGATACCCTCATCACCGCCGAGTGGCCAGCGCCGCTTCCGCGCCCTAGAAGCGCAAATCCTACAATTCAGCATCCACGGTCTGTTCCGGGAGGTTGAAGGCCTCCAGGTGGCCCAGGCCTACGACCTCGACGGCAGAGCCTTCGACCACCACCGCCATCGCCGCCGTCATGGCTGCGCCAAAGTTTGGGATGAGGAAAGGAAGCGTGTGCCCGATCCCGCCCAGAGCGGTCATGAGGCCGCAGATCAATCCTCGCAACCAGGGGTGGCCCCGTCCGGCGAGACTTCCGTCATCGGAAAGCGCCTCCGCAAACCCCATGCTGATGCCAGCGCCGATGGAAGCCGCCAGGCCCACCAGAAATGCGTCCCACGGCCTATGGGTCTTGCGCTCGCCCGGCCGCCTTCTCGTAGAACTGGCGGGTCTCCAGCTCCATCGCGGCAACCTGGTCCCGAACCTTGTCCAGCGGCAGCGGGCTCATCAGCCAGACCGGCTTGCGGCTCACGAAGCCCCGCACATCCTGCCGGCGAATGAGCGGGATGTGGTCTCCGAACCTTTGCTGGAAAAGTTCGATCAACCGGCGCCGGTGGCCCGACTCCTCCGCCCGCATTCCTTCGAAAACCTCCGCCGTAGCCGGGTAGTTCTCTCGCAAACCATCGGCAAGGTCGCTGTAGATCCGTTCGTCCTCTTCTTCCAGAGAGATGGCCAGAGCGAGAATCTCGCGCTCGGACAAGCTGTTAAAGCTCCGCATAGTTTCAATTCTCGCCCCATCTTCGTGCTAGCATCAAACCAGAATGGCGTTCGCCGATTTGACCAAGCAGCTTGCCCAGCAGGCCCTCTTGTCGGCCACCTCGCCCGCCAAGGAACCGGCTGCGGCTGTGCCTGCGCCCGCGCTGAAGGAAAACGTTTGCGCCGTCATCCTGGCCCAGATCAGCGCCATGCAGAAGGCGCTGAAAGAAGACGAGGAGCTGGTGGTGCTGTTCCCGACCGGCGCCGAGAAGATCCGCGTCATGGAAATCTATGTCCCGTCGTGGCAGGTGGCGGTGCTTAAGGGCTTCGATCCGGACCGCAATCAGGCGCGCGTCGTCTCGCCCGCGGAACGGCTGCAACTGATCTGCAAGGTGGCGAAAGTGCCGCCCGGCGTCAAGCCTGTGCGCGTTGGTCTGATCGCGCCCAAACTTTGAGATTCCCCACCGGGCGCGCCCGGCGTTATCCTGTGAGAGGTTCACCATGCGCCACACATCTCTCTTGAATGCATCTGTAATTTCCTGCGCCATCGCCCTGTGCTTCGCAAACGCGGTCGGCGCGCAACAACACAAGGGCGCCGACCTGGGTTTCACCGATACCCCCATGCTGCCCGGCCAAAAGTGGCACGTGCACGATCCCGACCGGCCCCATCCTCGCGTGGTGACGCCCGGAAAAGAGCCGGGTGCGCCTCCGTCGGACGCCATCGTGCTGTTCGACGGCAAAGACCTTTCCAAGTGGGATCAACGCGGCAGGGGCGCCGATAGCGGCAAGCTCGTGGATGCCCAATGGAAGGTCGAGAACGGCTACTTCGAGGTGGTCCCCGGCACGGGCGACCTCCTCACGCGCGAGAAGTTCGGCGACTGCCAGCTTCACGTCGAGTGGAGCGAGCCGCCCGACATCAAAGGCACCAGCCAGGCGCGCGGCAATAGCGGCGTGCTGCTCATGAGCCGGTACGAGATTCAAGTGCTGGACCCCTACAACAATCTCACTTACGCCGACGGCCAGGCGGGGGCCATTTACGGGCAGTGGCCGCCGCTGGTGAATCCGGGGCGCAAGCCGGGCGAGTGGCAGACTTACGACATCGCGTGGGAAGCGCCGTTTTTTGAAGGCCAGAAGCTCGTCCTTCCGGCCGTGGTCACGGTGTTCTTCAATGGCGTGCTGGTTCAGAACCACATGCACCCCATCGGCGCCATGGTCTACCGTCAGGTGGCGAAATACACGGCGCACGATCCCGAGGAGCCGCTCATGCTGCAGGACCACCACGATCATGTGCGCTACCGCAACATCTGGATTCGGCGCCTGGGCCACCACGATCTCCCCGAAAAATAGAAGATGCTCCGGCCGCTTCTTCTTTTGACGGTCGTCTTCGGCGCAGCCCAAACCACCCGCGCGGCGGCTCCGGCGCTGATGCCCCTTCCGGTCAAGGTGGAAACCGCCTCGGGCAAACTCGCCATTGATGGCAGCTTCAGCGTGGCCGCCACGGGGTACTCCGATCCCCGCCTGGAAGTGGCCCTCAACCGTTTCGCCGCGCGAGTCTCGCGGCAGACCGGCATCCCCATGCTCGCCTCCAGGCCGCCGGATGCCAGCCGCGTCACGCTGCGCGTGGAATGCGCCGGGGTGCGGGGTGCCCTCGGGGCCCGGCCCGGAGCCGAAGACCCGTCGCTGGGCGAAGACGAGTCGTATCAACTGGACGTGGCCCCCGATGGCGCGCGCCTCAAGGCCGCTACGGTCGCCGGCGCGCTCCACGGCCTGGAGACCTTCGCGCAATTGGTCGTGCCCGGCGCGGAGGGCTTCCAGGTGGCCGCCATTCACATCCAAGACCGTCCCCGCTTCCCCTGGCGCGGCCTCATGCTGGACGTTTCGCGCCACTGGATGCCGGTGGAGGTGGTGGAGCGCAATCTGGACGCCATGGCCGCCGTCAAGCTCAACGTGTTCCACTGGCACCTCTCCGACGATCAGGGTTTTCGCGCCGAGAGCCGGCGGTTCCCGCGCCTTCAGCAGCTCGGCTCGGACGGCGATTTCTACACCCAGGCCGACATCCACCGCGTGGTGGCCTACGCCCGCGACCGCGGCATCCGCGTGGTCCCCGAATTCGACATGCCGGGCCACACCACCAGTTGGCTGGTCGGGTATCCGGAACTGGCCAGCGCGCCTGGCCCTTACAGCATCGGCCGCACCTGGGGCGTCTACGATGGCGCCATGGACCCAACCCGTGAGGAGACCTACGAGTTTCTCGACGCCTTTCTGGCGGAAATGACGCAGCTTTTCCCCGACCCCTATTTCCACATCGGCGGCGATGAGGTGAACGGCAAACAATGGGGCCAGTCCGCCGCCATTCAGGCCTTCGCCAAGGAGCACAAGCTGGAAGGCACGCGCGATCTCCAGGTGTATTTCAACCAGCGCATTCAGAAGCTGCTCCAGAAGTACGGGAAGATCATGGTGGGTTGGGACGAGGTGCTGCACCCTGATCTGCCGGCGGACACCGTGGTGCAATCCTGGCGCGGTCAGGCATCGCTGGCCGAAGCGGCCTCCAAAGGCTACCGCGGGATTCTCTCGGCCGGCTATTACCTGGACCACCTGAGCCCCGCCGGCTACCATTACGGCATCGACCCGCTGGCGGACGCCGCGCAGAAGCTCACTCCGGAGCAGGCCTCCCTTATTCTGGGAGGCGAGGCCTGCATGTGGGCCGAATTCGCCAGCGCGGAGACCGTGGATTCGCGCATCTGGCCGCGCGCCGCGGCCATCGCCGAAAGGCTGTGGTCGCCCAGGGAAGTCACCGATGCGGACTCGATGTACGCGCGCATGGAAGCGGTGAGCCGGGAGCTCGAGTGGACCGGCGTGCGGCACCGTGCGACCTACGGCCCCATGCTGGACCGCCTGGCCGCCGGCCGGCCGGCCGAACCGCTGCGGATCTTGGCGGACGCCTGCGAAGCCCAGGGACTTGGCACCCGCAGCCGCGCCATGAAATACACGAGCCTGACCCCGCTGAACCGTCTTGTCGACGCCGCGCGACCGGAAAGCGAGAGCGTGCGCGCCCTCGAGCAGGCGGCGAGCAAGCTTGACTTCGCGCAATTGCGCGAGCAGTTCGCACGATGGGCCGGCAACGATGCGCGCTTTGAGGCGCTGGCGGTCGACAATGAATTGCTGGGGGAGATCAAGCCGCTATCGCAGGATCTGTCGGCCCTGGGATCGGTGGGCCTGCGGATTCTGACTTACCTCGAAAGCCACCGGCCGGCCCCCAAATACTGGCTTTCCAAGCAGGAACATGAGCTTGCCCGCATGATCAAACCGAGGAACGAAGTTGTGCTGGCCGCGGTCCGCCCGGTGAAGCTGCTGTTGGACGAACTGGCCCGCCGCAGCCGCAAGTAGCCAGCGCTACTTCAAACGGCCCGCTACCGCCGCGGCCGCATCCGCCACGGCGACGTCGGCGGAGTGCTTCGTCTTCCGCTCCACCAGCTCCACCAGCCCGTTGCCCAGTTTCTTGCCCACCACGATGCGGAACGGCACGCCGATCAAGTCGGCGTCCTTGAACTTGACGCCGGGACGCTCGTCGCGGTCGTCGAGCAGCGCGTCCAAACCCAGCGAGAGACAGCCCTGATAGATGTTCCGCGCGGCTTCCATCTGCGCGGCGTCGGAATTGTTGGCGGGCGTGATCACCACCTGGAAGGGCGCAATCGACGCCGGCAGAATCATGCCGTCCTTGTCGTAATACAGCTCGATGGCGGCGCTCAGAATACGCTCGATGCCGATGCCGTACGATCCCATGATGGGCGTCACTTCCTTGCCGTCGGCGTTCAGCACGCGCAGGCCCATCGAGTCCGAGTACTTGTACCCGAGTTTGAAAATGTGGCCGATCTCGACCATCTTGCGGATCTCGAGCGCGGCGCCGCACTTGGCGCACTGGTCGCCCGCCGCCACCTGGCGCAGGTCGTGAATCTCCGCCTGAAAATCTTCGCCCAGGGTCACGTGGCGCAAGTGGTAATCGTCCTTGTTCGCGCCCGCGATCATGTTGCGCCGGCCCACCAGAGCCTGGTCCGCCAGGATCGGCATGTTGCTCACGCCCACCGGTCCGAGCGATCCCGCTTCCGCGCCGAACCACTGCCGGATTTCTTCGGCGTGGGCAGGCCGGAATTCGGGGTCGTTGACGACCGCCCCGAGTTTCGTCACGCTCAGTTGATGGTCGCCGCGCAACAGCACCAGCACCGGCTTGCCGTCGGCCACTAGCACCAGGCTCTTCATTTGCGAGGTCTCCGGCAGGCCCGTGAACTCCGCCACTTCCGCGATGGTCTTCCGCCCCGGCGTGTGAAACTCCTCGGGCGCCAGGTCGCCTTGGGGATCGGCGATGGCGGGCTTCGAAGGCACGGCCGCGGCTTTCTCCAAATTGGCCGCGTATCCGCAGCCCGGGCAAACGGCGACGAGATCCTCGCCCGCCTCCGAGGCCACCATGTACTCGTGCGACTGGCTGCCGCCCATGGCGCCCGAGTGCGCCTCTACCACCGAATACACCAGCCCGCAGCGCTCGAAGATGCGGCAATAGGCCTGGTAATGCTTCTCGTAGGCCGCGTCCAGTCCGGCCTGGTCCATATCGAAGGTGTAGGAATCCTTCATGATGAACTGGCGCACGCGCAGCAAACCGGACTTGGGGCGCGGCTCGTCGCGGAACTTGGTCTGGATCTGGTACCAGATTTGCGGAAGCTGCTTGTAACTGCGCAGCTCGCGGCGGGCGATGGCGGTCACGACCTCTTCGTGCGTCATGCCCAGGCACAAATCGCGCTGGAAGCGGTCCTTCAACCGGAACATGTTGTCGCCCATGATGTCCCAGCGGCCGGACTCCTGCCACAGCTCGGCTGGGTTCAGCGCCGGCAGATACACCTCCTGGGCGCCGATGCCGTCCATCTCCTCGCGCACGATCCGCTGGATCTTCAGCAGCGAGCGCTGCGCCAGAAACAGGTAGCTGTAAATTCCCGCCGAAAGCTGGCGGATGTATCCCGCGCGCAGCAGCAGCTTGTGGCTGGGAACCTCGGCTTCGGCCGGGTCTTCGCGAAGGGTAGGGATAAACAACTTGCTCCAGAGCATAAGGTTGTAAAAGGGAAAACTCAATTCTAGCATGGTAGAATTAGGGTCTTTCCCATTATGAAGATCGCCATTGGCGCGGACCATGCCGGGTTCGCTCTAAAAGAAAAACTGCGACGGAGACTTGCCCAGGAGGGCCACGAAGTGGTCGACTTCGGCGCCAATTCCGCGGAATCCTGCGATTACCCGGACTTCGCGCAGCCCGCCGCCCGCGACGTGGCGCAGGGCCGCTCCGACCGCGGCATCCTGGTCTGCTCGACCGGCATCGGCATGGCCATGGCCGCCAACAAGATCGCGGGAGTGCGCGCGGCGCCGGCGCAATCCGAGGACGAAGTGCGTTTGACACGCGAGCACAACGACGCCAACGTGCTGACGCTGGGCGCGAGGTACCTGGACGAGGAGCGCGCCATCGAGCTGATTCACACCTTTTTGAACACCGAATTTTCCGGCGGCCGTCACGCGCGCCGGGTGGCCAAGATCGCCCAGTTGGAGCAGGGGCGTTAACGGAGAACCTGGCATTATGACTGCACCCCAACGAATGTCGCGGCCCCTGGCCGAAGTCGATCCCGAAGTCTACCAGGCCATCCAGCACGAGGTGGAGCGCCAGCACTCCCAGCTCGAGCTGATCGCCAGTGAGAACTTCGTCTCCGACGCCGTAGCGGAAGCCACCGCCAGCGTCTTCACCAACAAGTACGCCGAGGGCTATCCCGGGAAGCGCTACTACGGCGGCTGCGAGTTCACCGACATCGTCGAGAGCCTGGCTCGGGAGCGCGCCAAAAAGCTCTTCGGCGCCGAATACGCCAACGTGCAGCCGCATTCGGGATCGCAGGCCAACCAGGCGGCCTATGCCTCCGTGCTCTCGCCCGGCGACACCATCATGGGCCTCAACCTGGCCCACGGCGGACACCTCACGCACGGTCATCCGCTCAACTTCTCCGGCAAGAACTACAAGGTGATTCCCTACGGCGTGCGCAAGGACGATGAGCGCATCGACTACGACGAAGTGGAGCGCCTGGCGCGCGAGCACCAGCCCAAGATGATCATCACCGGCGCCAGCGCCTATCCGCGCACCATCGATTTCCCGCGCTTCCGCCAGATCGCCGACGCCGTGGGCGCAGTTTTCCTGGTGGACATGGCGCACATCGCGGGGCTGGTGGCGGCGGGGCTGCATCCCAACCCGTGCCAGTACGCCGACATCGTCACCTCCACCACGCACAAGACGCTGCGCGGACCGCGCTCGGGCATCATCCTGGCCAAGGAGAAATTCGGTCCGGCCATCGATAAGACCGTGTTCCCCGGCGTACAGGGAGGCCCGCTGGTCCACGTGGTGGCGGCCAAGGCCGTGTGCTTCCAGGAAGCCATGCAGCCGGAGTTCATCGACTACCAGAAACAGGTGTTGGCCAATGCGCGCGCGCTGGCCGAGAGCCTCATGGACGCCGGCTTCCGCGTGGTCTCGGGTGGCACCGATACGCACCTGCTGCTGCTCGACGTGTTTTCGAAAGGCCTGCGCGGCAAGGAGGCCGAGAAGGCGCTCGACCGGGCGCGCATCACGGTCAACAAGAACGCCATCCCGTTCGACACCAATCCACCGTTCAACCCGAGCGGCATCCGCCTGGGATCTCCGGCCGTCACCACGCGCGGGTTTGGGGAAGCGGAGATGCGCCAGGTGGGCGCGCTCATCGCGGAAGTGCTCAACAACGTCACGAGCGAAGATACCATCGCCGCGGTGCGGCAGAAGGTGGATGCGCTCACCCTCCGGTTCCCGCTCTACCAGTGGAAGCTCGACGCCGTTCGGGCTTAGCGCAAGATGCATATCGTCATCGACGCCCGGCGCATCCGGGACTTCGGTATCGGGACATACATCCGAAGCCTGGGCCACGCCCTCGCCGCCATCGATCACGAGAACCGATACACCCTGGTCATCGGCCCGGCGGAAGCAGTGCTGCTGGCCAAATTGCCCGAGAATTTCCGCTACGCCATTTATGCCCGCGACGATCACAGTTACCTCGACCACGTGGCCTTTCCCAGTTTTCTGCGCGGACTCTCGCCCGATTTGGTGCACATCCCTCTGAACCGCGTCCCCCTGCTCATGATCCGGCCATACGTGGTGACCATCCACGACATGGCGAACCTGTTTTACGAAGAGAATGTCTCTTCCTTGCGGATGCACTTGCGGCGTTACCGTTTCCGGCGCGGCCTGTTGCGCGCCAAGCGCGTGATCGCGGTTTCCGAGGCCACCAGGCGCGACGCGGAAACTCATCTGGGCGTGCCGCCGCGCTCCATCCGCACGGTGTATAACGCGCCCGACCCGGCCTTTGTCGCCCACGGCGGCGCCGACCAGCAGGAACAGCAGCGCGTCATGGAGCGCTACCAGATCGAATATCCTTTCCTGCTGTACGCCGGCAACATCCGCCGCCAAAAGAACGTGCCGCGGCTGGTGGAGGCATTCGCCGTGGTGCGCGGGCAGCTCGCCGCGCATCCCGTTTACAGGGACCTCCGCCTGGTGATCATCGGCGACACCATTTCGCAGTACCCCGCCTTGCGGCAGACGGTGATCAAGAGCCGCGTGGAACATCTGGTGCGGTTCCTGGGCTTCGTGCCCTTCGAGACCTTGCGTTGCTTCTACGAATCCGCGGCCGCTTTCGTGTTCCCCTCGCGCTACGAAGGTTTCGGATTGCCGCCGCTCGAAGCCATGGCCTGCGGCGCGCCGGTGGTGACCTCGAACGTCAGCTCGCTGCCGGAAGTGGTGGGCGATGCCGCGGTGCTGGTGAATCCCGAAAATGTTTTCGACATCGCGCGGGGCATCAAGGAAGCGCTGCTGGATGAAACTCTGCGCGCCGAGTTGATCTGCCGCGGCCGCGCGCAGGCCGCGCGCTTCAGTTGGGAAAAGGCCGCCCGCCAGGTGCTGGAGATTTATAACGAAGCGGCGGGCGACGGGGATTGAGAGCCAATGGCCAAGAGGCAGGTGGGGACTTGCGACATTTCTTGACAGCCATTCTGCTCCTGGGCTGTGGCGTGGCGGTTCTGCGCGCCCAGGGCAACTACGAGGTGCAGGTGTATGGCTCCGAAATGGTGCCGCCCGAGCGCACCATGGTGGAACTGCACTCCAACTTCACTTTCGAGGGATCGAAGGAAGCCGTGGACGGAGTGCGCGCGGATGAGCACGCTCTGCACGAAACCATCGAAATCACTCAAGGCTGGACGTCGTGGTTTGAAACCGGCTTCTATATCTTCATGAGTTACCGCGCGAGTGAAGGTTACCAGTGGGTAGGCGATCACATTCGTCCGCGCGTCAGAATCCCCGAAGCCTGGCACTGGCCCGTGAATGTGAGTCTATCCACTGAACTCGGCTACCAGCGCCGGAGCTACTCCACCGACACCTGGACCTGGGAGATCCGGCCCATCGTCGACAAACAACTGGACCGTTGGTACCTGGCGGTCAATCCCGCGCTGGAGCGCTCTTTCCACGGTCTGGAGGTGGACAAGGGAGTTACTTTCTCGCCAGCCGTCAAAGTGAGTTACGATGTCACAAAAAGAGTCACCTTGGGCTTTGAGTATTATGGCGCGGTAGGCACCATCACGGGCTTCGATGCGGTTCGCGACCAGCAGCAGGCCATCATGCCGGCCCTTGACCTGAACTTAGGTCCCAACTGGGAATTCAACCTGGCGGCCGGCGTCGGAATGACCGCAAGCACCGATCATCTGCTGGTCAAGATGATCATTGGGCGGCGGTTGAAACTGGGGAAGAGATAAGCGCGCAGCGGCTTATTGTGGCAGCCTCTCCGGCGCTTTGATCTGTTGCCAGCCCTCGCCGCTGAGCGATTGGAGGAACTCCACCAGGTTGGCCTTGGCGGGCGCATCCAGAAAGAAAGGCGCGATGCGGGAATCGAGGTACCGGCCCGGTTGGCCGCCTTTCCGGTAGAACTCCAGCACGTCGTCCAGTGTCCGATCGCGGCCGTCGTGCATGTAAGGGCCGGTGTGAACCACCTCGCGGAGCGTGGGCACCTTGAACTTCCCGTCGTCGCGCCGTTTGCCGGTGATTGCGCCCAGGCCGAGATCGGGCGGGTGCTCATCCGGGCCGATGCCCAGGCTGGAGAACTTCTCATCGGTGAAGTTGTAACCACTGTGACACTCCGAGCATTCTCCGGAACGCTCGAAAATGTCCAGGCCACGCCTGGCAGCCGGACTTAGTGCGTGTTTGTCCCCATTCAAGAATCGGTCATAGGGTGAGTTACCTGAAAGAATCGTCCGCTCAAAAGAAGCGATAGCCTTGACAATGCGATCATACGTAACCTGGCGGTCTCCGAATGCTTCCTCGAACAAGCGCGCATAGCCTGCGATACCCGATACCGCGCCGGCCGCCGCCCGTGGTGTCGTACCCATCTCGTCCGGGGCCGTGATCGGGCCGGCGATTTGCGCTTCGAGTGTGGGGGCGCGCCCGTCCACGAACTGGCTCCGCCCGTAGGCCCGATTGATCACCGTCGGCGCGCGCCTGCGCAGCGGCGTGCTGGTGACGCCGAGCGGAGGCGGATCGCCGCCGGCAAAAGCGTGCTCCGGCGGATGGCACGTGGCACAGGAAACCTTCCCGTTGGACGACAGGCGGGGATCGAAGAACAGATAGCGGCCGAGTTCCACGCGGGCGGCGGAGTACGGGTTGTCGGCGGGCCAGACCACCGGTGGCAAACCGAGCGGTGGTGCAGGAGGCGATGCCGCCTGCCCCACTGCTCCCGTCAGCAGCAGACATAACAGAATCGGTCCAACCAGTTTCCGAGCCGCGAACGTCAGAGAGCGGACCCGCCGCCGCGCTTCCACCCACGCTGGGAAGACTTCGGGGTTCTCCAGCCAGACCAGCATCCACTGCGCCATCTCTTCCTTGCGCGCCTTCTGTTCCGGCGCAGCGCGCGGGCTGCGGGCCTGGAAGCGGGCGCGGTCCTTGGCGCCGATCACCTGGCGGCGGCAATAGCGGGCGCCCTGGCGGTCGTTGGCCGCCATGGCTTCCGCGTAGACCTGGAGCATCTCGCGGAGCGATTGTTCGAGCTCTTCGAAGGTGTGCTGGCGAATGCCGGCGTAAGGCTGCTCGAAAGGAAGGCCGGTCGCGCGCAGCAACTCGCGCAGGTAGCTTTCAGACACGGGCGCGAAACGGTGGAGCAGACCCTTCCACAGGGCTTCGGTTATGGCGGGCGGTTGCTCCGCGGCGAGATACTCGCTCAACTGCCGCTTGACGGACTCACCTCTTTCGATTGCGGGCATGGCGAAGCCTGTCGGCCGCGGCTTGGTGGGCCGCGATGTTGCTGGAGAACTCGTGCGCGCCCGAGCCGCCGGGCCGCAGCACGAAATAGAGAGCGTCGGTCTGGTCGGGGGCGTCCACCGCGCGGATGGAGGCCAGGCTGGGGTTGGCGATGGGCCCCGGCGGCAGGCCGGCATGGCGGTAGGTGTTATAGGGGTTGTCGCTATCCAGGTCGGACCGGTGGATGACTCCGCGATAGCGGCCATCCAGGAGCGCGGCGTAGATGGTAGTGGAATCGCAATCGAGCTTCATCCCGATGTGGAGACGGTTCTCGAAGACGGCGGCGATTTTGGGGCGCTCCTCGGCCAGCTTGCTTTCCTTCTCCACCAGCGAGGCCAGCGTCACGGTGGGGTGCACGCCGGTCGAGCGGCGCAGGCTGGCCCACTCCTCGCGAAACTTGGCGGTCATAATACGGCACAAGCCCTCCGGGGTGGTATGGCGGCTGAGCCTGTAGGTGTCGGGAAAGAGGTAACCTTCGAGGCTGGGAGCCAAGGGGTCGAGATCGCGGATGAGCGCGGGGTTGCTCGCCGCGGCCAGGAACCGGCTGGCTTTGAAAAGACCGAGATCCTCGACCGCGGCGGCGATATCGAACATATTCCGGCCTTCGGGCACCAACAGCTCGTAATAGAAAACGTCGCCGCGCGCGATGCGGCCGAGCACTTCCATGGGCGAGGCGGGGTGGTCGAAGCGGTACTCACCGGCCTGCAACACGCGTCCGCGCTTCAGCAGGCGCGCCAGCAGGAAGTCCCAGCGGCTGCGCACCACGCCGGCCTGGGCCAACATGCCGGCCATGGTTGCGGTGGAAGCGCCGCGCGGAATATCGACGAAGGCCTGGCCCTGGAATCCCTGGTAGGGGCGGAACAGATGAAGGGTCAGCAAGCCGCCGGCGAGAATCGCGAGCAGCAGGAGCTTGGCAGCGATCCGCGTGAGCCTCATAGGGAATCCAGGTAGCTTTGCAGGAGGATGACGGCGGACAGGCGGTCCACGGCCGCCGCGCGTTTTTGGATGCTGATGCCGCTCGAGCGGAGCACGCGGCCGGCCTCGACGCTGGTGAGGCGCTCGTCCCAGAGCTTCACGGGGAGACCGGTGCGCTTTTCGAGCGCCTGGGCGAACTCGCGCACCCAGCCGGATTGGCGGCCCTCGTCGCCGCGCATGTTGATGGGGTTGCCCATGAGGATCAGGCCGACCTGGCGCTGGCGGACGAGCTGCTCGAGGGCCGCAAAGTCGGCGCGCCTGTTGGCGCGCACCAGGTTGGGCAGGCCCTGGGCGGTGATGCCGAGGGGATCGCTGATGGCCAGTCCGATGCGTTTCCTGCCCAGATCGAGGGCCAGGATGCGAGATTGCACGGGCGTCAAATCAATTTCATTATAGACGGCGCCATGCTACATTCGAGACAAGGCCGTCTTGCGCCGTGGCGCCGATCACCAAATCTCTCAATAGCACAGCCGAGGCCGCACAGGAAGCGCGGCGCCTGGCTCCGCCGATTGTAGCGATGGGCGTGATCATCGCGATTCTGTACTTTGGGCGCGTGCTGTTCATCACCTCCATCATCGCCGTGACCATCGCGTTTATTCTGGAGCCGTTCGTCGAGCTGTTGATGCGGATGCATCTTCCGCGGAGCCTGGCGAGCTTCGTGGTATGCAGCGTGGCGCTGCTGCTTCTTTACGTGGCCGGGATGGGCGTCTACTCGCAACTCGCCGGCTTGTACGAAGACCTGCCCAAGTACGGCCAGCGCATCGGCGATATCGTCGACGGCGTTCAGCAAAAGATTTCGAACCTGGAAGAGCAGACCTACCGCATGCTGGTTCCCGCCCGGCAACGCCAGCAGGAGGAGCAGGAACGGCTGCGCGCGCAGCAGCCCAAAGGAAAGGGCGCGAAAAAGGGGGCCGCGCCCGCGCCCGTGCCCACCGGTCCGGGCGCCATCCAGGAGGTGCGGATTCACGAGGAGCGTACGGCCATCGGCGACTACATCGAATCGCACCTGGGCTCGTTCTACGAGATCCTGCTGATGGCCTCCTTCATTCCGTTCCTGGTGTACTTCATGCTGAGCTGGCGCGACCACATCAACCGCAGCTTTCTGCAATTGTTCCACGGAGAAGACCGGCTGATTGCGGCGCGCAGCGTGCAGGGGATCGCGGACCTGGTGCGCGCGTTCGTGGTGGGGAACTTTTTGCTGGGACTGCTGCTGGCCAGCCTGAGCTCGGTGGTTTTCTGGTCAATGCACCTGCCGTACCCCCTCCTGGTGGGGCCGTTGAGCGGCTTCATGAGCCTGGTGCCGTACGTGGGTCTGCCGCTGGCCTTGATTCCGCCGCTGTTCGGAGCCCTGGGGATCAACAGCGTGCCGGTGTATGTGGGGGTGGTGGTGGTGGTGGCGCTGCTGCACCTGATCGCGCTGAACCTGCTGTATCCCAAGATTGTGGGATCGCGCGTGCATCTGAACCCGCTGGTGGTCACGTTCTCCCTCATGATCTTCGGTTTTCTGTGGGACGCACCCGGCCTGCTGCTGGCCATTCCGCTGACGGCGGCGCTCAAGGCGGTGTGCGACAACATCAAAGGGCTGCGGCCATTCGGGAAATTTCTGGGCGACTGAGCGCCGGGATAAGGAGACATATGACACTGCAGTCGCGGCTTCAACAATTCGGCGCATTCCTGGCAGGGATGGTGATACCGAACATTCCCGTCTTTATAGGCTGGGGACTGCTCACTGCTCTATTCATTCCAGCCGGCTGGTATCCGAATGCATACCTTGCCAAGCTCTCGGAACCGTGCTTGATGATGCTTCTTCCGCTCCTGATTGGTTCGACGGGCGGCAGAATCGTCCATGGCGCTCGCGGAGCGGCGGTCGGAGGGATTGCGACCATGGGAGTGGTTTTCGGAAGCAGCATTCCGATGTTCCCGGGCGCGATGATCATGGGGCCGCTGGGCGGATGGCTCACCAAGGAACTCGATACCCTCCTGCTGCCGAGAACCCGCAAGGGTTTCGAAGCCCTGGTATCGAACTTCTCGGCTGGCATCCTGGGGTTGGGGTTGATGCTGATCGGCTACACTCTGGTGGGCGGGGTGGTGGCGACGGTCACGAGTACTTTTGGCGCTTGGGCAAAGACCATGACCGAAGCCGGCTACCTTCCACTAATGGCACTGGTTATCGAGCCGGCCAAGGTTCTGTTTGTCAACAATGCAGTCGGCCAAGGAGTGCTGACGCCCCTCGGATTGCTGGCCGCCAGGCAATACGGTAAGTCGGTGTACTTTCTGCTCGAGAGCAATCCCGGCCCAGGTCTCGGGTTACTGGCTGCTTACTCGGTGTTCGGAAGGGGATCCGCACGAAGTTCGGCGCCTGGCGCACTCATTATCCACTTTTTCGGTGGAATCCACGAGATGTACTTCCCCTATGTGCTCATGAATCCGCTCACCATACTGGCTGTGATTGCCGGTGGACTGGTGGGAGACGCGGTCTTTGTAGCATCTCATGCGGGTTTGATTGCGGTGGCGCTGCCCGGCAGTATTTTCGCGGAGATTGCGATGTCGCCTAGAGGGGGGCTTGTCCCGGTGTTACTGGGCATCGCCTCAGCGGCAGTGGTTTCCTTCGTGGTGGCCGCGCCGTTGGTGAGACGCGCCAAGGAATCGCTAAGCCCGCACCATGCCGAGCCGGAAACCGTTGACGCGTCACCGGCGCGCGCCGAGTAGCATGGACCGGAGCATCATGGCCGTGGGCCCCGTTCTCAGGATCGTCAGCATCGGCGAAGTTTTGTGGGACGTATTCGAGGATTCCGAAAAGCTGGGAGGAGCGCCTTTCAACTTTGCAGTCCATGCCAGCCGTCTGGGCCACGAGGTTACCTTCGTGAGCGCGGTCGGAGACGATGAACGAGGTCACGCAGTTCTGACGCGCGCCAGCGAACTCGGTCTCAGATCCGACTTCATCCAGGTCGCTCCTGGAGCGGCGACGGGCACGGTCCTGGTTCGAGTCGATTCTACCGGTCAGCCGGACTTCACGATTCGCCGGCCCGCGGCCTACGATGCACTGCGGCTGGACGGCGCAGATCTCCGGCGGCTGACTGCCATCGATCCCGATTGGTTGTACTACGGCACCCTGCATCAAGCCGGGCCGGCAGCGCGCGCGGAAACCAAGAAGCTGGCTGAAGCGCTGCCCGGCGCAAAGAGGTTTTACGACATCAACCTGCGGCGGCACTGCTACACGCGGGAGTTGGTTGCGGAGCTGATGGCTACTGCCCAAGTCGTGAAACTGAACGAAGACGAGGCTGTCGCCGTCGATTCCATGTTTGGCCGCCGGCACGACTCGCTGGCGGAATTCACGGAATTCTGGTCGCGCAAATTCGGATGGACCGCGGTAGCGGTGACCCGCGGGTCGCGCGGCTGTGCCATACGAATCGGCAGTGACTACGCGGAGCCGCCCGGTTACACCGTGAAAGTTGCCGACACGGTCGGCGCGGGAGATGCATTCGCGGCTGCATTTCTGCAGCGCCTCTCGCAGGGATGGGCCGCGAACCGGATCGGAGATTTCGCGAACCGGGTTGGCGCCGTGGTAGCCTCGCGGCCCGGCGGCGTTCCCATGTGGTCGATGGAAGATTGCGACAGCCTCACCGGTAGCGGTAGAGCGTGAAGCGCTGGATACCCATGTTGCGTAAGTTCAGATGCTGCCCCTGTGCGGTGTCATCCCCCGCCAAACGGCGGACGGGAATCCAACGGCCGTTCACTAAGTTGCCTTCTTCCACGGTGGCCAGTCCGGCCAGCGGGGGCCCCGGTGTGTTGGGAGAAAAGGTGACGCTCACGCCGTTACCCACTGCATAGTACTCGTCAGGCCCTATGGCAATGAACATTGCCGCGGCGGTGGGCGAACTGACATTGCCCAAAGGGCCGTAGACGGCTTCCTGCGGTGTCGTCAGCCTGGACCTCGCAAACGCGGCCTCTACCGTGTAGTTCCCCACCTGGACCTTCTGCGGCGGGTCGTTCGGGTTCAGCAGGACCGCGGATATGGTGCCGGTGCCCTGGTGTTCCAGAATCAGGGGCGCCAGCCGCGAGAGGAGATCGTACATGTCGATCAGAGCGGTGTCGGGAGTCGTTCGCCTTTCGACTCCTCCCCTCATACGGGAGAAACCGATGGCATCATGGTGTCCGAAGGCGTATAGCGCCCTGGCTGCGCCTTCCGGCCCAGATTCCTCCTCGGGTATAAACAGCGGGTTTCCGGATTGAGTGTATTTTGCGCAAAACACCACGAAGTTCCTGGCATTGTCGGGCGAGAATATATCGATCTGGGGCGCGCCGGCATGCCAGACGTCAAACAGGTCGGGCATAGGGGTGCCGCTATTGCTTATGCGTTCATTGGCCTTCGCAAACTCCAGCAGCCACGTGTTCATGTACATGGGCAGCGGATATTCGGCTTTGCCCGCCTCGACCACCCGGCCGACGTAGCGCGCAAAGTACCAGCCCATGAAGATTTCAGACGTCGCCGTGGTCTTACCGAACACCTCTTCCCAGGTCCCGGAGGTTTTGAAGCCGGCCTTCTCCCACACCTGGCGAAGCTCTGGAATCAGGGTATCCTTGTGTTGCTGTAGATAGTCCATCAATTCCTTCGGTACCGGCCCCTCGTAAGCCTGATTGGCCAGGGGCGAGCGGTCACGGAACTCCCCCGGCTCCGACGGCAGTCCGATCTCGTTCTCCACCTGGATCATGATGACCGTGTGCTCGCGGCCGTCGATTTCCTTGACGTGCCGCATGAAGGCGGCAAAGGCGCGAGCATCGGCGTCCCGGTTGGCATCGCTGAAGGGGCTGAGCACTTCGATGCTCTTACCGCCGGCGATCTGGACGCGCGGGAACCGCTCGAAATCCTTCTTCACCCAGTCGGGCGGGTAGCTGGACCAACTGTTCTTCCAGCTTGCGAACCATAGAAGCACTAGACGCAGGTTGTGACTGCGCGCATCACGGATGATGCCGTCCGGCGCACTGAAGTCGAACTTCCCTTCCGCTGGTTCGATCTGAGCCCAGGAAACGCCGGCCAGGATGGTGTTGAATTTGGCGTCGGCGAGCATGGACCATTTCGGCCGCATGTACTCGACGCTGGTAGGGCCGTTGTTGCTCAGTTCTCCTCCCAGCACCAGGAACGGCTTGCCGTCTACGATCAGTTGGGTGGCCGTCCCGTGCTTCTGTAAGTGAGGGATTTGGGAAGCAGCGGCGGTTGAGACCGACCTGCTGTTGCACTGACTCGCAACGAGGGCCAGAGCGCACACAAGAGTGCAGCCAAACAAGATTCGCAGTTTCATGAGTGTCCCTTGTCACTTACGATTCCAGAGCGGCCTGTAGCATGGCCCTGGCGTAAGCGACGTTGAACATGACGCCGGCGAAGCCCCCACCGCCCGGGTAACCGCGGATAGGTCCACCGGTGGTCAGTTTGGAATACTCTCGGTCATAGTCGAAGGCCCGCGGGTGCTCGGGTTCGATGGTCCGCTTGTATTTCTGCCGCACAAGCTCCTTCATCACGGCGAACATATCCACCTGGCCTTCGTCGAGGGCCACCTCGGTGTATCTCTCGTAGGGCTTGATCACGCGCACGTTGCGAAAGTGCATGTGGTTGATGCGGTCCCGGCTGGCAAAATAGCGGCAGACTTCCACGGGGTCCTCTCCCATCTCTCTGGTCACTCCGCAATCGAAGGTGATCCCATTCGAAGGGCTATCCACGATGGAGGTGTATTTCTTCCAGCCGGCAACGGTTCCCATGATCTGACCCGACCCGCGGCTGATGGGCGCCGGAGGATCGTTGGGATGCAGAGCCAGCCTGACGCCCGACTCCTGGGCCACCGGAATCACGGCTTTCAGAAAGTAGGTTGCATTGTTCCACATCTCATCGAGGCTGTGGGCGCCCTCCTCGGGCAGCGGCGGCAAGCCCTTCATCTTCTCGTAGTCGAAACCTGTGTGGCCTATGCCGGCTCTTCCGGTCTCCTCGAAGTAGCCCTCCATGGCACGATGCGCATAGAAGTTGTATTCGATTACCGGGAGGCCTGCCTTGCCGGCGGCCTGGATCGACTGGCGGACCTTGTCGATCTCCTCGTCGCGGCCGGGCCGTCCGTAGATGGCTTTATTGAACCCGGCTATCATTACGTTGTACAGAGTCAGGCCCGCGGCCTTGCAGCGTTCGATGGCGGCTCGGATGTCGGCTTCTTTCCAGGGAAGCGGGCCCCCTACGCCTCCCCCGGTGACATAGTCCACGCCGAGCTGCTTGACGCGCCGCATGCCGGCTTCGTCGCGGCCACCTCCCATGTTGATGTGGGGCGTGTCGGGCCCTTCGACAACCGGCCACCGGGACGACGGGGCGGCGACGGCTTCAAAAGACGGTGCGAAGGCCGTCGCACCAGCGGCTTGCATCAGGTTTCTTCGTGACAAACGGCGACTCATCAATTGCTCCTTGCGAATGACGGGATCCGGCTTGTGGGCCGCCTTCGATTGTACACCCAGCCACCGCGGTGGGAGCCTTCGGCCGATTCCCATGCGGACCCGTGCCACGGGCAGCCGCTTTCGCTAAAATGCTACTCTGAAGCCGGTGAACTGCCCAGTCCAGATGGGCAAGTGCTGGCAGTTAAGGAGCCCACTAGTCCATGTCCCCGAGCCAGACCGTTACCGAACGACCCACGCGGGTCCGCTATTGGGTGATCGTGTTCGCGGTCACCCTAGCGGCGGTCACGTACATCGACCGGGTCGCGATCTCGTGGGCGGCCCCGTCCATGAGGCGCGAGTTGGGCATGACCGCGGTCCAGATGGGATGGGTGTTCGCGGCCTTCAACTGGGCCTACGCCATGTTCGAGATTCCGGGCGGATATCTAGGCGACTGGATCGGCCCGCGCAAGGTGCTGATGCGCATCGTGCTGTGGTGGTCCACGTTTACGGCCGCCACCGGGTGGGCGTGGAGCTTCCCCGCGCTGTTGGGCACGCGGTTCCTGTTCGGCGCCGGCGAGGCGGGCTGCTTCCCCAACGTGGCCAAGGTTTTCACCACCTGGCTGCCGGACCGGGAGCGCGTGCGCGCACAGGGCATCATGTGGCTGAGCGCGCGCTGGGCGGGGGCATTCACGCCGCTTCTGGTTGCCTGGGTCATGGGCCTGGTGGGCTGGCGGCACGCCTTTGAGATCTTCGGCTGTCTGGGCGTGGTGTGGGCCGTGCTGTTCTTCCTCTGGTTCCGCGACGACCCGATGCAGAACCCCAAGCTGAACGCCGCCGAGCGCGAGTTACTGCGCGGGAGCTCCAAGATGGCGTCCGGCCACGGCGACGTTCCTTGGGGCAGGCTGGCGCGCTCGCCGCAGGTGTGGCTGCTGTGCGCCCAGTTCTTCTGTCTCAACTACGGGTGGTGGTTCTATGTGACGTGGCTGCCCACGTACTTGCGGGAGGCGCGCCACGTAGAGATTGTCTCGGCGGCGCTGTTGAGCGTGCTGCCCTTGTTCTGCGGGGGTCTGGGAAATCCGGCCTGCGTGCTGCTGACGCGCGTGGTGACGCGCAGGACGGGGAGCGTGGCCAAGGCCCGCCGCCTGATGGGCTACCTGGGATTTGCGGGCGCGTCGGCGTTCGTGCTGCTCTCGACCATGCTGCACGACCCGCTGCTGGCCATGCTGGCCATCGGGGCAGCCAGCTTTTCGAACGACTTGGTGATGCCTGGCGCCTGGACCGCGGCCATGGACGTGGGCGGCAAGTACGCTGGAACGGTTTCCGGCGCCATGAACATGGTGGGGAACATGGGGGGCGCGATGGCGCCGGTGGCCATCGGCTACATGCTGGCTTGGAGCCACAGCAACTGGAACCTGACATTCTACATTTCCGCCGCGGTCTACGCCATGGGCATTCTGTTTTGGGCATTTCTGGACCCGGTCACGCCGATCGAGCGCGAAGCTTGACGCGGCGGCCTGGCGATGCTGGCCTGTTACCTGCCGGCGCGGCGCGCCACCGAGATCGACCCCGTGTCGGCGCCTGGCGCAGGCGGAAGGCGAAAACTATTTCCACGTCGGCGAGATGACAGAGAATCTGGCGGGCGTTCCACTTTCCGGGGGCGCGCGGGCGCTCGACGCCGTCCAAGCCGAGGCGGTCCAGTTGAGCGGCCAGGCGTTGGGGCGAGGCGGCAATGACGGGCAGCGGATCACGATCTGCTAAGTGCGAGGCGTAAGGGTTCATATGGAAATGAAGGTAGCACGGGAGGGGCGGGGGTTCAAGACGACGGCAGGGGTTCCCTGAGATGCCTGGGCTTGCGGAGGAGCAGAACCAGCGGAATGATCACCAGGAACACGATGCCCATCATGCGGAACACACTCAGGAAGCTCAGCACCGCGGCTTGTTGTTGCACGGCACCATAGAGCATCGCCGTGGCCTGGCGATTGGCGGTTACGGGATCGGTGCCACTCCGCATCAGCATCGCCTGAGCCTGGCTCAGCATCCCCCGCGCGGCTGGATCGTAGGGCGTTATATGGGCGGCCAGTATGGACTGGTTGAACTGGGCGCGCCGCGCGAGATAGGTGGTGATGAACGAGATGCCGACGCTGGAGCCGATGTTCCGCGTGACGCTGTAAAGGGAGGTGGCATAGCCGGTCTCGCGCTTGGGGATGGGGTCCATGGTCAGAGTGGTGAGCGGGACGAAGATGAAGGACATGCCGAGGCCCTGGCTGATCTGCCACAGGAGGATGTCCCAAGTTCCGGACTGAAGGTTCATGTGGGAAAAGCCTAAGAGGGAAAGGCCACCGATGGTAAAACCGAACACCAACAGCCAGCGGCCATCCCAGCCCTTGCCGAGCAGGTACCCCACCAGCGGCATGCACAGGGCCGTGCCGATGCCGCGTGGGCTGGTCCACAAACCGGCCGTGGCGGAGGTCCAGCCGAGCAGGGTCTGCATGAAAAGCGGCAAGAGAACCAGGCTGGCGTAGAGCACGAAGCCCAGCACCGTCACGAAGAAGATGCCGGCCGCGAAGGTCCTGTATTTCAGCAGCTCCAGGTGAACGATGGGCTGGTCGATCAACAGCTCCCGGATGATGAAGCCGACCAGGAGAACAGCGGCGGTTATGGCCAGCGTGACGATGAAGTTTGAGCCGAACCAGTCGTCTTCCTGGCCCTTGTCCAGCATGATCTGGAGCGCACCCATGCCCACGGCCAACATGCCGAATCCCCAGAAATCGGCGCGCAGCGAGCCGCGATGCATGTAGGGCGGATCGGTGAGGAACATGGAGATCATGATGAGGCTGGTGATGCCAACCGGTAGGTTGATGTAGAACACCCAGCGCCAGGAACAAGCGTCGGTGATCCAGCCGCCCAGGGTGGGGCCGAGTATGGGAGCGGCCATGATGCCCAGCCCAAACAGCGCCATGGCCTTGCCGCGCTCTTGCGGGGGATATTCCTCCAGCAGCACCGCCTGGGAAAGCGGCTGGAGCCCGCCGCCGGTGGTGCCCTGCAGCACGCGGAAGAGAATCAGCATGGGCAGGCTGGGCGCGAGGCCGCACAGGAGGCTCGACACGGTGAAGCCCGTCACCACCGTCAGCAGCAGGCGTTTGCGCCCGAAGTAGTTGGCCAGCCAGCCACTCATGGGCAGGATAATGGCATTGGCCACCAGGTACGAGGTAAGGACCCAGGTGGCTTCATCCGTAGTGGCCGACAGGCTCCCCGCGATATGGGGCAGGCTGACGTTGACGACGGAAGTGTCCAGCACCTCCATCACGGCGCTGGAGAGCACAGCGATCGCCACCAGATTGCGGCGGGCTATCATCCTCTCTCAAATTCTAATGCATGGCAAGCGGCAGGCCGCCCACGAGCAACTTGCTGCGACGCGCGAAATGCTCGAGCTCGGCGCGGAATTTGGGGTCGGCTACCTGGATCAGCGCTTCGACACGCTGGCGGAGGGTCTTGCCGTGCAGATAGGCGACGCCGTGCTCGGTGATCACGTAGTGGACGTCGCCGCGCGAGGTGACCACGCCCGCGCCGGGTTGGAGGTCCGGAACGATGCGTGAGACTGTGCCATTCCTGGCGGTCGAGGGCAGGGCGATAATCGGCAGCCCGCCCTTGGAGCGAGCTGCGCCGCGCAGAAAATCCACCTGCCCGCCGATGCCGCTGTAGGGAGCGTGGCCCATGGAGTCCGAACAGACCTGCCCGGTCAGATCCACTTCAATGGCCGAGTTGATAGCCACCATGCGGTCGTTCTGGGCGATCACGAACGGGTCGTTGCAATAGGCGGTGGGGTGAAACTCGAAGATGGGGTTATTGTCGATGAAATCGAACAATGCCTTGGAGCCGAGCACAAAAGCGGAAATCACTTTATGCGGATGCAGCGTCTTCCGCTCGCCGTTGACGACGCCGGCCTGGATCAGCTCGATGGCGCCGTCGGGGACCATTTCGGCGTGGATGCCGAGGTCCTTGTGATTCCCCAGCAGGGCGAGCGTAGCTTCGGGGATGCCGCCGATGCCAGTCTGAATGGTGGCGCCGTCGGGGATCAGCGCCGCGATATTGCGGGCGATGGCGCAGTGCAGGCCGGTAACCTCGTGGCTCTCGTATTCGACCAGCGGGTGGGAGGTTTCGATGAATGCATTCACGCGGCTCACGTGCAGAAAGGCGTCACCGAGCGCGCGCGGCATCTGGTCGTTGATTTCCACGATCAGGTGGCGGGCGCACTTCGCCACGGTAACGGTGATATCCACGCTGGGACCGAAGCTCATGTAGCCGTAATGGTCGGGCGGCGTGCACTGCAGCAGGGCCACATCGATGGGCAGTGCGCCGGACCGGAAGAGGCCTTCGATCTCGCTCAGGAAAATGGGCGTATAATCGGCGCGGCCCTCCTGCACGGCCTGGCGCACGTTGGCGGCGATGAACAGGGCGTTGGTGCGGAAGTGGCCCTCGTACTCGGGCAGGCTGTAATCGGCGATCCCCATGGTGGCCATGTGGATCACCTCGACGTCGCGCAGCTCGGGGCCGCGGCGGGTGAGCGCACCCACCAGATCCACGGGTTCGGCGCAGCCGTTGTGGATGTAGACGCGCTGCCCGGACTGGACCACGGCGAGCGCCTCATCGGGAGTCACGATGCGGGAACGGTAATCGTTGGTCATGGACGCCTCCCGCGGAGCGTGTATACGCCGCGCGCCAGCTCGGGGCATTTCTCGAGGGCCGCGTCAATGCCGTGGCGGGCGATGGTGAGCACGTAGGGGAGCATGGCCTGGGCGATGGCCACGCTGGCGGAGCGGCCGATATCGGCGGTGAAATTGGGAACGCAGAAGTGCGTCACGCCCTGGTGGACGAAAGTGGGGGCGGCGAGGGTGGTGGGCCGGCTGGTTTCGACCGAGCCGCCCTGGTCGATGGAGACGTCGATGATGGCCGAACCCGGCTTCATACCTTCGACCATGGCCCGGGTCACCACGTGGAGCGTGCGGGTGCCGGCCACCAGGACCGCGCCGATGACCACGTCGGCGCCGGCGACGGCGTCGGCGATGGCGTCTTCATCCGCCAGGTAGGTTTCGGCGTCGGGGACGCGCTCGATGAGGTGACCGAGCTTGCGCGGATCGCGATCGAAGGCGGCTACGCGCGCGCCCGTGGCGGCGGCGGCGCGCGCGGCCGCAAAGCCCACCGAGCCCACGCCCAGGATCACCACGCGGGCCGGCGGAACTCCGGGCGTGCCGCCCAGCAGGATGCCGCGTCCGCCGGAGCTGGAGCGGAGCAGGTGCGCGGCGATGGCGGCCGTCATCTGTCCGGCGATTTCGCTGATGGCGGCGAGCACGGGCAGGCGGCCGTCGTCCTGTTGGATGATCTCACAGCCGATGGCGGTGAGACTGCTGCCGGCCAGCGATTCCACCAGACCGCGGTCCGCCACGGCCAGGTGGTAGAAGGCCATCAGCGCCATGCCCGGCGCGCAGAGACCCAGCTCTTCCGCCGTGGGCCGGCCGATTTTGGCCAGCAACTCGACGCGCTGCAGGACCTCCGCGGGCGAATACGCGATCTCGGCTCCGGCGCGGAGGTACTCGGTGTCGCGGAACATGGCGCCATCGCCGGCGCCGGTCTCGACCCAAACGGTGTGGCCGGCCCCGGTCAGCCGCCGCACCACGGGAGGCGTCAGCGCCACCCGGCGGTCGAAAGCGCCGCGCTCTCGAATCACCCCGATGTTCATTGGCACGCTCCTGTAATGCCAGCAATGTTAACTATCGATATGGTACTCCCCGGATCGCATGAACGGAGTTTAACGGCCCGCGGGAGCAACTTAACTCTCCCGTTGCGTTTTTAGTCTACGTAGGCGATTGAGCAACACCAGGATCGCAGAGGAGAAAAAGACAATGAGACTCATGGGCAGGATGTTAGTGGCGGCGGCGGTCATGGTGATGGGCGCCATGGCGCAGACCGACGAGGTCGACCAGCGCCGAGAAAACCAGCAGGACCGCGTGGCGCAAGGCATCAAGAGCGGCCAGTTGACCGCGGGCGAGACCGCCAACGTGGAAAAGAAGGAGGCGGCTATCAACCAGGAAGTGCACACCGACCGCACCCTGAACGGCGGCAAACTCACCGGCCAGGAGAAGCAGACTATCAACCGGCAGCAGAACCAGATGAGCAAGCAGATCTACGCCGACAAGCACAACGCGGCCACCCAGAACACGTCGCCCAAGAGCGAAGTAGGCGCGCGGCAGAGGAACCAACAGGACCGCATCGCCAACGGCGTTGCGTCCGGCAAGTTGAGCGCCGGCCAAACCGCGAAGCTGGAGAAGGGCGAGACCGGCATCAACAAAGAGGTGAAGACCGACCGCTCGGCCAACGGCGGCAAGCTCACCGCCGCGGAAAAGAAGCAGGTCAATCGACAGCAGAATGGGATGAGTCGCAAGATCTACCGCGACAAGCACTAGCCGCAGCCAAGCGAGGCGCTGAACGTGACGGTGCCGCCCGCGTGAATCTGAACGGTGCGGGGCTACCGATCTGGATGAGGGGCCATTCCGAGGGGATCGACGACTCTATTCACTCTTCCCTATGCTTCTCGGTAGAATTGTTGCCATGGAGCCATTTCGATACCACGTTTACGTTTGCGACCAGCAGAAGCCGGAGGGCGTGCCGTGCTGCCCGGCACGCGGGTCGCGCGGCATGATGGAGGAGCTGCGCCGGGAGATTGTGGCGCAGGGACTGGCCAACGATGTCCAAATCACTACCTGCGGCTCGCTGGGGCTGTGCGAGCGCGGACCGAACATGGTGGTGTACCCAGAAGGGGTGTGGTATTCGGGCGTGCGGGCCGAGGACGTGCGGGAGATCGTGGACTCGCACTTCCACCAAGGGCGCCCCGTGAGCCGGCTGGTGAACACCGACCGGGCGGCGCTGGCGACGGAGGTTTGCGCCAACCGGGACCGGTATCTGGCCTCGGTGCGGGCCAGGGAGGCTGCGGGCGTGATGCCGGACGAGCTGGCGCAGATCATCCGCGGATTTCAGGAGAGCCGCGTGATCCTCACGGCCCTGGATCTGGACCTATTCACCGCCATTCAAAGCGGTGCCACCGCCGCGCAGGCGGCAGCCGCCGCCGGAACCGAGGCGCGCGCCACTGAGATGCTGCTCAACGCGCTGGCTTCACTCGACCTGGTGCGGAAAGAGGGCGCGGTGTTTCACAACTCGCCGGTGGCGGCCCGGTTTCTGGCGGCGGGATCGCCGGACAGCGCGCGCATGGCGATGATGCATACGGTGCGGTTGTGGCGGAGGTGGTCCGGCCTGACCGAGAGCGTGCGGACGGGCACGGCGGCGCCGGACGAACGCAGCGCGGAGGATACCGAAGCGTTCATCGCAGCCATGCACAACAACGCGCGGCAGCGGGCGGCGCAGTTGGCGGAGTGCCTTGTGGGCCCGGCAGCAGCGGGGGAGAATCGCATGCTGGATGTGGGCGGAGGGTCGGGGGCTTACGCCATCGCGTTCGCCCAGGCCAACCCGCGGTTGCGCGCGGAGGTGTTCGACCAGCCGGCGGTGCTGGCCATCGCGCAGCGCCATATCCGGGAGGCGGGGCTAGAGGAGCGCATCTCCACGCGCGTGGGCGATTTGCGCACGGACGAATTCGGCGGCGGCTACGACCTGGTGCTGATCTCCGCCATCTGCCACATGCTGGACGAGGAAGAGAATCGGGATCTGCTGGCGCGCGTGTACCGGGCGCTGGCGGAGGGCGGCCGCGTGGCGATTCAGGATTTCCTGCTGCGGGCGGATAAGACCGGGCCGCGGGCCGCCGCGCTGTTCTCGCTCAACATGCTGGTGAACACGCAGGGCGGCGCCAGCTACAGCGAAGAGGAGTACACCGCGTGGCTGAGCGAGGCGGGGTTCGGCGAGGTGCGGCGCGTGCCGATGGCCGGGCCCGCGGGGGTGTTGGTAGGGCGGCGCGGGTTAGCCTGAACTACCGCTCGATTCCCAGCGCGTTGGACACCTTCTCGAGGGTGGTGAGCAGCCGGTCCAAGTGCTTCTCGGTGTGGGCTGCCGTGCAGGAGATGCGCAACAGGTTCTGCGCGGCGGCCGGGCGCAGCACGGGGTTGATGTAGATGCCTTCGTCGAGCAGCGCTTTGCAGAGGCGGCAGAGATCCGTTTCGTCCTGGATGACCACGGGAACAATGGCGGTCTCGCCGGGCAGCACGGCAAAGCCGCGCGAGCGCAACTCTTCGCGCAGCAATTGGGCGATGCGCAGCAGGTGCTGGCGGCGCTCCGGCTCCTTCTTCATGATCTGAAGCGCCGTGGCCACCGCGGCCACCGACGCCGCCGGCAGGCTGGCCGAGAAGACGAACGGCCGGGAGGTGTGCTTCAGGTAATCGATCACCGAGCGCTCGGCGGCAATGAAGCCACCCACCGACGCCAGCGACTTGCTGAACGTGCCCATGACGATGTCGACGTCGTCAAGCACGCCCAGGTGCTCGGCCGCGCCCGCGCCCGTGGCGCCGAGGACGCCGATGCCGTGGGCCTCATCCACGTAAACGCGCGCGCCGTAAGGCTTGGCGAGCTTGAGGGTGCCGCGCAGGTCGGCGATGTCGCCTTCCATGCTGAAAACGCCTTCGGAAACGACGAAGATCTTCTCATCCGGCGGGCAGTTCTCCAGGCACCGTTCGAAGTGCTCCATGTCGTTATGGCGGAACCGCACGGTGCGGGCGGGCGACCGCAGCGCGCCTTCCACCAGGCTGGCGTGCAGATTGTGGTCGCAGATCATGACATCGCCCTTCTCGGTGAGGGCCGAAAGCGTGCCGTAGTTGCCCTGGAATCCGGTGCTGAACATGATGGCGGCTTCTTTGTGAACCAGGGCGGCCAACTCGGCTTCGAGCTTGACATGCAGGTCCAGCGTGCCGTTCAGCAGGCGCGAGCCGCTGCAGCCGGTCCCGTACTTGTGGACGGCCTGCGCAGCGGCCTCGATTACCTTGGGGTGAGTAATCAGGCCGAGGTAATCGTTCGACCCGAACATCAACACTTTACGCCGCCCCATGCGGACTTCGCCCGGCCCACACCCTTCGCGGTCGCCGAAAACCTCGAAGTACATGTAGAGCCCCGTGGATTGCAGATCACTCGGACGAGTGAAGTTCCGGCATTTCTCGAAAATGTCGTTCGATGCGCTGCCCTTCTTTTTGCCGGTGATGTCGCCAGTTGATATGCGCATGGTCCTCAGTTCCATTCGTAAATTCGGTACGTTTTGTACCGCCTCGCCCCCATGAGCTCGAGGGAGCGATTCATTAACGTGTTGTCTTCCAGTATCCAGGACATTTCGCAGTCGCCATAGCCCAGCTTCCGGGCGTTGCGGACGAGCATGGCATAAAAGCCCGCCGCCAGGCCGGAAGCGCGGTACTCTTCCACCACCCCTAGTGTAAGGACCCGCAGATTTTTGATCAAACGTTGATAATACAGGATTTTGAGCAGCCCCGTGGGGAACAGCCTTCCACCCGCCGGTTTGAGGGCTTGGTTGATGTCGGGCAAGGCCAGCGCGAAGCCCACCACGCTGTCACCCACCTCCCCGATCAGCACCAGTTCCGGCTTGAGAATCTGCTTCATCTCCTTGCCCATCAGAAGAAACTCTTCGCGCGACATAGGGACGAAGCCCCAATTGCGGCTCCATGCCGAATTGTACACGTTCCAGACGCGCTCCACATCCGCGCCGAAATTCTTCATGTCGATGGGACGCACGCGAACCCCGTTAGCCGCGAGCGCCCGGTCCGCCACCCGCTCGATCTTCTTGGTCTCGACGGTGCTGGTGCTGCTGAGGTAGGCGTACAAGTCTTTGGCCTTCCGCAGCCCAGCCTGGTCCATCAAGACCGGATAGTAGCTCGGGTTGTAGGTCATCATGATCACAGGGCTCGAATCGAAGCCTTCGATCAACATGCCGCACTCGTAGTTGGTGGACGGATTCATGGGCCCGCGCATCACCGCGGCGCCGCGGTCGAATACCCACTGGCGCGCGCGTGACAGCAGGGCGCCGGCAACATCCACATCGTTCACGCTTTCGAAAAACCCGAAGAACCCGGCCTTCTCACCATGGAAGCGGTTGTGGTTCCGGTCGAGGATGGCCGCCACGCGCCCTACCACGCGGCCGTCCCGCCAAGCCAGGAAAAACTCGGCCTCGGCATTGGCGTAGAACGGATGCTTGCGGCGGTCGAGCAGCTCCTTAACCGCGATCCGCAACGGAGGCACCCAATAAGGGTCGTTGCGGTACAGTGTGTACGGCAGTTCCACGAATTGTTTCAGCGTTTTCTGGTTGTCAACCGCAACGACTTCAATTCCTCCCAATCCTCAAGCCCCTTTTGAAAGTCTTCTATATATCGCCGGGGCTGCCAGAATCAGGACAAACCCCAACCCGGCACCCGCCAGCACATCAACCGTATAGTGGTATCGACAATAAACTGTAGCAAAAATGAGGAACGGAGTGTAGGCCATATAGGCCCAAAACACCTTTTTTGAAATAAAACGGCTGCCCCACCACGCCAGGATGGTGAGTTCCGTATGGCCGCTCGGAAAGCAGTCATAGTGGGCGGATTCCAGGCGGTCCAGCGTCACCTGCATACTCTTGAACAGCCACAATCCCTGTAAAGGTATGTGTTGTAAATGTCTTAGCAGAAAACGGGGCCCGCGCGCGGGAACTATCAGGTAGCCAACATAGGAGACCAGGAACCCGAGCGCGATTAAAAAAGCATAATATTGGAACTCCGGGTAAAGGCGTTTTCTCCAAATCAAGAAGGCCACCAGGAGCACGGCCGGTACGAAAAGCGTGTAGACCGTCTGCAAGAACTCGGTGAGGATGGGGGACTGGATTCGTTCCAGCCAGACGGTGGGGTGGACGTGCCAGATGCGAAAATCCAAGTTGGCCAGCCACTGGTCGGCATCGCCGCGCCGCACCGCGGGAATGAGCAGCGCCATTTCCTTGTAGCAGAAAGCTACGTAAGGCAGCGGATACCAGTTCCGGAAGAGCCAGCTTGTGCGATTGGGGCGCTTCACCTCGAAGACCAGCAGCGCGACGCCAACCAGGTGCCCGGCGAAAAGAGCGGCAGCGTCGGGAACCCGGTTCCACCAGCCCAGGATCACGACGGAGGTGAAGGCGTAGTACACCAGGATGAGCTTGTCGACGGCCCAGAAACGGGCGAGGGGGGGCCGGTTCAATACTTCAGCCAAGCGGCCTCCTTGTACCAGGCGAGGGTTTGGGCGAGGCCAGCGGCCAGCGGCGTTCGCGCCTCGAAGCCCAGCTCGGCGGCGGCGCGCCGGGTATCGCAGGTCCACCACCGGCAGCGCGCCTCGGCCACTTTTTCACGCGAGATAATGCCGGGCCGGCGCGTAACGTGCGACCACACCTCGGCGCAGAAACCCACGGCGTACGCCACGCGGGCCGGCACGCGAACCACGCGCGGCCGGCGAGACATGATACGCGCGGCGGCTGCGGCCAGCTCGCTCCAGGAAACCGGCTGGGAATGCGCCAGGAAGTAGGCGCGGCCGGGCGCCCCGCGGGAGGCCGCCAGCAGGCCTTCCACGAGGTCCCCGACATAGATGGCGCTGAACCACCGCTCGCCGCCGGCGATTTCGAGCACCCAACCCTTGGAAATGGATCGCAGAAGCTGGAAAACGTCGGTGTCGCGCGGGCCGTAGACCACCGCGGGCCGGACGATTACGGCATCCGGCGCCAGCGCGCGAACCGTCCGCTCGGCTTCCAGTTTCGATTTGCCGTAGTGCGTGAGCGGGCGCGGCTGGGCGTCCTCATCCACGGGCGTGCCGTCGCGGCTGGGGCCGATGGCCGCCAGCGTGCTTACATGGACCAGGCGGACGGCGCGTCCCGCCAGAGCGCGCAGCAGCGTCTCCGTGGCGCGCACGTTGCCGGCGTAGTAATCGCGGCTGGCGAGCGCCTTGGTTACGCCCGCGAGGTGAATCACGGTATGAGCGCCGCTCACTGCTTCCTCCACGCCCTCGCCGCTGGTGAGATCTCCGTAGGCGGCTTCGATCCCCGTGGGCAAACGGCGCGGGCGAGGCTTGCGGCGCAACAGGCAGCGCGCGGGCTCGCCCAGGGCAGACAGTTTGTCCAGCAGATGGCTCCCGATGAAGCCGGTCCCGCCAGTCACCAGAATCATTACTGCGGCGCGCTGCGGAAGGCGACTTCGCCGAAGTAGCTTTCCGCCACGGTGCCGGTGTGCTGGGAGTTGATCTGCAGGCGCAACCCCTTCACATGCGGCGCGGTCTTACCGTAGGCCCGTTGATAATCGGCGGCCACGTTGTGGTTTTCGTCAACCCACCGGTTGGCTTCGGCGGCGCCGGACTGGCACACTACCGCGAAAATATGCACCAGGGGAATCTCGCTGGAGCTTTGCATGGCGCCCTTGGGGGCCGTGCTGTCCCAGAGGTAGGTGATGATGCGCCGGTCGGCGAAGGCGACCAGCACCTGCGCGGCCTGGTCGTCGGTGGAGGCGCGGCGGAAATCGCCGCCGCTCGGCAGGCGGGTGACCTTCCAACTCCAGGTGAGATACGGCGTCTCTTCGGGACTCACATCCAGGCCGCGCTCCAGGGCGAACGAGGCTTTCACGCTCCTGAGGTGGAGGCACGGTTCCCCGCCCTGGCCGTCATTGCAGACGGAGATCTCCGGCCGGCCGTGGTTTACCTTGATTTGCCAGTCCGAAGGCAACTGTCCGGCAGTCCTATTCGCGGTATTCAAAAGGACCACCGCCGACCCGGAAGTGCGCGCCTGATAAAAGAACGCAAGAATAGTGCCAATAAGCAGAAGTCTCTTCAATGATCCTCACAGGGAGCCGGGCGCTGCGCTCTATCTTACTATCGCATGAATCCGGGCTGTTTCGCCATCAAGAACCCGTTTAAACCGGCTGCGATATTCGAGTTGCGAGCCGCAATCCGCTAGACTGTTGGCATGTATCGCAGAGAATTCTTTCATACCACTGCCGGAGCGCTGGCGGCGGCCGGGGCGCAGGCTCAGACCTCGCAGCCGGCGGCCAGCCGCAAGGCCAACCTCAAACTCGGCACGCAGCACGGCGACAGCGACGACATTCTGAAAGTAATGGCGGCGTTGGGAGTGAATCACATTTGCGGCCATCTGCCCTCGGCCAAGTTGGACCAGAACTGGTCGGTGGAATCGCTCACGCGCCACCGGGAGCACGTGGAATCGTTCGGCCTCAAGCTGGAGGCCGTGCCGCTGCCGCTCAGTTCGGTGTACATTACCCGGTCCGAGAGTCCCAACATCATGCTGGGCAAAAGCCCGGAGCGCGACCGCGAAATCGACAACATCTGCCAGATGATCCGCAACGCATCCCAGGCGGGCATCCGGCTACTGAAATACAACATGTCGATTCTCGGCGTGGTGCGGACGGAATCCACGACGGGCCGCGGCGGCGCCACTTACAGCACTTTCAATTACGAAAAGGCGGCCGACCGGGACACACCGACCGAAGCGGGGCCGGTAAGCGCGGAGCAGGCGTGGGAACGCATCGGCTATTTCGTGAAGCGCGTCGTGCCCGTGGCGGAGGAGCACAAGGTGCGGCTGGCCTGCCATCCGCACGACCCCGCCATGCCCGAGCCGCAGGGCTTTCGCGGCGTTCACCGCGTGCTCGGCAGCGTGGACGGGCTGAAGCGATTCGTCGAGCTGAGTCCCAGCCCGTCTCACGGCCTGAACTTTTGCCAGGGCACGGTTTCGGAGATGCTGAAGAAACCCGGTGAGGAGATCTACGATGTGATCCGGTACTTCGGCTCGCGCGGCAGGATTTTCAACGTGCATTTCCGCAACATCAAGGGCGGCTTCCTGAATTTCCAGGAGACCTTTCCGGACAACGGCGATGTGGATTTCATCCGGGCGATCCGGACCTACAAAGAGGTGGGCTACGACGGGCTGCTGATGCCCGACCACGTACCGCAGGTGGCCGGCGATACCGGGGGCAGGCAGGCGTTTGCCTACTGCTTCGGCTACATCCAGGCGCTGATCCAGATGGTGAACCAGGAAGGGTGAGGGGTCTTCTGGCGTTCAACCCCGCCGCCCGGAAGTCAGATTCGCATCCATGTAGGTTCGGAGCACGGCATTGATCCGTGTTTGGTAACCCTTCTGTTTCCGCAGCCATTCGAGGAGATCCGCATCCAGGCGGATGGTGATGGTTTGCTTGGCCGCCGGAATGACCACGCGCGCCTTTTTCCAAAACTCCCGATTGGTCGGCCGCGCCTCCGGGTCGCTCCCGATGGCACGCCGGATTTGCCGGTCGCTCAGAGAACGGAGGCGATTCCAATCGGTGCGCTCCTTAGCTGAAGTTTTCCCAGTACGCTTCTCTTTCATGTCGTTCTGCCTTCCACGCCGAGATAATTCGACGTTCAGTCCGGGACACATCGGCGAAGATGACCGTGATCTCAACGCCGCTTACGATGCCAATGGCATACACGCGAACCTCGCCGTACTCAAAGCGATCGTCCGCTCTCTCAAGCGTGGGGCCTTCGAAGATCTTCACGGCATCCTCAAACGCGACGCCGTGGCGGGCAATGTTGCCTCGGTTTTTCTTTCGGGGCCCAAGCGTATCTCATGACATCATATTTACATTATGTATTTACGTATGGGCGGTTCGCAACAGGGTAGTGCGCAATAGGGCAGCCGAGTGCCACTGCGGTAGAATCGAATGTGTCTGGACCACGCTACCATATGAACCCTCCTGAGGTATGCGAGATGTGCGGCCATCATGTCGGCGTGAGGCAGAAGGCCCATATAATCGCTGAGGGGAAGAAGACCGGAAGTAACGTGTTGATGCTCTGTCCCACCTGCCATATCATGTTCGATACTCACCTGAAGCCAACGTGTTCAAAGCCATGATAGAGGCGGGCCTGCAGGGGTTCCCTGAGTCGTGGAAGAAGTCTATTTACGAACAAGCGGCAGAGGCATCGGCAAAAGCGTTGAGAAGAAACAGGGGTTAATCAAAATGGCAGGGGATTCTGATCGCCACGCGCCTCTTTTGGCGCCTTCTTGAAAGCCGATGCGTCCACCAGTGGGATGTTCGGCTGCTTCCCCTCGAACAGCTCCCGGATGGTGAGGATTTGGATCTTGGGGTACTTGCCGTACAGCGTTTCGTAATAGCCCGCCTTCACAGCCTCGGTTCGCATCGGCCCCGTCGAATCCGTCAATGTGATAAACACGCCGATCTTGGCCTCTTCGCGGTCTACGACGTGCGCTAGGTCGCGGACCATCGCGACGTTCACGTTTTCGCCGCCCTTCACTGAGACGATGGCCTTCTCTGTTGTCTTGCCATCGGGCTTGAAGTAGATCAATCCGTCAATGCCGGTATCGGCGCCCTTCTTTTTCCCGGCGAACGGAACGGCGTTCACGAGTGAAACGGCCCACCACTGGAATTGATATTTGTCCTGATTCGCCAGAGCTCTCGCCCCGTCCAGATCCTTCGGCGTGCCGTGAACCTCATATTGGATGCCTGGGAAAGCGTCCTTCAAGCGCTTCTCAATGAGGGAGATCGCGAGGTGTGTGATATCGATGCCTACCCATTGACGTCTTAGCTTTTGCGCGGCGTGAATCGTGGTACCACAGCCGCAGAACGGGTCCAAAACTACATCGCCCTCATTTGAACTTGCGGCTAGAACACGTTCCAGCAGGGCTTGTGGTTTTTGTGTGGGATACCCGAGTCGCTCTTGAGCCTGAGAATTGATCGGCGATATGTCATCCCACAGGTTTTGGATCTTCTGCCCCGGCTGTTCATCCAAGTAGCGTTTTAGCCGGATACGCCCGCCCTTGTCTGGTGGGAACCAGAGCCGTCCCTCCTTGTCGTATTGTTCCATCTTCTTCCGACTGACAGCCCATCCATTCGGGTGCGGCTTATAGCCCTTGTACTGGTACATGAGGTTCGGGCGCACACCAGGATTCCTCAGGTCGCTTGTGGTGAATATCCTGCCATCTGGGTCTTTGTACGTGAACTTCGTGTCGATGTGCTTCTGTGAGTACGGGACGTAAATCTGGTTCCAGGTCGGGTTGTCGCCCTTAGAAAAGTAGAGGATGGTATCCGTCACATCCCCGTAGCCGCTTGATACATTGCCGTGGGAACTGGTCCGCTTCCAGACAATTTCCGTCTTGAAATGCTCGGCTCCGAACACGGCATCCATCAGGATTTTCAGGTAGTGGCTGGCAGTCGGGTCGCAGTGCAGGTACAGGCTCCCGGTCGGCTTTAAGACCCGACGGAGTTCCAACAGTCGCAAGGCCATCATGGCGAGGTACGCCATCATGTCGTTCTCTTTCAAGAACGCGCGCATGGACCGCAGCATTTCCGCCGCGTCGGTATTGGGGCCGTGCATCACGCCGTCGAAGGCAAGCTCGGCTTCGTCGCCCCAGTGCCAGGTGTCTTCAAAGGCTTCAATCTGTGCGCGCGATTTCTCGCCGGCCGTGCTACGAAACAGAACGTTGTACGTGGCCTGACTGTTGAACGGTGGGTCGAGGTAGACGAGGTCCACGCTCTCATCGTCAATGCAGCCTCGCAGCACATCGAGGTTGTCGCCGTAGTAGAGCCTGTTCATCTTCGGGTAGTCGGCGGATTCGCCGATTAGAATTAGGGTATCAGGATTCTCACCTGATCCACTTCCGCCCGCCACTCTTCCTCGGTCATGTCGAAAAAGGGGATGCCCAGAGTGGAGGCGTGTTGAATGAAGGCGATTCGCGGCATCCCTGCTAACTCCGCCGCCTTGCCGCTGGAGATCTTACCCTGGCGGTACAGTTCCAGGATGATCAACTCGCGCACCGTGTCCTTCAACGGCCTGTCGAACATTTGCAGCAAACCGGCCAATTCCGAATCCAGCGGGATGTTGATCGTCATCGTCTGTCCGTCGCCCTACTCCGCCAGCGATTCCTCGCCGGTATCCTCGGGCAGGCCGCCGGCGTATTGCAGGCGCGTCTCTTCGTCGTAACCGGGGATGGTATCCAGCACCGGTTCGGCCGCGGGCTCCTCCACCACGTCCTCGCCGGCAATCTTCACCTGGCGGTAATACTCCATGCCGGTGCCGGCCGGGACCAGGCGGCCCATGATCACGTTCTCCTTCAGTCCGCGCAGGTAGTCCACCTTGCCGTTGATGGCGGCTTCGGTGAGCACGCGCGTGGTCTCCTGGAAGGAGGCCGCGGAAATAAACGAATCGGTGGAGAGCGAAGCCTTGGTGATGCCCAGCAGCACGGCCTTGCCCTGCGCCGGCCGCTGGCCCGCTTCCAGAACTTTCATGTTCTCGTCGCGGAACTTGAACCGGTCCACCACCTCTTCCGGCAGGAATTCGGTGTCGCCGATGTCCTCCACCTTCACCCAGCGCATCATCTGGCGGGAGATGACCTCGAGGTGCTTGTCGTTGATATTGACGCCCTGCAACCGGTAGACTTCCTGAATCTCGTTGACCAGGTATTTTTGCAGCTCCTTCTCGCCCAGCACGTCGAGAATGTCGTGCGGGTTGCGCGGGCCGTCCATGAGCGGCTCGCCGGCCTTGACCCGCTCGCCTTCCTGAACGTTGATGTGGACGCCGCGCGGCAGCGAATACTCGCGCTGTTCGCCGTCGTCGCCGGCCACGAAAATTTTGCGCTGGCCCTTGGTGACTTCGCCGTACTTCACCACGCCGTTGATTTCCGCGATGATGGCCGTCTCACGCGGCTTGCGCGCCTCGAACAACTCGACCACGCGCGGCAGACCGCCGGTGATGTCCTTGGTCTTGGTGGTTTCGCGCGGGATCTTGGCCAGCACGTCGCCGGCGTGGACCTCGTCG
>Ga0181518_10000310_pt1 | contig 56655 bp, 54 predicted proteins | sample PEATcosm2014_Bin_28_FD_119751 | JGI IMG/M metagenome (GOLD analysis project Ga0181518, IMG submission 119751) | Peatland microbial communities from MTU Mesocosm Facility, Houghton, MI, USA - PEATcosm2014_Bin01_60_metaG | ecosystem: Environmental > Terrestrial > Soil > Wetlands > Peat | place...
ACGACCAGGTGTAGCCCGTCCCGGTGCCCCCGCTGGCCGTGTACGTCACGTTCGAATAGGCCACTCCGACCGTTCCGCTGGGCAACGAACTGGGACCGGTGACCGTCAGCGCGGGCAGGTTGACCGTGAAGGAAAAGCCGGCGGACGTCACGCCATTGCTGCTAACCGTAACTGTAACGGTTCCCGCCGAGGCGATCAGATTGCCGCTCACCGTAGCCGTCACCTGAGCGGCGCTCACGAAGGTGGTCGTTAGCGCTGTCCCGTTCCAGTGCACCACAGCACCAGCGGCAAATCCGCTCCCATTCACTGTTAACGTGAACCCGCTCCCTCCGGCCGTCGCCGACGAAGGGCTTAAACTGCTGATCGTCGCCCCTGGGCTGATCGCAAAGGAAAAGCCGGTGGACGCCACTTCACTGCTGGTAACGGTAATTGTAGCGGTTCCCGCCGAAGCGATCAGATTGCCGCTCACCATAGCTGTCACCTGAGTGGCGCTCACGAAGGTGGTCGTTAGCGCTGTCCCGTTCCACTGCACCACTGACCCAGCGGCAAATCCGCTGCCATTCACCGTCAGCGTGAACCCGCTGCCCCCTGCCGTCGCCGACGAAGGGCTCAAGCTACTGATCGTCGGCCCTGGGTTGATCGTGAAGGAAGCGCCGGTGGACGTCACTCCACCGCTGCTAACGGTAATTGTGGCGCTCCCCGCCGAAGCGATCAGATTACTGCTCACCGTGGCCATCAACTGCGTGACGCTCACAAACGTTGTCGGCAGCGACGATCCGTTCCACTGCACCACGGCCCCAGCGGCAAATCCGCTCCCATTCACTGTCAAAGTGAACCCGCGCCCTCCTGCCGTCGCCGACGGAGGGCTCAAACTGCTGATCGTCGGCCGCGGGTTGATTGTGAACGAGGTGCCGGTGGACGTCACTCCACCGCTGCTAACGGTAATTGTGGCGGTTCCCGCCGAAGCGATCAGAGCGCTACTCACCGTGGCCGTCAACTGCGTGGCGCTCACGAACGTGGTCGTTAAAGCTGTCCCGTTCCACTGCACCACGGCCCCAGAGGCAAATCCGCTCCCATTCACGATCAACGTGAACCCGCTCCCTCCCGCCGTCGCCGCATTCGGGCTCAGGCTGGTGATCGTCGGCGGCACCGCGACAACACCACCGCCGTTGGCGTCGCTGAGAACCCAAACGTCGTTCAAGTGTGCGCTGCCAGAGCCGCCAAAGACCATCATTCGGTTTGTTGCTGGATCATAAACGGCGGTATGCTGAACCCGGCCCGCAGGGGGGCCCCCCGTAGGAATCAATTGTGTCCACGAAGGCGCTCCTCCTAGACCATTAGCATTCGTCAAAACCCAGGTGTCGTTCAAGGACGAGTCTGTTGCGCCCATACCGCCGAAAACCACCATTCGATTGGTAGTAGAGTCGTACACAACGGAGCCTTGAGCGCGCGCTGCCGGCAGCGACCCGGACGGCGAGAGCTTGGCCCAAGCCGGTGTCCCTCCCAACCCGTTGGCATTCGTAAGAACATAGACGTCGCTTACAGGAGCATTGAGGTCGTTGTTCGGGATCCCTCCGAAAATTACCAGACGGTTATTGGCCGAGTCGTAGAACCCCCGAGCCGCATCGGTGGGCGGCGGAGAAGTCCCGGTTGGACTGAGCTGAATCCAGGCCGGCGTTCCGCCTGTGCCATCGGCGTTGGTCAAAACCCAAACATCGTTGTAGAGTCCACTGGGGAAGCAGTTCCCCCCGCCGAAGATCAACATGCGATTGTTGGTCTGGTCGTAAGCGGCCACATGGTTGGCCCGAACCCCGGGGAGCGTCCCACTGGGACTCAATTGAGTCCACGCGGGCGAGCCGCCGACGCCGTTGGCGTTGGTCAGTGCCCACACGTCGTTTTGGCAGGGCGAAGTGTTGCCCTCACCCCCGCCGAAGATCACCATTCGGTTGCTGGACGCCGAGTATATGGCCGAATGAAGAGTGCGGGTGGCGGGGAGCGTGCCCGAAACGGACACCTGCGTCCAGGCCGGCGTTCCGGTTCCATTCGCATTGCTCAAACGCCACAGATCGTTGAGTGTTAACCAAGTGGTGGAATTCACTGCCGTGCCGCCGAAGACGATCATTTGATTCGTGTTGGCGTCAAAAACCGCGCTGTGCCCACTCCGGGCCAAAGGCAGCGTGCCGGACGGACCCTCCTGGAACCAGTTCAAAGATCCTGCGGTCACCGTGCTGACCGTGAACACCGCCGTGTTCGAGGTGACCCCGCCAGGGTCGACCACTGCGATATTGACTGTCCCCGCCGAGGCGATCAGGCCCGCCAGCACCGACGCCGTCAACTGCGTCGCGCTCACGAATGTCGTCGGCAGCGTTGTCCCGCTCCATTGCACCACGGCCCCGGAGACAAATCCGCTGCCATTCACCGTCAGCGTGAAGGCCGCCCCACCCGCTGGCGCCACATTCGGGCTCAGGCTGGTGATCGACGGCGGCGCACTGATCGTGAAGGGAGCGCCGGTGGACGTCACTCCACCGCTGGTAACGGTAATTGTAGCGGTTCCCGCCGAAGCGATCAGATTGTTGGTTACCGTAGCCGTCAACTGGGTGACGCTCAAGAACGTGGTGACTAGCACTGTCCCGTTCCACTGCACCACGGCTCCAGCGGCGAATCCGCTCCCATTCACTGTCAACGTGAACTCGCCCCCTCCTGCCGTCGCCGACGGAGGACTCAAGCTGCTGATCGTCGGCCGCGGGTTGATCGTGAACGAAACACCGGTGGACGTCACGCCACTGCTGGTGACGGTAATTGTAGCGGTTCCCGCCGCAGCGATCAGATTGCTGCTCACCGTAGCCGTCAACTGCGTTGCATTCACGAACGTCGTCGGCAACGACGATCCATTCCACTGCGCCACGGCCCCAGCGGCAAATCCGCTCCCATTCACTGTCAACGAGAACCCGCCTCCGCCTGCCGTCGCCGACGAAGGGCTCAAGTTGCTGATCGTCGGCCGCGGGTTGATCGTGAACGAAACACCGGTGGACGTCATCCCAACGCTGGTGACGGTAATTGCGACGGTTCCCGCCGCAGCGATCAGATTGCTGCTCACCGTAGCCGTCAACTGCGTTGCATTCACGAACATCGTCGGCAGCGACGATCCGCTCCACTGCACCACGGCCCCAGCGGCAAATCCGCTCCCATTCACCGTCAACGTGAACCCGACTCCGCCTGCAGTCGCCGACGAAGGGCTCAAACTGCTGATCGTCGGCGTCGCCCCCACAACACCGCCGCCGTTGGCGTCGCTCAGTACCCAAGTGTCGTTGAGGTTAAAGTAGGTGGATCCAGAGTAGCCACCGCCACCAAAGACGATCATCCGGTTTGAGCCGGCATCATAAACCGCACTGTGCTCACTCCGGGCCGTGGGCAACGTCCCTGCGGGAGACAGTTGCGTCCAGGCAGGGCTGCCACCCAAACCGTTGGCGTTCGACAGCACCCAAACATCGTTGAAAAAAGTGGTATCGTTGTTTCCGCCAAAGATGGTCAGTCGGTTGGTACTGGAGTCGTACACCCCCGTATGACCAGACCTCACCGAGATTAGCGTTCCTGAGGGCGACAATTGTGTCCACGTGGGGGTCCCACCTAAGCCGTTGGCATTCGACAGCACCCAAACATCGTTGAACAGCGACGTATACCCGGCACCGCCAAAGACGATCATGCGGTTCGAGCCGGTATCGTAGACCGCTGTCAGGTTCTCCCTGGCACCGGGAGGTCCGCCAGAAGGCGACAGTTGGATCCAGGAGGGAGTCCCGCCCAAGCCGTTGGCATTGGTCAGAATCCAGACGTCGTTGTAGAACTGAGCGCCGGCCGAGAAGCAGTTGTTGCCCCCGAACACGATCATGCGGTTGGAAGCCGGATCGTAGACCGCAGTGTGGAAGATCCGCGGCACCGGCGCGCTACCGCTTGGGCTGAGTTGAGTCCACGTAGGAGTCCCGTTCACCCGATTGGCGTTACTTAGGACCCACACATCATTGGCACAAGGAGATGATTGGCCCAATCCGCCACCAAAAATGGTCATACGGGAATTGGCGGCGTCATATACGGCGCTGTGGCCCGCTCTGCCCGGTGGAGTGCTGCCTGTCGGGGTGACCGACGTCCATTGAGGCGTGCCCGACGTTGCCAGGGACCATACGTCGCTGAAGTCGGGCACCCCTGAGCCACCGAAGACAATCATCTGGTTTGTGGCAGCGTCCAGAATGGCAGAGTGCGCTGCGCGAGCACGGGGAAGGCTTCCGGCTGTTGCGAGCTGCGTCCACGTTGGAACCTGCGCACACAGCGGCCCAATATTCGAAAACACCATCAAACCAAGGAGTGAGCGAGAAAGCGAGATATGCAATCGACCGGCAAAACCACAAGTTTTCTCAGGCATGAGGCACGTCCCTTATTCAAGATGTCGCTGCCGCCCCGATGACGCGGCCGCCGGCACAAAGACGGTTCCGGCACCTTCCCCCTGCCGGAAGAAGATCCAACCCGGCAGCCCGGGTTCGGAGGAGACCAGAAAGGTATCTACGTTGCAAAGTCGATCAAGCTTTGAGGCACTTACTTGCAAATCGAACTGACGCACCGCGCCACTTGCGACATTCACACTCCAGATAAGCTGCCCTTGGGTACCTGTGACGTATAACATTTGGCCATCTCCGCTCGCGGCCATTTGCCCAAGCCCCAGCAGCCCGAAAGCTAACGGGGCTACGATAGCTCCGGCCAGACGCTGAAGGAGATACAGCGAACCGGTTCCGGGATCTCCGATGACTGCGGTTGCACTGGCAGGCAGAAACGCAATAGAGGCGGTATGAGTTACACTTAGGACGATGGCGGCGGAGCCGTCGGGAAGCACGAGATAGACAGCGCTGGCGGATGAAAAGAGAACAGAACCGGCATCATCACTGACCGCCGCGTCACTAGGAAGGTCCGGCAGCAAATGGAGATCGATATCCTCCGCGAGTTGAGGAGTCCGGGGCAGTCCTGTGATTACTTGCAACCGCCCGAGCGCTTGCGAAATGAGTACGGCTGAACGACCGGACGGACTGAATGAAACGAAATCGAGCGCGCGGACCGCTCCGGGTATAACGACGGTCCCGCCTGTCTCGATTCCGTTCAGAAGCAGGGCGGTAGGAGTTTCTTGAGCACGCTCGATAATCGCGTATTGCTGCCCGGGCGCAAGCCGCAGCCGTGTGGTCCGCCTCGGTAATGACAACGGGTCGCTGAACACGGCCGCGCCCGGCACGCCAAGAACCGCCCGTAGCTCGGGAGGAGATTGCTGAACGGCATAGCCGAGGACTGGGCTTTGCATCTGGGAAGAATCCGATCCCCAGAGGCAGGCCGAAAGTCCCAGTGCAAAGGCGGCGAGTTTTACGGATTTCATAACCATTCTTACCTCGCTCGATCAGTCGTGACCAGATGGCGCGGACCCACGGTGACGCCATGATTGGGTTCAAGTCGCAAGCCGACAGAGAATTGCTTGGCGGCAACCTGGGCAAGGCGGCTCGCGGCGAGCCGCCCCCAAAAAGATTGCGGCACGTGCGATTCCGCGCCGAGCAACGCCCCGATAAATCCGCGCACCGGCGGAAGCGCGAAGCGATTCTGAGAAAATACGGGATTCGGCGTCGCTCGCAGCAAAGACGCGGCGAAGCGGGCGACTGAGTCGCCGGCGTTAATCGGAAGCATGGCGGGTCCGAAGATTGGATTGCCGGGGGAACCAATTGTGATGGTGGGAGGTGCCGGAGCCGTAGGGTTGCTGTTGCTGCTACTGCCGCTGGTCGCGACCTTAGCCGCAACCGCGCCGACCGCCGCAACGCCGCCAGCGACCGCCGCGATAGTCCCAGCGGATATTCCGGCTGCGGCTCCAGCTGCGCCGGCTGTGCCCGCTGCCCCGGCGCCCGCCGCACCAGCGGCGCCCGCGGCCCCAGCTGTTCCTCCGCCGGCCGCGCCGGCAGTGCTTGCAGTTGTGGTGGCGGCGGTAGTAGTTGCTGTCCCCGCTGTGGTTCCGGTTGCGGCGCTGCTACCGGTGGCCGCACTCCCCGCGCCGGACCCGCCCGCAGCCGCGCCTCCAGAAGCCGCCGCCCCGGCGCCGACCAGCGCGTTCGTCTGGCCGATCACCGCCGAAGCGACGACGTGTCCCGGCAAAGACGCGATCACGCGGATTTCGAAGGATCCGGGGATGGCATTCGGCCGGAGCCCTGTTGCTCTGGCGATCCCTTTGGCATTTGTCACTACCTTGAGGGAATTGCCGCCTTTGAAGGCACCACCGGCCCCCGTCCTTGGGAGCTCAAAAGACACCGTCGCACCGGCGACCGGACGGTGGTTTCGATCGGTCACCTGGACGATTGGCTCACGGTTCGTGCGGCGCAGCAAATTGTTGATGGCGCCTTCCCCTTCGATTATTGTCAGGTGCAGTTCGGTTGGCGGGCTCTGCGCCCTGAGCGCAACTACACTGAAATTGCTGGTCACCAGCAGGACGGCCAGAACGTTCCGGAGGCGCATTGTCCACCCCTTCGCGGCAAAATGCATCTGCGCAGCCTCCTAGGGATTACGCGATATGAAGGTACCCTACTCTTAAATTTAGGTTTACTTACCGAGACGATTATACCCGTTTCGAATACGGATGCAACCTCTTTTTAGTACTATGTCTTGGGATCTTAAAAAACGGCTCTGGTGTGGAGGAACCGCGACTTTGATGTACGAGGTTTCCTACACAACTCCTTACTCCTCCCGCAAGGCTCTCGTCGGATCGATGCGTGCGGCATACCGTGCCGGCGCGAAACATGCGATCAGAACAATTGCGGCCAGCAGAACCGGAGCGAACTGCGGAACGCCTTCCCATGGGACACCGAACTACGCTATCCATTGCGAGACCGCGACCGTATCTTCGGCAACGTCTTCACCAGGCAGGTCAACGATCTGCGCATTAAGGAAGTGCTCTCAGCACCTCGGTCATCCGGTCCGTCATGCCGGCCTTGCGCGCAGCGGCGGTACTCCCACCGCTTCGGCGGCCTTTACCAGTCGCGCCCTTATGAGAAATGCCTTGCCGCGGGCTGGTTTGACGGGCTTTGAGGACGGAGTGAGTCCGGAACCCATCGGGCGCACTCCGAAGGAGATGCCGGCGGAAGAGGCTGCCAAGCTGGGATTAGACACCACTCGGGGGGTCATGCGCAAGGCGGGAATCGACGTGTAAGGGCTTGTTACGAAATAACCACTCCAACCGCTCCCTTAGTACTACTGGGTCATAAAAGGTGGGGACCCTGCAAGCCTGGCGAGCGCGATATTCTGGCTGGGTAAGATGACGCCCGAATCGACCAAGACGCAACCTTTGGAGGAGATCTATGATCTTCTTCGTGCGGCGGCCGCTCGCAAGTAGCCCGTTGCGGCGGTCTATGACGGCTTGCCCCGATTGTTGTGCCCGCATCTGTTGGGCCGGAACACGGAAGGCCGGCTGCGCGCGTTCTGGTATCAGTTTGGAGGGAGCATCGGCAGCGGTCTGCGCATGGCTTCGGAGGGAAAGGGAATGGGCGGCTGGCGCTGTATCACCGTGGACAAGCTCAGCGAAGTCGAATTGCGCGCCGGTGCTTGGCACACCGAAGCACGCTCACACCGGCAAAGTTGCATCGAGGAGGTCGAGTTCGATGCCAACGATCAGTCTGGAGACAACCCGCAAAAAGGGCAGTAAGGCAGTTGCCGCAGCAAGCGGCGCGCCAGAACGATGCGTAGCGTCGCGAGCGAGTGCGGATTATGCCGCTCGGGGCGTGTGCGGCGACCCGCGCGGGCGGAAGTCCGGAGCCGGCCCGGGGGCAACGAATCTAAGATGGCCGGCGCGGGCAGAGGGGGAAAAGCGGTTCCGCTCGGCCACCAGGAACCCATAAGCTGCAATACATAGTGTCGCGTGGTGGTGGAACCCGCGCCAGTTGCGGCCTTCAAAATGCCCGAGCCCCAACTCTTGTTTCAGCTCCTCGTAATCCCGTTCGATGATCCACCGGTGTTTGGCCATCTTGATCAAGGCTTTGAGCTTGGTGTTCAGAGGCAGCGTCGATATCCAGTACTTAGTGGGTTCTGCCTCCCCTTGCGGCCATTCGATCAGCAACCACTCCTCCGCGTGAGGCTCCGCTTCTTCGTAATCCCGATGAGCCGGGCGTACGCGAACGGCGGCAAAACGGGATCGCAGTTTCCGGTCAGCGCCTTCACGCCCAGTGATTTCCTTGAAGGCCGTGGAGGGCAGCCTCATCGCCAACTGCTTCACGGAGACGGGTTGATGGTCTGTGGACCGCTGCAATAGCCGCGGAGGTCGTCCCATCTTTCCTCGTGACTTGGCTGGCAAAGGCTGTTTGCCAGGCTCCCAGACCGTCATCGAGCTTTGCACGCCCACAACATATTGCAGGTCGAGTTCGGTGAGTCCCTCGCGAAACTCGGTGTTGATGCCGTAAGCCGCGTCGGCCAGAACAACGCCCCGGTCCAGGTTTGCCGCGACCGCCGCGCGGATCTGATCTAGCGCGATCTCCGGCTTGGTCTGAAACTCAACCTCTTCGGGCACTTCCGTCTTTTCCCGCCGCTCGCCATCCTCGGCCCACTCCTTAGGCAAATATAAACGATACTCAATCGGCAGACTCGAACTCCATGTCGCCACCGACAAGCTCACCGCGACACGACAGTTCTCCTGCTTACCCACTTGACCGCAGTATTGACGAGTGACCCCAACCGAATGCTTGCCCTTCTTTGGAAAACCGGTGTCATCCACGATCCAGGCCACCACTGGTCCTTGCTTCTGCATCGTGGGTAACACATGGTTGCACACCTGCTCCAGCAGTGCTTCATCGCTCCATGGGGCCTTCGCCACCAAATGGTGTAGGGACTGGCGCATCGGTTGGATGTTCTTCGGGTCCAGGCGGGCCGCCATCGGCTCAATGCTTTTGCGTTCACCGGGTAACAGCAATCCCTTGCAGTAGCTCTTCAAAGGTGCGTGCCGGTCTTCGTGCCCCGCGGCTCTCGCCAGGCCCTCTATATATGCCGCGAAGCGTCTCTCTTGTGGCCCTGGCGCGGAGAGGCGTGATCTCACAAAACAATTCTACATCAAAATGTTCTTTTGTGACCCAGTAGTATTAGCAGCCTGTGGTTAAAATAGCCGAAAAACGCTGGCCTTGAAAACATGCTGCCGGTAAAATGTTTCTATGGCGATGGGCACTCGCAAAAACCGTCAGCGGCAGGAGCTACTCTGGGTCACGCACACGGAACTGGCTACCGGGCCTGGCCATCCCTTCTACCGACGGTTGAACGAACTGCTGGACGGCGAGCGGTTCGACGAATTCTGCGAACGGGAGTGCGTGCAGTTTTATGCGGATCACAACGGGCGCCCGTCGTTGACTCCGGGAACTTACTTCCGGTTGCTGTTGATTGGGTACTTCGAGGGGATCGATTCCGAACGCGGCATTGCATGGCGAGCCAGCGATTCACTCGGACTGCGGGAGTTTCTGCGCATCGGGCTGGATGAACAGACCCCCAACCATTCGACGATCTCCCGGACGCGGCGGTTGATCGATGTGGAAACACATCGTAAGATCTTTCTGTGGGTATTGGGCGTGATCGCGGATCGGGGTCTGCTGAAGGGCAAGACGCGCCGCGTTTCTTCAGCAGCTTCTTTCCATAATCGCCTTGCACCCTGCGACGGTTCGCGTAGACCGCCTTCTGCTCGTCCGCCTTGCACGCCCACTGGCGCCGCTCGCGCTTCAACTCCGGAATATAGGTGCGCGCCCCCGCCTGTTGCAGGTTCAAAACTGTTGCGCTGCTGTGATAGCCTTTGTCGCCCACGATCTCGGCAAGAGGTTCCAGACTGACCTGCGGTTCCGCCTCGGGCGCTTGCTCCGCTTCCCGCTCCATCACGTGGGCCAGATTCCCGGCCGTCTCGGCCAGCGTTTCCCGAATCGTTGTGGTGTCACCCTGGTCGGCCGCCTGCAGCGTCACCGCGATCACAGCGCCGCTCTCCATGTCCACGGCGTGCTCGGCCTTATGCGCCAGATGCGTGGTTCCGTCCTTCATCTTCGCCACCCGCGCATCCGGGTCACTGGGACTTACCCACTCCCGATTGGAAGTCTTTTTCTTTCGTTTCCGGTCGATGCGGACCAGGTCTTCCCGTGTGGGAGTCTCAATCCCGGATTGCCGCGCCAGCCCGGTGAGAAACTCGTCGTAACTGGCTCCGTTATCCCGCCGCACGATGCTCCGCATGGCCGCATTCGCTTCCAGAGTCGTTGCATCCACGCCCACCCGAACTGATCGAGAGGTCTTTCGCGCACTGCTACGAAACCGGCGCGATGAGGCGAGTCTATCTCCGCGGCCGCGAAAATGTTTTGAAGCGGCAGTTGATTCACGTCGGCGCGTTCAATCTGAGTCTGATCTTCCGGCAAACCATGGGTGCCGGCACGCCGCGGGAGCTTCGCAACCGACGCAGCCAGCTTCTTATCGTCGTTTTCTGGCTCACCAGCGGCGCCGAACCAAACTTACCGGCATCCAGGAGCATCCTCCGCGTCTCGGAGCGCCGAACCGGTGTTCGCCGGCCCTATCGATTCCCAAATTGCCGCCCCCGGGGGGGAATGCCACGGGCTGTTAGAAGCTGTGAAAGAACCGGGTGGGCCGCAGAATTGACAGACGAAAGCGTCTGGCCCACATTACTGTCGAAGGAATTCCATCCTTGTGGGGCAGGCGCTTTCGCCTGCCAGTCCCTGCCTTTCAGGCCCGGGCTACCCTGTTCTGGTCATCCCAGACGTACGTCTTGCCGTAACGGATGGCGAGCAATCCCATCAGCAGTGGCAGCGTCGAGTTGAAACCGGTTTCGATGTCAGTCCTGGGCGTCTCACGCGACTTGATGCAGTCTAGTCAGTTGCGGATGTGGGCCGAGTCGGAGGGTCCGCCCACATAAGCGAACTTGGTATTGAACGGCTCGAACGCGGGCGCGGGCGGTGTTCCGCCGCGCGGCTCGTCTCGGGCGGGAATCACGCCCCGGTTGGGCATCAGCCGATAAGTATAACTCTGGCGGTTTACGTGCAATGAGCCGCGGCTCCCATAGAAGTAATTGCCCTGCACTGAAGTCGTGCGGCCGATTTTCAGAGAGTACCCCGTTCCCCAGGATCCGTTGTAATGGATCGCCTGACCAATCTGGGAGGTGAGTCTGATTGGATCATTTCGAAACTTCCTGCGCCTGGGCACCCTGCTTAAAACCCTCTGCATTATCGGAAGCTATTCTCGTGGTGTCCAATGGGGGTACAACCTGGAGCTTGACAGCCGGGCGTTGTATACTGTCAGCCAATTGGAACCTAGAAAATGGCAGGACGGGCTTCCTCCTGCTGGATCGTGATCGTGATGATCGCCCTCGCTGAGGCGGTCTATCTGCCCCCGGCGCTCTTCGACAGCGGCACCTGAAATCAAGATTTCGAGCAACCTGCACGAATCTCTTCAGCCGGGAGAAGGAGATTTGTGTGTATCGTCATCGCCGCCGCCTTCAAAGCCGCCTCAAGCATCGCCCGAGATTCGACCCCGCACCGGTTTTTCTACAGTTGGAAGTTCTATGTTGGTGGAGATTTGCGCCCGCGGCCGTTGTTCCGCGCCCCACGCCCCGCTGGCCGGCGCCGCCCGGCTTGCTCCACGTGCGGGAGCGCCCAATGAAGATCAGTTGCCGCGCCATGTTTTGCGACCCAGAGCCGGTGCGGTGATACCGCTGCCTTGATCTTCTTGTCGAAGAACGTGCTGGGTTACCGAGACGCCCGCAGCAACGAACACAACGGGCCGCCTACCGTGTGGTGAAAAGTGGACCGAACGCCGAAATTCCGAGAAAGTTCGCCTCCCCCTCAGGGGCCAGTGTATGGACTTCTCCTGGCTGAGTGCTTGGTATCCGGCGTCGACTATTTCCTGGTAGCGAACTATACGAACGAGCTCACGCAATGCGACTCAGAGCGACCTTTCCAATGCCGCAGATGGCTGATGGTGTACAATCATCGGCGAAGGGGGCGGACTGTGGAATCATGGCTGCTGCAGCGACGGTAGTGGAGGCCTTTGGATGGTTCAGAACGGGTACACAACAGGGTACACAACAAGCGCTTAACACACCTTAATTCGCGCTCATAACCGTCATGGACCCACTGTGGAATGAATAACATACACATCGAGCTTTTCTCTCCGGAGCAAAAGGTCGGTGGTTCGAATCCGCCCGGGCGTACCACAAGATCAATGGTTTACAAGGGTCACCCAGCAAAACCTCTCATCGACCTTTCATCAATAAGCCGCTGGGGTCCGCTTTGGAACGCCTCTTTCCGCCTTTCGTCATCACGGAACGCTCAAAATCGGCCACCGCTTTGTGCTGATTCTCGGGGATGACTTTGACGTAGTAGCGGAGGGTGGTTGTCGGGTCCGCGTGGCGCATCTGGCCTTGGGTCTCCTTGACGGTGCTGTGTGCCTGAAATAGGGTTGACGCCGTCGAACGCATGGCACGGAAGTCGAAATCCGCGATCCCGGCCGTTTTGGCAATCGGCTTCAAGACTCGCTTCAGGAAGTTGCCGACGCGGTACGCCGTGCCGGTGGCGGTCGGGAAGAGGAATGCCTTAGGGTCTTCCTTGTGAGGATGCGGGAATACGCCGCCCGGCGGGGTTGGACCATTGCCATGCAAGTCCGTGAGGTCGGCTCCGGTGCAACCAAACGAGAAGCCCGCGAGAAAGTACTGGAAGCCGCCCGTCGCCGGGAGATCGACCTGGTGCTGGTCTGGCGACTGGACCGCTGGGGCCGGTCGGTAACGGATCTGCTGGCGACACTACAGGAACTGGAGCATCTCGGGGTCGGTTTCGTATCGCTGAGCGAGGCGCTGGACCTGACCACACCAGCCGGGCGAGCGATGGCCGGCCTGCTGGCTATCTTCGCCGAGTTCGAACGAGAGATTCTGAGGGAACGAACTCGGGCTGGCTTGGCGCAAGCGCGGGAGAACGGAAAACGGCTGGGTCGGCCAGCCACCGCGGCCGTACACGCTGCGGAAATCTGGAGACGGCACCGCGCGGGCGTCAGCAAATCCGAGATCGGCCGCCGATTGAACATCGGCGGCACCTCCGTTCGCCGCCTTCTGACGCACTATTCTTCACCCGTGGCCAGACGGCGGATCACATCCGACTCTCCTAGACTAGAATTGGTCCGCCAAACGAACCGATGCCTCCAACAATCACGGAGACTATGGCGATTAGGAGGACGGGCAAGCCGCCCTGCGGATCCGCACCCACATCGAGGACTGCGAGCACGGCCGCGACCCCGGCCAAGGCCGATCCGGTCGCGAACACCAACCGTCTGACCGACGCGAGATTCACGCCAGTTGTGGAGGCTAGGGTCGGATTATCTCGCACAGCTCGAATCAAACGCCCCCAATTCGACTTCCTTAACAAGATCATTAGGGGCGTGAGCACCACGATTGAGGTAGCAACTTCAAGCAATTGTATGCCGGTCAGCAGAACCGGGCCGAGCGAGACCACTGATTGTTGGGTTGCTGGAAACACCCGCACTTCGTTGCCGAAGAGGAGAGCAATCATATTGATGAGCGCAACGTACAAACCGAACGAAGTGAGCAAGTAGATCGTCGTTGGTACTTGTTTGCGGTATAGCGGAGAATACGCCAACAATTCGATTGCACATCCAAAGCACATCTACAGAATTATCTACAGCGGTTCTGAGGGAGGTCCGTGCGAAGCTTGTAAACCATTGAAAAGGCTGGTCGGGCCGCGGGGATTTGAACCCCGGACCTCTTGCACCCCAAGCAAGCGCGCTAGCCAGGCTGCGCCACGGCCCGATGTTGCGGAACACCATGATTCTAGCACGGCTCACTGAGCACTCAAGCGCCCAACGAAAGGCGTCGCAACGCCCCACCTTCGCTCATCAACTCAAAAGTAAAACCGCAGAGCGGCCTGGAACGATCGGGCGCCGCCGGTTTGGAGAATCGGCGCCAGGCCGCTGCCAGGACTGCCGGTGCCCAGCATCAGGTTCAACATGGATGTGGATTGGCCGAACATGGGGCTGCTCATGAATCTCACCGGGTCCGCAAAGTTCGCCTGGTTGAGACCGTTGAATGCCTCCATCCGGAACTGGAGCGTGCGCCGCTCGCCCAAGCGAAACTCCCGCCGCACGGCCAGATCCGCCTGCGACATTCCGAATCCCGTGATGGCGTTGCGTCCCAGGTTGCCTTGAGTACCGGACGGAGTGGAACGGAATGCGGACGGATTGATGCGCCTTCCTCCCGGCGCGTTGGACTCCGTTATCCAGACCGGTTCGCCCGCCACCAGGTCGGGGCGAAATGCATTAGCCAGCGCGATCCCCTCGTATTGGTCGTCCTGCAAGACCGTGATGGGAAAGCCGGTCCGGGCGCGCAGCATGGCGTCCAGCGCCCAGCCGTTGAGAAGCCGCCGGGCTCCCGCCGTGCGCGCCGGAAACTCGTAAGTCAATGCGGCCGTGAAGGAGTGGCGCAAGTCGAAATCGGAAGATGCGCGGTCGCCGGCCGCGCTCGCCCCGGCGCCGGCCCACATTAGAAAGGAATCGCTCGAATCGTCGTCGATGGAGTGCGACCAGGCGTATGAAGCCAGCGCCTGGAAACCTTCGACGACGCGCCTCCGGTACTGCACCTGGAGGCCCTGGTAGCCGGATCGGCCGTTGTTGGTGGTGAGCGCCGCCAGAAAGGTTGTAGTGTTGCCGGCGCCGCCGATTTCCCGGCGGAGGAGGCGGTCGCCGGTAGATGCAACATAACCCAAAGACACCACGTCGCGCGCGCCGAAGGCATGGTCCAGCGATACATTCCACTGCAACAGCCGCGGCATGCGCAGACCAGGCATCAAGCCGTAGGTCAACTGGGCGGAAAACGGGGCGTACATCTGGCTGCCGAACGACGAAATGCTCAATGGGCCACCGTTGATCAGATCGGTGGCGATGCTCAGGCTGGAGTCGTAAAACAGACCGGCGGCGGCACGCAGCACAGTCCGGCCATCCTTACTCAATTGGTAAGCGGCGCCCAAACGCGGCGCGAAGTTCCGATAGGAGGAGGGCCAGAGCGGCTGCTGCTCCTGCATCACGTCGTCATTAACCGGGTCGAAAAAGTATACGGGACTGCCGGTCACCGGCGGTGGGCTGAATTCCCAACGGAGACCGGGCGTAACCGTCAGGCGAGGCGATACCTGCCAGGTATCCTGGGCCCACAGCGCCCACTCCGTAACAACCGTCGACTCGCTCAGCGCCGCCGCCGTGCCAGTCCAGAGACTGCTCGAGTTCATGAGGGCGGTCAGGTTGTCGGCGATCACGCTCAGGGTTCCCGTCGCGTCGCGCCGAATCGGCACAATGCGGCGGTAATCGAAGCCGAACCGAAGCGCATGCCGGCCTTCGTTCAGGGAAGCGGATTGCAGAAGCTGGAACTGGCGCTGACGGCGGTCCCCCTCGCTGCCGGAGACCACCTGCCCTACTCCGTCGATCGCAAATCGCACCAGGGATTCGCACGGAATCGAGCCGCCGAGAAAATAAGAAGTCAGCGATTCGAGCGGGCACCCGGCGGGGCTCGAAGCGCCCGCCTGGGTCCAGGTGGATTGGGCGCCCGTCTGCGACTCGTTGACTCGAAAATCCAGCGCCACCTTGGCCGCCGGACGCACGTTCAATCCCATGGTAAGACTTTGGAAGCGCAAGTCCAGCCGGTTCACCTGCGTGCTGCCGAATTCGTTGGCGGAGGGGGAATCGTTATACCGCCCGAAAAACGTGCCGCGGGAAGTGATGGCCTGGTCGATGCGCAGGAGTCCCGAATTCAGGCTGGATGGCCGGATGTTGCGGCCGTTCCATTGGGACAGTCCATTGCCCAGGTCGGCACCGTTGGGCGCGGGAAACAGGTCCAGCGCCGGAAGCGCCCAAGCCGGGGCAGTCTGCCGCGCGGAAAGCGACGGCACAGGTTGCTGCCACACATACGGCCCGCGCAACCCCATCCGCTCGTAGGCAAGAAAGAAGAAGGTGTGGTTGCGGCGTATGGGCCCACCGAGCGACGGCGAAACATCCTCCATCCTCAAGGGAGCGCGCCCTTGGCCGGCGGAGTTTGCGAACCAGTCGTTGGCCGCCAGCAGCTCATGCCGGAAGCGGTATACCACCGACCCGTGAAGCTGGTTGGAACCCGACCGGCTGGTCAGGGCGACCACCGCCCCCGGCAGCCGGCTGACGTCCGGCGCCGCATTGGAGGTCTGCACGCGAAACTCCTCGATGGCCTCGAGCGGCATCAGCGAATCCAGGCTGCCGAAGGCGCTCATGGCCGGCAGCACTCCGCCGGAAGCCTGGGCGGGCAGCCCACCCGCGGCCACCCCGGTATTGGCGCTCATCCCATCCACCGTGAAATAATTCGAGTTGGGCCTCTGCCCATTGGCCGTGAACTGGCCGGCTTCTCCGCGAGTCGCGGGAGTGATGTTGGCGCCCGGCGAGAGCTCCAGCAGAGCCAGTACTCCCCGGCCGTTCAGCGGCAGGCGCTCAATTTCGTCGTGGAACACGCGCGTCTCGGTGGAAGCCTGGTCGGAACTGAGCAGCGGCGCGGTCCCTTCGACGGTGATGGTCTCCTCGATGGCGCCCATGGAGAGCAGGAAATCGGCGCGGGCTGGTTGCGCCCCCTCGAGCCTCACGTTGAAGCGGACCATGGTGCGGAAGCCTTCCTTGCGCACCGTAATCTTGTAGACTCCAGGTTGCAGGGAACCGACCACGTACTCCCCGTCGGGCTGAGACTCGGCGAAACGCCGGAACCCCGTGTCCTCGCTCACCACGGTGATGGAGGCGCCCGCGACCGCGGCCTCCGAGGGGTCGAGGACGCGGCCGTACAGATTGACGAGCGGTTGAGCGAACGCCGCCCCTCCGCAGGCCAAACACACGGCGATGGCTGGGGTCAGGCGCCCATTCATCTGCTCTGCCTAACGTCATCGTACGACAGAAGACGCTGGCAGTGCTCCTGGCTGGCTCTAAGTTGCGCCAACGCCGCCAGGAGGTGGGATGGGATATTGTCAGCCGGGTTATCCGGGGGCGCCATACCGAGTAGAACGGCGAGAACCGTCTCGACCCGCCGGGCAGCGCTCAGCAATTCCTCGCTGGCAGGCTGCCACGCGGCCGATTCCAAGCGAACCTCGCCAGGGGGGACGGCGCCGCCTATAGCAGCCAGTATGCGGCTGAGGGCCGCATCCATTTCGCCGGACTGACTGGCGAGCGCGGCAACATGTTCACGGCCCAGGTCGCGCAATTCGCGGCGGTCCTCGGCGCTCAATTGCCGCTCGACATCGGGCGGGAACTGCTGCGCCAAACGCCGAAGGGCGTAGGCCCGGGACATGATCGCATCGCTCGCGTCGAGCAGTTGGGAACTGAATCGCTCGAATTGGGCACGTCCTCCGAGCCGCTCTTCCAACCGGACCTGAAATGGCGGCGGGGCCGAGCCGGCGCTATCGCGGAGGTCCGGTGTTTCCGGCTCGACCGGCGGCGCGCCGGGCCCAGAGGGCACCCCGCCCGGTTCCGAGAACCGCACCACCACGCCGGGCATGGAATCGAGCGCCTCGTGAATCTGTTTCTGGTGTTGGGGCGGAATGCCCGTGCCGCTCACCAGGATTTGCCCGCTGTCGCGAGTGATCTCGACCGGGTCCCCTAGATCGGCGCCCACCTGGTGCAGCGCGGCAACCACTTGCAGTTCTTCAGCCGCGCCCGCCGGGTTCATCGGCTCAGCCGGGGCTTCAACTCGATCCGGCGGCATGCCAGGTTGACGGGGCATGCCGCCGGTGGCTCCAGCCACTGTGCTTGCGGGTAGTGTTGGCTGATCTGTTAATTCCGTCATCTCCACCCAGTCCCGGTTGCGAAACTCGAAGCGCCCTTCCAGCGGTTCGAAGTCAGTCATGCGGAGCTTGAGGGTGGCCGAAACCAGTTCGCTGGCATCGGTGGTGGTCCGGATGCGGTAACTGTTGCGGTCTGGAGATTTTGGGTCCTCGATGGTCGCGACCTCGTCCCGCTTCACGGGAAGCCGGTCGCGCCAGGTCTGGAATGACCTTGCGCTGAGAGGGTCGTCCCAGTTGTAATTCGCCAAGCGGAAGAGCCGCTCGATGGCCGGGGCATCGGAAGCCGTCTGGCCGGCGCCCACCACGCGAGTCAATTGCCGCGATGCGGTGCTGATGCGGATGCGCCGCGCGGGCCGCGGCCGGGAATCCGCCACGGCAACCGCTTTCTGCAACAGCGCGGCCGCCTGAACCGAAGGCGTCTCGCGCAATTGATACACGATGGTGCAAACGATCACCAGCGCGATGGCGCCAGCCACCGCCCACGGGACAGCCGGACGCGGCAGGGCTATGGCTCTGACCAGGCTTGCCGCCAGCGATTCGCGGTCGAGCGAAGCGTCGATGCGATCAAAGCCCCGGGAAAGGTCCTGCCAGGGACCAGGCGGCGGCAGGCAGGTCCCCAGGACGTTCTTGCGGTAGCGCACACAATCACCGACTGTGCTTTGCAGCTCTTCGAGCTCGGCGCGGCAATGCCAGCAGGCTTCCAGGTGTTTGCGGATCTGGCGCGCCCTGCGCCCCGGCAGTTCGCCGTCCAGATAGCGCAGCAGTTGCCCCTCTTCCGGATGCCGCATTCCCAGGCTACTCATAGCGCACCTTCTTCAACCGCTCCATGGCGCGGCGCAGGAACTCTCCCACGGTGGAAGCGCTAATACCCAGCGCGGACCCGATTTCGGGATATCGCAAGCCTTCCATGCGCAGGAACAGGCAGCGCCGCTGCTGTTCCGAAAGGCCCTCCACCGCGCTGTGAAACCGTGACATACGCTCGCGCTCCAACAACTCGCTTTCCGGATTCCCGCTTGGCCCCGCGTGTTGCTCCCCCCACTGGGGATCGAAGGGCGCCTCCGAATTCTGCCGAGCCCGGATCTTCAACCCCAGGTTATGGGCCACTCGAAAGACCCAGGCCCTGGGATTGTCAAGCTTCTCTCCTTTCCGCAAAGCGGCGTACAGCCGCAGAAACACCTCCTGGACAGCCTCCTGGGCCCGTGGGGGATGAAGCCCCAACGTGAGCAGGTACCGGTATACGTCGTCGCGCGCTTCCTCAAAGAGCCTGCCTACCTCGTCCCGCAACGCCGCCGCGTTCCGCTCTTGCCGGATCATGCCCACGACCTCTGCACCCAGCGGATGGGACGGCATTCACTCACCACTAAGACCCTCTGCGGCATGTTTCCAACTACACCATTTAAAGAAATTTCAGTGTAGTTGAATGCGGATCGGCGGGGTCTTAGAGATAACGAGCTCTTTTTACATGACGGATACCACCGTATGCGTTTCGATCACTACCTATAACAGCGCCAGGTACATTGGCCGCTGCCTGGACGCCGTCTTCGGGCAGCGGGGCGTGCAACTAGAGGTGGTGGTGGTGGATAACGCCTCCACCGACGCCACCCGGGAGGTCCTGAAGGATTATCTCGGAAGCATCCGCGCCATCTACAACCGCCGCAACGAGGGGTTCGCGGCGGCGCAGAACCAGGCGATTCGCGCGAGCCGCGCCGAGTGGGTCCTGTGCCTGAATCCGGACGTGCTGATGGAGCCGGGCTTCATACGGGGCCTGGTGGAAACGGGCGAGATGGACCCGGACGCGGGCGCGGTGTGCGGCAAGCTCCTGTCCATCGGCGCGGGGTTCCAGCCGCTCGCGAAGCGGCGGATCGATTCCACGGGGATCTACTTCACGCCCGCCATGCGGCACTTCGACCGGGGATGGCACGAGCCCGATGGGAACCGCTTCGAACGCCCGCAGTACGTCTTCGGCGCCAGCGCCGCGGCGGCCCTCTATCGCCGCCGGATGATCGAGGACATTTCGGTGGACGGCGACCTGTTCGACCCGGATTTCTTTGCCTACCGAGAAGACGCCGATGTGGCGTGGCGGGCGCAGTTGCTGGGGTGGAGTTGCATTTATACCCCCGCGGCGGTGGCTTATCACGTGCGAACGGTGACGCCGGGGAGCCGGCGGGCGGTTCCCGCCATCATCAACATGCACTCCGTGAAGAACCGTTTCCTGATGCGCATCAAGAACGCCACGCCCGATCTGTATCGCCGGTACTGGCTGCCGATGACGGCCCGCGACCTGGCGGTGGTGGGAGGCTGCCTGGTGGCCGAACCCCGGTCTCTGGAGGCCTTTTGGCAATTGGCCAGAGGCTTCCGGAGCGCCTGGCGGCGGAGGCGTATCATTATGAATCGCCGCCGGGCAAGCGATGAGGCGCTGGCCCGCTGGTTCAGCTTCCAGCCGGCAGCGGAACCGCTCACGGGTACCACCGCGCTGGAGCCGGCGGCGGGGATGCTGGAAGCTGACGTGAGCTTGAGCGCGCTGTGAGCGTCACCGGTAATAACCCGCTCGATAAGCATTTTCGCGGGCTATCTGTCCGCGCGGCGACCTTTTGGCGGTATACTCCCCCAATAGAGGAGCAATGATTTCCCACTTGCGCGAACGGCGACGGCTAGCGCTTGCGGCGGTGTTTGGTCTGTCGTGCTTTGCTTTTTCCATCTCTTGCCAGAACAAGGCGGCGGAGCCGCTGAGGGCGTTGCGGGCACGGGCCGACCACGGCGACGCTGGAGCGCAGAGCAGCCTGGCCTCCGTGTACGAGAACGGCAAGGGAGTCACGCAAGACTACGCCGAAGCGGCCCGCTGGTACCGCAAGGCTGCCGACCAGGGGAACGCTGAAGCGCAGTGCAACCTCGCCTTCATGTACGACAGCGGCGAGGGGGTACCGCAAGACTACACCGAGGCGGCCCGCCTGTGGCGCAAGGCTGCCGACCAGGGCCTCGCCAAAGCGCAGTACAACCTCGGCGTCATGTTCGGCAAAGGCCAGGGGGCGACCCAAGACTCCGCCGAAGCGGCCCGCTGGTTCCGCAAGGCCGCCGACCAGGGTGAGCCTGACGCGCAGAACGTCCTCGGCCTCATGTACGACAGCGGCGAGGGGGTGCCGCAGGACTACGCCGATGCGGCCCGCTGGTGGCGCAAGGCTGCCGACCAGGGGAACGCTCGCGCTCAGTTCCACCTCGGCTTTGGGTACCACAGCGGCCAGGGGATGCCGCAAGATTACGCCGAAGCGGCCCGCTGGTATCGCAAGGCCGCCGACCAGGGCCACGCTGAAGCGCAGTTCAACCTCGGCGTCATGTACTTAGACGGCCAGGGGGTGGCGCAGGACTACGTGCAGTCGCATATGTGGATGAACCTCGCGGCTTCGAGCGCTAGCGGCGACGACCGGAAGAGATTCGCCGATGGACGCGATGGGGTTGCTGCCAAGATGAATACCGCACAGATTGCCGAGGCGCAGCGCCTTGCGCTGAACTGGAAGCCGAAGGCCGAGAAAGGCAAGTAGGAAAGCGGCAATATCATTTAGCGCGGCCAGGGATAGCCAGACAATAGGGAGCCTATTGACCATCGGCGGGCGACGCGATCTCCTTCCTCAAGACTTGGCAGAGCAGATAGCAGGCGGCCTCGCTTAGAAGTAGGGCGTATGGCAACGACTCTGATGGATTCCGCGACGTTCGCATTCCGAGGAGGTCTACGGGACACTTCCGATCGCAAGCAGCTTTCCGTAGATCGACTCCATGTGCCACCTTGCTGCGTAACGTATACAGATGAGCAGCAATGTCCCCGACCGTGTAGTTCGGCTGCTGGGCACTCCAGTCGGGGAACACCCTTGTGGATGGCCCAAGGCGCTCGCACAGTTTCTCCTTGAACTCCACCCTGTTGCGGCTGTCGAAAATGGCCTCCAGCCCCATCACCCACAGGAGCCCGGCGATCAGTGGGTGAAAGTGCTCAAGCCCTAACTGGAGCAGATGAAATGCATTCCTTCTCTCGGCGCTTGGGCCTTTCATGATCCGCTGAATACTCTCGATTGTGGAAGGCACCATTTCCAGCAACGCTTGATCAAAGGACCTTCTCAGCGCCCACGGGCCGGGCTCCATTGGAGGCCTGCGCTCGATGCGCTGAAACTTGCCTGCGGATGTGTAATCACTGTAGAAGACAATTCCGAGCGTCCGAACAGGTTTGAGCACCTGTAACGCCATCAGCCCACATTGAAAAATGGCTTTGATGTCCTTGTGGATCTCCTCGAATGTTCTTCCTGGAGCCGGCTGCTCGTGCTTGTAAACGAGATACCGGCTGACACTGGCGCCATCCGCAAATTCCGTTCCGGTCATCGACAGGCGGTCCCTTGCCAACAGGAGATGTTCGTTTGGCCTCACCAAAGAAAATCCATTGTCAAGCCCGACTTCCGCATCGTCGCCTACCTCAACGTCGCGCAAGCCTGAGAACATGCATCGCGTTCGAGATTGCTCCCATTCCTCCAACGTCATGGATTTCCGGCCAGCAGGCATACGCTCTAATAGTAACCAATAGCGGCGAGGCCGCGCTGGAGCCGGCGGCGGGGACGTTGGAAGCCGACGTGAGCTTGAGCGCGCTCTGACGCCTGCTGTAGTGGCACACTGGTGTACTAAACTTGCATCAGGTATAGGTAAGGGATCATACCAATAGCCATGGAGGTGTTGTGTCATGTCGGAATTAGATCGTCGCTCCGCAATTCGTGGATTGATGGGCACCGGCGCGCTGCTTGGCCTGGATGAGGCCTTCACCGCCGAACCAAGCTCCGCCGCCCCAGTCGGCCCCAACGACAATATCAAGGTCACTAAGCTCGAAACGTTCGTTCTCAAGAACTCATGGGTCTTTGTCAAGATCTCCACCGACGCCGGCATCGTCGGCTGGGGTGAAATGCTCAAGGACGACGCCAAAGCCTGCGCGGCGGGCGCGCAGGAGGCCGGACGCTACCTGGTGGGTCAGGATCCTTGCCGGGTGGTCTTCCACTGGCAGGCAATTCACCGCGGCGCATTCTACCGCGGCGGTCCCATCAAGACCGCCATATCGAGCGGCATCGACCAGGCGCTCTGGGACATTAAAGGCAAGGTGTACGGCGTTCCGGTGTACAAGCTTCTGGGCGGCCCCACCCGGGACCGCATCAGGGTGTATGGAAGGATCAGTGAAGAGACCGGCGTCAACGCCATGAAGACCGGACCGACCGGCGAAGGACGGGGAGCGGTTAAGTATGTCGAGGGACCGAAATTCATCGATGCGGTGGTGGATAACTTCAAGGCTCTCCGCCAGCGGTACGGCACGGGCGCGGATATCGCCGTCGACTTTCACGGCGCCGTGCAACCGCCGACGGCGCTGCTTCTCATGAAGGCCCTCGAACCGTATCAGCCATTCTTCTTTGAAGAGGTGGTTCAACCCCTCAACGTGGATATCATGGCCGAGCTTGCCCGCAAGACCCATATCCCCCTCGCCACCGGTGAGCGCATCTTCACGAAATGGGGGTTCAAGGAGATTCTCGAGAAACGGGCGGCAACCATACTTCAACCCGATGTGTGCTATGCGGGCGGCATCACCGAGCTGCGGCTCATTGCGGGCATGGCGGAAGCGTACTATTCACCCATCGCGCCGCACAATCCTCAGGGACCCTGCTCCCTGGCGGCCAGTTACCAGATCGCCGCGTCCATCCCCAATTTCCTGATTCAGGAGAATGGCGACGCGAACTATCAGGATCTCCTGGCAAAGCCATTGCCGCCGGTCAGAAACGGGCACCGCCCGCTGCTGACCGATCCGGGCCTGGGAATCACGATTGACGAAGACAAGCTGAAAGCGCAGGTGGGCGAGCCCCGGCAATACGTGCCTCGATTCGATCCGGATGACGGCTCTGTAGTTGACTGGTAGGGGCAAGCGCCGTGGCACCGCGATTCCACTCTGCGCTGCTGCCGGTGCTGCTGGCGTTGTGCCTGGTCCGGCTCTGGTTCATGCCGTTGCCGTCGAGCTTCTGGCTGGATGAGATGGCCACCGTTTTTGTGGCGCAGCACGGCTCCGGTCACCCCTCGCTGGCCGACGCTGCGCCGCAGGCGTGGCGCTCCTGGTACTACCCCGTCATCCGCATGAATGGCGCGGTCTTCGGGTATTCCGAGGTGGCCACTCGCATGCCGTCCATTCTGGCCATGGCCGGATTCCTCGTGCTCCTGGCGGGCCTGGCGCGGCGGCTGATCCATCCGGAAGCGGCATGGTTTGCGGTTTTTGCGTGCCTGGCTCTGCCGGGTTTGAATTATCAGGCCGCCAACGCGCGGCCTTACGCGCTGGGCATGTGCGCGTTCGCGGCGGCCGTGCTGTTTTTGGTGAGGTGGCTGGATTCCGGAAGATGGCGCGACGGACTGTGGTTCGCCGCCAGTGCCGCGCTGGTCCTCTACATTCACCTGTTGTTCTGGCCCTCGTGCCTGGTATTGGTTCTCTATGCCGCGGTGCGCGTGGTCCGAGGCGAGACTCCAGTGAATTGGAAGCGCGCGGTTTTGGTCTTTGCCCTTTGTGCCGCCGCGTTGCTGCCGGTAACGGCGCAGACGCTCTCTTTGCTGCGCGAGGTGCGCGCGCACGTCGTCGTGCCCCTGCCCTCGCTCTGGCAATTCCTCCGCTCTCTGGAACCGGCGCTGGTGCTGGGATGCGCCGCCGCCCTATGGCTGATCGCCCGCGTGCTGCGGTGGCGGCCGGATGCGCGGAAGCTCTCCTTTTCCGCGGGCGTCCTCATCGCCGGATGGTGGCTATGCCAGCCGATCCTGTTGTACGCGTTTTCCTGGTTGACCGGCGACGCGGTTTTTGTCCCGCGCTACCTGCAACTGGCGCTGCCCGGCGCGGCGCTCGCCTCCACCGCCGTGGCGGCTCGGTTCATTCCTGCCGGCCAGTGGCGGTGCGCCGCGGCCGTATTGGCCCTCGGGGTGTTTCTCTTTCAGGGACAATGGCGCCAACCCTGGCCGAGGCATCACAACTCCGATTGGCGCGCGGCCGCTCGCGCCGTCAACCAACTCGAAGCCGCGGGGGAGATCCCCGTGATTTGCCCCAGTCCGTTCATTGAGGCCCGGCCGCCGGCCTGGCGGCCCGACTACCCGCTGCCTGGATTCCTCTACGCGCACCTGGCGGTTTATCCCATTTCGGGAAAGATCTACCTGTTTCCGTTCGAGAATTCCCCGCCAGCCGAATCCCAGGCTCCCGCGCTGGCACAAGGCGCGCTTTCCTCCTCGCGACGCTTTCTGGTTTACGGCTGGGGACCGCAAGTGAACTACTGGCGGGACTGGTTCACGCGCCGCCCCGAATTCGCCGGCTGGCATGAGCGGCGCGTGGGACCCTTCGCCGACGTGGACGTGGTGCTGTTTGAAGCGCCGCCGGTGCTGGCCGTGTCTTGTGGTACGATACCTCCGAAATGTCCTGCCCCTACTTCTATCCGGTGGAACCGCGGCCTTTCACTGCGATTCTGCCGCTGGGCGATGGATGGGTGGGCGTGTGCCGGGCGGTTCCAGATCTGCCCTGGCAGCCGGACGAAGCCATGCTCCGGCAGTTCTGCAACCTGGGCTATGCGCGCGGAACATGCGCCCGCTTCCCATCCGGGGAGGGCCCCGACGCGGTGCGCTTTACGGTCTCGCGGGACGAGGGTGCTTCCGTTCGAATCTACTACGTCGTGGAGCGGGATCACCATCCATTTGCTCACGGGCCGCTGGACTACTCCGTGGCGTGGGGAGCATTCGTGAATCCTCCTTCCGGCGAGACCATGAGCCGCCAGGCGCAGGCCTACGTCGAGAGCTATCTGCGCCGCAAAGGGCGTCGAGATCGGGTGGAATGATGGAAGCGAAGCCGGTACGCGAATCGGTGTCGGAATACTCCGAGCTGGCGCTGCCCAACGACGCCAACGGCCTGGGTACCGTCCTGGGCGGAAAGGTCATGCACCTGGTGGACCTGGCGGGCGCCATGGCCGCCATGCGGCACGCGCACAAGCCCGTCGTCACGGCTTCCGTGGACAGCTTGCATTTTCACCACCCGGTCCATATCGGGGAGCTGATCATGCTTTGCTCCTCGGTGAACCGGGTCTTCCGCACGTCGATGGAAGTGGGAGTCAGAGTGGTCACCGAGAACCTCATGACCGGCGAGCGGCTGCATACCTGCTCGGCCTACCTGACGTTCGTGGCGCTCGATGAGAAGGGAAACACCACCTCGATTGCGCCCGTGGTTCCGGAAACCGAAGAGGAAAAGCGGCGCTTCCGCGAAGCTGGAGAACGCCGGGAGTATCGCCTGGCGCGTTTGAAAGGCCCGAGGTAGCGAGGGGCTTCCGCGCCTTTCACCCCTCCTTATACATGTACTTGATACACGGCTTGTAGAGCAGCAGGTTGGGCTCCCCGTTGCGATTCACCTTCAGGCAGCACCGGTCGTACCATTCGATGGTTCCGTGAAGTGTTTCTCCATCGCGCAGAACGAAGACCATGGCAGTCTTGGCCTGCATCTGCTTCACGTAGTAAAAATTCTCCGCATTGGTCTGATCCGGCGGAACAGGCTTCTTCTGCGGCGGGGCCCGGCGGGGAGGCGCGATCTGTTCTTTGATCTCGTTAAGAGACGGACGAATAAGTTTGCGATTGACAGCTTCCACGGGATGCCATCCTTCGAAAAAATTATGATGAACCGTCGCTCCTGGCGTGAGCGTGGGCGGTTTCAGTCGGGTCGATTGTCTAACCCATAGATAGCACACCGGGTCAGCCGCCGCAACGTGGCGTTGCGCTAATTGTGTGCGCCTGAGGGGAAAGCTGGCGCGTCTACAAGCGCCGCTTTGATCCTCCCGAGGATAAGGTCTGTAGCCGAAAGCTGATGTTCCCAGATCCTCAATACTCGCCATCCGTCCCGTTTCAACCGAGCAGTGGTCCTCCGGTCGCGGGCACGGTTCCTGCGAACCTTGGCGTCCCAATAGTCCGTGTGTGATGAGGGCCTTCTGTAGCACCTGGGGCAGCCATGCCAGTAGCAGCCATCCACAAACAGAAGCACCCGCCGGCCAGGAAACGCAAAGTCGGGCTTTCCATCGATATCCTGCGGATTCAATTTCCACCCACGAATGCCAGCCTGGATCAGACAGGCTCGGAGCCGCCACTCGGTTGAGCGATTCCGCTGAGATCGGACCTGTGCCATCACCCTGGAGCGTGTTTCCGGGGAGACCGTATCCATCTTCAGACCTCTTCATCCGGTTCAACAATCGGCACGCTACCGCTAATCTCGTTGTACCGCTGCGTGGCAAGCCGCTCAAGACGCCGCGCTTGCGTCATGAGCGTGCGCCGAAGCCCGTCCGAGACATCACGCTCACTGATGACTCGCGCAAGGGCGGCAATCGTGGTAGCACGTCTCGCTATTCGCACGTCCGGATGCTTGCGCTGCTCGTACAAGTGTTCAGGAATGATACGACCGCGCACCGACGGGGGGAGCTCGATCAACCCGGTGGGCGCAATTTTGCCCTCGTTTAGCACCGCTCCGAAACTAGACTCGCTCAGTACTCGCTGAAAAACCGTGTGTTCGGCGGCGTCCAGTCTCTTCTTCGCCTCATGATCCGTATTGTCTCTTCCTTCCAGGTCCCACAGCGGCCAAACCTCGACTTCAGCCACTTCAAATGGGTCCAGGACATTCATTGCTACGGCATCCGTGCGCTGATTTGTGAGGTGCCGCCCGATGCGCTGTCGCAGACTCTCGTACGTCTGCCCCACATAGATCGGCTCCCCGTCGTAGTCGTAGAAGGCGTAGACGCCCCACTTGGCATTCCCGATCTTCTTTCCGTTAGCTCCAGGAGTGTTCAAGAATGCCCGGATTTGCTGTCGGATGGCACCTACGTCCCGCGGGACGCCTTGCGGCGCACTCTCTTGTGGCGGCATTAAGCCGCTATCATAACGCGAATAGCGGCGGCGATTTGCGTCAGAAGATGGATGTTCAACCAACGCACAACCGGAACCGCAAGCCCATCACCGAACAGGTGGTATGCCTCGTTGTACCTCGCTGGCAACGGGTACTCGTCGGGCACGCCCATAAGCCGCGCGGCCTCCCGTGGCGACAACAGCCGTGATCGAATTTCGCGGCCCTCGACGACAACGATGGTTTGACGACTGGAGCCGCCCACAGGCGTTCTCAGGCAGCCTGAAATCTGATCGAATCGGATTTCGGCCCGCTGCACTTTCACCCCGTCTTCGTTCGGGCGGATTCTGCGGTACACAGTACCAACGATCTTCTTCTTGAGCAGCTGCGCCCTTCTCAACTTCTCCAAATGGAGCGGCGACATCAAGCTGATAATGTGATCGGTCTGCTCCCTCGTATGCCACTCCACGCCCGTGGGCTCCTCTTCGATCAGGCTGACGAACGACGGAATTGGTTCGCTCGGAACCGGAAGGTTCCACCAGATCCACGCTTCTCTAACGCGCTCTGGCAATCGCTCAAAAGCCAACCGCAACGCCCTCGTGTGCCACGGTTCCGACGCACCAGACCACGCCAGTTGCGACGGAACGGCAACCGCCTGATGCACGCCAACAACGAAAAGCCGTGGCCGGGAGTGCGGAAGAAATCTTACGGCGTCCATGACGAGCGCCCCGACCCGATAGCCCTCTTGCGTCAAGGCGCCAATGATTGTAGCGAAATCCCGCCCGTCATGCGACGTGAGCGTGCCGATCACGTTCTCCAAAACGATGATCCGCGGAATGCGGCCAAGATGAATCATGCTCCGCATGAGCTTCCAGAATGGTCTGAAAGTGCCGCTTCGCTCCCCGCTGAGTCCAGCCCCGTTTCCGGCAAGCGACAGATCCTGACAGGGAAATGAACCCCAAACAAGAGTTGGCGCGCCGGGAAGATCGTTGGGCGTAAGGTCTGCTACGTCCAGAACCTTCAATTCGGAACCGCCAAAGTACGCCCGGTATGCCGACGCCTTCTTTTCGCAGATATCATTCGAGAACGTGCAGCGCCACGCCCCGCCCAACCCAAGGCGGGCCATCCCGCCGCCGGCAAAGAACTCGTAGAAGGCAAACCGCTCCACCGCCATTCTGTTGGATTCTAACCGTTCGCAGTCCCTCATGTCTAGGCCTTCTAATCGGCGGATGAAGCCAATGTCTTTATGGAACGCTCTCATGGGCAGGATCTGGTCCGCTGGCGGCCCATGCACCCGCAGCCACGTGGCCCGTCACCGGAACATGAGGTACCATCAATCTGTGCCGCCAGGCCGGAGACAACCCCTTTGGCGGACGAAAAGCGGGTGAAACAAGCCGCCTCCCATGCTACCCGTACTCAAACTGTTGAGCGATGACCTGATCGCGAACGTGGTAGCCGAAGCGCGCGGCCTGGTATGCACGCTGGGCGTGGAGATCCATAACCCAGCCGTGGCCGCCATGCTGTGCGATCACGGCGCCGCGCCCGGCGGAGCGGATGGGCGCGTCCGGCTCACCCAAGGCCTCATCGACCGGGCCCTGCGCACGGTCCCGCGTTCCTTCCGCCTCTTCGACGCGCTGGGCAACCCGACTCACGACTTTTCGGGCGACAACGTCTACTTCACGCCGGGATCGGCGGCGATTCAAATCCTGGACGGCGCCAGCGGCGAAATGCGCCCGCCCACTACCGCGGACTACGTGCGCTACGTGAAACTGACCAGCGGCCTCCGTCATATCGCCTCCCAGAGCACGGCCTTCATTCCCGCGGACGTGCACGCCAGGATCTCCGACAGCTATCGCCTCTACTTGAGCCTGCTGTATGGAGAGAAACCCGTGGTGACCGGCGCCTTCACCATTGAGGCGTTCGACATAATGCGCGACCTCCAACTGGCCGTGCGCGGCAGCGCGGAGGCCCTGCGCGAAAAACCGCTGTGCGTTTTCTCCTGCTGCCCCACGGCTCCGCTGAAATGGAGCGCGGTCACCAGCCAGAACCTGGTGGACTGCGCGCGCTGGTCGATTCCCGTCGAGTTCGTCTCCATGCCGCTCAGTGGATTCGTGGCGCCGGTGACGCTGGCCGGAAGCCTGATTCAGCAAACCGCGGAGACCTTGAGCGGCGTGGTCATCAGCCAACTGGCGAACCCCGGACACCCGGTGCTTTATGGAGGATCGCCGGCCATTTTCGATGTCCGGTACGAGACCACGCCCATGGGCGCCATCGAGACCATGATGCTCAATTGCGCCAACAGCGAAGTTGGAAAGAGCCTCGGCATGCCGACCCAGGGTTACATGGCGCTGAGCGACGCCAAGCAACTGGACGCCCAGGCGGGCCTGGAGACCGGCATGGGCGCGATGCTGGCGGCGCTGTCGGGAATCAACAGCATTTCGGGGCCGGGGATGCTGGATTTCGAAAGCTGCCAGAGCCTCGAAAAACTGGTGGTCGATAACGAGATCTGCGGCATGACGTACCGGCTGCTCGAAGGCATCCAGCCGCGCGAGGATTTCCCGGCCCTCCCGATCCTTCAGGAACTGCTGCGAGAGAAGCATCTGTTGATAGCCGACCACACGCGCCGTTATCTGCGCCGCGAGATCGCGTTCCCCGGCCCGGCGATCGATCGCGCGAGCCGCGTGCGCTGGGCCAAGGACGGCAAGCCGACCTTGCGGGAACGCGCGTCGCGCGAAGTGGAACGCCTCATCGCGCGGTACACGCCATCCCGGCTGCCCGACAACCGCAAAGCCGAGTTGACACGGTTGATGGAGGGCGAAGCGAAGCGGTACGGCATGAGCGCTCTGCCGGAGAGCAGTCAGCCGGATGCGCTATAAAGCTACATAAACCGACCAGCTTGGCCCTTATAGTTCTACGCCAAACCCAACCTTGCCAACATCGCCTGATCGATCGGCGGTTCCTGCAGCGGGGGTATGCAGAGTGTCGAGATCCCAGTGATCTGTGAGTCGCAGAGCTTCGAGACGGGAATCTTCCGGATCACAGGCCTACAGACTGGGTAATGAGCAGCCTGATAAATGAAAAGCTCATGGTCCAGACCATACAGACCCGATAGGTGTTCCATCAGAACAGGCAAATTTCGCTTGTCGAATCCTGCAGCTCTGAACCCGAGATCACCCACAGATGCAACCTGCAATAAGATGACGAAAGAAGAAGTGTTGATCTTCCGGGCACGAATCAGGAGATTTGTGGACTCGAAGATTTGAGTGCCGCGGAACGGGTCGAGACCCAAGTCGCAGAAGAGCGAGTCGATGGCGGAGATTCCAGGCATCATTTCCGCCTTATAACCTTCTTCCCGAAGGACCTTCAGGCATATATACGAGGGGCTGACGAAGATACCCGGATGTCCGTAAAAGGCGGCGCAAACACGAAGTTTCTTTCGAACAAAATACATGATACGATCAGCCATCTCTTGATACGTTTTACTACGTGGCTTGTCATCCCCATAGTAGCCATACAACGATTCCGCTGTTGGGTTTAGCCGCCTTATCCAACGCTCTGTGACCGGGTCGGCGACCAAGTAAAGGACTTTTTGGGCCTCCTCCAGACATTGTTGACTCTCCTTAGTGACGTGTCCAATCGCCTTGATGCCAGTCCCAATAATCGTTAGCGACCCTGCTTTGGCTGAAGCAGGCATGCCGCTTCCCGGTAAGGGCTGCTGCACCGGAGTGAGCTCGGCGAAAGTTCGTTCTTTACTCTCCGTCTCCTCCAGGGGAGTTGTAACGTGGTCGGAAATATCCAATTCATCTATCACGATGTCTTCGGCATTCTCGGCGGAGCGCAGACGCACGAGTTCATCGATGTCGTCGCTTTGTTCGATCGGTACTCCTTCACCTGTTCGCGGCATATTTAGCTCGCGTTCGGCAAGAATTCTGATCGAGGCGCTATTGCCGGTGCGAAGTGCTTCTTTCTGGCGCGCCGATAGGCCCGCTGCGTTCATCAAGCCATCTGGATCGCGGGTGAATTGAGAGAGCCGGCGCGGGTCGGCGAGATCGATTATAAAATCAATGAATTTCATTTGTTTTGTCCGTCGTTGGTTAGTTCACTTGACGCCCCTTTTCGAAAGCAGAGGTGTCGACCGACACCCCCGCGACGAACCACGACACAGTATTTTAAAATACCCTAGTGGAGCCTGTCAAGGACTGCTTCCGATATTATCTAGGAGAGGAACACAATGGCGTCTAGATTATTCGTCGTCTCGATTGTGGTGCTTTCGATGTTTTGGCCGGCGGCCAGCTTCGCCACGGCCATCCCTACGCCCCCGTATCCGGGCGCATCGCCGAGCTTGGCCTACCAGGTGACAGTGGACGGCCAGCCCGTGTTTGCATATCGTTATCCGACGTTCAATCAGTTCAATTGGATGGACTACGCCAGTTTCAGCATGACCGGCAAGGTGCACGTCACGATTACCTCGCTCATCAGCGAGAGGGATGTGCGTACCTGCTATATCCGGCCGCTCGCTTATCACATCCAGCCGCAGATCAAGGGCAATACGGTCAGTTTCGATCTCGATCGGCCGCGTTATCTGGTCGTCTTCATCAACGAAGAGCCGCTCTTCTCCAGCACCGGATTGCTGCTTTTCGCCGACGCGCCCGAGGCGAACGCTCCTAAACTCGGCGATCCGAACGTGGTCAACATCATGGACTACAAAATCGACAATACCGGTAAGACCGTCGAGACCGCGAAGATCAACCAGGCCATTACCGACGTGTCCGCCAAGCCCGGGGGCGGCGTGCTCTTTTTTCCGAAGGGCGGCGTTTACCTGACGGGGCTGGTGGCGATGAAGAGCAACGTCAAGTTTTACGTCGAGGCCGGAGCCGCGATTAAGGGGTCCACCAAGAATGCCGACTATGTCTTGCCGCCCGCGCCGCCCGCGACAGGGGCAGGCGGGAGAAGGAGGGAGCGGGCGCTGTTCTTCTTTGAGAACGTCGAGAATGCCAGCATCATGGGCCGGGGAACCGTCGACGCGCAGGGCTATCCGTGGTTGTGGCACGATATCCAACCCGACACCGGGGACGGGCGCTCCAGAACGCCGGAGGGATTGGTGAACGATCCGCATGGGTCCGGCGTCAAGGGCTATACGGTATCGGGCTGCAAGAACGTCACCTTCCAGGATCTGTTCCTTCTCCGGTCCTCCTATTGGACCGTGACAGTCAGCAACACCGATGGTTTCACCAGCCGGAACATCAAGCTCATCAGCCGCAAGCAGCAGTACCACGACGACGCTTACGACCTCACCGGAGGCAGCAAGCATATCTTGATTGAAAATGGATTCGCCATGACTATGGACGATGCTTTTGCCTTCTATGGCGGCGCCGGCGCCGGCCTCGAGGACGTCGTGGTGAAGGGATTTGTGGACTACGGCTACACTTCGGGTTTGGTGCTGGGGTATGGATCTATCCCGGCGGCCAGGCACGTGCGCTTCGAGGATGTGAACTTCATTTCGACCCAGAATAAGTTCGCCGTGTGGATTCAATTCACTCCCGCGTACTTTACGGGACGGGGGTATCCCACAAAAGCGAGCAGCAAGCAGGCTTTAGACGATTTCCACTTTATCAACTGCACGTGGGAGCATGACGGCGGGCAGATCTACATCGACGGCGGGGATTCGCCCTTGACCAACTTCGTTTTCGAGAATTGCACATTCTATACGCCGAGCCGGCCCGCCAAGATTTCCGGGACCAACGTGGCTCCGATCGTGTTCAAGAACGTCAAGCTGAACGAAACCCTGGTCAGGAGCGTCGACCAACTAACGCGGGCTGGCTGGGATATTTCCGTCCCCATGAAGTTCGAAGTGACAAGCCCGCCGGCCGCGGGCGCACGCGCTCCCCAAGCGGCAAAGAAGTAACGCTGGGAGAAGCCTGTAGCCGTAGCAAGGCGCCCAGGCTAGGGGATGAGCTGAGTCCAGTCCAGGGTCGCGGCTAATTGCTGGCCAATGGTTACCAGAGTGGGAATGGCGGACAGATCGGCTTCGTCGATGTCGCTGGGGAGGAGCGGGTTGATACTTGTCATGACGCCCGGCCACTGGCGCTTCACGGCTGTGTCGGCCCAGTCCTCGGAGGTGTCGACCAGGGTGCTGGTGGTCCACCCGATGACCTTCAACAGGCCGGACGGGGGCGCGTTGGAACCCGGGAAGTAACCTGTTCCTAGAGCGATCACGCGGGTGTCAGCGGGAGTGAAGGTGTCATACTCGAAGGCCTCGACGCAGGCTTGGTAAGCGGGATTGGCGGTGCCGCCGGCGCCGCCATCGAAGAAGCTGATGGTCTGGCCGTCGATGCCGTCGATTGTCCAGTGGTCGAAATAGGTGGGTGCGCAAGCCGAGGCGACTGCGGCATCGACCAGCTTGACGGATCCGGTGGTTCGGGCGTTCTGGGGATTGTCCTTGACGAAGAACCAATTGTGCCCGTTCATTGCCGTGGCGGAAATCATCACTCCGATGGGGCAATCGTTGACAATCCAGGAGGCGGCTGGGCCGAAGACGCTGACCAGGACATCGCGTAGGTGAGTAGGATCGTACATGAAGCCTTCGGCGACTCGTTTGGCATCCGCGATGATGCCGGTGGGGGTGAAGATTTCTTTGGAACGGTCGGTGTAAACCTTGAGAATATCGGCGGCGGGGATGCCGGCGGCGATGGCTGCCGTGAGCAGGGAGCCGGTGGAAGTTCCAGCGCAATAGGCGATGTGGTCGCGAGTCAGCCCGCCGAGCTGGGATTCGAGTTTCATCAGGCAGCAGGTGGGGATGATGCCACGGATGCCGCCGCCACGGATCGAGAGAATGTATCGCATGGTTTGCGTTGCCCCAGGGTTATTCTACCACTCGATTCGCGCGTTCTTCCGAGAGGCTGAGTGGTGCCTTCAAGCCGCCACCCGGAACCCGTAATCCGCATACCGAAACTCGGGCGGGATGCTGCTCCTGGCCGCACATCTCGAAAACTTGACATGATGCCTCCACGCTCCGCCGCGCGAGGCCCGGCGAACCCCGTGCGCCGGCCCCTGCGGATTCTCCGCGGGCGACACCGCGTAATAGCCGGCCTGTGGTGCGCATGTTGACGCTCGGCACCGCCGTAGGCCTCGGCCCCGACGGCCCCGCGGGCAGCAACAACGATTTCAACATGTTCGAGGAAATGGACCTGGCGGCCAAGCTGGCCAAGGGGACGGCGCTCGATCCCCAGGTATTGCCGGCGACCACGGCGCTGGAGATGGCGACCATCCTCGGGGCGCGCGTGCTGGGCCTGGAGAAGCAGATCGGGTCGCTGGAAGACGGCAAGCGCGCGGACCTGATTATGGTGCGACTCGACCGCCCCAACGCCGTGCCGCTATACGGCGCCATCTCACAAATGGTCTACGCGCTCAAGGCCGACGACGTGCGCGACGTGATGGTCAACGGCAAACCGGTGGTCCGCGACGCGAAGATACTTACGCTGGACGAGAAGGCGATTCTGGCGAAGGCGGAAGAGTACAGGGCAGGCGATGGCACCAGATGACACGAGACGTTCACCTTCCGTGTTCGCTTCGGATTCGAGTGGCACAGTCATCGGGTCCGTCGATAAGGCCGCGTTCGGATTGGATCAGCCAGCGGCCATTGATCTTTCGCAGTTCGTACAGTCCCCCGAAATCGAAATTCGGAGCGCAGCGTTGAACCTGAGCGTCGTTTCTATACACCGTCAAGTACCACGTTTCAAATGTGGACACTTTTGCGTATTCCGGTGAGGGTAACCTGGGTTTGAGGACCTCAAATCGGTCCGACTTCGATTCGGGGCCATATTTCAGATTGTGCTCTGCTAGTCGCTGGGCTGCAGCAGCGATTCTCTCGCTGGCCTCCCCACCCTGTGCGGCCGGTATCCAATACGTAGACATTGCGCTCCGGTCGAGCCCCTTGGGATCACGAAACAGCACCAGATATTTGAATCTCTGTGACGCCGTCACGATCTGTTCAATCCCAGTTTCGTCAGCCGACTTCAGCGGAGGGGCAGTTTGAACCTGCGATCCGTCCGCGGGCGAGATTGTCGCCGAGCGGCGAAACGCGAGTCTCCCACCCTCGTAACTGGCGATCACCAACACCGCGACGGTGGCCGCTCCCACGAGGATGCCGGTTATGATTTGGATAAGTGCTAGGAGCGAGGCGGACTTCTCCGTGGGCTCACCTTGGGTGCGCTTCAGGACCACGTTGTCGATGTTGTACAGGGCGACCTCATACTCCTCCGTTGCTGGGTCGACCACTTGGAAGCTAAACTCAACGGAGTCTCCGGGTGGAAACTGGGGCACTTGCCACCGCATTGCTTTCTTCCAAGGCTCGCTGGGCGCACCCTCCATTCTTTTCAGGGCGGCCTTGCTCAATACTGGTCGCGAGACCCAGGGTTCCACATCTTCGCTAGAAAACTCAAACTGAATCTCTGCTCCTCTAAGGTCCCTATCCGACGTGTTGCGAAGCGTGAGTTGGTATTCACGAATATTATTGATCTCTACAGGGGTTTCGCCAGGTCCGGCAGGTAAACGAAATAGCTTAATGCCTTTGAGTTCGGAAGCGACCGGATTTCGGTTCACCCTCTCGATTAACGGAATTGTGCGGGTCCGCCCTCGCCGTCGCCGAAACCGTTCTGTTATCAGCGCACCCATCGCGCCACCGCTTAGAACGGCGACCAGCAGAGCGATGATCTGAACCGCCATATCCGGCCCCGGAACTCCAAGTCTACTCAATTGCAATTAAAAGAGAGAGCCTCTTTATGATTTGGCCTCGTTCCGTTATCCGTGTTCATCCGTGTTCATCAGCGGCCTGAATTGATTTTTTCTCAGCTTCAACCGCCGCCACCCGGAACCCGTAATCCGCATACCGAAACTCGGGCGGGATGCTGCTTCTGGCCGCACATCTTGAAAACTTGATATGATGCCGCCACGCTCCGCCGCGCGAGGCCCGGCGAAAACCGTGCGCCGGCCCCTGCGGATTTTCCGCGGGCGACACCACGTAATAACCGGCGTCGTACCAATCCGAGCACCATTCGTGCACATTCTCGCACATGTCGAAGAGGTCGAAGCCGTTCGGTTCGGACGTTGCCACCGGCTCGGGACCGTGCTGCCAGCGGCGCCCATCGTACACCCGCGGCGCATCGCCCCAGGGATAGAGCTTCCCTTCCAATCCGCCGCGCGCCGCAAATTCCCATTCGGCTTCGGTGGGCAAATGTACGTGCATGCCCCACTCGGCGGAGAGCCAGCGGCAGAAAGCCAAGGCGTCGAACCAGTTCACCGAAGCGGCCGGCGCAGTCTCGTGCGCGAACTCCGCTTTCTCGCGCCCGGTGGCCTTGCGAAACGCCTCCCAGTGCGCGTTGGTCGTCTGAAAGCGGCACAGCAGGAATGGCGCGACCGTCACGCGGTGCGCGGGGCGCTCATCGTCGCGGCCGTTTTCCTGGCCCATCGGAAACTCGCCGCCGGGAATGCGAATCAGATCGCTTGGTTCGAGGTGAGTCTCGCTCATTTTCCACAATCGAAAACTGGAGCTTGCGCTCGTTGGCGTCCACGCGGTCCAGGGTCACGCGCACGCGGTCGCCGATGGAAAACTCGCGCTGCGTGCGCCGGCCCACAATTTTGCGGACGTTCTCGTGATAAGTGTACTCGTCGCCGGGGAGGGTGTCGATGGGCACCAGCCCCTCGATGAACAGCTCGGCCAGTTCCACGAATATGCCGTACTTCGCCGCGCTGATGATGAGGGCGTCGAACTCCTGGCCCAGGCGCTCGGCCATGAATCTCACTTTCTTCCACTCCACCAGCTCGCGCTCGGCATCGGCGGCGCGCCGCTCGGATTGCGAGCACTCTTCGGCAATTTCGGCGATCTCGGAAACTGGAAAACGTTCCGTGTGTTCCCGGTTTTTCAGCAGCCGGTGCACCACCAGGTCGGGGTATCGCCGGATGGGCGACGTGAAATGCGTGTAGGCCTCCGCCGCCAGCGCGAAGTGGCCGGCGTTTTCCGTGCTGTAGCGCGCCTGCTTGAGCGAGCGCAGCATCAAGTAGCTCAGGATGCGCTCCTCGGGCTGGCCTTCGATCTTGGCCACCAGGCGTTGGTAGTTCCGCGAGCTGATGTTCATGCCGGAATCGGCCACCACGATCTCGCGCCGCCGCTTGGCGCCGTCGCGGTGGCGGTCGGTGATTCCGAACTTCTTCACGGGAACGGCGCCGATGCCCAGCGAGTAGCCGAAGTGCGTCGCCACTTCCTCAAACTCCATCACGCGCTTGGGATCGGGCTTTTCGTGGATCCGGTAGAGGGAGACAGCGCCGGAACCGGCCACCGCCTCGTTGGCCGCCAGCATGAACTCCTCGATGATGCGGTGCGCTATGTTGCGCGGCGCGCGCGTCACGCCGGTCATGGCGCCCCACTCGTCGAATTCGATGAGCGGCTCGGGAAGGTCGAAATCGATGGACCCGCGGCGCACGCGCTTACGGTTGAGGACCAGCGCCATCTCCCGCATCAGCTCGAATCTCGCCACCAATGGCCGGTAGCGGTCGCGCTGAGCGGCGTCACCTTCGAGCACCAGGTGGACATTAGTGTAGGTCATGCGCTCCACGCTGCGAATCACGCCGGGGGTAAACTCCTGGGCCACAACGTCGCCATGATGGTCGATCTCCAGCAGCGCCGAAAGCACCAGCCGGTCGGCGTGCGGGACCAGCGAGCAGATGTCGGTCGAGAGCTCGAAGGGCAGCATGGGCACCGCGCGGTCGGGAAAATAGACGCTGGTTCCGCGCAGGCGGGCCTCGGCATCGATGGGCGTTCCGGGCTGCACGTAGTGGCTAACGTCGGCAATATGCACGTGCAGCGCGTAATTGCCGTTGGCCAGCCGGTCCACCCACACGGCGTCATCGAAATCGCGCGCGGTTTCGCCATCGATAGTAACAACGTCCATGGCGCGAAAATCCCGGCGTCCTGCGAGCTCCCGCGCGGTAATCGCATGGGGGATTCGCTCGGCCTGCTCGATCACTTCGGGCGGGAAGCGATGCGGCAAGTGGTGCTTGCGGATGACGATCTCTACGTCCACGCCGAAATCGTCGGGGCGGCCGAGGATCTCGATGACGCGGCCCGTCTGGTTTTCGAAATCCAGCAGCTCCACGTTCACGATCATGCCGTTCAGCTCTTCGATGGAAGCGGCCCGCGGCGGCTCGACGCCGATGCGGTCGATCGCCGGGCCGGCGGGCGGCATCTCCATGCCTTCAGGGATCTCGATCCACTGCTGGATGCGATCGTCGTGAGGGACCACGTACTGGCCGCGGCGCCCGATGCGGAATTCGCCCACCACGGTGGAATGGGCGCGCTTGAGGACCTTGACGATTTCGCCATCCGCGCGGCCGTCCGCTTCGATGCGTGCGATGCGGACCACCACGCGGTCGCCGTGCATGGCCGCTTTCGCGGATTCGGGCGGGATGAAAATGTCTCCTACAATACCTTCCATGGGCCGGTCGGAAATCAAAAATCCGTAACCGTCGCGGTGCATATTGAGGCGTCCAGCCGCGAATTCACGGCTGCCGGCAGTGACGGCGTAATGGCCGGAGCGCAGCTCGACGAGATCGCCGCGCGCGGCCAGGCGGGCCAGCGCGGTCTCCAAGTCCGCGCGTTCAGCGCCTTTAGCTCCCAATTCGCGAATCAACTGCTTGAAATTGGCGCGGGCGTGCGGCAATCGCGAAATGTGGCCGAGCAGGGCGGCATCCGTCATGTACCGATTTTAACTGCAACGCCGGATAATTCCGCATTGACAAAGCCACGATACGGGGTATCATTTGGTGTACTCCCCCGATTGAAAACCTGAAGGCAGCGTGAACTCCTCCGGAAACCAAATCGTCCTGGAAACCGATCTCGCGGGCATCGAGCGTTACGCTCGCGGCAAAGTCCGCGATGTCTACCAAATCGACGGCCGGCTGCTGATCGTGGCCACCGACCGCATTTCCGCTTTCGACTACATCCTGGGTACCGGTATCCCCGATAAAGGCAAGGTGCTGACCCAGCTTTCCATCTTCTGGTTCGATTTCCTGCGCGACCTCACTCCCAACCATTTCCTCACCGCGCGCGTGGAGGAGTATCCGGACCCGCTTCCCCGATTCCGCGATCAGATCGAAGGCCGCTCGATGCTGGTCCGGCGCGCCCGCATGGTTGAGATCGAGTGCGTGGCGCGCGGCTATCTCTCCGGCTCGGGCTGGAAAGAGTACCGCGAGCGGGGCACGGTGTGCGGAATCAAGCTGCCGGCCGGTCTGCGGGAAAGCGACAAGCTGCCCGAGCCCATCTTCACACCCGCAACCAAGGCACAGACGGGCCATGACGAAAACGTGCCGTTCGCGCGCGTGTGCTCGCTAGTGGGCGTGGATCTTGCCGAGCTGCTGCGCGATCTCACGCTGGCCATCTACACCCGCGCCGCGCGCTACGCCGAGACCAAAGGCGTCATCATCGCCGATACCAAATTCGAATTCGGCTTGGTGGGCGAACAACTGGTGCTGGGCGACGAAGTGCTGACGCCCGATTCTTCGCGTTTCTGGCCCGCCGACTCCTACCGGCCGGGCGGGCCGCAGTCCTCGTACGACAAACAATTCGTGCGCGATTACCTGGAGTCGATTCGCTGGAACAAGCAGCCGCCGGCGCCCGGGCTGCCCGAAGAAGTAGCGGCGAAAACCAGCGAGAAATACCGCCAGGCCTATCGCGCGCTCACCGGTCGCGAGCTATGAACTGGCTGGACGTGGTGTTGTTGCTGATTCTCGCGGTGTCGGTGGCGATGAGTTTTCGCAAGGGCCTCTCGCGCGAGGTGATCGGCCTGGCGGCGGTGGTCCTGGCGATCCTGCTGGGCATCTGGTTCTATGGGGCGGCGGGCGCGTTCCTGCTGCCCTACCTCAGTTCCCGCGCGTTGGCCAACTTCGCGGGCTTCCTGCTGGTGTTTTGCGGCGTCCTGCTGCTGGGGCACCTGGTGAGCTACGTAGTCGGAAGGTTTTTGAAGGTGACGGGGCTTTCGATTTTCGATCGCTTGCTGGGCGCGGTTTTTGGAGCGGTGCGCGGAATACTGATTTCCGTGGCGTTGATTATGGCGATCATGGCGTTCTCCCCTGGTGATCAGCCCCCCCCATCGGTGGTGAACTCGCGCACGGCTCCTTATATGGTGGACGCCGCGCGCGCGTTCGCGGCCCTGGCTCCGCACGAGCTGAAGGAAGGCTTTCGGAGGACGTATGGCCTGGTCAAATCGGCCTGGGGGAAGGCGCTGGAAGAGGGAATTCGAAGCGTACCCAACGCGGAAAAAGAGAAGAAATGAAAGAAAAATTCGACGGGCTGGTGGAGCATTTTCTCGGGGGAAACATTCCGCTGCATGAAGCCATCGAGCTGTTGGAAAGAAGCATGATTCAGCGCGCCCTCGATCGCAACCGGGGCAACCAGTCGGCGGCCAGCAAGCTGCTGGGCATCCATCGCAACACGCTGCAGAGGAAAATGGTGGAGTACGGCCTGGGCGACCGCCGCGCCCGCACGCGCCCGAAACCCATGGCCCGTGCAGGGCGCTTGCGCAAGCGGAAGACGGGCGCCGCGTAGAAATGGACCTCCTGATCTTCGATCTCGATGGCACCCTGGTGGATTCCAAACTGGACCTGGCCCAGGCCGTGAACGCCACCCGCACCCACATGGGCATGGCGCCGCTGGAGAATGAGCGGGTCTACTCCTATGTGGGCAATGGCGCGCCGTTGCTGATCCGGCGCGCGGTGGGAGACCAGGCCAGCGAGGCGGAGGTGGAGGAGGCGCTCGAGTTTTTTCTGGAGTATTACCGCGAGCACTACCTGGATTTCACCACCCTCTACCCCGGCGTCAAGGAATCGCTCGACCGGCTGCGCGCCGCGGGCAAGCGCATGGCGGTGCTCACCAACAAGCCGGTTCGGATCAGCCAGGCGATTGTCGATGGCCTGGGCGTTCACGATCACTTCTTCCGTGTTTACGGCGGCAATAGCTTCGACTTCAAGAAGCCCAACCCCATCGGTGTGGAAGCCCTCAGGAAGGAGGCCGGCGCAAGCCGCGACCGTACCCTGATGGTCGGCGACAGCTCGGTGGACATTCAAACCGCGCGCAACGCCGGCATTCCGTGCTGTGGCGTAACCTACGGATTCCAGCCCGAAACGCTGGCCGATTCCGCCCCCGACCTGCTGGTGGATCGCATGGAAGAACTTGCCGATTGGGTGCTCAACCAAGACGGAGGCAGCAAATGAACCATCGTCCCGGCGCCATCGTGCCGGTCACCGGCATCTACTGGTGCACCGTGTGCAAGTCGCCCGCAGGATTCACCCGGGGCCAGCAGTTCCCCGAGTGCAAGAACATGTGCGGCCGCGGCCTGTGGCAACTGGTGGAAGAGCAGGGCGAGAACCCACCGTCGCCATCGACGGAAAAAAGGTACCATCCAAAAATATGAGTACTGGAACTGGGATCGAAATAAACACGACCGGTGTATACTCTCCGTAGAATTTCCTGGAGGAGGGTTATATGGGTACAGTGAGTTCGTTCCGAAAGGCCAGTCTGTGGGCAGCGGCGGTAGGTTTGTGGGTAATCGACGCGCCGATTGTGCGTGCCGATATGGTACCCTTTGACTATTCCGAAGATTTTAACTACTTCGGGGAACAAGTCAACCTATGCCCTCCCACCAACCCAAAGGGCATCTGCGCGGCCGTATCCGCTATCAATTCCTTTATCTACCTGGAGAATCAATATCCAGGGGTATATGGCGTCAAATTGACTCCCAACGTTGTAGGTCCAGTGGGGGCCGAGACAGACGCGCAGGATGCCACGGCTTTCGGCGTGACTGGCTGGCAGGTTGGCACCAATCCCGTACGCCAGGGTTACTATCCGCGGCCGGGCGGTGCAAATCCGGACTACATCGCCACCTTGATGGATTGGGTTAACGATTATGCGCCCGGTACGAGCGTGTTTGCAGCCATGTACCCCGGGTCTGGCGGTTTGCCTGATGTTGCCTGGCTGGCCCAGCAAATCCAGAGCCGGGAAGACGTGGAATTCTTCGTGTCCGGGCCGGGATTCTATCATGCTGCTACTCTGACGGGGATCGCTTGCGGCGACTATAACTACACGGATTGTTCGATTACCTATCAGGACCCGAACACGCCGAGCGTAAATCAGATGACCAGCATTTTCATCGGCACCGGGGGCGCGCTGCAATTCACCGGTCTGCCGGGATCCAGTTACACCCCCACAGTCTCGATCGTTGCCGCCTTTTCGGAATCCCCCGTACCGGAGCCTGCCACGTTGTTCCTGACCGGCGCCGTGGTCATTTTCCTGGCCGGTCGAAGAATGCGTCATCGTTAAGATTGTCAACATGGATCTGAGCTACCCCATCGGAAAATTCGAGTGTCCGGAATCCGTGTCCCCGGAGATGGGTCCGCAGTTGATCGGCGAGATCGAGGCTGCCCCCGCGCAATTTCGCGCGGCAGTCCAAGGCCTCACCGGGCAGCAACTCGACACCCCCTATCGCCCGGGCGGCTGGACGGTGCGCCAGGTGGTGCACCACGTCGCCGATAGCCACCTCCACTCCTACACCCGCTTCCGCCTGGCGCTGACCGAAGACCAGCCCACCATCAAGCCCTATGACCAGTCCAAATGGGCCGAGCTCCCCGACGCACGCACGGCCCCGGTGGAGACCTCGCTCGAGCTCATCGATGGTCTCCATCAACGGTGGGCGCTGCTGCTGCGGTCGCTGGCCGACGCCGATTTCGCCCGCAGTTTCAACCACCCCGAGCGGGGCGTCATGCGCCTGGATATCACCCTTGCCATGTACGCCTGGCACAGCCGCCACCATGCCGCGCATATCACCGGGCTGCGGGAGCGGATGGGCTGGAAATAACAGTTACAACCAAACCGGCCGCGGGTGCGTCCAATAAGCACGGTATAATGGCTTAAGGCCTCCGGAGTTTCCAACACTTATGAACAGCCGTATCAAATATCTCATCGTGAGCACGTCGTCGTGTCTCGCGGTTCTGCTCCTGATCGGGAGCGTGCTCGGCCAGGGCACATCTTCGGCGGACGACCCTTACAAGCACATCGGCGTCTTCAGCGACGTGGTTTCCCGCATCAAAACCGAGTACGTCGAAGAGCCCGACATGAAGAGCGTCACCATGGGCGCTTTGAACGGCATGCTGGAGGCCATCGATCCGTTCGCCAGCTACCTGAACGCGGAACAGTACAAAGACTACGTTAAGAACAAGGACCTCAAGCGGGCCGACGTAGGGTTGATCCTGTCGAAGAAGTTCGGATACGTCGGGATAGTAGGGACCGTGCCGGGATCGCCGGCGGCCAAAGCCGGGCTTTCCACCAACGACATGATTGAGACCATCAAGGGCATTGCCACGCGCGACATGCCGCTGGCCTATGCCGGCTTGCTGCTCCAGGGCGAGCCCGACAGCACCGTGGAACTCAGCGTGGTGCGCGTGCGGCGGCCCGAGCCGCAGACCGTGAAGCTTACCCGGGCCACGCTCACGCTGCCGCCGGTCGAGGCCAAGATGCTGGCCGGCCAGGCGGGTTACATCAATATCGATGCGCTTTCTCCGGCCGCGGTGAAGGAAACCGCGGGCGCCGTCGAGAAGCTGCAGAAGGAGGGCGCGCAGAAGCTGGTGCTCGACCTCCGAAGCTGCGCCGTGGGCTCGCCGGACGACGGAATCGCCCTCGCCAATCTCTTTCTAAGCAAGGGCCTCATCACTTACGAGCAGGGCCAGCGCGTGACGCGGCAAAACTTCGACGCGGATCCGTCCAAGGCCGTCACCAGCCTGCCGCTGGCGGTCCTTACCAACCGCGGCACGGCATCCGGCGCGGAAATCGCGGCCGCCGCCCTCATGGGCAACAAGCGGGCCCAAGTGGTGGGCGAGCGCACTTACGGCGACGCCTCCGTGCGCCGGACCCTCACCATGGACGATGGCGGAGCGATCATTCTATCGGTGGCCAAGTACTACTCGCCCGATGGCAAGGCCATTCAGGACACCGGCGTAGTCCCCGAAGTGGTGGTCAACGAGCCGGAACCGCAAGTGGATGTCGACGAGAACGGCGAACCGATCCCCGGACCGCCGGAGGCCGCCCCGCCGCAGCCGAAGAAGGCGGAAGACGATCCGGTGGTGAAGAAGGCCCTGGAAGTTCTGGGAGTGAAAGCGTAGAAGTTTTTACAGCGTCTTCAGATACGCGACCAGGTCGTTCTTTTCCACGTCGCTCAGCATATCCTTATAGGCGGGCATTCCATTCCCGCCGGCATCGATCTTGGCGCGAACGCTGGCTTCGGTGGGCTTCTTGCCGTCGGCCAGTTTTGCCTTCTTGAACAGCCCCTTGAGCCCGGGGCCCATCTTTTTTTCGTTGCTATCCGCGTGGTGGCAGACGCTGCACTGCTGGAACACGGCTTTCCCTTTTTCCACGTCGCCCGGGCCAGCAGCCAGCGACACGCGCGGGCCCGCAGCCAAGGCCACACCGATGACGAGAACACGGAGTCGATCCATATTGAACATGATATCAGGCGACGAAAGTCAGGCCAGGGCTTTCTTCGGCCGTGGGAGGTCGGCAATACTGACCACCGACTGGTCGAAGATGGTCATGTCCTGCACCAGCCGGTTGACGTCCACCCCGTCCCCCAGCAGAATCTCGTGCTCGATCCAGTCGGAAAGCGGAATGTTACGGAAGAACATTCGCTCCTGGAGCACCAGGCTCTTGCGGGCCGGCGTCAGCCTGCGGTCCTCGCGGGTGTAGTGGCGTTGCTCGACGCGCAATTCAGTCAGGAATTTGTCGAAAGCCTGGCGGCGAGCGCTCTCCTGGGCGGCGTGCAATGCGGTTTCGAGCGACCCTTGCATGGCCGCCTTTTCGGCCTGCAAGGCCCCTCGCGACTCCGCCAGTTCCTCCCGCAACCCCGCCAGCGCCACTTCCATGCGCGATTGCATCACAAACCACGACAGCAGGCCGGCAGACACGGCCGCAAAACCGGGCAGGAAGATCCAGAACAGCGTGTCCATGCGGTTAATGTTAACCCCACTTCGCGCCATGTACTAGATATCAAAGGTTAACAGGCTATCAGCTATCACCTGGAACCGGACCCGCCTCCCCCGGTTGGCAAGAACACTCGTCCAGTTCAGTGGCCCGGTGGGGCATAATGGAGGTGGAATACATGAATCCGACGCTCCATCTCGGCGACACGCAGGTCGACGGCCCGTCGCTCGCGGAAGTGTGCCGCCGCTATGGTGTAAAGGAGCTTTCACTGTTTGGATCCGCCGTTCGCGGTGGGATGCTTCCAGAAAGCGACATCGACATCATGGTGGAGTTCGCGCCGGGAGCACGCATCGGTTTGATCAAGTTCGAATCCCTCGCTGGTGAATTGGAGGCGCTAGCCGGGCGCAAAGTCGATCTGGTGACCAAGCGTGGACTGAAGCCATGGGTACGCCCACGGGTTCTCAAAGATGCCCGGGTCATCTATGCGGCATGAGCCGTCATTCCTGAAGGACATCCTCTCTGCTTGCAGCAAGATCGAATCGATCATAGCGGCAACCAACGAAGATGCATTCCTCAAAGACGAGGTATTATCGGCCGCGGTACTGCACCACCTGACGGTCATCGGCGAGGCGATCAGCCGTTTATCAGCCGAACTGAGAGATCGCCACCCTGAAGTGCCGTGGCGGCAGATCATCGCGGTACGGCACAGGATCGTGCATGCATATTTCGACCTGGATTGGCAGATCCTCTGGGATGCGGCGACCGGCGACATTCCTGAACTCCGCAGGCAGATTGCCGACGTCCTCACAACGGAGTTTTCCGAATCCGAATCCCGCTGAAGCGCCGGACCTTAGCTCCACGAGGATTCGAACCTGAAAACGAAGAGCTTAGTGGTTTGCCGCAAGGGGATGGGCACGGTTTTCAACGAAGAAATTGGCTGTTTGGCTCCCCCCAGGTAGGACCCGAACTACCGACCACCTACAGCCATTCGATCCGCGGCGATCAGCTTTCAGCTCTGGGCCGCGTCGGGGCGCGGCCGAAGAATTGGCGGCTTGCATGCAGTTTCCGAAAGTCCTCAGCTCGCGCCGCGTGGAGCCGATAGCCGATACCTGAAAGCTTCCTTACAGTTGCGTGCCGTCGATCTTCTGGCCCGCCAGGGTGTAGCGCAGCTCGCCGAAGTGGAACGACAGAAGCGGCCCTACGACCGCCCCCAGCCGCGCGCGCAGACCGGCCCCGAACCCCAGGTACTTTCCCATGAAGACCGCGCGGCCGAGCAGAAAATCTGCGCGCTCCAAGGCCGAGTAAGCCGTGCGCCCACGGTGCCGCACGCGCGCCGCGGGATCGAGGAGGATCTTCTTCGAGGCCCTCAGGATCTGTGCCGCCAGGTCCGCGTCGCTGCCGAACTGGCCGTAGCGCTCGTCAATCTGGCGGACTGCCCGGATGACGAAAACGCGCATCATGACTGCCGCGCCGCGCGGATACCGGACCGGCTCCGGCTGGCTGCCCGAAGGCTCGGCCGCGAGCCACTGGCCGTCGGGCGGCAAAGCGCCCAGTTGCGGAGCCGGCCGGCCTTCGTCATCCACCAGCAGCGGGCAAGCCGCGGCGGCCTGGGGGTTGGCATCGAGCGTCCCGGCGAGCCGGATCGCCGCTCCCGGCTCGGCCTCGGTATCGTCGTGGAGGAAGAAAACGTACTCCGCGTCGGCCGCGCGCCATCCGATGTTCATGGCCTTGGTGAGTCCGAAGTTCTTGGGCAGCCGGATGAACTGCGTTTGGGGGAAATCGGTGTCGAGGTGCGCGCTGCCGTCGCTCGATCCATTGTCCACCACGACGATCTGGAGCGTCTCGCGTTCTTCGGATTTTTCGAGGGATTCCAGGCAGCGCCGCAACAGGGCTGCCCGGTTGCGGGAAACCACTACCACCGACACGCGCGGCGGCTGCTGTTCCTGTTCCGGATTTTGCTGGGGCGTCAAGCCACATGATAACGTGAATGGTAATGACATCAAAAGAGATTCTTGCCTTCATTACTGAAGTGGGGATTGTCCCGGTGGTGCGTACCTCAAGCGCCGAGGGCGCCATCCACGCGGTGGAAGCCATCTACGCGGGCGGCGTGCGGGCCGCCGAGATCACCATGACCGTGCCGGGGGCCATCCACGCGCTGGAAAAAGTCGCGGACCGGTTCGGCGGCAAAATCGTGCTGGGAGCCGGCACCGTGCTGGACCCCGAAACGGCGCGCGCCTGCATGTTGGCCGGCGCCGAGTTCTTCGTCACGCCCAGCCTGCGCCTTTCCACCATAGAGATGGCGAAGCGCTACTCGAAAGTCATTTGCCCCGGCGCGTTGACACCCACCGAAGTGCTGACCGCCTGGGAAGCCGGCGCCGACGTGGTCAAGATATTTCCCTGCGGCAACGTGGGGGGTCCCAAGTACATCAAGGCGCTGAAAGGCCCCTTCCCGCAGATCGAAATGATTCCCACGGGGGGCGTCAACCTGGAGACCGCCGGCGAGTTCCTCAAGGCCGGCGCCTGCGCAGTGGCCGTGGGCGGCGAGTTGGTGGATGCCAAGTCCATCAAGGAGGGCCGCTTCGACATCATCGAGGACCGCGCCCGCCAGTACCTGGCGGCCATCGCCAAAGCGCGGTCGGAAATGCAAGCATGAAGGCTTGTTAAACTTAGATACGCTATGGCTATCAGCAAAGATCTGCTCGAGATTCTGGTGTGTCCCGTCTGCAAAGCCACGGTGGAGCTCAAGCCCGACCAGAGCGGCTTGAAGTGCGTCCAGTGCCATCGCGTCTACCCCATTCGCGATGACATTCCCGTGATGCTGGTGGACGAGGCGAAAATCGAAGAATAGGCGCGCTGTGCAGAGCGTTCTGGAATGTTTGCCGCGGGCGAGCCGGGTGGGAATTCTCCGGCTGCGGTCCCTGGGGGACTGCGTGTTAACCACACCCGCGCTCGACATTCTTAAACGCTGCCGTCCGGACCTGCGCCTAGCGGTGATGGTGGAAGACCGGTTCCGAGCGGTTTTCGAGGGCAATCCCGACCTGGATGAGATTCTGCCCCCTGCCCTGGGCGCGCTTCGCCGCTGGCGCCCGCGGTTGTGCCTGAACCTGCACGGCGGCGGCCGCAGCGCCTGGATGACGGCGCTCTCGGGCGCCCGGTATCGCGCCGCCTTCGGCCATTTCCGCCACCAGTTGGTGTACAACGTGCGCATCCCTCGCGCGCAGGAGATTTTGGGGGTGGAGCGCAAGGTACACACCGCCGAGCATCTGGCGTCGGCGGTTTTTTATCTGGGTGCGCCCATCTGCGAGATTCCGAGGGCGAAGCTGGTGGCAAGTGTCGGCACGAGTGCCGACACGGCACGCATGAGTGCGTGCGCCACAAGAACACACGCCATCATTCATCCGTTTGCTACTACGGCCGGCAAAACCTGGCACGCCGGCGGATTTCTGGCGGTCGCTCAACACCTGAAACAATCGGGTCTCGAGCCGGTTTTCATCGGCGGCGGCGGTGACGATTTTTCCCCCTTTCACGCGTTCCGCGCCATCTCCGGCGCGCCGCTCTCCGAGGTCAAGTCGCTGGTGGCTGCCGCCTCGCTGTTCGTGGGCAACGATTCCGGTCCCGCCCACATGGCCGCCGCCCTGGGAGTTCCCGCGGTGGTGATTTTCGGCGCCTCGGATCCGGCTATCTGGGGCCCGTGGCGCACCGTCTCGGAAGTGGTGATCGCGCCGGCCGGCGTGGCGCAGGTTCTGGAGGCGCTGGCGCGCCTGCGGGTGGCCGCATGACGGAACTGCTGCGCCTGCTGGCCTACGCGCGCCGTTACTGGACGTCTCTGGCCGCATCCGTGGTCCTCATGGCCGCAGCGGGCGGCGCGACCGGCATGATGGCGCTCCTCATCGGTCCCATCTTCGACAGAGTGCTCAACACCACCGCGGCCAATACCCCGGTGTCGCTGTACACCGACCCGGTTTTCCACCACACCTTCTATCTCAGCAATTTCGTGCCCTCTTCCATCCACAACGTCTGGACCATGGTGGCCTTCGCCATCCTGGCGGTTTTCCTGACCAAGGGAGTTTGCGACTACTTCGGCAACTACCTGGTGAATTACGTGGGCTTCTCCGCGGTAACCAACTTGCGGGACACGGTGTTCGACAAGGTGCTGAAGCAGGGCGCGGAGTTTTTTGAATCGCATTCCACCGGGCGGCTGATGTCGTCGATCATGAACGACATCGACAAGGTGCAACTGGCCATTTCGCACATTCTGGCGGATCTTTTGCGGCAAACGTTTACGGCCGTCTCGCTGTTGCTGGTGGTGATGACCAAGGATTGGAGGCTGGCGCTGGTGAGTCTGACCGTGCTGCCGTTCGTGGCAGTGCCGACCACGCGCATCGGCCGCCGCATCCGGCGCACCAGCCGCCGCACGCAGGACCGCCAGGCGGAACTGAACCAGATCCTCCAGGAGACCCTGAGCGGCCACATGGTGGTGAAGGCGTTTGGGGCCGAACCCTACGAATCCCGGCGGTTCCGCGAGGCTTCGCACAAGCTGTTGAAGACCAATCTGCGGTACGTGGCGCAGCAGGCGCTCTCCTCGCCCCTGATCGAGATGTTCGGCGCCATCACTATAGTCTGCCTGCTCACCTATGCCCGCCTCCAGATCAAAGCGGGCACATTGCCCGCCGGCGATTTCACCAGCTTCGTGTTCGCCCTGCTGATGCTCTATGAGCCCGTCAAGCGCCTGGTGGGCATCCACAACATTTTCGAGCAGGCCCTGGGCGCTTCGCAGAAGGTTTTCGAATACCTCGATCACACCGAGGAAATCGTGGAGAAGCCGGGCGCGCCCAGGCTCGAGAAATTCGAGCGCGGCATCGTCTTCGAAAACGTATCGTTCCGTTATCCCGGCGCGCCCAACGGCTTCCAGATTCAGGAGCTCGACTTCGAAGTGAAGGCCGGCGAGGTGGTAGCGCTGGTGGGACCCAGCGGCGCCGGAAAGACCACCCTCGCCAACCTGGCGCCGCGCTTCTACGACGTCATCGGCGGCGTCATCAGAGTGGACGGCCATGACGTGCGCGACCTCAACCTGGCGGGGCTGCGGCGGCTCATCGGAATCGTGGCCCAGGACACCTTCCTGTTCAACGACACGGTGGCCAACAACATCGCCTATGCCCGGCCCGGCGCGCCCATGGAAGAGATCCGCCGCGCGGCGGAAACGGCGCTGGCCCACGAGTTCATCCTGCGGCTGCCGGAGGGATATGAGACCATAATCGGCGACCGCGGCCTGAAGCTCAGCGGCGGCCAGCGCCAGCGCATCGCCATCGCCCGCGCGCTGCTGAAAAACGCGCCCATCCTGATCCTCGATGAGGCCACCTCGCACCTCGATACGGAATCCGAAATGCTGGTTCAAAAGGCGCTGGCCAACCTGATGGAGCACCGCACCGTCATCGTGATCGCGCACCGTCTTTCCACCATCCGCCGGGCCGACAAGATCGTGGTTCTGGATAAGGGCCGTGTCCGCGAGGTGGGAACGCACGAAGAGCTCATCAATCACGGCGGAATTTATCAACGGCTTCACGAGCTTCAGTTCGAAGCCGCGGGATCCCCTTTGGGCCCGGTGGTGGATGCGTGAGCCTGCGCAGCATGACGGGCTTTGCCCGCGTGAGAAAAAACATTGAGCAGGGCGAGATTGTCGCGACCCTGAAGAGCGTGAACCATCGGGGCCTGGACATGCACTGCCGCATGCCCGCGGAAATGGACGCGCTGGAGAACGAGGTCCGCGGCGTCGTCAAGGGCGGGGTGGCGCGCGGCCATGTGGAGATCCAGGTTTCGTTCACGCGGACGGCGGGCGGCGCGGCCACGCTGAACCGGCCGCTGCTCGAGGCCTACATGCAGGCCTTTCGCGACGCCGCGGGGATTTATGGGCTGAGCGGCCAACCGGACCTCAACTCCGCCCTCCGCATTCCCGGCATGTTGAGCGCCGCCAGCGACGAAGAGGTTGAAGAGGCGGTCGCCAAGGCCGTTTTGGAAGCCGCCGCCGAAGCTCTGGTTCTGCTCAACGCCTTCCGCGAGCGGGAAGGCGCAGCCATGGCGCAGGAAATGCGGCAGCGTTGCCAGACGGTTTGCGGCCTCGTGAGCCGCATGGAGGAGATTCGCGCGGGCGCGGGCGCAGCCTTCCACAAGCGTCTGCGCGAAAAATTGGCCGACTTGCTCGAAGGCGCCGCGATGGACCCCCAACGCCTGGCGCAGGAAGCCGCCCTGCTGGCCGACCGCAGCGACATCGCCGAGGAGCTGGTGCGCTTGCGAACCCACGCCGCGCAACTCGACGCCATCCTCTCCGGCGACGGCGAAGTGGGCAAGCGCCTCGATTTCCTGTTGCAGGAGATGAACCGCGAATCCAACACGGTTCTCTCCAAAACCGGCGGCCTGGGCGACCTCGGCCTGACCATGACCGAACTGGCGCTGGCCGCCAAGTCCGAGATCGACAAAATCCGCGAGCAGTCGCTGAATCTGGAATGACCACCGTCTTCATCATTTCCGCACCCTCCGGCTCGGGAAAAACCACCCTGGTTTCGCGCCTGCTGGCCAGCGTGCCCGGCCTGATGTTTTCCGTCTCCTACACCACTCGCAAACCGCGCGGCGACGAGGTCGACGGCCACAGCTACCGCTTCGTCTCGCGCGAAGATTTCGAAGCCAGGATCGCCGGCGGCGAGTTCCTCGAATGGGCCGAGGTTTTCGGCAATTATTACGGCACGCACCGCGGCATCCTGGAGGAGGCCCAAGCCCAGGGCAAGGACCTGGTACTCGACATAGACGTGCAAGGTGCGCGACAATTGAGAAGTCGGATTCCCGAGGCCGTTTCCGTCTTCATCCTGGCTCCTTCGCGGCAGATTCTGGAACAGAGGCTTCGTGCGCGCGGCGAGGACCGGGAAGACGTGATCGAAAGACGGCTGCGGGACGCGGCCGAGGAGATTCGGCAGTATAGGGTGTACGATTACGTTTTGATTAACCGGGACCTGGACGAGTCCGATGCCACTCTCAGCGCCATCGTGCACGCGGAGCGGGTGCGGCGGACCAGGATCGAAGAACAGATTCGGCCCATTCTGGACACATTTCAAGCTTGAAGAGGTATCGACATCATGCCTGACAAAGCCCCACGGAACAACGCGCACTGCACCATCCCCGACGACGCCGAGCAGAGCACCTACCGGTTCATCATCGTAGCGGCCAAGCGGGCCCGGCAATTGCAGGGCGGCGCGCGTCCCGTGTTGCCCACGTCTTCCAAGAAGCCCACCGTGATCGCCATGGAGGAGGTGCGGCGCGGCCTGGTGAAGTACAGCCTCTCCGGCGTGGCGCCGGAGGAACCGCAGCCGGAAGCGGTTCTGTAAGCTCGCATGAAGATCATCCTGGGCGTCGGAGGCGGAATCGCGGCCTATAAGTCCGCCGAGCTTGCGCGCCTGCTGATGCAGGAGGGCCACCAGGTCCAGGCCGTCATGACCCGCGCCGCGCAGGAGTTCATCCAACCGCTGACTTTCGCCGCACTGACCGGGCGCAAGACGCTCACCGATCTGTTCGCCATCGAGAGCGCCATCGAGCACATTTCCGTGGCGCAGGAAAACGAGCTGATGGCCATTGCTCCGGCTACCGCGGACCTGATCGCCAAGCTGGCCCACGGCCTGGCGGACGACTTTCTCACCACCCTCTACCTGGCCTTCACCGGCCCGGTGGTGCTGGCGCCCTCGATGAACTCGAACATGTGGCTGCACCCCGCCACCCAGGCTAACCTCGAAACGCTGCGCCGGCGCGGCCACCGCATCGTCGAACCGGACAGCGGCTACCTGGCGTGCGGGATGACCGGCCCGGGCCGGCTGGCGGATCCGGCAGCCATCGTGGAAGCCATCCAGCGCGAATCGCGTAGGCGCCACGACCTGGAAGGCGAAACCGTGCTGATCACCGCCGGTCCCACCCAGGAACCGCTCGACCCGGTGCGTTACATCTCCAACCGCTCCAGCGGAAAGATGGGCTATGCGCTGGCCGAAGCCGCGGCCGCCCGCGGCGCGCGCGTCATCCTGGTCTCCGGTCCCGTGCACCTGGCGCCCCCGCGCGGCCTCGAGGTGATTGCCGTGCGCACCGCCGCCGAGATGCGCGAGAAGGTGTTCGAAAACCTGGCGTCCGCCAGCATCGTGGTCAAGGCTGCCGCGGTGGCCGATTTCCATCTGAGCAAAGTCCCGGATCAGAAGGTGAAAAAGACTGCGGCCCGCATTTCCCTGGAACTCGACCCTACCCCCGATATCCTGGCCGAGCTGGGCCGCAAGAAGGGGGACCGCTTGCTGATCGGCTTCGCCGCGGAAACGCAAAACCTGCACCAGGAAGCCCGCCGCAAGCTGGAATCCAAAAACTGCGACATGGTCGTCGGCAACCTGGTGGGCGGCAGCGAGACGGGCTTCGAATCCGAAGAAAACGAAGTCGTGCTGGCGCTCGCGACCGGTGAACTCATTTCCCTGCCCCGCGCTCCCAAGCGCGAGATCGCCGACCGCATTTTCGACGAAGTACTGAAACTGCGCCTGGCCCTCAATGCCGCCGATGGACGCTGATCTCCTCCGCCGCTACCTGGAGTTCTACCAGGACCTCGGAATCAAGACGCTGTACCGGCGCGCGGCGCCCGCCACGGAAGCCAAGCCCGAGGCAGTCGTGCCGGAAACACCCGCCGGCGAGACGCTTCCAGAGATCCTCGCCGACATCGGAGATTGCCGCCGCTGCCGCCTTCACGAGGGCCGCACCAAACTGGTCTTCGGCGTAGGCAATCCAACCGCGCCGCTGGTCTTCGTGGGTGAAGGCCCCGGCGCCGATGAAGACGCCCAAGGCATCCCCTTCGTGGGCCGCGCCGGCCAGTTGCTCACGCAGATGATCGAGAACACGGCCAAACGCGAGGGCATCGCGTTGACCCGCGACGACGTTTACATCTGCAACGTGGTGAAATGCCGCCCGCCCGGCAACCGCACCCCCGAGCCGGACGAAATGGAGATCTGCGGGCAGTTCCTGGCCCGCCAGCTCTCGGCGATCCGCCCCAAGGCCATCTGTGCTTTAGGCGGCACTGCCGCCCGCGCTCTCACCGGCCACAAGGAAGGCGTCACAAAAATGAGGGGCAGGTGGTTTCAGTGGCGCGATGTCCCGGTCATGGTCACGTACCACCCCTCGTACCTGCTGCGGCCCTACAATCAGGACGCCAAGCGCGAGGCGTGGGAAGATCTCAAGAAAGTTCTGCACTTCGTGTACGACTGAGGGCAGAAGCTCAGATCGCATCCCACACATGTTAAACTACGCTTTCGTTTCCATATAATGCTGCTTGCAAGAGAATTTGTTGCGTACCTCTCCCGACAACTCGTCAAGAGGCTGATGCCCGGCGTCATTGAGACCACTTCTCCCGACCTCGTGGCGCAGAAGATCGCCGAAGTCATCACCCAGGAACTGGCCGTGGAAGACCGTCTGAACGACGAGGTGCGCGACCTGCTCAGCCAGTACAGCGACTACATGCGCCGTGAGAGCGTCAGCTACCAGGAGATGTTTCGCCGCATCAAGAACACGCTCATCTCGCAGCGCAAAGTCATCCGCGCCTCCGGCCGCGACACCGGCGACGCCATGAAGCTCTCGCGCGACAAAGTCACCGACATGTCCCACCGGATCGTCGAAATGCTGCGCAAGAGCCACGAGCTGCGCCTCAAGGACAAAGACCCCAACAACGTGCGCCTGGAGATCCTCCGCCACATGACGGAGCTGCTGATGGCGGAAGACAAGGTGGACCGCGCCGCGCGCCAGAAGATCCGCTCGCAGAAACGCGAAGTCCCCGAAGGCAGCGAGGAGTGGGACCTGCTGCACCGGCGCTACTACTCCGAAGAGCTTAAGAAGCTCGGCATCGACCTGGGCAAGTGAATCAGCGCTTGTACCCGATGGCCCTTAGAAACGCCCGCCGCTTCCCGGCGTCTTCGGCCGACTCCACGCCTTTTGGCGGGAAGCCGTCGATCACGCCCAGCACGCCGCGGCCCTGTTCGCTTTCCGCCACCACGGCCTGCGCCGGGTTGGCGGTAGCGCAGTAGATCGAGCACACCTCGGGGACGTCTTTGATTCGTCCCAGCACGTTGATGGGGTAGCCTTCGCGCATCGCCACCACGAATATGTGGCCGGCCGCGACCGCCGTGGCGTTGCGCGCGGCCAACGCCTGGAGCGCGTCATCGTTGCCGTCCACGCGCGTCAGGCACGGCCCCGAAGCCTCGTTGAACGCCACCCCGAACTTGATCTGCGGGACGGTATTCACGATGGCCTCGTAAACGTCTTCGACCGTCTTGATGAAGTGCGTCTGGCCAAGAATCAGGTTTCCGCCTTCGGGAATCTCGAGCGGCACAATCTTCAGTTCCATAAATGCCATCCTACTCCGCCGCGCCGCCGGACACCATGGCCGCCGTAATCCGTCCGTAGGCCGAAATCGAAAGAGAACTCAAGCGCCCCGGCGAAGGGGACATGAGTGAATCTCGGCCCGAGCCGGTCCGGGCAGCTATGGCAGGCCGAGGGGAGCGCCCACTACGGGGCTTGCCTGCTCGCCCTTTCCTACGCCGGTGCAGGCAAAACCAACACTTCCATCGCCTGTTTCCAGTTCCAAAACCGGTTCCAGGTCCGGGCCAGCCGCCATACCGTCTGGCGGGCATGATGGATCAGCTTGCCCGACTGCTGGAAAATCAAAAACCGTAGCCGCTTGGGCCGCGCCGTCTGCAGAACCGCAGGCAGGACCAGCCGCTTCATCGCGGTCAGTACGTTGTAGGTGATCACCGCCAGGCGGAACCAAGCGGCATTCGCCCCATACCGCCCACATGGCAGAACCCCGCCGGCCAACTCATTCT